>PPYE01598100.1_pt1 | contig 31254 bp, 21 predicted proteins | sample 1559881 | NCBI WGS metagenome assembly PPYE01 (sample SAMN08240022, study PRJNA423297) | Human gut metagenome, whole genome shotgun sequencing project. | reverse complement strand
ATGTAAGCAGCCGGCAACAAGTCATAGAAACAGACCGGAATGGTAAAGCCTGGATAATTATGGGAGTAATGGATATACTTCCCGACCAGACCCCTATCGAAAGAATCAAACGGACGGTGGTGAACAGAAAAACGGGAGAGATGCTTCCAACATGCACTGTTTCTCCCGACAAACAATTATCCAACCGGGAGAAAGAAATATTACGACTCATCCGACAAGGTTTTCTAAGCAAGGAAATCGCTTACCAGCTGGGAGTGAGCATCTATACTGTGAACAATCACCGGAAAAACATCCTAAGCAAGTTAGGTGCCAACAATATAATGGAAGCCATCCATATAGTAGAAAATCTTGGTATCTACCTCTAAGATTACGGAAGCCAACCGAGACCATCCGCCAACTGATTTGTTTTGCGCCACTCTTCAAGCTCCTTATAAGTGCCGACACCTCCCGTAAAGACAGCATGATAAATCTCTATACCTGGAATCGTTACACCATCCGGCACATCGAATTTGATTTGCAATATCGTTTTCCTAATTTCAGGAGTAAGGCGCTCCGCAATAGCGGCAGTCACCTTTTCTACAACACCATCATACCTGGAACCTTTCCGGATGTGAATCATATCAAACTTCCAAGTATTCTGTTCTCTATCCTTATATAAAGCATGCCACTCCATGCACTCTTCCTCCGTATGGATAAGGTTCCTATATTGTATTTCCTGCAAAGGCAACCGTTCCGCAAGTTCCCGGATGACCGAAAAGCTCTCTCCTACATCCAACCTATCGGTATAAATATGGATATCTATATCCCTACTTTTCGCCAACAGCCCGGTACGGAGTGAGCCCACCAAATGAACGGTTGCTCCAATGCGCTCCCATGCTTCAATAATACAGGTATCTTCCAATACTTTCCATGCAGATTGCTGATTCTGCCTTGCAAGCTCATGAATGTCCATTTACCTCCACTTTTTTGAATGTGCAAAGATATAAAACTTCCCAGTATATAGCTATAAATAGCCATTTCCCTTCTTGATACAATACACTAATTTTGCACACTGTCTTATCTTTTAGCAACAACTAATTATGGCATTCAATCAAACAGAGAAACAAGAGAAAGAATATTTAAAGCAAATAATCAGTTTTCTGAAAAAGGTTATCGGTAATACCGACGCATCAGTGAAAGACCACGTCGACACCTTGGCAGAATACAAAGACTATATCTGGTCCAACAAAGACATCGACCCGCACGAGATACGCTCCATGCGCGAAAGCATCCTGAACCATTTTGCCTTGGGGGAAAGTGTAATCAACAAGCATAAGCGGCTCACCAAGATACTTGCCATTCCTTACTTCGGACGAATTGATTTTTTGGAAAAGAAAGAAAACAGCAAAGTGATGCCTATCTATATAGGTATCCATACCTTCTATGACCCGGAAAGTCGAGCTACCCTTATCCATGACTGGCGAGCACCCGTTTCGAGCATGTTCTATGACCATGAATTAGGAGAAGCAGGCTATCGGTCTCCATCGGGAGAGATTAAAGGAGTAATTTCCCTAAAACGCCAATACAGAATTCGGGGCGGCAAAATGGAATTTATGATTGAAAGTGCCCTGACCGTCCATGACGACATTCTGCAAAAAGAGTTAAGTTCCAATGCAGATGACAAGATGAAAAATATCGTTGCCACCATCCAACGGGAACAGAACCGGATTATCCGCAACGAAGATATCCGCACGCTTATTATTCAAGGAGTGGCCGGCTCTGGAAAAACATCCATAGCCCTGCACCGCATAGCCTACCTGCTCTATACCTTCAGAGACAGCATCTCATCAAAAGATATTCTGATTATCTCCCCCAACAAAGTGTTTTCCGATTATATCTCCAACGTCCTCCCCGAACTTGGGGAAGAAACCGTGCCCGAAACCAGTATGGAACAAATACTCTCCGGAGTGTTGGAACACAAATATAAGTACCAAACATACTTCGGGCTAGTGAATGAACTGTTAGAAAAGCCATCCTCAAGCCTCATCAACAGAATAGCCTATAAAGCCTCTTTCGGCTTCATTTCAGAGCTTGACAAGTTTATCCTCCACATAGAGAACACCTACTTCAAGGCAGCAGACGTGAAGCTGACCAAATACATCACCATACCTGCCCCGTTTATTGAAGAACAGTACCTACGTTTCAACCGTTATCCCATACGCCGACGATTTGATGCTATGGCTGATTATATGCTGGATATGTTGAAAATACAATACACCTTTACGGTAACCACCACCGGCAGAAACCTTTTGAAAAAAGAAATCAGACTAATGTTTGCAGGCAATAACGACATTCAAGTCTACAAAGATTTCTTTAAATGGACAAATAATCCCGGAATGTTCAAAATGCGAAAGGGACATACACTCGAATACTCAGACTTGGCACCGCTGGCATACCTACACTTGGCATTGGAGGGAAACGGGAACCAGCCATTCAGAGTCAAACATCTGTTGATAGATGAGATGCAGGACTATTCGCCCATACAGTACAAGGTAATACAGAAACTCTTTCCATGCCGGAAAACCGTGTTGGGCGATGCAGGACAGTCCGTGAATCCTTATGGTTCATCCACAGCAGAAACTATCCAAAAGTCACTTACTGCAAGTGAAATCATGAAATTGTGTAAGAGTTATCGTTCCACCTTCGAGATTACGGATTTTGCGCAAAAGATTCATCCTAACGCAGAGCTGGAACCGGTTGCCCGGCATGGAGAAAAGCCACAAATCCTGCAGTTCGGCAGTGCCGTAGAAGAACTGTCCGGCATTATGGGGCTAATCTCCACTTACCGGAAATCCGGATATAAGTCTCTTGGCATCATATGCAAGACGGAGCAGCAAGCCAGGAAGATGGCAGACATGCTGAAATCATATGCCAATGATATCAGCTTCCTATCAAGTCAAAGCTCCGCATTTGTGCAAGGCATCGTCATCACCTCTGCCCACATGGCAAAAGGGCTCGAGTTTAACGAAGTCATTATTCCACAGACGGATGAGAGAAATTACCGTTCGGAGATTGACAAGAGTATGCTTTATGTAGCTGTAACCAGAGCTATGCACCGCCTAACCTTGACATTTCACGAGGCAAGACCGGCAACTCACTGATGATGGATTATTAAGGAAATCTATCCCAACAGCCTTGTACAAGATGCGGCAAGTAACAGCGTATCTCATCAATCGACCAATCCCACCATTGCAGCCGCAATAATTTCTTCACCACATCCTCATCAAAACGTTTCCTGATTTCTTTGGCAGGAGTTCCCCCTACAATTGTATAAGGGGGAACATCTTTAGTCACAACAGCACGTGCACCAATAATCGCCCCATCTCCTATATGAACACCAGCCATTATCACCGCTTCATAACCAATCCAAACATCATTACCTATTATAATATCTCCTTTGTCATCCCATGCATCCGTTATGTCCGATTTCTTCAATCCCCACTCTTCGTAAAATAAAGGAAATGTATAAGTAGACAGAGATTTCAACGTATGATTGGCACAGTTGAACAGAAATTTCGTACCGCAAGCAATGGAACAGAATTTACCAATAACCAGCCTCTCCTGATGGATGGGGTAATGATACAGCACATTGTTTTTCTCGAACAACAAAGGGTCAGCTACAAAATCATTATAAATAGTATAGTCACCAACCTCTATTCGAGGATCCTTTACAACAGCATTAAGATATACGGTTTGCTTATCTCCCGTACGCGGATATATTTTAGTCATCATAATTCGATATGTTTCTAATATTGTTTACTTCTTAAATAGAAAACCGATTGCAGTGCCAGCAAAATCACAAAAAGGTATTCTGCCGTTAAGTAAATAGCCAAGGATGCATGAGTGCAAGCGCTTAACCAATAAAGATACCCCAGATACACGACAGTGGTAGTCACTTGGAAAAGAAAAGTAATCCGGGTTTTACCGGTCCCTCCAACTGCGTTGAGATATACATAGCCTGGCAAGGCAAAGGTATAATTCAGCAACGTCACAACAAAAGGGATGAAAGCCTGCTCTGTTAACAGTTCGTTATCTGTATAGATTCCTATTATCAAGCGATTATAACATACAGCTACCCCTATCAGTGGAAATCCAGCAGAATAGCCCAACCTCAGTATCTTACGGCAGATAATGAAAACAGCCCTCCTTTCTCCAGCCCCAATCGCATTACTGACCAGCGAACCCGTAGTGACCGCAAAAGAATTGACTATTACAAAAAAGACAGCAGATACACTTCGCGTAATATTGGAAATGGCTAATTCCGTTTTACCCAAATGTTCCACCGCCACAAAAAACAAGAACCACGGAGCCACGCTGATAAAGGCATGAAGCATGCTCCATACCGACAAGCTCAGCACATCCACCAACAGCTTTCCGTCATATACCGGTTTCAATCCATATTTCCCTTTATCTATTTTCAGCCATACATAGAAAAGAAGCATCACCAAAGAACCCATCTCTGCCAGAGAAGAAGCAATGGCAGCTCCCGATATTCCCAGTCCTCCAACAATTATCAGAATATAATTCAAAGGAATATTAATCACTACTGCAACGGCAGCAGCCCACGATAATGCCCGAGTGCATGTTATTCCCACAAGAAAAGAACGGATAACCAAAAACGGAAACGAAAACAGCAAACCGAAACTGCGCCAGTCCAGATATTGAATTACAGCCCGATAAATCTCCGGCGAGGAAATCAACCTTCCCAATATGAAAGGAGAACTTGCCTGCATCAGCAGACAAAGCAAAATGGCCAATCCCGATAAAAAGAAGAAACCTTGAAAGAATATCTTCCCAGCCTTACCATAGTCACATTCTCCATTCCTTCGGGCAATCATCACCTGCAATCCGATACTAAACCCAAACCCAAGCATGTAGACCGCCAAATAATAAATCCCCGCAATGGCAGATGCTCCCAATTCCACCTCGCCAACGTGACCTAAGAAAACAGCATCGGTTATATTTATCAGCTGCTCCATCAAAATGCTCATCATTACCGGAAAGTTGATAAGCCATATCTGTTTATATGTATAATGCATTGCTCAACAATAAAATAGCACAAAACAACACACTGTACAAGTACAGCATGCCATCCTGCAAATTCATGAATAAAAGGATACACAATCTCTGTGGCAAACGGGTCATCGTTTGCCAGATAGCTGAATAGCTTTATCAAGCAGGGCTATTCGTTGAGCGTAGCTATATACAGAGCTTCATAAGAGGTGAATATGTTTGTTCATTCAATATATAGTGTAAAAATATAGAAAAAAAGTGCCAAAGTTCAGTTTAGGGCATAAAAAAAGGAGTACCGCTGTACTCCAACCTTTGTTAACCTTAAATCTAATACTATGAAAAACACATTGCAAATGTACGGACTTTTGGGACATTGACAAACTTTCCAAGAAAAAAAGCATGTTTCATAACACATTTTAATAAGATTAATGCTCGTTTTCACGTCCTTTTTCACTTTTTCTGCTTCAAAGTAGAAAAGAAGGTATAGCATCACGTAAAAAAATGAGCAAGTTCTTTCCATTATACTCCCAGTTTGCATTATCTTTGCACTAACACGAAGATAAGCTGCACCTCAGCATAAAAAATGAACGAGTTCATTTTATTCTGCATTCGGTTTGCACTATCTTTGTAGTGAGATTAACAAGAACTTATATATGCCAGACTATGATTTAATCGCCATATTAGGGCCTACCGCTTCAGGAAAGACTCCATTTGCAGCCGCCTTGGCCGCCGAACTCCATACGGAAATCATCAGTGCCGATTCACGGCAAATCTACCGGGGGATGGACCTAGGCACCGGCAAAGACCTTGCTGACTATACCGTCGACGGGAAACAGATTCCCCATCACCTCATCGACATAGCCGCCCCGGGCTATAAGTACAATGTTTTCGAGTATCAGCGTGATTTCTTGAATGCTTACGAGACTATTAAACAAAAAGGTTGCCTGCCCGTTGTATGTGGAGGAACCGGAATGTATCTCGAATCAGTACTGAAAGGCTACCGTCTGCTGCCCGTACCCGAGAATCCCGAGTTGCGCACCCGTCTGGCAGACAAATCGCTGGAAGAACTGACCGACATACTGAAAGGTTACAAAAGCCTGCACAATACCACGGACGTGGACACAGCCAAACGTGCCATACGAGCCATCGAAATCGAAGAGTATTATGCCCATACCCCAGTAGACGAACGTTCCTTCCCCCAGATGAACAGTCTCATCATAGGTGTGGACATCGACCGGGAATTGCGTCGGGAGAAAATCACCCGCCGCCTGCACCAGCGCCTGGAAGAAGGAATGATAGACGAAGTGCGCCTTCTGATAGAGCAAGGCATCCAACCGGATGACCTCATCTATTACGGACTGGAATACAAGTATCTGACACTTTATCTCATCGGCAAGTTGACCTATGAAGAGATGTTCACGCAACTGGAAACAGCCATCCACCAGTTTGCCAAACGCCAGATGACCTGGTTCCGCGGTATGGAACGGCGTGGATTTACCATCCATTGGATGAATGCCCGGTGGCCGATGGAAGAAAAGATAGCTTTTGTAAAGAAGAAGTTGGAAGGATGATGAAACGATAAAGTGACCGGGTGATTTAAATCGTAAATAGTAAATAGTCAAATTGTAAATAGAATCATGAGTGCAGAACCCGAAAAGTTGGGAGTAATATACAACCCCAAAGCCGGAACACGGAAAGTGCAGAAACGGTGGAAAGAAATCAAAGAATACATGGACAGCAAAGGTGTGCCTTACGACTATGTGCAGTCCGAAGGGTTCGGTTCGGTAGAGCGTCTGGCAGGTATCCTTGCCAACAACGGCTACCGCACCATTGTTGTAGTAGGCGGTGACGGCGCACTGAATGACGTCATTAACGGCATCATGCTTTCCAATGCACCGGACAAGGAGAATATAGCCATCGGCATCATCCCCAATGGTATAGGAAATGACTTTGCCGACTATTGGGAAATGAGTTCGGACTACAAGAAAGCGGTGGATTGCATCATCAACAACCGCCGCCGGAAAATAGACGTGGGTACCTGCTATTATTACGACGGTGAAAAGCATCTGACACGCTACTTTCTCAATGCCATCAACATAGGCCTGGGAGCCCGTATCGTGAAAATCACCGACCAGTGCAAGCGTTTCTGGGGAGTGAAGTTCCTCTCTTACTTCATGGCACTGCTATCCATTATCTTCGAACGGAAGCTGTACCGCATGCATCTCAAGATAAACGGCGAGCATATACGCGGACGCATCATGACTGTCTGCATAGGCAGTGCGTGGGGATACGGACAAGCGCCTAGTGCAGTGCCCTATAATGGCTGGCTGGATGTTTCCGTCATTTACCGTCCCGAATTGCTGCAACTATGGTCGGGATTGTGGATGCTTATCCAAGGGCGGATTCTGAACCATAAGGTAGTGATGCCCTACCGTACGCAAAAAGTAAAAGTGCTGCGTGCGCAAAATGCCTCTGTCGATTTGGACGGACGTATTCTCGACCGTCATTTTCCACTGGACATCAGCGTACTGCATGAAGCCGAAGAAGCCACCATGGCTGCCGAATATGTGGATATTCTGCAAATTCCCGCCTTCCTCTGCCGGCAGACAGACCTGCTTGTAGCCGCCGCCAAAACCGGAAAAACCATCAACATCAAGAAAGGGCAGTTCCTCTCTCCGCTTGCCATGCGCTTTGCGGCTGATAAAGTAGTGGAAGCAGGCAATAGGAACGTCATGCTGACGGAACGCGGAACTACTTTCGGTTATCAGGATTTAGTCATCGACTATCGCGGCATCCCCGAAATGCAGACCTTCGGTTTCCCCGTCATCCTGGATGTAACCCACTCCTTGCAACAGCCCAACCAGACCAGTGGCGTCACGGGAGGTATGCCGCAACTTATCGAGACCGTAGCCAAAGCCGGTGTTGCCGTAGGTGTAGACGGACTGTTCATCGAAACCCACGAAAATCCCGCCGTAGCCAAGAGTGACGGCGCCAACATGCTGAAACTCGACCTGCTGGAAGACCTGCTGACCAAATTGGTCCGCATCCGGGAAGCAGTCAGATAAATTCCATTTATCCGGAATGGAATCCGAAAAAAACAACAGAAGTTGTGATTTATCCAAGGGCTGTCCGACAGATAGTTCAAGAACAATTTAAATTCATAATAATATGAAACATCTATTACGTGGTTTATGGATTGTAGCGTTAATTCTTTGCTGCAATTTTCAGCAGGTATTTGCACAGCAAATGCCGCCTATCCCGGTCGACAAAAATGTCCGTATCGGAAAGTTGGACAACGGATTGACCTATTATATCCGCAAGAACAGCCAGCCTGCAAACCGGGCCGACTTTTACATTGCCCAAAAGGTAGGCTCCATTCAGGAAGAAGCCGACCAGCGCGGCCTTGCCCACTTCCTGGAACACATGTGTTTCAATGGAACGACCCACTTCCCCGGTGATGCACTGAAGCAATACCTGGAGCGTATCGGGGTGAAATTCGGTGAGAACTTGAACGCCTATACTTCCGTAGACGAAACCGTATACAACATTTCCAATGTGCCGGTCACTACTCCGGGAGCCATCGACTCCTGCCTGCTGATTCTGCACGACTGGAGTAACGATTTGACCCTGGACCCGAAGGAAATAGACAAAGAACGCGGAGTCATCAACGAAGAATGGCGCACCCGTATGAGCGCCATACAACGCTTCCAGGAGAAGATGCTTCCAGTCATGTTCGAAGGAACGAAGTATGCCACTTGTTTCCCTATCGGAACGATGGAGGTCGTTATGAACTTCAAACCGCAAACTTTGAGAGACTACTATGAAAAGTGGTACCGTCCGGACCTTCAGGGTATTGTGGTAGTTGGCGATATAGATGTGGACGCCATCGAAGCCCAAATCAAGAAAATGTTTTCTGATATTCCCGCCCAGCCCAATGCTGCCAAACGCGAGTACTATCCGGTAAACGACAACAAGGAGCCTATTGTATTGGTTTATCAGGACAAGGAACAGTCCAATGTACAAGCCCTCATCTTCAACAAGCACGAAGCCACTCCTGACGAGCAGAAAGGCGACATGGGCTATCTGGTACAGAATTATGCAACCACGCTCATCAACAATATGCTGAATGCGCGTCTGAACGAATTGGTACAGACCGCCAATCCTCCTTATATATATGCCGCCACTTATGACGATGATTTCTTTGTTGCCAAAACCAAAGATGCCTTCACCGGTGTCGTTGTCTGCAAGGAAGATGCCATAGAAAATGGAATAGCCACTCTCCTGCGCGAAACAGAACGCGCCCGCCAATTCGGCTTTACGGAAACGGAATACAACCGTGCCCGTGCCGAATATCTGCGCCAACTGGAATCTGCTTATAACGAGCGTGACAAACGCAAGAATGAAGAGTACGTGGATGAATATGTCCGTCATTTCCTCGATAACGAACCGATTCCGGGCATCGAAAACGAATACGCCATCATCAATCAGATAGCTCCCGCCATTCCGGTTGCCGCACTGAACCAGATGATGCAAGCCCTCGTGACAGACAGTAACCAGGTAGTCGCAATTCTCGGTCCGGATAAGGAAGGATTGAAAATGCCGACAGAAGATGCAATCAAGAAGATTCTGAAAGATATTAAAGCTGAAAAACTGACTGCCTACGTAGACAAGGTGTCGGATGAACCTTTGATGGCCGAAGCCCTGAAAGGCGGAAAGATTGTATCCGAGCAGACAGATGATACATTTGATACATTCGGCACTACAACGCTGACACTCTCCAACGGAGTCAAGGTCATTATCAAGAAGACAGATTTCAAGGCAGACGAAATCCGCATGAAGGGAGTCAGCCTAGGCGGTAGTTCCCTGTTCCCCGACTCGGAAATCATCAACATCAACGGACTGGATGCAGTGAGTGTCGGTGGTCTGGGTAATTTCAGTGCCGTAGACCTGGAAAAAGTTCTGGCCGGCAAGAAAGCTTCCGTCAGCTATGGTATCGGTGACAAGACAGAAACCGTCAATGGCAGCTGTTCACCGAAAGACTTCGAAACAATGATGCAGCTCACTTACTTGACGTTCACCGCTCCACGCCGTGACGACGATGCCTTCGCATCCTACAAGAACCGCAACAAAGCTGCTTTGCAGAATATGGAAATGAATCCCCAGGTAGCGTTCAGTGACTCTGTCTCGGCCGGTATTTACATGCACCATCCCAGAAGAGCCAGAATAAAGGCGGACATGATTGACAAGATGGATTATGACAAGATTCTGTCCATGTATCAAGACCGCTACAAAGATGCCAGCGATTTTACCTTTATCTTTGTAGGAAATGTGAATGTGGAGGAAATGAAACCACTCATCGCCGAGTACCTGGGTTCACTGCCTGCCATCAACCGCAAGGAAACATTCAAGGACAATAAAGTGGACATGCGCCAGGGAGTTTATAAGAACGAATTCGTACGGAAGCAGGAAACTGCCAAAGCGTCGAACTTTGTCCTGCTGAACGGTGACTGCAAGTACGACCTGAAAAATGACATCCTGCTGAGTATGACCAGCCAGATTCTCGACTTGGTTTATACAGCCAAGGTACGTGAAGACGAAGGGGGCACTTACGGTGTATATGTAGGCGGCCAATTAAGCAAATATCCGAAAGAAAAGGCTCTCTTGCAGATTGTATTCGAAACCGCTCCGGCAAAAAGAGAAAAGCTGATGCAGATTATCTTTGCAGAACTCGACAACATCGCCAAAGCAGGTCCGTCGGAAGGAGACTTGAATAAAGTGAAGGAGTTCATGCTGAAGAAACATGCCGAAGACTTGAAGGAGAACAGCTACTGGCTGGGAAGCATTGACGAATACCTGTTCACCGGTATGAATCCGATAAAGGATTACGAACAGATTGTCAACAGCATCACCGTGAAGGACATCCAGAAGTTCACCGACGACTTGTTCAAGCAGAAGAACGAGATTGAGGTATCAATGATCAGTCCTGAAACTCCTGACAAAGAATAAGAGAGCCATACACACAGAAGGCTGCGTTGTTCGATGAAAGGCAGCGCAGCTTTTTTTATACAAACTCTATATATACAAATACTATGAGTCTTTTCTTAGATTTGCGCAAGCACGGAAAACTGGCAGAAAAACGAAATCCGATGTACGAAAAAAGTAAATTCGGAAAATTCTGGATGTACTTCATGTTTGTCTTCTGGGCCGGTTACCTGATATTCTTCGGTACGACCTTTGCATTCGCCTTTGACGGCGGTGCCACAGAAGCCTATCACGTAATGAATTCCGGATTGATATTTGTCCTTGTGCTGGATTTCCTGATACGCCTGCCTTTCCAAAAAACACCCACCCAGGAAGTGAAGCCCTACCTGCTGCTTCCCATCAAGCGGAACCGTCTTATCGACTTCCTGCTGATCCGTTCCGGACTGGATGGCTTCAATCTGTTCTGGCTGTTTCTGTTTGTTCCGTTTTCCATCATCACCGTCACCAAATTCTATGGAATCAGTGGTGTGCTGACCTATTGCATTGGCATCTGGCTGCTGATGGTATTCAATAACTACTGGTTCTTGTTGTGCCGCACACTGATGGGTGAGCGCATCTGGTGGCTGGCACTACCGGTAGTAGTATATGGTGGCATTGCCGCCGCACTATTCATTCCGGACAACAGTCCGCTTTTCGACTGTTTTGTCAATCTGGGAGAAGGGTTCATCACCGGCAATATACTGTCATTCATCGGTGTACTGGCTGCCATCGCCCTCATGTGGTTCATCAACCGCACCCTGATGCAGAAACTCATCTACAATGAACTGAACAAAGTGGAAGATACACGGATAAAACATGTATCCGAATACAAATTCCTCGACCGCTACGGCGAAATAGGCGAATACATGAGACTGGAACTCAAGTTATTGCTACGCAACAAGATTTGTAAGCGTTCGCTCTATTCCATCACCGGTGTAGTGATAATGTTCAGTAGTATCATTAGCTTTTCCGATGTGTATGACGGAGGTCTGAGAGATTTCTTCGTCCTTTATAATTACATTATCTTCGGCATCATGTTCCTCAGCACACTGATGGGTTACGAAGGCAATTACATTGACGGACTGATGAGCCGCAAGGAATCTATCTACTCGCTGCTGCGTGCCAAATACATACTGTACAGCATTGCATTGCTCATTCCTACGATTCTGATGATTCCCGGTATGGTTACCGGGAAGGTATCCGTACTCGGTTGCATCGCATGGCTGATATTCATTCCGGGAGCCGTATACTGCTGTCTGTTCCAACTGGCAGTCTACAACAACAAGACTACCGACCTGAATTCAAAGATGACCAGCCGGCAGAATATAGGCACCGGTCTGCAGAATCTGATTTCAGGAGGTGCTTTCGGCATACCTTTACTGCTGCTTTTTGCACTGAATGCCATCTTTGGCAAAGAGGTCACCCCCTGGATACTTATCGGCATCGGCGTGACATTCATCGCCACTTCCAAATTCTGGCTGATGAATGTATATCACCGGCTCATGAAACGCCGCTACAAGAATATGGAAGGCTTCAGGGACAGTAGACAGAAATAGAAATCATTAAACATCAATCACTAACATGATACGCATCAATAATTTACAGAAGAATTTCGGCACAAAAAAAGCCGTAGATATAGAGAACTACACCATCGGGCAAGGCGATATGCTGGGACTGGTAGGCAACAACGGTGCAGGCAAGACCACCCTCTTCCGCCTTATTCTTGACTTGCTACAGGCAGACCGGGGCAATGTAACCATCAATGACATTGACGTCAGCAAAAGTGAGGACTGGAAGAACTTCACGGGAGCCTTTATAGACGACGGTTTCCTGATAGACTACCTCACTCCCGAAGAATACTTCTATTTCATCGGCAAGATGTACGGTCTGAAGAAAGAGGAGGTAGACGAACGCCTGCTTCCCTTCGAACGCTTCATGAACGGCGAAGTGATGGGGCAGAAAAAATTCATCCGCAACTATTCTGCCGGAAACAAGCAGAAAATCGGCATCATCTCCGCTATGCTACATCACCCGCAACTGTTGATTCTGGATGAACCGTTCAACTTCCTTGACCCCAGTTCACAGTCTGTAATCAAACACTTGCTGAAAAGATACAATGAAGAGCACGGAGCCACCGTCATCATTTCCAGCCATAACCTGAATCACACAGTGGACGTTTGTCCACGTATTGCATTGTTAGAAAACGGTGTTATTATCCGCGATATACGAAATGAGAACAACTCTGCCGAGCAGGAATTGGAAGCTTACTTCAACGTCGGTGTGGAGGAAGAAGCCGTGGTAGAAGAAACAGTAGTAGAAGCAGCCGTAGAAGAAATAACGGAAAAAGAAGATAAAACGGTAGAAGAAAAAAATTCGGAAGCATGAAAAAATATCTTTCTTATATAGTAGCTCTTACCATCATATTGATAGGCTTAAGTTCCTGCCATACTTCCGCGCCACGCCTGGACTACAAAGCCCTGGCGCAAGCATCCGTCCGTTTGGGGGTGGATATTGAACTGCAGGACAACCACAAGCTGTACATCCATGCCTCCGAATGGATAGGCACCCCCTATCGCGCAGGTGGCGACAGCAAACGTGGAACGGACTGCTCCGGACTGGTATCGCAACTGTATAAGAAAGTTTACCACACCCGTCTGTCGAGAAGCACAGACGGGCAACTGAAAGAGAGCAGTAAAATCTCCCGCCGCAACTTGCGTGAGGGAGATTTGGTGTTCTTCACCAGCCGTGCTTCCCGCAAAAAAGTGGCACACGTAGGCATCTACCTCAAGGACGGCAAGTTTATACATGCCAGCACCAGCCAGGGAGTCATAGTCAGCAACCTCCGGGAAAAATATTACACCCAACACTGGCTCTGCGGAGGAAGAATAAAATAATACTAATTTTTCCCTTCTTGTGATTTTCTTTACTCTGTCCCGACTGATAGTCCAGAAACTATTAAAAGAAGAAAACAATGAAGAAACTTTTAGGCATCCTCTTATTCATCAGCATTGCGCTGAGCGCCAATGCACAACTTTTATGGAAAGTATCCGGTAAAGGATTAGAGAAACCATCCTATATTTTCGGTACTTATCACCTCTCTCCACTCAGTATAAAGGACAGCATTGCCGCCATGCCGCAGGCCATGAGCGAAACCGCCCAAGTCTACGGGGAAGTTGTGATGAGCGAAATGGCGACTCCCGCCTTCATGCAAAGCATGCAACAGCAGATGATGATGCCCAAAGACACCACGCTGCAAAGCCTCTTTACTCCCGAACAATACGAAGAAGTAGGCAAAGCCATCAAGGAAAACATGATGGTGGACATTGCCATGCTGGCACAACTGAAACCGGCTGCCATCAACCAGCAGCTTGTCGTCCTGCTCTACATGAAACACACTCCGGGCTTCAACCCGCAAGAACAGCTCGACACTTACTTCCAGCAGCAGGCCGGACAGCAAGGCAAGAAAGTTGGCGGTCTGGAAACAGCCCAGTCACAAATAGACATTCTGTTCAACAGCCAGACGCTGCAACGCCAGGCAAACCTCCTCTACTGCGCTATCAGTGACATCGAGAAAGGTATCGAGCAAAGCAAGCGCCTGATTGCCGCTTATGAAAAGCAGGACCTGGATGCCATGCTGCAACTGATGGAAGAGCGCGACGGCAATTCATGCGACCCGCTGCCCGGAGAGATGGAAGCCATGCTGGACAACCGCAACAAGGCATGGGTTGAAAAGATGCCTGCTATCATGACAGAAGCCCCTACCCTTTTCGTAGTCGGCGCCGGACACCTGCCCGGAGACAATGGAGTGTTGAACCTTCTGAAGCAACAAGGATACACTATAGAAGCCATGAAATAAATCCTCTGACGTGGGCATTTTCCAGAGCCTCGAATGCAGATAGGCAATAACAGTCCTCGCGCTTTTTATATAATAACCTTCGTCAATGGGGACAGACGAAATGAAAGACACCGCGTATGCATCTTACATTATTTGGAGAAGTACAGTTATTTCTGTTAATTGCCGTTACATCTGCAAGCTTTCTATACTGGATAAATCATAAATACAAAAGTCTGAACAGACAGATTATCCGGGCAATAGACATTCCAGTATATCTGCTGAACAGACAAGGTATTGTCGTAAAACTACTTAATACACCTACCGAAAAGGCAAACAGACTTCCGTTCCTGAATCCGGGAGTTCTAAATATCAATAATTTAGTGACAGACGCCGATGAATGCCGGAAATACATGACGTCGCTGTTACGCGTACTGAATACCCGCACTTCGGACAGCCTGACCCTAAAGATAAGAATAGAAAGTGGTGAGAAACTATATATCGCAGTGCGCATGGTCTACCTCAACAGAAATTATGTCATAGCCTTCATACGCGACATTACGGAAGATGAAGTCCAACGCCGGGAAAACGAAAAATACCGTTTCTTCCTTGAAAGTATTCTGGAGAACCTCCCCATCGCCACTACAGTAAAAGATAAAAACGATGAAGGACGTTACCTGATATGGCCGAACTGCTGGCAGCCAAAGAGAAAGCAGAAGAAGCCAACCGCCTGAAATCGGCTTTTCTCGCCAACATGAGCCACGAGATACGTACTCCGCTAAACGCCATCGTCGGATTCTCCTCCATACTTTCCGATTATATACAAGACGAAGATACAAAGGAATACATACATATCATCGAAGAAAACACCCAACTGCTGCTGCAACTGATTAATGATATTCTCGACCTGTCACGCATCGAAGCTGGCATTCTCGAATTCACAGAAGGAGATATGGATGTAAACAAGACGCTTGATGAAATGCAGACGATGGCAAAACTGAAACTTCCGTCCGAAGTCAGTATACGTCTCCTGCCCGGTGCGGATTACTGTATTATTCACACAGTCCCCAAACGGGTAAGACAAGTACTGAACAACTATCTGTCAAACGCCCTCAAGCATACGGAAGAAGGTTTCATCGACATTGGTTATCACCTGCCGCAAGAAGACAGGATTCGCTTCTTTGTCCGTGATACCGGTTGCGGCATTCCTCCTGAAAAGCAAAAGGATGTATTCGAACGCTTTGTCAAGCTAAACAGCTTTAAACAAGGCACGGGCCTCGGACTCTCCATCTGCACCATGATTGCCGAGAAAATGAACGGAAAAGTGGGCGTCAGCTCTATTCCGGGGAAAGGTTCCGAATTCTGGTTCGAAATACCCTATCAGCCTGCCGGAAGCCAACCTGCATAGAAAAGCCCGCCACTGACATGAACTCTGTCAACGACGGGCAACCTAAACCATCACCGATGCTATCCTGACTCACAATACCTATCGAAGCCTAAATCGCAGTTTTCCACTCTGCACCAGTTCTTCATGAGTGATACGATATCGGGACAGTTTTTTTCCTCCCAGTTCCATTTCACGGATATAAAGCGACTCTGCCGACGGGCGTTCCGTCTCTATCACCAGTTGGTCGCGTCCCCAATACTTAGGGTCGAGCTTTATGGTCACCTTATCAAATACCGGAGTAGACAGCGTATAAGCCGGTTCTCCGGGACAATCCGGATAAAAGCCCATCATATTGAAGATAGCCCAAGCGGACATCGTTCCGGTATCATCATTGCCGGGAATTCCGTCGGGGGCATTCTTGAAATACTTCTGCAAAAGGCGGTGCAGCTCTTTCTGCGTGCGCCACTCCTCACCCTTGAAATAAGAAAAAAGATGGGCGTATGCAATGTCCGGTTCGTTGGCAGGGTCGTACAGTCCTTCGTCGAACACACGCTGAAGCTTGTCTACGAACGGCTTCTTTCCACCCATGAGCCGGGCAAGCCCTTTCACATCGTGGGGAACATAGAAAGTATAGTTCCAGGCACAACCTTCGTGAAATCCGGGGTTCGGCTCAAAGTTCTCTCCCTGCCTCGGGTCGAAAGGAGCATAGAATTCACCGTTAGGCAGGATAGGACGGAAAGTACCGTACTCCTTACAGTAATAATGCTTGTAGCCCAGCGAACGTTCGTGGAACAGACGGGCATCCTCCTTCTTGCCAAGCGCAGCAGCTATGCGCGACAAGGCATTGTCGGCTATATAGTATTCCAGGGCATGTGAAACGGAATTGTCATACTGCTCCCGCAGGGGCACATATCCCAATGACACGTAGTCGTCATTGTCCGGACGGAGCAGGTTCTCCGCTCCCGGCAGGGTGGCTCCCTTGCGCATGGCCTCGTAGGCCAGTTCTATATCAAAGTCGCGCAGACCTTTCAGCCAGGTGTCGACGATGACGGGAATGGAAGGGTCGCCTTCCATGGTCAGCGTCTCACGTCCGTAGAGTTCCCATTTGGGAAGCCAGCCGTGTTCGCGGTACATGTCGAGCATGGAGCGCACCATCTGCAATTGCCGTTCGGGATATACCAGCGTAAGAAGCTGGTGCACATTGCGGTAAGTGTCCCACAAGGAAAAGACGGTATAACGGTCTCCTTTGGTGGTCAGAATTTTGTCACTCTCCATAGCAGGATATTCCCCGTTCACATCTTGCAGGATATTGGGATGTATCAGCGTATGATAGAGTGCCGTATAAAAGACGGTTTTCTGCTCTTCCGTACCTCCTTCCACAAGGATGCGCGAGAGGTCATCGTTCCAGCGGCGACGGGCTTCCTCCAGCACTTGGCTGAAATTCTTTCCCTGCTGCTCGGTATCCAGATTGAGCCTGGCATTCTCTATACTCACAAAAGAGACTCCCATCTGTACTTCCACTTGCTCGCCCTCTTCGGTATGGAATGTAAGGTAAGCGCCGATGTCATCTCCTGCCAGCTCTTTCCCGTAGCCGGTGTAAAGTTTGTAGCGTCCGTTATCGGGATCCCATTCAGCCTCCACACCGGTCATGGGGCGTTGCTTCTTCCAGTAGCCCGAAGCGGCAGGCTGCTTGTTGACACGCATCACAAAGTAGATGGGGAAAACGGCCTGCGGGTTGTAGCAGAAAGTACCCAGCAGCTTCATACCTTCAAACTCGCACTCACCCGTCCGGCGCAGAAAAGCTCCCGATTCATTAGTCAGGCCTTCGCCCAGGTTCAGCAGCACATGGCTTTGTCCTGCAGGAAAAGTGAAACGCGCCACACCCGTGCGGGGAGTTGCCGTCACTTCCGTCTTCACATTGTAGCGAGTCAGGAAGTTGCTGTAATATCCAGGAGATGCCTGCTCGTCCTTATAGCGGCTTCCATACTCCTTGTAATCCACGGACAGCTCTCCCGTAGTGGGCATCAGCAGCAAAGAGCCCAATTCCGGACAGCCCACACCGCTCAAATTGACATGCGAATATCCGGTGAAGAAACAATTGTGATACTCATAGGGAGTGGACCACCAACGGGCATCTTTATCGTATTTGTTGTCCTCCGAGCCCATCACGTTGAAGGGCACTACGGACATCATTCCGTTGGGACAGACGGCTCCCGGATTCGTAGTGCCGAAGTTGGTGGTACCAATAAAAGGATTCACATAGTCCGTCGGCTGTTTCTCCGCAGCCATAGATGCCGTGAGCATTCCAAAGGAGATGATACAGAAAGTAATCAGTCGTTTCATAATATAGTAAGGATTTGTTCTTTATTAGTTAGTGAGCACGCTACCCATGCCGGTGTCATTGCATGCACTCTGCAAAGTTATTGCAAACGGTCTGCAGTGACACTGCAAACTACTTTGCAGTAGCACTGCAACAGTTTTGCAGTGACGCTGCATCAGCTTTGCAGTGGCGCTGCAACGGCTTTGCAGTAGCACTGCAAAAAGCATGCAGTATCTTTGCAGTGATATTACACTAAGTATAAAGCAGTTACGGCAGGCGCTTTTCAGCAATACCGAGCGCCTGCCAACTGCTTGGTACTTACAAAATACTTGTGCGCTTCGTGAACTCCAGAATCTCGCGGATATACCCAAAGGCAAGCCCCACTACCGTATCGGCTGCACCGTAGTATACAGCTACACGTTCTCCATCTTGCAACGCTGCGCAAGGGAACACCACGTTGGGAACATCACCTTGCAACTCATAAGGAGCAGCAGGCGCAAGCAGATACTCACGGGTGCGGTAGAGCAACTTGGCAGGATTGTCCTTATCCAGAATAGCTGCTCCCATGGAGTAACGGAAACCGTTACAAGTGGTTATCACGCCATGATAGAACATCAGCCAACCCTCGTCCGTGAGGAACGGTACCGAACCTGCCCCTATCTTGGTACACTGCCAGGCACTTTCGGGGAAAGGCGTAGGAGCCATCACATGGCGGTGTTCGCCCCAGAATTTCATGTCAGGGCTGAAGCTAATGTAGATGTCGCCAAAAGGAGTATGTCCGCTATCGCTGGGACGGCTCAAGAGCGCATATTTGCCATCGAACTTCTGAGGCAACAACACACCGTTGCGGTTGAAAGGCAAGAAAGCATTCTCGCACTGGAAGAACTCCTTGAAATCGAAAGTATAGCCGATGCCGATGGTGGGGCCGTAGTAGCCGTTGCACCACGTAATCCAGTAGCGGTCCTCAATCCATGTCACGCGCGGATCGTATTTATATTCGGACTCTATCATGTCCGTATTCCCGGCCTTGAACTTGATTGGCTCATGCTCTATTTCCCAGTGGATGCCGTCCTTGCTGAAACCGGCAAAGATATTCATCTGCACCGCCCGGTTGTCACAACGGAACACACCGGCATAACCATCCTTAAACGGAACCACCGCACTGTTGAAAATGCTGTTCGACGACGGAATATGGTAGCGGTCTATTACGGGATTCTCCGAATAACGCCACATTACATCCTTACAGCCTGCCGGCCGTTCTTCCCAAGGCATTGTGATTTTGTTGCTCATAATTGCTCTATATTATTAATTGGTTATTGTTGTTTCTTCTCATCGGCATACGTAAATGGTATGAAGTACGTAATGAGGAACGCCGGAATGGTGGCAAACAGCGTGAAGGTAAAGAACGCCTCGTACCCCAACCAGTCGCTGACAAAACCGCTGATTGTGCCCGGCAACATCACACCCAGATTCATGATGCCCGAAGCAAAGGCATAATGTGCCATCTGGTGCTTTCCCGACGCCACCTGCTGCATCATGAACAAAGTCAGTCCCACAAAACCAAAACCATAACCGAAGTACTCGAGCACGATGGCACTACCTATCAGCAACCCGCTTTCCGGCTGGTACATGGCAAGCAGGGTATACGCCACAAAAGGCAGATTGAAGATGCAGCACAGAGAGAACAGCGTCCGCCGCAATCCCCGGTGCGAAATGTAATAGCCTGCCAACAGTGACCCCAGCACAAAGGCGGCCGCCCCATAAGTGCCGTAGTACAAACCTATCTGCTGCTCATTCAGTCCCAAGCCACCTGCCGAACGCTCCGCCTTCAAGAAAAGAGGGACAATCTTCATGACAAAACCCTCGGCAAGGCGATAAAGGATAATGAACGCTATATAGTACCAGATGTGCTTCTTCAAGAAGAAATCCTTGATTACCGCCACCAACTGCTCCCACGTCTCTCTTGCCGACTTGGCGCCGGATGCGGCAGCACCGCCCGATGGCAGCATGCGCATGTGGTAGAAGCCAAGCAGCAGCATCACCGCCGCCAATATCAGCATCACCGTCATCCATGCATGCCGGGTAGCCTCGTGGCGGACTGCCTCTGTGGCACCCTCCACCCCACCGAAACCTACCAGCAAGGCACCTGCCAGCCAGACCAACCCGCCGGACGCCACAATCTTCGCTATATTGTAGAAGGCTCCCTGCCAACCGATATACTTGGCCTGGTCCTGCTTGTTCAGTTCCGACATGTAGACACCATCCGTAGCCACATCGTGCGTGGCTCCGCTGAAAGCAATCACTGCCAGCAGCGCAATGCATATCGCAAAAAAGAACGGTAACTGCAACGCCAAAGCCACCAGAGCAAAACCTGCTCCGGTAACCATCTGCGTCAGTACCACGAAAAACTTCTTCGTCTTGAACATTTCAAGGAACGGACTCCAAAGGAACTTCAGCGTCCAGGGCATCATGATGAGCGACGTCCACAGAGCAATCTGCGCGTCACCGATACCCAGCCCCTTGAACATCAACACAGAAACCATGTTCAGCACCACAAACGGCAATCCCATGGCGAAATATACGGTGGGGACCCACGATATAGGATTATGATTTTTTCGGCTCATCCCTTCTGTATATTATCTGTGTCACTTCAACGGTTCACTGCCCATAGTCAGCTCCAGCGTACCGCCGTCCACTATATCCTGATGCGTGAAGAATGGAGTCTCCAACTTATTGCCGTTCAGCACAATGCTCCGCACATACTTGTTGTCGCGGCTGTTGTTGTGGGCTATCACCTTGAACGACTTGCCGTCTTTCAGATGAACGGTCGCCTCGTTGAACAGCGGGCGTCCGATGGAATATACCGGCTTGCCGGGGCATACCTGATAGAAGCCCATCGCATTCAGAATGTACCATGCAGACATCTGTCCGCAGTCTTCATTGCCCGAAAGTCCGTCGGGGTTGTTGAAGTAAAGCGTATGCAGCACCTCATCCACAATCTCCTGCGTACGCCAGGGCTGGCCTACGTAGTTGTAGAGATGGGCAATGTGATGGCTTGGCTCATTGCCGTGGGCATACTGGCCTATCAGACCGGAAATATCCACCGAGGTCGATTCACCTTCCAGCTTGGAATCGGCCGTGAACAGAGAATCCAACTTGCCGATGAAGGCGTCGCGTCCTCCCATCAGTTCCACCAGTCCGTCCACATCGTGGGGAACGAACCAAGTCCACTGCCATGCCGTACCTTCGCAATAGTCATCGTTACGGTGATTGGAAGCGCGGGGGTTGAAAGGCGTACGCCAGTTGCCCTCACTGTCCAGTCCGCGCATGAAGCGGGTACTCGGATCGAAATAAACTTTATATCCCTCGGCAAAAGCCGCATACTTATCGCGGTTGGCTTCGTCGTCCAAAGCACCTGCCAGTACGGAGATACACCAGTCATCGTAAGCATATTCCAAAGCTTTAGCCACAGATTCATTGTCTTTATCGCAAGGCACGTAGCCAATCTTGTTCTTCCAGTACTTGGCCTGCGGCATCAGATGCGGCACAACCAAAGGATGGGTGATAATACCCGTCGTATCGTATTCTGCCGTACGGAGGCAAGCCTTGTAAGCCTCCTGCACGTCGAAGTTACGGTATCCCTTTACATAAGAATCCGCTATGAGGGAGGCTGCATGATAACCAATCATGGTACCCGTATAGTTTCCGGCCAGTTCCCACATAGGCAGGACGCCGCCCTCGCGGGACTTCTGGATGAGCGAACGGATGAAAGCCTCGTTCAGTTCAGGATCAATAATCGTCATCAGCGGATGATAGGCACGGAAAGTGTCCCATAAAGAGAAAATGGTGTAGATAGGCTCGTCCACCCTGCCTTGATGGGGCTTCAAGTCCATACCAAAGTAACGTCCGTCAGCATCGGTAAACAAGTTGGGCTGCATACCCGTGTGGTAAAGTGCCGTGTAGAACATGGTACGCTGGTCGTTGTCCTTCGTATCGATGTCAATCTTGGAAAGATAAGTGTTCCACTGCTGGCGGGCAGCACGGCGCACACCGTCAAAATCCCATCCGGAGATTTCGGCTTCCACATTCTTGCGGGCACCGTCCATATCCACGGCAGACACACCTACCTTTACCAATACCTCCTCATTGGGCTCCGTCTGGAATTGCAGTAAAGCTTTAGCTGTAGGCAGAAGCGGACCGCCTTCGTCCAATGCCATGGAGTCCGTGACCAGCGTATAGGTGAATGGTTTGGAGAACTTGGCATAGAAGTTGATATACTGGTCGAAAGCCCAATATACAGTCTTCTTGCGTCCACGGATTTCAGTATCGCTGATTACTTCCAGCTCCATCTGTTCATTCTTCTGGCGCTGGATACTGTAATCCAGGTCGAGGATAAAACCTGCATCTTCCGCTTTCGGGAAGGTATAGCGATGAATCGCCGCACGTTTGGTAGAGGTCAGTTCGGCTTTCACCCCGTAGCGGTCCAAAAATACGGAATAATATCCCGGTTCGGCTGTTTCATTCTCGTGGGAAAAGGCAGAGGCGTACGCCATCTGCTGGCTCTTCGAGCCCATGGAGTGGTAATCCTGCCGACCTACAGTGGGCATCAGCAGCACATCCCCGTAATCGGCACAACCCGTACCGCTGACGTGGGTATGTGAAAATCCGTTGATAGTAGTATCTGCATAGTAATATCCGGAGCAGGCATCCCACTCGTAGATACGCGTGTCGGGGCTGGGCTGAATCATCCCGTTGGGAACTACCGCTCCGGGATAGGTATGCCCATGTCCACCCGTACCGATGAACGGATTGACGTAAGACGCATAGTCCGGTGCCGTCTGGGTACAGCTGCAAACCGCCCCCAGCAGAAAAAGTCCGCCCAACAGTATGGAACTAGATTTCATGTTTTTCTTCATATTGTTTATTGTATAAGTAGGTGTATAGCTTCATAATAGAATCTTGTTATATGAGAATGCTTGAGGAGGGCCGCCCTATTACTTTGAGCAAAGCCCTCCTTTGTTTCATGTATGAAAAGGTTCAAGCATCCGTTTTCCGAAACCTCAGTTTACGGAAAACACGGCATCAGCGTACCTTCTTCATCGTATAGTTCTCACTCACGAAGTAAGGAACATCGGGGAAGATGTCGGTCTCAATCTCACCGCCTACATACTTATAGGGATTGATAGCCCATCTGTTGCCCGGTACCTTCTTCATCCTTCTCTATAATTACATTCTTCTCAAACTCCTGACTGCCTTTCCAATCCCACCAGCGAGGATTACCTTCTTCATCCACATAGGTAAAGAGGGAATTGCTGGAAGTTACCTTCCACTCGCCGACCAAATCTTCATAACCCAACATTTTGCCCTGATAAGCTTCACCGGTACGGCTCCAGTACTTGCCACTCCATTCCACTCCATCATCAAAGAGCACCTCACTTATTTCCGAAAGCAACACGTAATACTGATACATCAGTGGTTTGGGGTTGTAGAACATCTGAATACCATAACCTTCATCCTTCACTTTTTGGAATTTGCTTTTGTCAAATCCGCTCCAGCCTCCGTTCAGCTCATCATTAATCTTCCAGGGTAACGGAGCATACTTGGATTTGGGCAGGTTCTCAAAATGAGACTCTTCACGGCCAAAGGCTCCATTAGGATTCTGATTCTGGTAATAACCGTAGGTCATATAATCCACAATATCACCTACTTTCACACCTTCTACCTCGCCGTCGGGAGAGTCGAGAGAACCATATTCATACACACCAATCAACTTTTTGCCAAACACTTGGCGGCATTCGTAAACCAAGCGCGCGAAGTTGGCACGTGAACGTTTTTCGAAGCCGGGACTGGGATTGGAGTTATTATAACTGGTGTACTCATCATCAAAGTCAATGCCATCCAAACCATAAATATCCAAGTAGGCTTTCAGTTCCTTAGCAAAGTCTTTGGCAGCAGCTTCCGAAAGGTTGCCCATACCTGCCTCGTCATGGTTACCAAGAATAGTCATCACCACCTTAATGCCTTTAGCCTGCAAAGGACGGATGAACTTATCCGCATTTCTCAGCAAGAAAGAAACCTGGTCATTGCAGAAAACATGAACGCGACCAGTCTTGCTATCCACATTGATGTTAGCTGCAAAAATGCTGACAACATCAAAGAAAGGCTTTCCGTCGCTCTTCATAGTATATTCACCCATATTCAAGATGTTCTCGTCATTTACTTCCACAAAGCAATGTGTAAGTATATCACCCTTACTGATACTCTCAGGAATAGCAGCCAAAGGCTTTACCAAGTAAATATATTCCTGATTGTTTGTAGAAACTTCCACACCGTTATTGGCAGATGCAGAAACGGCAACAGCATAAGTCTGTCCGATTGTGCCTCCGGCATTGATATTCAGTTCCACAGAAGCCGACTTCTGTTCGCCCGCCTTGATAGTGGCAGTTCCACCGTTCGCCAAACTCAGCTTATCGGCGGGATACATTTTATAGCTTGTTCCATTCTTCTTATTGTAAGCCTCCAAAACGTCTTCGTCCACTTTGAAGGTCACAGTAACATCCTGCTCTGCAGCTTTGCTCAGTTCAAAATAGAGATGTCCGGTAGCAACCTTGTCGCCAAAAACAGAAATCGGAGTAAGTTCACGTGCACCGGCGGCAGACTTTACATAGCCATACACGCCATCCACAGTATCCAGCTTGTCACTGTTGCCGGTGTTGATGACAACATCATCTTCACAACCGGTAAAGCATATTCCTGCACATGCAAAGGCCATTGCCAGCAAGCCTGATTTTACATGATTCATATATTTCATAATCAATATCTTTTTATTTGAATTAAGGTATAACTAAATTATTTGGCGGGCAGTTCCACAGCAGTCCAAGTCAGTGACTCCACTGCAGTAGCATTGTTCTCATTTCCGCTATAATCGTGAATGGCAGTACCGGCACCCTCATCGAACTTCCAGTAAGAAACCAGTCCGTCAGCATCCGGCTCTACCTGGTAGAAGTGGTCCTTTGCATTGATTTCTGCTGATGTCAACACCTTGTTCCAGATACGCACCTCTGAGATATTACCTTCCAACCAACGGTCACGATTGTATGAATGGCCAATCCAGAATCCGTTACCTTCATCGGTCATGGTCTGGCCCCAGTTCACGACTCCGCAGTCCAAAGTAGTCTCCAGCATATTCTTACCATTGATGTAGATTATAACTGTTTTTGCATCCGCATCGTAGGTCACAGCGATATGTGTCCATTCGTTTGTCGGAATAACCAGACTCTCATCGGTCACATTGCCGCTACTTGTAGCCACCTGCAACTGGTTTTGAGGAATTCCGGCATCACCGATGCGGAGCAGGAACTTACCTTCGATACCCATAATGGAAGTCAGCATCTTGTCAAACTTGCTTACACGAATCAACGCTTCTGCCGTCAGCTTATTCATATTATTGGCTACATCTGGATTGGTCCAAGTTACGTAAACCAGATTCTTGGTAATATCAGGAACCGTATTAATCAATGCGGCACCCTTCAGCACGTAGTACATGGTACCGGAGCTCTTCAAGACTCCGATGCTTGCCTGGTCTACCGTAACCGGCAATACATATACCTTCTCACGGTCCAGCTCCGTCAAGTTCTTGAAGCTGACAGTGATGTCGTCTGAAATGACAGCACCGGCCAAAATGGTAGCCTGCGGAGTTTCTACCGTATAATAGTTTTCCGGCAGAGCCTCGGCTGTGTCATAATAGGTAGCGTTATAAGTAGCTACCAGTGAAGGGTCCGCCTTCAAGGCAATAGTTATATCCTGCGATTCAGGACGGGCCATTGAAATCCGGAATGAACCTTCCGTATCGGAAACAGTGTTTTTCAACAACACAGTACTGGTCATCGCCGAGCCGTTGATATACACCTGATTATCGAAATTCTCAACGTCATTATCATTACAAGCAGCAAATACACCTGCCAATAATGCCATCGATACTAAATATATACTTTTCAGTTTCATGATATTCTTTTATTTTTTAGGAGCAGGATTCATAATATTGATAGCTTCTCTCACGTATTGATAGGTATTGGTAGCATTGTAATAATCATTCTGCATGTTCTCAATAGCCAGACCAGCTTTTGTAAACTCTGCAGACGGTTCTGTCACCCAATAAGCAGCTTCCGACAGAGCTCTCAAAGCATTGTAATATCCGGTAGTCTTATCTGTTGTATCCAGAGAGACGGTAGATGCCGATACAATGAAGCGGTCAGCCGGAACACCGTCTGCCATCAAGGCCTGAAGCGCTTCTATCCCCAGTTGGGCAACATCCGTGGCATCATTTGTAATCAAGATGATATGGTCACAAGAAGAGAGCACAGACTGGCCTATCAGGTTGGCAGGATACCCCTGGAACACCAGTTGCTTACCTGAATTGGCACTCTTCCAGTTGGATATCACACCGAAGAAAGTATCCTGATTTGCCTTTGCTTCAGCCTTGTCGGCTTCGGACATGTAGATAGGATTGCTACCACGATACTCGGCTACAATACCGTCGAAAGGTGCTTCAAGAGCTATCAGTCTGTTCAGCTCAGCCGACAGATAAGCCGAGAATGCAGATGTTTCTGTTCCTTCTTTCACCTTGTCGGTATGTTCCTTCAAGATATTGTCATAGCTGATGGAATAGAATACTTTCGTTCCCTTCTCATGTACATTTGCAATATCTTCCAATTCGAATTCCGCCAAATCGGGAGTAGTTGCGATAATTACGTCCAGGCTGTCGGGAACATCCGACATGTGCTGCCCGCGGCTGAAAGGAACTTTCTCACTATTATCAAACCAGCCGTATACAATCTTATGGTCAGAATTCTTGTATTCCTGCAAGTTCTTCAGATACTTGGCATACAGTTCGGGAGACTGTTCGTCGATTCCGGGTTCTTTCAGTTTAATACTCTCTGAATCCGTCCAGTCGGAGCAGGCAGACAATGCCAATACGGAAAAAGCTGCCAGCGCGATTCCTTTGAATGATTTCTTATATAATTTCATAATTATTCAGCATTTATTGTTATTATTTGCGTGCCCACCATACGTCAGTAGCCATGTTGTCCGGTCCACCCAGATAGCTGTTTACTGCCTCTTGCACGTTTTCAGTATTACTTGTATATTCTTCAGAAGGATAAGGCATACGGCGTGCACCTTTCTCGCTATCAACAATTCCACCACTCAAGTTACCTTCACTGGTTGCAGGCAACAGTTTGGGATAGCCTGTACGGCGATAGTCAGCCCAAGCTTCGTTACCTAACGGCCAATTCGCAATCCACTTCTGGGTAATGATACGTTCCTGTTTTTCTTCCTTGGATGCCCCTTCATTCCACTTGACAGTAATGGCTGAAAGGTTCTTTTCATAAGTATTAAGACCGGCGGGATCTTTGTAAAGAGCAGGTACACTGCTTTCATCAGCCAGATAGCTGTCTACACCGGTAGCTCCCCACTGTTCGAAAGAGAGACGGACACCTTGTTCATAAAAATCAGCAGCGGTTCCTTTCATGTTGAAACCATAGATTGCAGTGGCTTCAGCACGCAAGAAGGCAACTTCTGCCGCATTCATCCAAAGCACGGGATCAGAAGAGGAAATCTTCACACGCGAATAATTGATGAAATACTCTTTCATCTTACTGAGGTTGATACCGCGACGTAATCCTACATAAGTCTCTCCAGGCCATTTTGATTCCTCAAAATAGCTGGCACGACGATTGTCGTTGTAACCGTTCATGTAGCAGATGATGTCGGCAGCAGGATGGGTATCACCACCTGAAGCTTCTTCATTGTAACGTACTGCCACAAACAACGGATTGCTAATTGTACCGAAATACTTCCATGTAGCATTGTCTGCATTTGTTTCAATCAGACCCAACTCGTGATTCACTGCACTTTCAGCCATTTCTTTAGCCTTAGCAGGGCTTACATTGGCAATACGGATAGCCAAACGCAGTTTCAATGAATTGGCAAACTTCACCCACTTCTGTACATTACCACTGTACACGAAATCTGCAGAAGCAACCAACGCCGCATTTCTGTTTTCAGTCAGCACCTCGATGGATTCGTCCAGTTCCTTGAAGAATGCGTTATATACTTCTTCCTGCGTATCATAAGGAATGGTAATCTTGCCATCCTGACCGATTTTAGAATAAGGAATAGGACCATACGCATCAGTCACGCGACTCATGGCAGCAACCTTTATGATTTGAGCAATGGCATAAGGAACCGGATTATTGGTATTCTCCGATACTTGTTTCACTGTGCTCAAGTTACCGTAAAGTGTTGAAATGATACGGTCACTTATCAAGAACACACGCGTCCAGTCATTTGTAGCATTAAAATTGGATATTGTATTGGACCAGCCGGCATTTGAATCGGCAAAATAACCTCCCAACGGTCCACCCAACAAACAATCAGTAAACTGTGCCGTATTGACATCTGATGAGATAACCGTACTTGCCAAGTTACTCATGGCAGAACCCAGTGCATAATCATCCGGAGTCAAATCACCCGGTTGATAAGGATTGGAGTTGATATCCATATAATTGCCGGTACAGGACATAAAGCCCATAACCAACGGAGCAACAATCAATTTATTTATAATATTTTTCTTTTTCATATCGTTTGGTATTAAAATTTAAAGCTCAAGCTAAAGCCGATGTTACGCAAAGCCGGCATCATGAAATAGTCTATTCCCTGATAAAAGTTATCGGTAGAAGCTACACTTTCGGGATCGAAAGGAGCCTTGCTGTAAATCATCCACAAGTTGCGGCCTACCAACGAAACCTTGATATCGCACACATCATTCAACAACTTTCTGGGGATGGTGTAACCCAAAGATACTTCCTGCAGACGAACATTGGTAGCAGAATAAGTGTAGTATTGGGGAACAGACGTGCCGCTACCTACTACACCGTACCATGTTTCGGGGTTTACCTTATCTCTACCATTCACCAACACGTAACCTAAATCACGTGCATCGGCAGAAGCCTCGGACACACCGTAATAGTCCAACATAGCTTGTGTACGTGAGTAAACCACACCACCCAAACGGGCTGAAATCAAGAAACCTGCTGTGAAATTCTTCCAAATGAAGTTATTACGCCAAGCCAAATTACCTTTAGGAAGTACGCTTCCCAACTTGATGTATTTATCCGGGTCCGTTATGGCTTCCGTAGCAACCGTTCCATTTTGGTCCACAAAAATCTGTCCATTGGCATCACGTTTCATATCTCGCAGTGAGTAAAGGTCACCCATGCTCCCACCTTCTTTCAGCAAGAAGCGGGCATCACCTAAGCCACCCATATTCAACGTGCTCAAAGAGAACAGCTCACCGGTAACGGGATTGATGGCATTGTCTGCCAAAGTCAGGATTTTATTCTTGTTACTGGAGAAGGTTATACCGGTATCCCATGTAAAATCTTTCCAGGTATTCTTGTAATTCAGCGACAACTCAATACCGGAGTTACGTACGGCACCAGTCTGGATATACATAGCCGACCAACCGCTGACAGGCAACTGCGGGTTGAATGTCTGGTTCATAGTCTTGGCATTGTAATATGTCACGTCCAATTCAAAGTTCTTGAGGAAACGCATGTTCAAACCGATTTCCCAAGAATTGGTACGTTCAGGTTTCAAATTGTACAACGGATATTGGGTCGTGATACTCCACTGGCCGGAACTTGAATTCCATTCATAGTGAGGATTAGCCAAATATCTGGAGAAAGCACTACCAACAGATGCCCATGAACCACGAACCTTTATAAAAGAAAGATAATCTTTGTTCAAGTTAGGCATTAGCTCAGACAGTACAACAGAACCACCGACTGAAGGATAGAAGAATGATTTGCTGTTGGAGTTGGGACCTGCCAGCTGTGAAGGCCAGTCGTTACGTCCGGTCAGCGTCAAGAAGTAAGTGTTCTTGTAACCAAGCTCAGCCGAAGCGAAGAGAGACTGGGTCTGTTCACGCCATCCTTCCTGCAAACGCTGTGTCTTGCTGGCACTCAGGTTCTGGATGGCAAAGTAGTTGGTCAAACCTACCGGTTCGCCGCTGAAGGCATCGCCACCATCAGCAATCGGACCACGTGTTTTCATTGCATCCGAACGTATATCGGAGAATGAACCACCAACGTTGGCCTGGAGTGACCAATCTTCACCGAAATATTTGTTGATACTCACCAGGAAGTCTGCATACAACTGTTTGTCCTGCATCTTGGTAATACCATAAAGACCTCGTGAAGAGCTCTCGGTGAGCTGTGTATTGGTAGAAGCATAGAACTTTTCTGTATAATCATTGTTGGAGTTATCCAAACGTACACGTCCTGAAACAGTCAGCCAGTCCAGAATCTTATAGCTCAAACCGGCATTCAGCATATAGCGGTCCTTCTTGTTCTGGCGCAGATTGCGGTAGTTAATCCAATAAGGATTCTGCATTACCATACCTTCGTCACCTACCGGCCAGTATTGCGTATAAATCTTACGGGCAGCGTCATAGCGCTCATACATGCTGATATCAGACCAGTCGTTGCTGCGCGGGAACAAATAAGCACCCACCAACGGGTTGTTGTAAGTACCCTGGTTCGTCATGTTCTGGTCATTCTGCAGAATATAGCTTGCACCGAA
>PPYE01585070.1_pt1 | contig 31258 bp, 38 predicted proteins | sample 1559881 | NCBI WGS metagenome assembly PPYE01 (sample SAMN08240022, study PRJNA423297) | Human gut metagenome, whole genome shotgun sequencing project. | reverse complement strand
TCATCGCTGCCGTTCCTCTGCCAGCCGGTCAGATCTGCGACAAAAGACTGTATCAGCTCTCTTGCATTATGCAGGCCAGCATGCAGTGCCATCCGTGTCAGACTGCTGTACTGCTTGTCTGTCAATTCCGGAATAATATCTTTTCTGAGGCTTTTTGTAGCCTGATCCTGTTTTATTTCCTCTATCTTCGTCATACCTTCCTATACTCCTTTCGCCTCACTAGGCTTGTCCTAACTATCTGACCGCCATCAGGCGGTTTCATTCCTTTCAGCAACTTCTTCAGGTGTTAATTTCCTATATTCATATTTACATCCATCCTGATCCTCCAGCAGCTCCACAAGTATCTGGATGATTCTTTCTTCTCTTTCAGCACTGCTCATATTTTCCATAGTCTTCATATACTCACCTTCTTTGTATATCTTGTATATGGTATGCATAACTGGTTGTCCGGGTTCTGATAAATTTTCTGATAATGACTACATTGCTTTCAGTATTTTCTCTACCTCCTTCTTATCCCGCTTTTTTATTTTCACTATTGGCTTCTTGGCTTGCCAGTAACAGTCCAGTGGCTGATACCACCAAATATCTATTTGTGGTATTCAGCCCTTTATAAATGCTCGTAATCTTTTCAAGCTCCTCATCTGTCACCCCGTCTACCTCATATTTTTTTGACTTCTCCATTTGATCACCTCCATTATCATGTTTGAGTCAATTATACGTCTCAAACGCATCGTTGTCAAGTATTTTTGTACCGTTTGCGACGTTTAAGCATTTACAATCCCCACTCAATGTGATATATTTAGAGCAGAAAGAAGGTGAATCATGGAATCTATTAATGAAAGATTTAAATTACTCAGAAGGGAATGTGGTAAGACTCAGGAAGAGTGGGCCCAAATAATAGGGTTGTCTCGTACTGGTATCGCTTCTATTGAATCTGGCAGCAGAAAAGTTAGTGAAAAGCATATAAAGCTTTTGGAAGCATGGAAAGAAAAAACAATTAATCCTGACTGGCTACGCACTGGGCAGGGCGATATGTTCCTTGAACCTGAACAAAATGATTTGATTGCGCGTGCCGCTATGCTATTAGGAGAGAAGGATCCAGTATTTGAATCATTTGTCGATACATATAGTAGACTAAGCCCCAATAATAGAAAAATCCTTATGAACTTTTTAGTTGAATTTTCTGCTTCATTAGCAGAAAAAAAAGAATAGCCGAAGCTATTCCTTTTTTTCTGACCCTCTATCTGGATAGTTTTTAATAAATGAATAAACAGCTTTAAGCCATTCAACGGTATGTTTTTCGTTTAAAATTTTAGTTATCAGATTTCGGTAATTTTGATGTTCCATATGTACGCCCCCTTCTTTACGGAGAAATCCTGTTCTTTTTTATAGTATACAACACATTTATTACGCATTCAAGAACGTATGTTCTTATTAAGAATTTTGTAATGGAACCTTAACATAATAAGTGCGGATTTCCCCATCTCTATAGATAGATAGGAGCTGATATCATGAAAAAAATACGATGTGCATTATATGACCGTGTATCTCATGATCTACAGGCCAAATACGGTCTGTCGCTTGAGACCCAGATGGAAGATCTGCGGCAGTATGCTGTAGACCATGGTTATGAAATTGTGGGAACATATTCCGATGAAGGGATTACAGCCCGGAAGAAGTTGCAGAACCGCAAAGATTTTATGCGGTTGTTGAATGATGTGCAACAAGATAAGATTGATCTCATCCTTGTAACCAAGTTAGACCGTTGGTTTAGGAATGTGAAAGACTATCACAATACACAGGCTATACTGGAGGCCCATCACTGCAATTGGCGGACAGTTTATGAGGATTATGATACCTCAACTGCCGATGGCCAGCTCAAAATTAATATCATGCTGGCCGTGGCTCAAAACGAGTGTGATCGTACCAGTGAGCGTATCAAAGTGGTCTTTGCCCACAAAAAACGCCAGGGCCAGCACGTGACCGGCGCAGCTCCATATGGTTTCATCCTAGGAGATGACAAAAAACTCCATAAGGATCCGGAGCGTGAGCATATCGTGGATGAAATATTTAAATACTACTTTTACTGCTTTTCAAAACGGCGGACTGTATTTTATATACTGGATAAATATAACGATGATGAAAAACTCACTGAATATAAAATAAACCGGATTTTGTCCCACGAAGTCTATGCCGGCATATATGATGGCATTGAGGGATACCACCCCGCTTATATAACCCCAGAACAATACAGGGAAATCCACAAAATATCTACAGCCAAAAGTTATCCTCATACCCGGGAGCCTTATCTATTCAGCGGCCTGATAAAGTGTCCGCATTGCGGTTCGTGTCTTTCCGGTATTACCAAAAAACAAAAGCTTGGAAACGGAGACATCAGTCATTACAAAAGATATCGGTGTAGCAGGAAATTCGATTATCACAGTTCCCCCTGCATCACAGAATCCGTTGTTGAAGAATATATGATTGTCAATCTAATACCCCAGTTGGAAATAAATATATTCAATATCCAACAACAACAGCAAGCCATGAAGAAGAATCCTCAAAACCGTGTATCAAAAATAAAAGCCGAAATGAATCGTCTGAACCTGCTATTTCAAAAGGGGAGAATTGAGGAATCATATTATGATCAGGAATATAGGAGGCTTGAAAAGGAATTAAAAAAAGAACAGCCTGTAGCAGTCCCTCTTGAAAAGTATTTGGAAATCAAGAAATCCGTCTCAGGCGATTGGCAAAGGCTGTATGACAAATTAGATGTAGAGCACCGAAAAGCATTCTGGAAGCGTACCATAAAAGAAATACATGTAGACCCAGAAACCCATAAAATCTGTGGGTTTGAATTTTTAGTTTAGTGGTGTAGTAACTCATAAAAATCCGTGGAATTTGAACCAAGCGCTACTGCCCTGGAAAAAGAAGGCGCCGGTTATGTGGCAGCCTCCTGCGGCGTGGATTCCGGTTATGTCCCCTATACGGCTTACAGTGCCAAAAAAAGCTTTATGGAGAAGAACCCGGAGATCGTGCAGGGATTCGTCAATGCCCTGCAAAAAGGTATGGACTATGTGAATACCCACACCGCGGAAGAAATCGCCAAGATTATCAAACCCCAGTTCAAGGAAAATGACCTGGATACCATCACCACCATTGTAAAACGTTACAAGGACCAGGATACCTGGAAGGATAACCTGATCTTTGAAAAGGAAAGCTTTGACCTTCTGCAGGACATTCTGGACAGCGCCGGGGAATTAAAAGCCAGAGTCGGCTATTCGGATCTGGTCATCACGGATTATGCCGAGACGGCTGCAAAGTAATTCCGATAATTTCCCGTAACATCTTGCAATATCGTTTTTAATCTGATATTATATCATTTATTACTTTTTATATCTTATACATGTAAAAGGTGATATAAATCCTTTGAACTTCTTGCTGCAAAAAGCAGCTGTACTGTCAGCATCTTCACTGATAGCACAGCCGCTTTTTCGCGTTATCTTTTCATCAGATCTCGTACCAGATGATTTCATTGGCATCCAGATGCAGCGCAAAGCTGCTTCCGTCCCCTTTATATCACAGTATCCTGCGGTTCATAGGTATTGTTGACCACACTGTATTTTCCGTTTTTCACATAGGCATGTACTTCCACATTGTAGTTCTCAGAGAACCATCTGTGCAGGTTATCCTCATCGTGGGATGACCAGAGGACTTCTGTCCTCTCCGAAATCATTGGCCGCAAGCTGTACTTCCTTATCCACCTGCCTGATAATGGTGGTTTCCGGGAGTGCGAAGATGCTCTTCTGTCCCAAGCCCAGTTCTCCCCGCCGGAATATGCCGTGTAGGCGCCTCCCACATTGAGTATAACATCAATATCTTTCAGGATATCCGGATTCTCCCTGATATCGTCAAAGCTGATAAATTTCACATCAAAGGGGGCACCGCTCAATGCCTCGATAATACCGGCATAGGAATAATTCTGTTAAGGCGTGGTTCCCTTTATGTTGTTGTACAGGGTCCTGAACTCCTGGCCGACACTCTCCACATAGTCGATGAAATCCGGGAACTGCATAGCCAGCTTCAGGTATCCGCCGTAACCGATCCGGTCGATGGGCTTTCTAAGGATAGCTCTTCTAGCTGTCACCCATTTTACCTTTGCCTCCTTCACCGGGTCGCCGCCCTCGTGGAAGGTATCCGGGAAGAAGTAGGGAAGAAAACGTCCCAATAAAGATGGGGTAAATACAGCATTTTTCAAAAACAGACGTACGGATATTAAAATCCTGTACGTCTGTTCGTCTCTGCCTGCTCTTTAGGAGACCGGCCTGTTTATGGCTTTTATCACAACCAGTACGATCAGCATGAGAAGGATCGCAATGGGAAGGGCAATCCATGCTGTCTGTACAAATCCCGCGATGATGTAGGATACAAAGCTGACTGCTGCCGCTGTTATGGCGTAGGGAAGCTGTGTGGAAACATGGTTCACATGGTCACACTGGGCTCCGGCGGACGCCATGATGGTGGTGTCGGATATGGGAGAACAGTGGTCACCGCACACAGCACCTGCCATACAGGCGGAAATGGAAATGATCATGAGCTGCGGATTGGAATTGGCGAACACGGAAACCACGATGGGGATCAGGATACCAAAGGTTCCCCAGGAGGTTCCTGTGGCAAACGCCAGGCCGCATCCGACTAAAAAGATGATGGCCGGAAGCAGGTTCATAAACCCGTTGGCACTGGACTGCACCAGATTCCCCACATACTCTGCCGCACCTAAGCTGTCTGTCATGGCTTTCAGCGTCCACGCAAAGGTCAGGATCAGGATAGCCGGAACCATGGCTTTAAAACCATCCGGGATACATGCCATACACTCCCTGAAGGAGAGCACCCGGCGCGCAATGTAAAGGATCACCGTGATCACCAGACCGAAGAAACTGCCCAGCGCAAGGCCTACAGATGCGTCGCTCTGTGAAAATGCCTCCACAAAGCCAGCTCCCTCAAAGAAGCTGCCCGTATAGATCATACCGATCACACAGCATATTACAAGACATAAGATGGGAATAACAAGGTCCATGACTTTCCCTCTCATGTTTTTCTTCTCTGTCTCCGCGCTGGCATAAGGGCGGCCCGGTGTGGTATACAAATCACCGTTCTTTGCATTTTTCTCATGCACAGCCATGGAGCCGAATTCCACTTTCATCAGTACCATTCCCACCATCATGACAATGGTAAGAAGGGCGTAGAAGTTATAGGGAATAGCCCGCACAAAAAGGGAAAGGCCGTCCTCTCCCTCCACAAATCCGCTGACTGCAGCGGCCCATGAGGAAATAGGAGCGATGATGCAGACCGGAGCGGCTGTGGCGTCAATGAGGTAAGCCAGCTTTGCCCTGGAGACCTGCTGCTTGTCCGTGACCGGACGCATAACGCTGCCCACAGTAAGGCAGTTAAAATAGTCATCAATAAAGATCAGCACACCCAGCAGGATCGTGGCAAGCTGCACGCCCACACGGCTTTTGATATGTTCGCCTGCCCAGCGTCCGAAGGCCGCAGAACCTCCCGCGTTGTTCATGAGACATACCATAACGCCCAGTATCACAAGGAATACCAGGATACCCACATTGTAACTGTCGGAAAGTACGCTGATAAAGCCTCCCTGGAAAATCTGTGTCACAGTTCCCTCAAAGGAAAAGTTGGAGTAAAACACAGCACCCACTAAAATACCGATAAACAGGGAACTGTATACCTCCTTGGTAATCAGTGCCAGCGCAATTGCCACAATGGGCGGCACCAAAGCCCAGAAGGTGGCGTACATTTTCGGCACATACTCTGTCTCCCCCTCCCCGGCAAATACCGTGACTGCGCACAGCAGCACCACAAGCGCCGCGGACGCCCACATGGCCCATCTTCTTCTCTTGTTTCGCATTAGAAAACATCCTCTCTTTCTTTTCCCGGTTTCTGCCTGTACTGCAGTGCTTTCCATTATTTTGGATAACAAAAAGCCATGAACGGCAATCCCTTACGGGAACGCGTTCATGGCAGTAAAATCACTTTTCCTGTCCAAGATGATAGCGCTCCACTTCCAGTGACAGTACGACGCATCTTATGCGGCGTCCCAGAAACAGACACCCGGGCGGGTATCCATCCCTTCGGCAGTTTCCCCTTTCTCTCCGGCGGCCGCCCGGCCCTTTTTCGCGGAAATACTCTTGAAACCTGCACCTCTATCATTCTGCCGTTCCTGACACTTCGTCAGAAACCGTTTTTATATCTTTTTTATCATAACATTATTCTCTCAGAAATCCAAGTATTTTTTGACATTTTTCTTCCTCATTCCCCCGGATTGGTACGGTTCACTCCCAATGGTGATCCTTTACGTCTGACTCCCACGAGACAGGCACATAGGATAGCCGTAGCTTTTCCCTGCTTTACAGATAATTTAAAGGAATATTTTGGGTTTTGTATGTAATTTTAAGGAGTCTGACTACGGTTTCTTCCCGCTTTACATATAATTTAAAAGGGACCTTTCATTTTATTATGTAATTTTAAAAGGCCCCATCATATTATCCTCTTGTTTTACAGATAATACTGAAAAAATCTGGAGCTTTAGTATGTAATCTTATAGAATTTGCTTGCTGATTCTCCTCTTTTTACAGATAATTCATAAAAAACTCTTGGAATCTATATGTAAATCAAATCACTGCGTGCCCAGCAAGGCGCTTCGTGATACACAGATATGGTGCATTCTGCTCCATATCACACCGGCTACCTCTGCCGGGCTGACGGATTCTGAACTATTGCGATTAATTTCCCATATATATAGAATGCTTTCAGAAAACATGTTATAATGACTGTAAGAATAAAGGATTAATGACACCCGACAGCATCAAAGTTTCATATAGGAGGGATGGATATGGCGAACCGTATTATAACGATCAACCGGATGTACGGAAGCAATGGACGGCTTATCGGAAAAGCGCTGGCTGAGAGGCTCGATATTCCGTTTTACGACAAAGAACTCATTACCCTGGCAAGCCAGGAAAATGATATTCCCCTGGAAGAACTGAAAAAAGTGGATGAGAAGAAAGCAAACCAATGGCATCTGCCCATCAAAGACGCTATGCAGATGGAACCGCAGTACCACTTTCAGCCGATGAACGATGTGCTTTTTGAATCCCAGTCTAAAATCATCCATGACCTGGCAGAAAAAGGAGACTGTATCATCGCGGGACGCTGTGCGGACCAGATTCTGGAGGGCAGATGCAAAAGCGTTTTCATTTTCGCCCCCTTTGAGCGCAGGGTAAAAAATATTATGGAACGGATAGGCAGGGAGGAGCGCAGCGCCCGCTCCCTGGTAAAGAAAATGGATAAAAGGAGACGTTCTTACTACGAATATTTTACAGACGCAAAGTGGCTGGATATGACTCACTATGACCTCTGTATTGACAGCAGCAAGTTCTCCGAGAAACACATTCTGGATATGCTGGAAGCTGTCTACAGGGATATGTAAACAGGAAATGCTTTGAGGGACATCCCAGGATGTCCCTTTTTTCACAGCCTGACAGAAACATAGGTTCCGTCCTTACCTGTGACATTTACGATTTCCAGGCCCTTGAACTGCCGCAGTGCATGATAGCATTCCCGGTACGCCCGGCGGAGGAATTTCTTGTCCACCTCTTTTCCGCAGAGAGCAGGCAGTGCACTCTGCATTTCCCGGATTGTACGCTCCGGGATGCAGGCTATGGCGATTCCTCCAAACCTTAACGGTACCGGTATAAAAAGGCGTACATCCTTAGAGCGTATAATGATCCTCATCTTCTCTCCCCTTTGCTTATCCCACGTAAACCTTTACGATATCACCGTTTTTCGATTCCACGTTCACGATATCGCCGATGGCCTCAGCATCTAAGCAGTCCACAACGGTATCCAGAATCTCCGTAAGCTCGATCCCCTGCAGGCTCTCACTGACAGCAGGAAGCTTTCCTGTCACTTTTAAGATCTGGCGGATGGCTGTTACCGGGAGCTGCACGTTCACTTTATCCCCTTCACTGCTGTCCACTACAATACGCACCATGCGCTTGTCATACTCCAGATTGACCCGCTCCGTCTCTGCCACTTCATAGGACGCGGCTTCTGTCTCCTTCTGCGGTGTCAGGGCCGTGAGAAATTCTGACGCCTGTTCTGCCGTGATTTTTCCTTCTTCCAGCATTTTTAAGATTCTCAACTGTTCTTCCATAACGTTCTCCTTTTATTCTCTCATTTTATTTCAATTTTTATTTCATTTGTTCCAGAGCTTCCTCCGGTGTGATCTCTCCCCGCTCCAGGGCGTCCAGGATTTCCTTCTTTTTGTTGTCAGGCGCCGGCGCCGGTTTGTAGCCCAGTTTCTCTATGACCTCATCCAGACGGGAACGGACGGTGGGGTAAGAGATTTTCAGTTCTTTTTCCACTTCTTTGATGTTGCCGCGGCAGCGGATGAAGGTCTCAATGAAGAAAAGCTCCTGCTCGGACAGGTAATCAAATTTGTTCAGGTGGAAATCATTTTCGATGACCGTATCACATTTGTCACATTTTAATTTGATCACCTTGAGCCGGCCGCCGCAGACAGGACATTGGCTGATTACTTTATACATTTGTTTTCCTCCTTATGTTTTATATCATAAACCTCTTTTTCGTATATGTCAATATAAATATTGATATTTTCAATTATATTCTTAATTATTTTAATATCTATATTCAATATATTAATTTCTTCAAACTGATTCTTTCATAATATCAACTTACACTCCCCTTTTTGCATTCTGTCTTATACAAAAAACGGAGCCGGTACTTTAATGTACCAGCTCCGCCAGTTGTTCCAGAACGCTCCGCCCGCCGCCCAGGGTGATATTTCCCACCTTGTCGCATATTTTCTCCAGATACTCCATCTCCTTTAACTTATACAGTGTCGTATTCTCCTCCATCAGCCGTGCTGTGTTCAATACACGCAAAGCCCTCCGGCACCGGTTCCTGATAGTCCGCCGCCACCTCCACGCCCTGCACATATTTGGATGTGCCCGGCGTGTGGAAGAATAACTTTTATGGACGGTCTCTCTGTCATCTGAACAAACACACTTTTTATGTTTTCCATTTCCTCCGGCTCCTTTCGCAGATTTCTGTATTTTACACCATAGGGGATGAACAGAAGCAGAGGCCCGGGGCCTTGCCGCGTAACTCTGGGATTGCAGCCGAATTCCCGGTAAAAAGCCCGCTGATAACCATCCACACTTCCAAACCCCATGTCCAGCGCCACATCCAGGATCCTGCATTTCTCATCCCGCAGGCGCAGGGCGGATCTGGACAGACGCAGGCGGCGGATGTAATCTGCCGGAGTGAGATTGGTATGTTCAAAGAGATACTTCCGAAAGCTTTGCCAGCGTAATATTTTCACTCAAATGCTGTTTAATGTAATCCTGCATGCACTGAACAGCAAGTATCTGCTCTGTCATTTCCGTCACCTCCTGTCTACTGCCATCCTATCAGATTTTCCCCGGAATGCTCTCGACTATTTTGCCAAATATAAAAGGGAATCCTGTGTGAGGATTCCCGCATTTACATCGGCCGCCTGCCTGCGCTGCCGGCCAAATTGTCAGGACATCTGCAGGCAGCCGCGGGTTTTGTTCGTCTCATGGTATCTTTTAAATCACGTAATTCAGGGAACATTGTTTCTGCCATTCCACCAGATCCGCCAGGGTGTATTTGTCCACTACACTTTTGATGGCATTGTCAAGCTCCTGCCATAGAACCAGGGTGGGGCAGGCTTCTGCCCTGGGGCACTGGTTCGTATCTCCTTCCAGACACTCCACAGGGGCCAGGCTGCCTTCTGTCAGGCGGAGAATGGAACCCACGGTATATTCCTCCGGCTTTTTCACAAGACGGTAGCCGCCCTGGGGACCCCGGATGCTTTTCACACATCCGGCCCTGGCCAGGATGGACACGATCTGCTCCAGATATTTTGTGGAGATTTCCTGCCTTGATGCTATTTCTTTTACTCTCACCGGGCCGCCCTCATCGTGTATGGCTATGTCCAGCATCATACGCAGTGCGTAACGTCCTTTTGTTGATATTTTCATGGTTTCCTCCAGATTTTTCTTACTGTCCGAAGGCAGATACTGTCCCCTGTATCCTCCCAAATCCGTCAGGAAACAGCGTTAAACGCCTCTTCCAGATCCTGAAGGATGTCATCAATATTCTCCGTCCCTATGGACAGGCGGACCGTGTTGGGGCGGATTCCCTGCTCTGCAAGTTCTGTTTCGGTGAGCTGGGCATGGGTGGTGGAAGCCGGATGGATGACAAGTGACTTCACATCAGCCACATTTGCAAGCAGAGAGAAAAGTTCCAGATTGTCGATAAACTCTTTCGTTTTCCCGGCATCTCCCTTCACCTCAAATGTGAATATAGAACCGCCCCCGTTGGGGAAATACTTTTTATACAGCCTCTGCTGTTCGGAATCCGTGCTGACAGATGGGTGATGAACCTCCTCCACCAGCGGATTCTTCTGCAAATATTCTACCACTTTCAGCGCATTCTGTACATGGCGTTCTACCCGCAGGGACAGGGTTTCCAATCCCTGAAGGAATAAAAAGGCATGGAAGGGTGACAGGGTGGCTCCTGTATCCCGCAATAGAATAGCTCTGATCTTCGTGACAAAGGCTGCCGGACCCACCGCTTTCGTAAAGCTGACCCCGTGATAGCTGGGGTTCGGCTCCACAAGAGAGGGAAATTTCCCGGATGCCTCCCAGTCAAATCTGCCGCTGTCCACGATCACGCCGCCGAGAGCCGTGCCATGGCCACCGATGAATTTTGTAGCGGAATGCACCACGATATCGGCGCCGAACGCGATGGGCCGCACCAGGAAAGGTGTGGCAAATGTGTTGTCAACGACCAGAGGGATTTTATGGGCATGGGCGATCTTCGCTATGGCTTCCACATCCACCACCTCAGAGCGTGGATTTCCGAGAGTCTCAATAAAAACAGCCTTTGTGTTCTCCCGAATGGCACCCTCCACTTCTTCCTTATTAAATATATCCACAAATGTAGTTTCAATTCCATAGTCAGGCAGTGTATGCTCCAGCAGATTATAGGAGCCGCCGTAAATGTTTTTTGCAGAGACTATGTGGTCGCCCTGTTTTGCCAGGTTCTGTAATGTATAAGCGATGGCGGCTGCACCCGAGGCAACGGCAAGTGCCGCCGCACCGCCCTCCAGCGCCGCGATCCTCTGTTCAAAGATATCCTGGGTGGGATTGGTCAGCCTGCCGTAAATATTGCCTGCATTTGACAGATCAAAACGTGCCGCCGCATGTGCGCAGTCATCAAATACATAGGAGGAGGAAGCGTAGATCGGTACTGCCCTTGCACCTGTCGCCGGGTCCGGAGCCTCCTGGCCCACATGCAGCTGTAATGTCTCGAATTTAAAGTTCCTGTCTTTTCTCTCTGTTTTCTTCATACTTGTCACCCTCGCCTTTTCTAATATTTTAGTTCTGGAATAATTGTGTGGAATAATACCGGTCTCCGCTGTCCGGCAGAAGCACTACAATGGTTTTTCCCGCGTACTCTTTTCTTTTAGCCAGTTCCATGGCTGCGTACATGGCTGCCCCGGAGGAGATTCCCACCAGAATGCCCTCTTTTTTCGCGATCTTCTTTGCAGTCTCAATGGCTGCGTCATTTTCCACCTGCATGATCTCATCATATATGTCTGTGTTCAGCACAGCCGGAATGAAGCCTGCGCCTATGCCCTGAATCTTATGCGGGCCCGGTCTGCCGCCTGAGAGAACCGCAGAATCTGTGGGTTCAACCGCCACAATCTTCACATTGGGATTTTGGGATTTTAAATACTCTCCCGTTCCCGTAATAGTTCCGCCTGTACCTACCCCTGCCACAAAGACATCCACTCTGCCCTCTGTATCCTTCCAGATTTCCGGGCCTGTTGTCTTTCTGTGCATTTCCGGGTTGGCTGTATTCTCAAACTGCCCCGGAATGAAGCTGCCCGGAATTTCCCGGCTGAGCGCCTCCGCTTTGGCAATGGCTCCGTTCATCCCCTTGCTGCCCTCTGTCAGTACCAGCTCTGCACCGTATGCTTTCAGAATGTTTCTGCGCTCCACGCTCATGGTCTCGGGCATTGTGAGTATGAGGCGGTAACCTCTGGCTGCTGCCATAGAAGCAAGACCTATGCCTGTATTGCCGGAAGTAGGTTCTATGAGAACCGTGCCTGGGCCTATAAGCCCTGCCGCTTCCGCGGTGTCCAGCATATTTTTGGCAATTCTGTCCTTTACGCTGCCAGCGGGATTCAGATATTCCAGCTTTGCAAGAACCACTGCCTGCAGCCCCTCCTCCCTTTCCATGTTCCGCATCTCCATGAGGGGAGTGCTGCCTACCAGTTCTGCTGCACTTCTGTAAATATGATTTCCGCTCATTATTTTCTCCTTTCATATATTTCCTATCGAATTAATAGGAATTATACCTGTGTTTGACTCAATTGTCAAGAAAAAAATCCCATATTACCCGATTTTTTTCGGATGCAATATGGGATTTTGCTGTATGTGCTGTCAGCCTTAAAGGGCTTGGGGGGCCTCTCCGTCCGGCGGCTCCATTCCTTCCGGTATTTCCCCGTCCGGTGGTTCCATTCCTTCCGGCATCTCTTGGCTGCTGTTTCCGGGTTTCCGGCCTTTCTGCATATCTCCTTTCATGCCGCCGCCCATTCTTCCCATGCCTCCCGCCGAGCCATTGGAGGTGACCACAGATTCCAGGGTGAGCGCACTGCTTTCACTTCCCGCTGTGAGGGTATACGTTTCTCCCTCCTGCATTTCCGGACAGCTGACCAGTACAGAGGAATACTTTTTCTTTGGTGTAAAGCTAAGCAGCTCCTTTCCGTCTTCGTCCTGCAGTGTCACAGCAGCCTGTGCCTCCTGGGTCTTGGTGAGATTGTGCAGGATGGAACACTGGGCGGAGGAATCGCTGAATCCCTGGGCCATGCCGGAACTTCCCACAGCGATGATGGTACCTCCTGTGATATCCGCGCCTCCGTTATAATCAAGGGCACCATCCCCGTCAGACACCGGCCCGTTCACATACACCGTTCCGCCTGACAGGAAGAGGCTGCCGTTGGAGTCAAGGCCGTCACCCTCTGCGTCCGCTTCCAGAGTTCCCCCTGTGATCTTGATGTAGGCTTCCGTGTCATTCTCCATACTGCCGTCTCCTCTTCCTCCGGGTACATCCGCCTCCTCCTCTTCTGTCTTAGCCTTTGCCGCGTTTACCGCGTCATCGCTGGCTGTCAGACTGATATCACCGCCGTTTACCACAACTCTGCGGCCTTCCAGCCCTTCATAGCAGGCATTTACGGCAATTGCCCCATCATTTACAACCATATCCAGGTCCGCATGAAAGGCATCGTCTCCTGCATCCACAGTAAAGCTGCCTCCGTCCAGGACAATACTGCCTCCGGTGTGAAGGGCATCATCCTCTGTTTCAATGACAAAGGTGCCGCCTGCCACGTAGATGTTCCCCTTTTCAGATTCCTCCGTATTCTCTGACTTCATCCCTTTGCCCTGGGCAGTCAGATGAAAGGTTCCGTCCAGTATCTTAATACAGTCCTTTCCTGTCATGCAGTGCTCCACTGCGCTGACCGTGATCTCACCTCCCGTAATGGCCAGATCATTCTTGGAGACAATGCCGTGTTTGTAAGCGGCTGTCACATCCAGGGCACCGCTTCCGTTGACGGTAAGGTCATCCTTTGAAAAAATCACCCCGTCCACCGTGTTATCATCTGTCTGGGTATATGTACTGCCCCCGCTCAGACTATTTTTGCTGTTTTCTGCCAGCGTGAGAAACACCTTATCCGCATTTTTCACATAGATGGCAGCGCTTGTCTCACAGTGGACCGCCGCATTGTCAAGGACGATCTGTACCTTGTCACTGTCCCCGGCATCCACCACGATCTGTCCGCTGCTGAGCGTTCCCGTAATATGGTAAACGCCCTCCCCGGTTATTGTCAGTGTACTTCCCGAAATCTCTGCGCTGCCGCTCTCTGCCCGGATGAAATCCCCGTCAAGGGTTATCATAACCGTCTCCTCCGCATCATAAGTCCCCTCTTTATCCCGGTCCGTAAATTCCGTATCCACCTCCGATTCCGTCAGTTCCAGGTTCTGGTCCACACCCTCTGTACTGCCGGTCCCCTCCATCATGCCGCCTCTGCCTCTGCTTTCAGAGGCTGTATCGGATACTGTCTCAGCCGTATTTTCACCGTCTGCCTGTCCGCTGCTGCATCCTTCAAGGGTGGCTGCCGCCAGAAAAATGCCCAGAAGCACTGCTGCCATTTTCTTATTATCCATCTGTTTTACAGCTCCTCTCTTACAATTGCAGTCCTGCTGCATAAGATCTCCAGGTTCCCGTTCCGGCAGCGCAGGTCATCGATCATTTTTTTCTCCTCTTTCCGATTTTTCAGCACAACCTGATAATCCAGACGGAACAGGCTGCCCATGTTGGTGGTCTTCACCTGGACCAACTCCCAGCGTTTCAGATATTGCTCGAATATTTCCTCAAATACCTCTGTATAATCCAGTGACTCCGGAATGGTAATGCGCAGCGCCCGTTCCCGGGTCTGCTTCTCTCCAAAACGGCTGACTGTAAATATGGTATCTGCCGCGCCAATCACCACTACAAAAAGTGCCGCAATACCGATATACCCCATTCCGGTGGCAAGTCCCACTGCCATGGCCAGGAAAATACTGCTGATCTCCCTGGCCGTTCCCGGCACGGACCTGAACCTGACCAGGGAAAAGGCGCCCATCACCGCCACACCGGTGCCCAGATTGCCATTGACCAGCATGATCACCATCTGTACAATGGCCGGCATCAGCGCCAGGGTCACCACAAACCCTTTTGTATAGGTATTGCGGTACATATAGATCACCGCGATCACGATCCCCAGCACCAGAGAAGCCGCTGTACATGTCAGAAATGTGCCAAGGGAAAATGCGGCGGTTGTTTCATTTATAAGAATGGACTGAAACCAGGAATTAAGCACAGTATTTTCCTCCTTCGTCTTTTCTTTCCTCTGCCTGCAGTATCCGGTAGGCTTTGCCGTATTTTGAGAAGGACACGGGGTAGATGCAAAGCTGGTCCAGAAGTTCGCAGAGCCAAACCGGCATAGCGCCGGGAATCTTAATTTCCATAAGCTGCTGCCCCTCCTCCAGGATCTGCTGTCCCCAGGTTCCCTTTTTCAGATTCAGTTCCTGATTCCGGAAGCGGATATTCCAGTCAAAGGTCACTCTCAGTTCCGGCTGTTGCATATCATAAGCCGCGATCCTGTCATAGGCTATGTACATGGCTGGCCTGATGTCTCTGTAATACTTTAAAAACCAGTCAATCTCCCGCAGCACCTGTGTCTCCACTCCGGGCTTCTCATGGCGCAGAAGATACCTCTCCGCCTCGGACAGCACCATACTCTCCCGGCGTTTGTATACAATTCCCTTATATTTTTTCTTCAGTTCCAGGAATACAGGTCCGTCCTTTCCCGGCGTCCCGTAACTGCGGAGCCGCAGCTTTTCCTTATAGACCGGCTTTTCAAGAGATGTGCGGATAAGCCGGGCGTCCGGTGTGTCAAAATAGATATTGCATATGGTGGTTGTCCCGTATTCGTCCGGGACAATCCTTCCCCCGGTCCTTTTTATAAACTCTTTATACTGGATTTCGTCCAGCAGGTATTTCTTCTCGTAGCGTTCAAATGTCATCTGATAACTGCCCATCATGTTCCTCCTTGATATTCTGTTCTTTCTTACCACCTCAGTATAACGCCCAAACCTTAAATGAACTTAAAAAGACAGACAGCAAATTTTATTTCTGCTGTCTGCCTTCCCTGTGTCACGTGTACTGCTTCTGCACAGTATCCGCTATTTCAGGGATATATTCTTTTTCTCATTCACCGGAAGCTTTGCCGCAAAACAGATACCTCTGTCTCCTGTTCTGGCTGTGATCTTCCCTTTATGGGCCTTAACAATGGCCTGGGCCACGGACAGTCCGATCCCATATCCTCCTGTCTCCCTGGACCGGGAACTGTCGGCCCGGTAAAACCGGTCAAACAGCCTGTTCAGATTCCCCTCCGGAATCTCCTGGCAGTCGTTGCAGACGGAAAGCTCCAGATACCGCTCTTTTTTCTCCAGAGATACCCTTACACTGCCCTCTTCCGGGCTGTATTTGACTGCATTGTCCATAAGGATGGTGACAAGCTGGCGGATATTGGCTTCGCATCCGTTCATATGAAGGCCTTCCGGTATGCTTTTTTCCATCTTCAGACCTTTCGCCTGCGACATGGGAGCAAAGGCATCCACAGACTCCCTCACAGTCTCGGAACAGGAGAAATCCGCAGTCTGCAGCCTGTCCTGCATCTCATCCAGTCTGGAGAGTGTGAGCAGGTTCCTGACCAGCTCTCCCAGGCGCTCCACCTGGTTTCGGATGCTTCTGGTCCACTCGCTCTCCCCCTCACACATTTCAATCACCTCTGCGTTGGCCAGGATTATGGCAATGGGTGTCTTGATCTCATGCCCCGCGTCTGTGATGAACTGCCTCTGCTTCTCCATGCTCTCGATCACCGGCCGGATCGCCCGTCCGGACAGCACGCTTACAAAAAACAATACCAGCATCAGACAGAAAAAAGCCACGATCAGGGAAATAACGGCAAAATTCCGCATGGACTGCAAATCATTGCCGCAGTCCACAAATACTAATAGGGTCTGCCCGTCCTCCTTAACGGTCTTCTGGTATTTATACTGCCCGCAGTAGCCCTTTTCCCTGCCCTTCTTAAGCACCTCACCGGCAAACGAAGCAGCCTCCTCCTCTGTGACTGCTGCCACATGGGTCAGATCTATCTGCATCTGTGAGACATCTGCGGCATTTTCAGACCCCGCTTTTGCTGCCGGGATCGTTACGGAAAAATATCGTGTCTCAAATGGTGTCTCCTCTGACATCCGATAGCCAAACAGACCGCCTCTTCCGCGTATCCCCTTATCCTGCGGTTCCGCAAAGGCATCCTCCTGCTTCCGTCCTTCCCCGGTCTGCCCCTCGGGGTCCTTTGGCATTGTCTCCTCCGCATCCTTCGGTACTGTCTCCTCCGCGTCTTTTGGCACTGTCTCCTCCGCGTCCTTTGGCACTGTCTCCTCCGCGTCCTTTGGCACTGTCTCCTCTGTCATTCCGGGCGGATGGCTGCCCTTGTCCCATTGTTTCGGAAAACTCCCTCCATTTTCAGCCAGCATTTCCAGAAGAATATCGGATTTTCCGGTAATCTGATAAATATTCAGGCCATTGATTCCCCCTACTACCAGCAGCAGGACAGCCAGCAGGGAGATCATGGTGATTATGACAAATTTTCTCTGCAGTTTTTTAATCATATGCATACCTTTCCGGCTCAGACTTTTTTCTCCAGCTTATAGCCGATTCCCCTGGCTGCCCTGATCTCTATGGGCGCCTCCAGATTCTGCAGCTTTTTTCTCAGATAGGAGAGATAGACCCATACCACGCTCACCTCTGCCTCCGCCTCAAAGCCCCATATCTTTTCCATAAACTGTTCTGCTGAGATGAACTGGCTGGAATTTCTCATAAGCATTTCCATCATCTGAAATTCCTTATTTCCAAGGCGGAGAGACTGGCTTTTATAAGCCAGCTCGAAATTCTCCCTGTTTAAAGTCAAGCCTCCAAAATCCAGTACATTTGCGGAAAATTCTGATTTTCTTCTGGTCATGGCCCTGATTCTGGCAAGCAGCTCCTTCATGGCAAAGGGCTTTGGCAGGTAATCATCCGCTCCCATGTCAAGTCCTGTCACACGGTCTTCAATCTCCCCTTTTGCCGTGAGAAGCAGGATCGGCACAGTACTTCCCTGCTTTCTGAGCGCTTCCAGCACTTCAAGCCCGCTCATCTTCGGCATCATGATATCCAGGATAATACCGTCATACTCAGCTGCCTGGGCCCAGTCATAGGCATCTGCCCCGTTGTAAACTACATCTATGGAATACTTGTTGTGCTTCAGCACCGCTGCCAGCGCATTCGCCAGTTCCTTTTCATCCTCTGCAAGCAGTAAACGCATGTTTTTCCCCTCCTGTTTTTGTGATAAGATTGTTTGTTACCTTTTATCTTATCATAGAAACCTTAAAAGAAGCTAAAAAAGTCCCCGGGCCGAAGATGATCTTCTGCAGCTCCGGGAACAGAACACCGGGAAACCTATACTTCCGTATCCAGAATTTCCATAAGATTTCCTGAAAGCCATACATACATTTTATTATTCTGTACATTGATCACAGGATTATAGGTATCTTTTATTACGATGTTTCCCAGAGTCTGAGGCTGTCCGCCGTCTTTTGGTATTTTTCCTATGATGGTCTGCTCAGCTCCGGACATAGTATAAAGCCGCCGAAATACCCCTCCGTTAAAATGCTCCATGCTGTAAGACGTGTCCATCAGTTCAATGGACCTCTGCATGGGATCGTTCAGAAGATGTTCATTTGCATCCTGATAAACAGAATGTGCCGCTGGGTCCTCACAGACAGTCTACCTCTCTTCTGTTACATCCATGATCCGGAAAAGAGCGCTGCCGTCTCTGACATAGGTATAACCATCCTCATACCAGGAATATGTATTATAAGGATGATTTGTCAGTACACTCTCCCCGGATGTAAAGACGATTTTTTCCTCAGGCTCAGCCAGGATTTGTTTTCTCTATTTCATAAACTCTCCTCATCTCTCTTGTTTCCCCAATTTTACACTTATTTCCTGTAAAACACAAGACGGCAGCATTTTCCATTTGGTAAAATGCTGCCATGTTATTACTGTTCACTCCGTGAACAGTAATGCCATATTCTCATAATGATTCAGGGGTGGGTTTCATACATCCAACTCCGGCTGAAAATTATTTTTTCCGGAATCGGATGATATCCTGCATGGAATCTGCTCCGGTTCCCAGGCCTTCACAAGCTTTCCATCCAAAAACCCGAATGTCTGGCGGTATATCACGCTGTCCCAAACCTCAGGGTTCTTATCTGCCCCATTACAAAATACTCCCAGGCTGTATATGATATAACTCCCCTCATATCTCTCTACCTGCTGTACATGGGATGGGTGATACCCCAGCACCAGATCTGCCCCCGCTTCAACGGCTCTGTGTGCCCACTCCTCCTGACTTTTGCCGGGCTTTTGGGCCCCTTCTTTGCCCCAGTTCATGCACACGACGATCATGTGCGCGCCTGCGCCCTCAGCAAGCTGTATATTCTTAACCAGCAGTGCCTGCATATCCATGGATCTGTCAAGCACATCAATGCCGATGAAGCCAATTTGAATCCCGTTTATATTTTTGAAAGAGACACGGTCATGTCCGAAAGCTCCGACTCCCGCTTCATTTAACGCGATAGCCGTGTCATAATATCCGTCCTGTCCGTAATCCTTTGTTCTGTCATTTGCCAGGTTCACCAGATCGATGGAACCTTCTTTGAGGATTTCCGCGTATTCTTTCTGTCCCTTGATGGGATGCTTCCTGCCTGCCGCCGTTTCCTCTGACATATCACCGATAAAATTCGTGACATTTACATCCGCCTTTTCAAGCTCTGTTTTCACATTCTGAAAAAAATAGGCAGGGTTTTCTTTCTTCTTGTATGTCTCCAGGAAACTGCCTTTTATACCTGTTCCCCGCTCATCGCCAAAGATACAGGTACCGATTGCTCCTATTGTCACCTTTGTCATCTTGGCTTCCAGCTCCGACTCCCGGGCTGACCTGGCCTTTAATTCCCTCTCTGCAGATACCTTTGGCACAAACACCAGGGAGAGAAAAAGCAGGGCTGCCAGCAGAAGAACTCCTGATGTCAGCATTTTCTTCATGCGTCTGACCTTGCGTACCCGCCTGATTCGGTTCCTTCTTATCTTTTTATCCATAATAATCCCTCTTTTGCAGCAAAAAACTGGATTTGCTGTCCATGTTTGGTATTATATAGAAAAGATGTTACTAATATAAGCAATCTTGTTTTACGTTTACACGACTTTAATAGAACAAACTCATGACTATTTTTTTAATGAACTGACAAAGTTTGTGACTATTTTTGCGTTTCTGTGTACAATAAAAAATAAATTCTTAACATGTCCCGTAGCAACTATGTAAAATTTTCTCTTTCATTCCGCTGTTTAAGCCTGATTCCGAATGTAATCTATGACAAAATGCGTTATAGATGTGTAACATTCTGCTGCACCATAGGTTCCGATTCTATATTATCAGACAATAAGATGTTTTGCGCGATAACAGCACCAACGTAAATCGTATGTGCACAAACGTCTTCTGCTGTCATCCCAAACTCCTGTATATCCCTTTACAAAACAGGACATAAAAAGAGAGGATTATACTTTTTTCATAAGATATGCTGTAAGCAAAGAGGCAGAAAAATTTGAACTGCAGCGCACAGACCATAAGGTTCTGGATATCGCCTTAAAATACGGCTATACTTCTCCAACCTCCTTTAACCGCGCCTTTCAAAGTGTCCACGGCATTCCCCCCCCCCACCGCTGCCAGAAATGAGGAATGTGTGTTAAATGCCTATCCTGCCGTCACGTTTTCCGTGACCGTGACAGGAGAAACGCCCATGGCCTATCGGATTGAACAGAAGGATCCTATGCGCATTGCAGGTATCCGCATACCGCTGATGGAAAACATGGAGAAAAACATGGAGCGCATTCCCGCCTTCTGGAAACAAACCATAGAAGGCCCGAAATTCCGGGAAATCTGCGCCCTTGCTGACCGGGAACCACGGAATATACTGGGCGTCAGCACTTACCGGGACCCGCAGAATATCTTCTATATATATTGGTCTGTAATGAACGCCATTGTGCTGCCCGTGTTCTTTTTAAGCTCTGCGCTGTTTCCTGTGGATGGAATCACCGGTATACGGAAAATCCTGGTAAGCGGCAATCCCTTTACCCATGTGATCAACAGCATCCGCTCCATTTTGCTGGGCAAGGCGGTGTCAGGCCGTGAGTTAGTCTACACCATATGTCTGCTTCTGCTCATGGGCGGACTGGGATTTTGCTTTGCTGCCGTCAGACTGAACAGGGAGACAGATCTGTGATCATTTCTGCCTATTTTTCTCCTGCATGTACCTCTCTATTTCTTCACGCGTCAGCCTCCGCACCTGGGTAAATGGGTACTCCCGGTATTCTTTCACAGAAAAGACAGGTGACATGGCTTCACATATTTTGTTTCTGTTCTTTTTCAGGTAACTCTGCAGTTCTTCTTCACCGGGGAAAATTTTATACGAAATTCTTCCCCGGCTGCTCTTTATTTCATAGATGCCGCAAGACTTTTTCATGGTCACATCCGCTGTGCGCAGATAAAGCTTGGCCTGTTCCAGAGACTGAAAGGGAAAATTCCATCTCTGCAGCCCTCTTCTCAAATCCCGTTCTATACAAATACAGCGCCCGCATGTTCCGCAGATATATTGGGTATGATGACTCAGGCAGTCCCCGGGATTCAGCAGCGGTGTGATTCGGCTGTTGTCAATATAACATTCTTTGCACATTGTAAACATATCCCTCCTCTTTTTACTTCAGTTTCTCTTTTTAATAAGTATAAACGATGACATTATGTGAGAGTCAAGGCCGTATTTTCCTGTTCTTACATCCATTTTCATGCTGCACCTGTCAGGATAAATGCGGCCGTAATTGCCACCTGTCTTCTGATTGCTGCTCTGCTGCTTCAAAATAATTGACACTTATGTACCAAATGTTTAAAATAGAGTAATCAATCCATAATCCATTACAGCCAAAAGGAGTTATCCCATGATAATTAAAATAGAAAAAGCATGCCGCAGCGACGCTAAAAGGCTTGCCGAAGTTTATAATATGAGTTTTTACAGCGACTATTTAAAGTACGGCGAATGCCCAGGATATAACAAAACAGAAAATGACATTCTGGATAACTTACAAAAACGTGATGTATATAAGATAATCGCTGATGGCGCCATTGTTGGCGCAGTCTCTGTCAGGCCGGATGGGGATGAGTCCTACTATCTTGGCGCTCTCTGTGTCATACCCAAATACGCCAACAAAGGCATTGGACAGACAGCCATGCGTTTTCTCGATAAAAAATACCCCAACGCCAGACACTGGGCGTTGGAGACACCTTCCGATAAAACACAGAATCACTTTTTTTATAAAAAATTCAATTTCAAAATAACAAAAGAATATATGTCCGGAGGTATTGCTATCTCTTTCTTTGAGCGCAGCATACAACCCTGATTTTCTTTAGCGGACGAAAAAAGGGGACTGCTTTCCGACAGCCCCCTTCTTTCATCTCTTCTCTTACTCTTCTTCCAGATCATTGGTCAGTTTAAATCTGTCCAGCACATAAAACAGCAGGCTTAAAAGCATACCCACTACACAGGCCAAAACCATACCCTTCAATTCAATCTGTCCAAATTTCACCGAAATTCCCGACAACCCGGTCACAAAAATAACCGAAGTCAGTGCCAGGTTCCTGGAACGTCCGTAATCCACACGTCCGTCCACCAGAATACGGATACCGGAAGTACCGATCATACCATACAGAAGGAAGGAGATTCCCCCGATGACCGGTCCCGGAATGGTACTGATAAGGGCTGACAATTTACCTACAAAAGAGCAGATAATCGAAAGCACCGCTGCCCCGCCGATCACATACACACTGTAAACCCTTGTCACAGCCATAACCCCAATATTCTCTCCGTAAGTGGTAGTCGGCACAGAACCGATAAACCCGGAGATCATAGTAGAAAAATTATCCGCAAAAAGAGAACGGTGCAGACCCGGATCCCTGATCAGGTCCCTTCCTACAATCTTCCCTGTTACAATCTGATGTCCAATATGCTCTGAGGCAATAACCAGAATAACCGGCAGAATGATCAGAATCGCCTGCAGATTAAATTTCGGCGCAGAGAAATTCGGCAGTGCAAAAATTGAGGCATTCGCCACCTCTGTAAAATCCACGATCCCACAGAAAAGTGCTGCTGCATACCCTGCCAGAATAGCGATCAGAATAGGTATCACGGACAAAAATTTCCGAAACACCACAGACCCGATCACAGCGACACCGAGTGTCACCAAAAACACAATGACATTCTTCGGATTGACCACCTCATCCAGCATCCCCGCATTACTGGCCGCCGTAGAAGAAAGCTCCAGACCGATAAGCGCCACAACCGGCCCCATAGCTGCCGGAGGAAGCACAACATCGATCCAATCCGACCCAAACTTATAAATAATGAAAGACAGAATACACCCCAAAAATCCCACTGCCACGAACCCGCCAAGCGCATAGGCATATCCAAACTTACTGATCACAATACTGGCCGGCGCAATAAAAGCAAAACTGGACCCCAGATAAGCCGGCGCCCTCCCCTTAGTGATCAGTATAAACAACAGCGTCCCCACACCGTTCATAAACAGAACCACCGCCGGATTGATTCCAAACAAAAACGGAACCAACACAGACGCCCCGAACATGGCAAACATATGCTGAATACTGAGCGGTATCAGAAGCTTTGGCGGAACTTTCTCTTCCACCTGGATAATTCTTCGATTTTCCACAATATTTCTCCTCTCTAAATTCCTTTTCGGTTTATTTTAACACAATAAGCTACAATCTTCCATACAAAAATCGCCGTTTTTCCTTTCTTTCATCCTCCCCTGTCCCCAGAACATTCCGTGCCAAGTAATATGATTTACGCAGTACCGATATGGTACATTCTGCTTCATACCATGGCTGGCTGCCTTGCTTTTTCATGTCTGCAGAATGAAAATACCTGGTGATAAACAGAACCCACATATTATGACTGCAGATTTTCTTTATTTTACAGTTAGTCACAAAGGATGAACACAGATTTTTCCTGCTTTACAGATAATTGGAAAAAGATATTTAGCTTTCGTTGGTAATTTTCAGATGCCTCGCCGTGGTTTTTCCTCTCTTTACAGATAATTTGAAAGTAGCATTTGACTTTTGTAGGTAATTTTAAGATGTTTCGTCATGGTTTTTCCTCTCTTTACGGATAATTTGAAATCCCCTCTTACCTTTCGTATGTAATCCAAGAAATTTTCACCGCTAACTCACCTATTTTTACATATAATTCAAGAAAAATCTTTAGAATCCATACGTAAATCCAAAATTTTCAAACTGACAGACCTCATTATTACCCAAATGATATCTAATCCATAACTCTGCCCTGAGAAAACCAGGGATGAGACGGTGTGCAGCCGGGGACGGCGGGCGGGGGTCTGTTTGTGTCAGCGAGGTTAAGTGGAAGGGTCTGTGAAATCCACCTCCTACGGAAACTTAGGCGCGAGCCCTCCGGCGAGCGTCTTAGTTGCAGTTGGAGGTTAGTTCACAGTCCTGGAACGTCGAGCGGACACAAACAGACCCCCGCCCGCCGTCCCCGGTTGCACACCGTCTCATCCCGTCCCCTTCGCCGCAAAAAAAGAGCCCGCATGCAACTTCCACACGGACTCTTTTCCCCTATCTCTATTTCATTTCCAGTTCAAACCCAAAATAACGCACCGCATTATTATAAGAAATCCCCTTCACAATCCTCTCCAGCATCTTCATATCCTTAGGATACTCTCCATTTTCCACCCAATTACCGATCATCTCACAAAGTATCCTTCTAAAATACTCATGCCTCGGATAAGAAAGAAAACTTCTGGAATCCGTCAGCATTCCGATAAAGTTACCCAGCAGACCTAAGTTTGCAAGAGATGTCATCTGCTTTGTCATCCCTGTCTTATGGTCATTGAACCACCATGCAGACCCCTGCTGAATCTTTCCCACAGCATCTGAATTCTGGAAACACCCGATGATCGTTCCAATCGCCTCATCATCATTGGGATTCAAACTGTAAATCACCGTTTTCGGAAGATTTCCCTCTGCATTCAGCGCATTTAAATAATCTGCGATCTGACCTGACGGCGCATAATTATTGATACAGTCATACCCTGTATCCGGCCCCAGCTTTTCAAACATATCCGTATTATTATCACGCTTACATCCATAGTGAAGCTGCATAGCCCAGCCCATCTTCGCATATTCCCCGGCAACAAAAAGCATGAACGCTGTCTTAAACTTCAGCTCTTCCTCCCTGGTAACCGTCTCCTCATTCAACCGTTTCTGGAAGACAGCCTCAACCTCCTCATCAGAAGCCGGAACATACATGACATACTCCAGCCCATGATCTGACGCCCGACAGCCCATCTCATTGAAAAATGCCATTCTGGACTTCAGCGCTGCTTTCAAGTCCTCAAAAGACTGGATATCCATATTAGCTGCCTCTGCCAGTGTCTCCAGATACTGACCGTAATCCGGTTTTTCCAGATTCATAGCCTTATCCGGTCTCCAGGCGGGAAGCACCTGTACCGGGAAACTCTCATCCTCTGCCAGCATTTTATGCCATTTCAGGTCATCTGCCGGATCATCCGTGGTACAGATCAATGTAACATTTGACTGGATGATCAGATTTCTTGCGCTCATGGAAGGCTCCTGAAGCTTTGCGTTACACAAATTCCATACTTCCTCTGCCGTGTCACCGTTTAACACACCTGTATATCCGAAATACCGCTGCAGCTCCAGATGACTCCAGTGAAACAGAGGATTACCGATGGCTTTCTCCAGTGTCTCCGCCCATTTCTGGAATTTTTCTCTGTCCGGTGCGTCTCCGGTGATATAACACTCCTCCACACCATTGGAACGCATCTGGCGCCATTTGTAATGGTCTCCGCCCAGCCATACCTGTGTGATGTTCTCAAACTTTCTGTCCTCTGCGATTTCCTGCGGATTGATGTGGCAGTGATAGTCAAGAACCGGCACCTTTGCCGCAAAGTCATGATATAATTCCTGTGCGGTGGGGGTGCTCAATAGAAAATCTTTGTCCATAAACTGTTTCATAAAACATTACCTCCTTTTATTTTATACATATTCCATCAGACTTGGCAGCCAGAGACTGAGCTGCGGGATATAAGTTACCAGCATAAGTACAACGAAGATCGCTGCAAAATAGATCAAAAGCTGTCTGAATACCGTCTCTATCTTCACCTTTCCCACCTTGACGCCCACAAACAGCGTAGTGCCCACAGGCGGTGTGATGGTTCCGATACAGAGGTTGAAGATCAGCATGATACCAAAATGGATAGGATTCATGCCAAGCGCCGTACACACCGGAAGGAAGATCGGTGTGAAGATCAGGCAGGCAGGTGTCATATCCATGAAAGTTCCTACGATCAGCAGAATCACATTGATCAGCAGGAAGATAACGATCTTGTTGCTGCTGATGGCCAGCAGACCATTGGAAACGGCTGTGGGGATATTGGTAAATGCCATAACCCATGACATAATACTGGAAACACCGATCAGGAAAATAATAATACCTGTCATCTCAGCGCTTTCCTTGAAAATCTTTGGCAGGTCTTTCAGGCTGATAGAGCGGTAAAAGAACAGGGATAGCACAAGACTGTACACAACCGCCACCACAGACCCCTCTGTGGCTGTGAAGATACCGCCGATGATACCGCCGATCACAATAATGATGAGCAGCAGGCACGGCAGAGCCTGTAAAACAATTTTCATGGCTTCTTTAAATGTAAATTTTGTTTTTGCCCGGTATCCTTTTTTCTTTGCAATAAAATAGATCACCAGCATACACGCCAGTCCCCACAAAATCCCGGGTATGTAACCCGCCATAAAGAGTGCTGCCACAGAAGTCCCGCCGCTGACCAGGGAGAAGGTGATCATTACGTTGCTCGGAGGGATCAAAAGCCCGGTGGGGGCAGTGGCAATATTGGCAGCCGCGGAGAAGTTGGGGTCATATCCCTCGTCCTTCTCAATAGGTCCGATGATGGACCCCATGGCGGATGCTGCCGCTGTACCGGAACCGGAGATGGCTCCGAAAAGCATGTTCGCAATGACATTTGTCTGGGCCAGCGCACCGGGAGCACGTCCTGTGATGAGCTTTGCCAGATTGATCAGACGGACCGCGATGCCGCCCTTGTTCATGATATTTCCGGCCAGAATAAAAAACGGTATGGCAAGAAGGCTGAACACGGAAATACCGGAGAAAATCCTCTGTGCGCCGGTGAGAACCGCAACACTTGTATCCATAACCGGCAGAATGGCGCATACGGAAGAGATTCCAAGCGCTACTGCAATGGGCACACCTGCCAGCAGCATGATGACCAGCAGAACCAATATGATCAATCCTGAAACTAATGCTGTATTCATAATCGAAACTCCTTTTCCTCAGATTATTCTTTCACTTCCCGGTGCTCCTGCTCATATCCGCTGCACAGATCCACAATATTGAAAATGGAGTACAGCACAATGAGCACGCCGGAAAGCGGTACGACCGTGTAGATGATACCCATGGGGATTCCCAGGGATGCCGTCTTCTGGGTCATAGTAAGGTTCATGATCGTTGCCCCGCCGTAAATCATAACACTTCCGGCCAGGAGCATGATCAGGATTTCGATCACAATCTCCAGGACTTTTCTTTTTGTCCCTGTGATCTTATCTGCCAGAAATCCCATGCGCATGTGATCTCTCTTGCCAAACACATAAGCGGAGGCAAGCAGCGCCATCCAGGTAAAGCTGTAGGTCAGAAGCTCCTCGGAAACGGTGCTGGGACTGTTGAAAAAGTAACGGATCACGATCTGGTAGGTTCCGATGCATACCATAAATGCAAAAATAACAGCACAGGCAGAGCTTAAGATCGTATTGATCACTTTTCGGATCGAGTGTAAGGCTTTCATTTACTCTTCCTCCTTTGCGTATTTTTCATTGATTTCCTGGATATGGTCATACAATTCCTGAATGTCCGGATTATCATCCAGCATATCCTGCTGCACATTGGACACCTTGTCCTTAAATGCCTGCACATCCACGTCAATGAACTCCACACCCATCTGGTTCTGCGCAATATCCTTTGCCTCTTCCACCTGCTTGTCCCACTCTTCCATCTCCACTTCTGTGGACAGAAGGGCAGCCTGTTCAAATACTTCACGCTCTTCGCTGCTCAGTCCGTTTAAGAATTTCAGGTTTCCGATCAGCATATCCGGCACCATCTGGTGCTTGTTGTATGAGTAGTATTTTGCCACTTCCCCGTGTTTGTTGTTGGTAAGGGCAAGCTCATTGTTCTCCGCGCCGTCGATGACACCCTGCTGAATGGCGGTGTAAACCTCACCGAAACTCATGGGGGAGGCAGCTGCGCCGAAGGCTTTTACCATATTTACACTGGCCGGGCTCTGCTGCACACGGATTTTCAGGCCCTTTAAATCCTCCGGTGTATGGATTGGTTTTTTCGCGTAAAAGCTTCTGGTTCCCGCATTGTACCAGGTCAGAACCCGGAAACCGGCCTCGTCCGTGGATGCGTAGACCTGATTCATGTAGTCTGTATCGCCCATCACCTCATGATAGGCTTCCTCGGAAGTGAACAGATACGGCATACTGAACACCTCATATACATCGGCAAAGGTCTCCAGGTTGGCTGTACCCGCCACAACAAAGTCAATGGCTCCTGTCTGCGTCAGCTCTATGGCCTTCTGCGCGGAACCCAGTATCTCATTGGGGAAAATCTGAACCTCGTATTTGTCTCCCAGATTCTCCTCCACATATTCCTTAAATTTTAAAAGTCCCAGATGCTCCGGATGTGTCTCCGACTGGGCATGGGAAATCCGGACGATTCTCTTCTCACTTTTAATGGAAGAACAGCCGCCAAGTCCCAGAACTGCAGTGGCACATAAAGCAAGTATAAAGGCTTTCTTTAATCCTCTCATGATTCTTTTCCTTTCACTCTTTTTCCGCTTCTATCCGCGGAAATTTTAAAATCGCTTTTGGCGATGGGCTTTTGGTCAGAAATCTGTGGTGCACCGCTTTTCCAGGCGGCACCGCACATATTTTCTGTGCTCCACGCTTTCTCCTTTTAAGACCTCCATCAGGGAGTCAATTGTCATTTTGCACAGCAAGTCACCCCTGCCGTCTATGGATGTCAGCTCCGGCTCACATCCAATGGAAAGTTCTGAATTATTGTAACCGATAATACTGATATCCTGCGGTACGGACAGCTTCTTTGCCCTGGCGTATTTTACAGCGCCCACTGCCAGGCCGTCATCTGTGGCAATGACACCGTCAAACACCAGATCCCTTCTGGCCAGCAGAATATCCCGCACCAGATGGATCTCATTCTTGATATAGACCTTGCGCTCTCCGAGCACCGGAATGCCCACAGCCTTCAGGGCATCTTCATACCCCTGCAGCTTATGCATGGCACTGTATGAATAAGAATCACTGAGGAACAGAATCTGCTTTCTGCCGGAGGCGATCATGGCCAAAGCGGCATCATACACAGACTGGTAGTCATCTGTGAGCATACAGTAGATGTTCTCCCCGTCAATGAAGCCGTTTATAATAAATACAGGGATCTCTTCGGAAGCCTTCTTAATATAAGTAATGTCCTCCCCGTACTCCTTGTCCCCCGCATAGCAGGAGCCCACTAAGAGCAGTGCGTCAATGCGTTTCTGCAGAATCATCTGCACAGAGATCTCCTTATCCTCCTGCTCATACCCGCTGCAGTATAAAATGCAGTCATAACCGTAATTTCTCAGGTTCTTCTCCAGATATGCTACAGCAGATGCCATATAATGGTCCGAAACACTGGGACAGATGATTCCCACTGTCTTCATGGAATTGAGGCTCATGCCCCTGGCAAATACATTGGGTGTATAGTCATTTGCTGCCATGACTGCCCGTACCTTTTCTTTTGTCTTTTCACTCACCTTCGGGCTGTCATTGACCACTCGTGATACGGTGGCAATGGAAACCCCTGCAAGTTTCGCGATATCGTATATGTTCATAATCCCACTTTCCTTTCGCCGTGGAAGTGTAAGCCCTTACACTTTATTTTTCATTATACAGACAGGAAAACGAAAAAGCAATTCTTTTTGCCGCGATATTTTTCACAAGTTTTCTCTTTTATTTTTGTGAAACTTTAATAAAATTCTTATTTTTTGTCCGATTTTGAAAATTCATGTTGACGAACTCTGCGCCAAGTTGTAGATTTAGTGTAAGCCCTTACATTTCAAACTTTCCTATTATTTGGAATCGCATTTTATGAAGGAGGATGAAGATTCCCATGCAGACTTATCTGAAGATTCATCCGGATGACAGTGTTGCCGTAGCGCTTGCACCGCTTGCAAAAGGCACCTCTGTCCATTTGGACCATAAAGAAATCCTGTTATCAGAAGATATCCCCCAGGGTCACAAGTTTGCCCTGAAAGACATCCGGACAGGTGAGGCAGTCATAAAGTACGGCTCTCCCATCGGACGGGCCAGCAAGGACATCGCCCGGGGCTCCTGGATTCATACCCATAATATGAAGACCGGCCTGGGAGACCTTCTTACCTATACTTATCATAAGGATGCGGCAGAGCCTGCCCCCACCGAGGAGCGCTTCTTTCAAGGATACAGAAGAAGCAGCGGCCAGGCCGGTGTCCGCAATGAAATCTGGATCATTCCAACCGTCGGCTGCGTCAACAACGTGGCAGAAGCCATTGAAAAACAGGCACAGATCTATAAGACCGGCACCATTGATGACATTGCAGCCTTTCCTCATCCCTACGGATGTTCCCAGATGGGGGAGGACCAGGAGCACACGCGCAGGATACTGGCAGACCTGATCAACCATCCCAATGCAGGGGGCGTACTTGTATTGGGCCTGGGGTGTGAGAACAGCAATATAGAGGAACTGAAAAAATACATCGGTTCCTATGATCCCAAAAGGGTCCGCTTCCTGGCAGCGCAGGAGTCTGAGGACGAGATCCGGGACGGGCTTGCCATCATCCGGGAGCTTGCAGAGTATGCAGGCAGTTTTTCAAGAGAGCCCATAAACTGCAGGGAACTTGTCATCGGCATGAAGTGCGGCGGCAGCGACGGTCTGTCCGGCATCACAGCCAACCCGACCGTGGGCGGCTTCTCAGATCTGCTCATCTCCAAGGGGGGCACTACGATCCTCACCGAAGTACCGGAAATGTTCGGCGCGGAAACACTGCTTATGAACCGCTGCGCCAATGAGGCGTTGTTTGACAAGACCGTTGAACTGATCAATGACTTTAAAAATTATTCCAGCTGTGCGGTTTGATATGGAAAATGGTTTTGATTTAAATCGTAAGTTAAAAAACATTTCAATTTCAAACGATA
>PPYE01432749.1_pt1 | contig 31259 bp, 28 predicted proteins | sample 1559881 | NCBI WGS metagenome assembly PPYE01 (sample SAMN08240022, study PRJNA423297) | Human gut metagenome, whole genome shotgun sequencing project. | reverse complement strand
TAGCGGTAATCATATCCTCCGAAAGACCGTAGAGGAAGCTGTCATCTGCGGCATACATCAGATCGCCCAAATAGTCGGGGATATTATCTTCTACGGCGTTTTTAGCAGCGCTCATCACTGCGTCCGCAAGGCTGTCCTTGTTTTCCAGATCGCCGAAAGTGTTTTCAAGGGATTCGATCACATCGTCCGTATATTCCGGTTTCATATCCCAAATCGGAACGGGACGGGAGTAGCGGCTTGCGTGGGTATCGGAAATATCGAAGTAATGGGTTAAGCGCTGCCTGCTCCGGTCGGCGTCCTCAAATACGGCGATACCCTTTGCGCCACGGTTTACCCAACGCCCGAATTTGTCGTTCCAGCGCTCGATCTCCAGCACTGCCGTTGCGTCCGGTCTTTGGGCGTAGATGAGAAGCTGCTCGTCAAAGCGCAGACGATAGTTCCGGCAGGCGCAGCGCAAAAAGGCTTGCCAGTTCTCCACATCAGAAACAACAGCGTGTGCGGTACGGCGGTACAGCTCGGAAATCAGGTCGTACTTTCGTGCCATCGGTTATGCACCTCCTATCTTTCATAGTCTTTCTGTTTCGGTCTTACGGGGATACCGTTTTTATCATAGCTTTTCGGATCGGCGGCAGGGGTATCCCAACCAAACATTGAACCTGCCTTCATCGCCTCTGCCTGACCTTTTGACAAGCCGAGCTTTTTGTTCATCTCATTCACAAGGGCGTTTGTTTCACTGGGCTTGCCGCCTTGAATATCCGTGCGGTAAAATCCGCTTTCGCCCTTTTTGACAATGCCGACGCAGTTTTCCGTCTGCACGAACACATAGCACTGCTCCGGCAGAGAAGAACGGAGCGGAATCACGGTATTGCCGTTTTGCTCCATCCGCTCGGCAAACTCGCAGATATGGTAGAGGTTGCTGCCAACCTCTAAATGATAGTCGTCAATATATCGGCAGGTGCGGTCAAGCTGTTCCCCGTCGCTTAAAGTGATCCTGATTTTATCTCCATCGGGGATTTTGAATTTTTCTTTGTAATCCGGCGTGATAAAGCGGATTCCACGGCTCGCCTTTTCCATATGGCGGTCAAGCCATTCCCGCACATAGCAGTAGCAGTAAAAATTGTAGTCCCCACGGGCAGGATTACACCGTATCAAGAAGCTGTGTTTTTCGGTATCGGCACGGAAACCGTACTCGGTCGTATAGTTGCCCTGAAAGGCGCTGACGGGATATTTCCCCGCATACTGCGCCATAGCCGTGCGGCTCTTTAACAGTCCGTATTCTTCGGAACGCAGGGCGTTGATAACCTCGTCCAGAGCGCTTTTGAACTCATCTGTTTTCAAATCCCGCCTGTGATCAAACCAAGAGGGAAAGAACTCTTTGCCGCCTGCGCCGAAATCGCCACGCAGATAACCGATACTTCCGGTCTGTCCCTCGATCTGCGTACTTTGCCTGTAAGTGTATTTTTGTTCGTCCGTATGAAGCGGTCGGTTTTTCATTTTCTCACCTCGCTTGCTCCATTGCTGTTCTTTGTTTCGGTATATGAAAGCCGTAAACTGCGGCTATTTCATCTCCGAGCCGTTTTGTTACCCTTGTTATATCTGCCCTTGTCGCTTTGCCGTAATAGATTTTTTCCTGTAAGCGTTCCATCTGTTCCGGCGAGGCAGTATCCTTAAACACACGGTACAGATAGTGATTTGTCCCGTCGTGATGAACAGCGTCGGCACGAAGGTCGCCGTACCGATCTACATACCACCCGGTCATATCCGTATCAGAATAAAGGCAATCTTTAATATTGCCGGAATCAATCATCTTGTATCCCATCACTCTGCCGTTCCATCTGCCGATGTCGCCGATGACAATAATCGGCTGAGCAAGCTGGACATTAAGATTTTCCCGTTCATCGGAAAGATACTCGCCATTGGTTTCAACCATATATTCGTACAGCCCGTGTTCGTCATTCGGATTCCCGTCGATTTCATTGATTTCAAGGAAATCCTTATAGCTGTCACGCCAATCATCAGGGTTGAGATTCATATCGCTCCAGATAATATGCTTATCCACCGTTCTGTTCTGACTTTTGCTCATCATCCGCACCTCCCAAATAGGAAAAGAGCCTGTTTTTTGCGATCTGCTCCTGAAGCTCTGTAATAACCGTCATATCGGAAACGGATATATCGGGGATTTTCAAAATACTTTGCAGGCTCAGCGCCTTCAAATCCTTTTCGGTTTTACAGCCGGAATCATAGAGCTTCGCCAGCACCTTTACTTTCTGCTGCAAAGCGGTGTTTGTGCTTTTCTTAGCTGCCATTTTCTTTTACCTCCCATCTTAGCTTTTAGCGTAGTCGGAATAGACACGCTGCATTTTGTGCCTTGCCCTGCGTACTTCGGGGGAACAGCCGAGTTCAGGATATTTCGCCTGAATCTTCTGCCTTGTCCTTCGGATACTCTCAAAGCAGGGGATACCGTAAGCCTTGTAATTGCTCATCACATCTTCAAAGCTGAAATGGCTGATACCGTGGGTATCATAGATACACGCCTTGCTGATAAGCAGGTACAGCTTCATATCATCGTTTCGTGCTTCGGGGTGTTCCTTTAAAACCGCAAGCACCCTGTTTTCCACAGTTTCAAGTTTTTTCATCTAAGCCTCCTAAATATAGAAAAAGGGGCGAAGTATTTAAACTCCGCCCCCCGTAGAAGTTCTTACTTTTTCTTTCTGTTACGGATCTGCAAAAAGATAAAGCCGCCTACGATAAAGGCGACCAAAGCAATTCCAATAATAGCTTTCAGTTCCATCAGTTATCCTCCTTTTTCTTCTTTTTCTTAAAGCCGAAAATACCACAAGCAGCTATGCCTGCCACCGACACGCCTGCAAGGGCAAGCCAAAGACCGAACTTGCTGTCATCTCCGGTTTTCGGCGTATCCCGCAGCTCATTGTGCATTTCAACGACCGTGGTAGAGCCTACCTGTACCACAGCCTCCTTGTCGGTAGGCAGGATATACATAGCGGAAGCCGAATTATTCACTTCGGAAATCTTATACTCGCCGATCCGCAGACCTTCAAGGAAGATTTCGCCGTTTTCATCTGTTTCAAGGGTAACATCATAGCCGTTCTCTCCGGTAATACGGAAAGCAAAACCTTCCACCTTTCCGTCAGACGATGTTTTCACGATTTTCAGATTTCCACGCATAGGCTCGTTTGCAAAACCTTTGCCCTCTGTGTTTTCCACCTGATAGGTCTTACCGTCCGTGTCGATGAATACCTCGTACACGCCCTCGTCACGGATATACGAATCCGGACTTGCTGATTCCAAAATGAAGTAGCGACCATAGAGCAGATCGTTCATTTCATACTGCCCGATTTCCTTTTCGGTCAGTGTGCCGATCAGCTCGTCCTTGCTGTCCAGCTCGCTGTTGTCGTTAGAGTCCTTATAGACCTCAAACACAGCGCCCGTCAGCTTCGTATCGGTATATTCAGCGTCCACCTTGGTAAGAGCGATATTGCCACGCACCAGCTCATTGACGATTTCAATCTCAACGACTTGCTCATTCTCTGAGATGTTCACATCATAGACCGTTTCGTTAAGGACGAATCCAGTAAGCGATTTGATCTCACGGATATACCAGTTTCCGTAAGGCACATTCTCAAAGGAGTAGCTGCCATCGTCGCCGGATACGGCGGTCATCAGGGCATTTTCTTCGGTAAATTCCACATCATCGCTCTTAAACAGACCAATGAGCGCACCGCCGAGTCCCTCGCCGTTCTCGCCTACCTTTTTGCCGGAAACCGAGCCGTAGATCAGCCTGTTTTCCATCGGCTCTCCGTCATTTACGGCGATCACAACCGTTGCGGCTTCCTGTCCCGCATACTCAAATACAACGGGATATTTTTCGCCGCTGAGCTGATAATGCTCGTCTGTCGCCAGCTCTTTTACATAATAGCTGCCCAAAGGCAGGTCAGTCCCTACGGTCGCTCTGCCGTTTTCATCAAGCGTGATGATTTCAAGCAGTCCGTCTTTCGGAATGGAAGTGCCGCTTGCGGACACAAGCTCTTCATCGGCAAACAAGCCGAAGCTGATATTTTTGATTTCTCCGCTATTGCCGATACCGAACAGCTCGTTTGTCTCCAGCGCTTTTTCAAGGCTGACCTCAACCTTCTGCCGTTCATTGACGAAGGAAGCCGCCGTTTCAGTCACGGCTACATCCTGTCCGGCGTAAATGAGTTCTACGGTATGAACTTCACTGCTCAGCACCATTCCATAGCCTGCCTTGACCTCTTTTACCTCATATTTTCCGAGGTAGAGTTCCTTGCTTTTTGCAAAGCCGGTTTCATCGGTCGTAACCGTATCGACCAGCTCGCCCTTGCTGTACCTCAGTGTACCATCGGGTGTTACCACATCTTCGGCGGCACGGATTTCATAAACGGTATCGGGAAGTCCCTGTGTTTCGTAGATCGGCTGATAGATCACGGGAAGCTCCTGCCCGTTTTCCTCTGTCCCGCCGCTTACCGAAACGCCGAAGAATACCTCGCCCTTCTTTTCAATACTGATCGTGCCTTTCTGCGGCATATTGGTCTTTTCAACTTTTATCACTGTTACCCCGCTTTCCTCAGAAGAATTTTCTTCCGTGACATCAAAATAGACGGGCGTAGAATCAAGGACATATCCATAAGGACTCTGTACCTCAACGATAGAAAAGCCCTGACCGTATGGCAGTGTTTCCGGCGTTACGAGCGAGCCGTTAGCGTCGGTATAGAAAGTGTCAACGGTTGTCGGGGTAGGATAAGTAAACTCCATCGTGATAAGATTGCCGGACGGATCATAAATCTGGAATCCTGCGCCCGCATAGGGAATGGTCTTGCCCGTTTCTGCGTCCACCTTGACTACTTGGATATAGCTTTCAAAATTGCTGTTGTTAATCAAATAGCGGTAGGTCTGGGCGTCCTTTGCGATGAATACATCAAAATCGTCCATCAGCTCCCTGCCTTCCCAGCCGGATACCTGATGAACGGTATATGTGCCGTAAGGCATATCCTTTGTCTGTGCAAAGCCATTCTCATCGCAGATGAGCGTATCACGCTCGGATTCCTTTGCGTTCGCAAAAGAGCCTGCGGATTTGAGATACACTTCAAAAACTGCGCCTTCTTCGGGCGTTTCAATCTGTGTTTCGCCATCGTCCGTATGTTTGATAATGGCGATATTGCCCTTGATGACCTGTTCTGTTACATCATTTGCGGTCTGGTTATGCTCGATGGTATAAAGCTCCGGCTCTGCGCCGACCTTATGGACGGTCGGATCGAGCAAATAGCCTTCACTCTGCTCCAGTTCCTTGATCGTCCAGTCCGCACCGCAGATATATTCTTTTGTGGTAAACTGACCGTTTTCATCGGTATAGTATTCATCAATGAGCTGTTCGCCTTTGAAAATCCCGTATTTTGCGCCTGCAAGCGAGGCATTGCCCTGAGCCGTTCCCGTCTCAGCGTCGCTTTTTGTGACGGTAACGGTAAACTTCTTCAGGATATTTGTGAAATTGCGGGTAGTGACCTCATTCCACTTGACGGGTGCGGTCTGATCTGCGGGAATGACATAACGGATTGCGGTATCCACTTCCTCGATGGTGTACGGCGTTGTGCCGCTGATCAGCACATCTTCAAAGGTCGCCACACCGTTTTTATCCGTAACGGCATACTCGTCCACGGCAATGCCGGAGAGCGATGTGCCGTAAAGATGGAAGGTCACGCCTTCATTGAAGTTATCCTCCGAGGATTTGATAACCTCAATATCGCCACGCTTCAGCGTGTTGTTGAAGTTGACGGTCGCAACCTGTCCCGCAACTACGGTTACTCTGCGGGACTCCTGCGGCTCGTAGCGGTCATATTCCTGCTCGGTTACGGTATATACTCCGGGCATTAGGTTATCGACCTGAATCTGACCGCCGTTTCCTGTCTTAACGGTTTTATCAATACCATTTCCCTGAATACGGAAGGAGATACCGTCCACCTTTCCGTCCTCGCTGGTTTTCACAATCTTCGCCGAGCCGTAAGATACCTTCAGCTTGAGGAAGCCCTTGAGCGGATCATTGACAGTCTGAGCATAGGTTACGGTATCCTGCACACCGCCGTTCGGTCCATAGATACCGTCCGTCCAAGTGATAACGCCCTTTCTCTGCGCCGTTTTCTCTGCGGTAATCGTCAGCCCGTCGCTCGGCGCTTTCTCGGTAGTGATCGTCAGCTTGTTTCCGCTTACGGAGAACTGAACGCCCGAATCATTGGACGAAAACTTATATCCCGAAAGGACATTGTTGCTGTCCGTCAGCGTAACCGTGTACTTAGAGCCATCCCATTCAAGCTCGATTTCCTGTGCGCTCCCCGGTGTTTTGGAAAGGAAGCTCGGCAGCTTGGAATGCTTCTGCACACTTGCCGCCATTGAGTTGTAGTAGCTCATAATCTTGTCATAAAGAGGGTGGTTAGGACTGATCTGATCCAGAACAGCGTCCTTTCCGCCTGTGCTGACCTTGTTAAAGTTTTCATCACGCTCGCCGATCACGGTTTCCCAAATGAGAAGCTGTGTAGCGACTGCGTGAGCCAGCTTATCGCCGCCCTCGTTCTGAGAACGCCACGAGGTTGAGATGGTTCCCGTATAGCCGTACTGGAAGATACGACCGATAAACAGCTTAATATCGTCAGGAGAAATGGTGCTGTTATAGGACGAAGGGTAGTTGTCCCAAAAATCCTCGCCCTTTTTGGTAAAGCTGTCTCCGGTCTGCTGCGGGACGCCGATCTCAATGCAGTAGCAGATATTTCCGTTGTACGATCCCATCGCACGGACGGTTGTATAACGGGAAGTGCCTGTTTTCCAGCCGTTCATAAGGCTCAGGTTACTGTGTCCCCATTCGGCGTTGTAATTCGAGTCCCCGTCACGGGGATACGAGATAAGGTACACATCGTCCGTTTCCTCTGCGGCATAGGCAGTCGTACCAATCCCTACAAGGGAAGTCACGCACATCAGCGCCGCAAGAAACAGCGACATAATGCGCTTTGGTTTCTTAATTTTCATCTGAAATCCTCCTTGAAATGAAAAAACGCACCGTTTTTTCGGTGCGTCCTCAAAATGGAATATTAAATTTAAGCATAGCCAATATAGATGTCGTAGATTCCGTCAGAGACTTCCTCCGCCCAAATCCATACGGCTGTGATTTCTTCGTCAGCCTTGTACCGATCTAAGCGGCTGTGAATATCTCTTTCGAGATATTTGCAGTGCGCTCCGGCACGGATCGGATTATCCCAACAGTAAACCGCCTCGCTGTCTAACAGAAGCCCCACGCTCTGAGCGTAACCTTTTGCAAAGGAAATCCAGTAGTCAATGTCAAAGTCAGTTTTAGTTTCGCTCGTCGTTTCTTCCATTTCAGGCGGCTCAGGCGTTTCACTTTCTTTTGGTATATCCGGCTGCGGTGTGGATACGGAATGTTCGGTCTTATCCGCTTTATCGGGTTGTTCGGCGGACTGTGCCGCCTGCCCGCTTCCAGAAACAGTCTGAGGCTGTTCGGAGCTGACCGTATCCGTTTCCGTTGTTTCTTCCTGCTTTTCCGGCTCTGATTCCTGTACGGCTTCAGGCGTTGTTTCAACCTCCTTGCTTTCCTTTCCCGCAGGCGCTTCGGATTCAGAGGTGCTTTGAACACTCTCCGAAAAAGAAAACGGCTGCGGCTTATCTTCATTCGGCGGGGTATTGTTGCAGCCTGCAAGCACGATCAGCAAAAGAGCCAATAAAAAAACAATCGTTTTTGTTTTCATTGCGTTTCACTCCTTTTCTGCCGCCATTGTAATGCGAAACAGCGTTTCAGGCAAAGGTGTAAAACGAAGGTTAATCTTACATCATAGGACATACCTCCTGTGTTTTGGAATGGTGCGTTTTTCTGAGATAGATTGAGTTAGGTGAGATAGCTGTAAGTATGTGAGATAGTTTTATTCTTTCGGATAGTGAGATAGTTTAGGGGTTGGAGTGTGAGGAAGGGGGAAGAAGAAAAACACACTCCGCCTTACCTGCTGTCACGCTCGGCACGGTTACGCAAAAACCTGTTGTAATGCTCCAGCGCCTTGCAGACATACTCCTCCGTTTGGTTGATGGGGATATTTTTCGGGATCAGGCTTCGCACCCTGTCCCCACGCAAAACAATCTTCTCACGCTGATTCGGCTTTTCCTCGCTCATAATCGCAGAAATCGCTTCTGTTGTCAGCTTGCCTTCCTCGAAAAATTTCCGCATACGGATTGCCTGATCGTGAGACGGGGTACAATCGTTCAAGTCGATTTCGTCCACCAAATCCCTCTGGCAGTCCTCGTTCAGATAGGACAGCTCAACGGCAGGGCGCATTTTAATCCTGCCCTCGTCCACAAATTCAAGCAGTTCGGGAACAAGGTTTGTAAGACGGATATATCTGTGTATCTGATTTCGGCTATCGCCACATTCCTCGCTCATTAAATCAAGTGATTGCTTACCCCGTAAATCAATCCCCACTGGGGATGAATTTTCTTTTCTCGGTCTGCCTGCCTGTCTTTTCATAGCGTCAAGCCGCATTTTATATGCGTGGGCTTTTTCCGAGGGAAGTATCTGCGACCGTTGGAAGTTGCTTTCGACCATTAAAATCGTAGCTTCATCACGGTCGAGGTCTACTACCTCACATCTGAGCGTTTCAAATCCGGCAAGCTCACAAGCCTTTTTTCGCCTGTGTCCTGAAATAAGCTCGTATCTGCCGTCCTCCTTCTGCCTTACGGTAGCGGGAGTAATCACGCCACGCTCTTTGATACTTTCCACAAGCTGAAACATATCCTCATCTTCCCGCACCTTAAACGGGTGGTCGGGGAAATCGTCGATTTCCTCAAGCGGAATATCCCTGATTTTAGACAGCTTCGCTTCGTCCCTTTCCTCCTGAGAGGAAAACAGCTCATCGAGCGTGTTCGTGGGCAGCGTGAAGTCGCTCTTTCTGCCTGCCATCGGCTAACACCTCCTTTGTGAAACTGGCGTAAGCCTTAGACACCGGACTGTTTGGCTCGTAGGCGTAGATACTTGTCCCTTTAGAAGATACCTCTGCGGCTTTTACGGCTGCCGGAATCATTGATCTATATATCCTGATATGGCTGCCGAAATTCTCCCTGAGCGCTTCCACTGTGCTTTTCGCAAGATTTGTCCTTCCGTCCACAAGCGTCAGCAGAATACCGTCGATTTTCAAATCGGCGTTTGTGTGTTTCCTCACTTTCGCAATCGTCCCCAAAAGCTGCGTCATTCCCTTAGCGGGAAGATACTGCGCCTGAACGGGGATAATCACGCTGTCCGCCGCCGTTAGAGCGTTAAAGGTAATCATACCCAAGCTCGGCATACAGTCAATAAGGACATAATCGTACTTGTCTTTTACAAGGCTCAGATAATTCTTCAGGACGCTCTCTCGGCTCATCGCCGTTACAAGCGTCATTTCCAATGACGATAGGCTGAGATTGGACGGTACAAGGTCTACCTTCTCTTTATGTTGCAGGATACCGTCAAAGGGATTTTGCTCCTGCTCCGATATGATCGCCTGTAACTTCTCTGTCAGCGTTACGGAAAGGCTGTCGCTATCCCTCCAGCCGAGGCAGGTCGTTAAATCGCCCTGCGGATCAGCGTCAATCAGAAGCACCTTTTTCCCTTGCATAGCAAGTCCGACGCCTAAATTGACCGTAGTCGTGGTCTTGCCCACACCGCCTTTTTGATTGCATACCGCAATCGTCTTGCAGTTTGACATCTCCGGCTTTACCTCCTTTCATAGATTTCACAGCCTGCCTCAATAAGAGACGGCTATGTAAAGACCGCAGTATTTGTTCTCAACGCCCCCTGCGGAAAGCGATTCGCTTTGTACGGGAAGCGCTAAGGTTACGGTTTGCGAAACCGTATCATAGGAATCTCACCTCTGCCGGGTACTCCGCCAGCTCCGTAGAGAAGTATCATTATCATTCTGACTGTCATTGCCGTTTCAGTAGCAAGCTGAATTTCAGGTCGGGGATTCTCGCTCGTTCTCCGTATATCAACAGGAAAAGTCCCGGCGTACCCACCTTCGGGCTATTCATCAGAACTAATGTCCTTAGCGCCTGTCTATTCAATTTTCAAGGTACTTTGAAGGGGGAAATCCCCTGCGGGAAAATAACCCCTTCACTTATTCCCACTGGGAGAGGTCAAATGCACCCCCTAAATCTCAAAAAAATTTGAAAAAAATTTTTTGCCCTTGAAAATTGCCCTAAAACGCAAAAAAGCCGCCTGCTTCTCCGTAGAGAAACAAGCGGCATAACTGCGATTTTATTCAGATGTATTGCACGGTAATCTTTTTCTTTCGTGCTTTTGTAAATTTGATAAGGACATCATCTACTGCGTCCGTATATCTGCCTTGCGCTATGAGATCGTTTTTGAGAGCAATAAGGGATTGTATAACCTGAGAGTATTCCTGCTCATCTAAATAAATATAATAGTCTTTCTGTTTCATCTGTCGCACCTCCTGCCTAAGCATACTATATACGATCGCAATTTGCTTAACAAGTATGCAGAAGCTTCCAAAAGTGTTATACGACAGACGAAAAAAGGACTCTGACCTTTTTTCGTCAGAGTCCTTCATTACTCATTGTTCAGCTTTACCACAAAGCCACTTATAACTATTTCATCTGTTGCAAAACTTTTTTATGCGTGATGTGTTGCAAAAGTGTTGCAAAAACGAATCGACGATTCAAGCTATCCCCGCAAACCCGCATAAATACTGGCTTTTTAAGCACATCTCAGCCGAGAGTCATCACTCCCACTCAATGGTCGCCGGGGGCTTAGTGGTCACATCATACACCACCCGGTTGATGCTGCCCACCTCATTGACTACCCGGCTGCTGACCTGGGCCAGAAGCTCATAGGGCAGCTTGGCGAAATCGGCGGTCATAAAGTCGGTGGTGGTGACGGCGCGCAGAGCCAGGGTGTAGTCGTAGGTCCGGGAATCCCCCATGACCCCCACGCTGCGCATGGAGGTGAGGACGGCGAAGTACTGGTTCACGCTACGGTCCAGCCCCGCCTTGGCGATTTCTTCCCGGAAGATGGCGTCGGCGTCTTGGAGAATGCGCACCTTCTCCGGGGTGATTTCCCCGATGATACGGATGGCCAGGCCGGGACCCGGGAAGGGCTGCCGCCACACCAGCACCGGGCTCAGGCCCAGCTCGGTGCCCAGCTGCCGGACTTCGTCCTTAAACAGCAACCGCAGCGGCTCGATGATTTCCTTAAAGTCCACGTGATCCGGCAGGCCGCCTACGTTGTGGTGGCTCTTGATCACCGCAGCGTCCCCGGCGCCGGATTCGATGACGTCAGGATAGATGGTGCCTTGGGCCAGATAGTCCACCTTGCCAATCTTTTTGGCTTCCGCTTCAAACACTCGGATAAACTCTTCCCCGATGATTTTCCGCTTAGCTTCCGGCTCAGTGACCCCGGCCAGACGGGAGAGGAACTGCTCCCCGGCGTTGCAGCGGATGAAGTTGATGTCCCAGCCGGAAAAGGCGTTTTCCACCTCATCCCCTTCGTTTTTCCGCATCAGGCCGTGGTCCACGAAGATACAGGTGAGCTGGTCGCCGATGGCTTTGCTCAGCAGGGCCGCCAGCACTGAAGAGTCCACCCCGCCGCTGAGGGCCAGCAGTACCTTGCCGTCCCCTACCTTTTCCCGAATCTGAACAATGGCGGTTTTGGCGTAGCTGCTCATGCTCCAGTCCCCGGCGCAGCCGCAAACTTTAAACAGGAAGTTATGGAGCATCTGCAAACCGTTCTCGGTGTGCATCACTTCCGGGTGGAACTGCACGGCGTACAGCTTCTTTTCCGCATTTTCCATGGCCGCCACCGGACAGTCGGCGGTGTGGGCGGAAACGGCAAAGCCTTCCGGCAGGCCGTTGATGTAGTCGGTGTGGCTCATCCAGGTGACGCCGGTTTCCGGCAGGCCGCCAAACAGCAGGCTGGAAGCATCAAACTGGGTTTCGGTTTTGCCATATTCGCTGGTGACAGCGCTGGTGACGCTGCCGCCCAAGGTATAGGCCATGAGCTGGCAGCCGTAGCAGATGCCCAGAACCGGGATGTTCTGCTCAAAAATATCCTTTTGAATGTGGGGGGACTGCTCCAGATAGACGCTGTTGGGCCCGCCAGTGAAGATAATGCCCTTAGGGTTCATCTCCAGCAGCTGGGAAAGAGGGGTTTTATAGGATTTTACTTCGCAGTACACCCCGCATTCACGCACCCGGCGTGCAATGAGCTGGTTATACTGTCCGCCAAAATCCAGTACAATCACGGTTTCGTGGGTCATGGAGTACCTCCTACCTTTTTCTCATAGAGTAACTTTTGGAATACCCTTTATTGTACTTGGTTTTGTAATAAAAAGCAAGAGCCGAACCGGAGTTTCTAGGAAATTTTTATTCAAAACCGGTTTTTCACACCTTTCCGGGCGTAATTTTAGGAAAACAGACGAAATCCATGGCCAAACCCCTGCCAAAAGCCGGGATTGATTACAAAATCAAAAGGCTCCATTACCATTTATGGAAGGTTTACAAATTCTGATTTTACAAGCGGACCATCCCGGCGTATACTAAAAACCGACCGAAAAGGATAAAATTTCCCAAGGAGGAAGAAAACATGAAGGTTATCAAAAAATACGGGCCAGGGCTGCTGCTCTGCCTGGTGATTGCCCTGCCCTGCTGGTTTTTGGGGCAGCTGGTGCCGGTGGTGGGAGGACCGGTATTTGCCATTTTGGCAGGCATGGTCATCGCCCTATTCTACAAGAAAAAGACTGCCACCAAAGAAGGAATCGGGTTCACTTCCAAAAAGATTTTGCAATTTGCGGTGGTTCTGCTGGGATTTGGGTTAAACCTGTCCCAGATCGCCCAGGTGGGGCTAACCTCCCTGCCCATCATCCTGGCCACTATCACCACCTCCCTGGTGGTTTCCTTTGTGCTCTGCAAGGCCATGAAGGTGCCGGGGAACATCTCCACCCTGGTTGGGGTAGGCTCCTCCATCTGCGGGGGCTCCGCCATTGCCGCCACTGCCCCGGTGATCAAAGCCAAGGATGAGGACGTGGCCCAGGCCATTTCGGTAATCTTTCTCTTTAACGTAATCGCCGCCCTGGTCTTCCCCACCTTAGGGGGACTGCTGGGGCTCTCCAACGACGGGTTCGCCCTTTTTGCCGGCACGGCAGTCAACGACACCTCCTCGGTGACGGCGGCGGCTTCCGCCTGGGACGGGATGCACCCCGGCGCCAACACTTTGGACGAAGCCACCATCGTCAAGCTCACCCGGACCTTAGCCATCATCCCCATCACCCTGGGGCTGGCGGTGTGGAATGTCATCAAGGCCAAGCGGGCCGGTGTAGCGGGAGAAAACACCTTTAGCTTCAAGCGCTCCTTCCCCCTCTTCATCCTGTTTTTCCTGCTGGCTTCGGTGGTGACCACCCTCTGCGTCTCCTTGGGCGTGGACGCCTCCTTCTTCAGTCCCTTTAAAGAGCTGAGCAAGTTCTTCATCATTATGGCTATGGCCGCCATCGGTTTAAACACCAACGTGGTGAAGCTGGTAAAAACCGGAGGCAAGCCCATCTTCATGGGATTCTGCTGCTGGATTGCCATTGCAGCAGTGAGTTTGGGGATGCAGGTGGTGCTGGGGATCTGGTAAATTCCCCGGCGTCTACCGCTGTTCTCAGTTGGGAATCTCCCCAACCAATTTCCAAACAACACAAAACCACGCCGGGACCGGGGCACTGCACCCTTCCCAGGCGTGGTTTTTTCTGCTCTATTACAGGGGCAGGATGGTCATGGAATACTTTTTCTGCTCCATGGGCTGGAGGATCTGCACCCCCCGTTTATGGACAAATTCCTCGTCCGGCTCATTGTCCATCTTGGCGGCGCCGCACCAGGGTTCCAGGCAAACGAAGGGGGCGTTTTTGCCGTAGGGGGACCAGATAGCCAGGTCGGTAAAGCCCTCCCAGCGGAGTTCCACCCCCCGGCCGGTGCGCTCATTCACCAGGGCAATCCGGTGAAAATCGGGATGTTCGCAGAGGATGGTGTCCCCCCGGAACAACTCATAGTCCAGGTTCACCTTCTGCTGGTTTTCGGCAATGGACAGCCGGTGTTCCATCTCCCACATCCCAGTGGCGGTGTTGAACACCGGGCTGTGAATGGTCTGGGGGGTGGGGAAGCAGAGCTGGTACTCCTCAAACTTCTCCTCCTCCCCGGGGCAGCGGAAAGCTGGATGGGCCCCCAGGCAGAAGGGCATGGGGGTATCGCCGTTGTTAAAAACGGTGTACTCCACCTTCAAGTCCACATCGTCCAGCAGATAGCTCACCTGGAAGGTGAAGTCAAAGGGAAACATTTTTTTGGTGTCCTCATTGGCGTAGAGGCAGAACACCGCTTTGTTGTCCTTATGGTAGATGCACTTAAATTCCGTGTCCCGGGCAAAGCCGTGTTTAGGGATAGTGTACTCTTTGCCTTCAAAGAGGGTCTTATTGTCCTTTAAATTGCCGATGATGGGAAACAGCACCGGTGCCGTCCGGCCCCAGTAAGCCGGGTCCCCCTGCCAGAGATATTCCCGGCCGAACAGGTCGGTGAGACTTTTGGGCTCGGCCCCCAGGGTGTCGATGTCACAGGCCGCCGAATTGGTGTGGATGGTAATGCGCATAATATCCCGCCTTTTTCCATGGTTTTTTTCAGTATAGCACGTTTTCCCGCTCCTTTCAATCAATCCGGCCTTAGTAAAACTGTACAAAAGAGAAGGGAATCCTTGATGAATTTTGCTATTCTTTTTGGCTTTGTCTTGACAAGCAGGCAGAAAATCCCTATAATCAGCTCAGTGCTTTAACGCTTAAAAGCGCCAACGCTTTAGCGTAGAAAAGCACCGAGAAAGGAATGGAAAAAGAAATGGTTATGTGGATCATTTTGCTGCTTTACCTGGCTGTCATGATCGGCATTGGGGTATACTGCCGGAAAATGGCGGGCAGCGTGCAGAATTTTGTACTGGGAGGACGGAATTTAGGGCCTTGGTTTACCGCCTTCGCCTATGGCACCTCCTACTTCTCCGCCGTGGTGTTTATCGGCTACGCCGGGCAGTTCGGCTGGAACTACGGGGTGGCCTCCACCTGGGTGGGCATCGGCAACGCCCTCATCGGCAGCCTTCTGGCCTGGTGGCTGTTGGGCAACCGCACCCGCTTGATGAGCCGCCACCTCAACGCCACCACCATGCCGGAGTTTTTTGAAAAGCGGTATCACTCCAAGGGACTGAAGATCGCTTCGGCGCTGATTGTCTTCATCTTTTTAATCCCCTACACCGCTTCGGTGTACAACGGCCTGTCCCGTCTGTTTGAGGAAGCCTTCGGCATTGACTACCTCTACTGCATCATCGGCATGGCAGTGCTCACCGCCATCTATGTGGTGCTGGGGGGCTACACCGCCACCGCCATCAACGACTTTGTCCAGGGCATCATTATGCTCATCGGCATTGCCGCCGTGGTGATCTTTGCAGTGAACGGCCAGGGAGGCCTCTTTACCGCCCTGACCAACCTGGGCAAGATCAGCGACGTGGGAGTGCCGGAAAACAGCTTAAACTCCCTGTTCGGCCCCGATCCCTTGAACCTGCTGGGGGTAGTGATCCTCACCAGCCTGGGTACCTGGGCCCTGCCCCAGATGGTGCAGAAATTCTACGCCATCAAGGACAAACCCGCCGTCACCCGTGGGGCGGTGATCTCCACCATCTTCGCCCTGGTAGTGGCAGGGGGAAGCTACTTCTTAGGAGGACTGGGACGGCTGTATGTGGACGACTTTGCCAGCTACGACGACATTGTTCCGGATATGCTGGGCCAGGCTTTGCCGGACATCCTCATGGGTGTGGTGGTAGTGCTGGTGCTCTCTGCCTCCATGTCCACCCTGTCCAGCCTGGTGCTTACCAGCTCCTCCACCCTGACCATTGATCTGATCAAGCCCTTCCGGAAAAACATGAAGGAAAAGACTCAGGTGCTCTGGATCCGGATTTTGATTGTGGTATTCATTGTGATTTCGGTGGTGATTGCCGCCAACAAGACCACCTTGATCACCAGCCTGATGTCGGTGTCCTGGGGCACCTTGGCGGGGGCTTTCCTAGGGCCCTTCCTCTACGGGCTGTACTCCAAGCGGATCAGCCGGGCCAGCGTCTGGACAGCCTTTGTGGTGGGGGTAGTGTTCACCGTGGGGCACATGGTGCTGTTCAACCTGGGGTTGTTCCCGGATTTGGTGGCGGCGGTGCAGGGGTTAAACTGCCCCTTGAACCTGGTCAGCCCCATCAACGCCGGGGCAGCGGCCATGCTCATCAGTTTGATCCTTGTGCCGGTGGTGAGCTTGTTTACCAAGAAGCAGCCGGATGAGGAGCTGGAGCAGATTTTCTCCTGCATCAAAAAGGAGAAAAAGGCAAAAGCAAAGTAAATTTGATATTAGCTGCCCTTTCCCAACGAAAGGGCAGCTTACCTATTTTCAAAGGAGACCGCCATGGACGAAATTTTATCCCTGCTCCATCAAAATTCCATTTCTTATGAACTGGTACAGCACCCCGCCCTGTACCACATGGAGGAGGGCCTCTCCCTTCCCCACCCGGAAGCGGTGGCAAAAAACCTGTTTCTCAAGGAGCGCAAAGGCGGGCGGTACTTTCTGGTGACCCTGCCCCGAAACGCAAAAGCGGACTTTCAGCGTCTGCGGGAACTCTTTTCCTCCGGCCCCTTGACCATGGCTTCCCCGGAGGAGCTGAAGGAAATCCTGGGGCTTAGATTGGGTTCCGCCACCCCCTTTGGATTGTTAAGCGACCCCCAGCACCGGGTGGAATGGGGGCTGGACAGCTGGTTTCGGGGAAAACTCATCGGGGTACACCCCAACATCAACACCGCCACGGCATACCTGTCCGCCGACGACCTGTTCCGGCTGCTGGAAAAGCAGGGGTTCCGGTGCCGGTGGCTGGAGGGCAAAAACCTTGGATGAAAAATCCTTGCATTTTCGGCCATCCTATTGTATAATAACTGGGTAAAGCGACACGACCGAAAAGTCAGACCCTTCACGCAGATCGATGGGCCCTGTGCAACGGCGTCCCGTGAACCATGTCAGGCGGGGAACCGAGCAGCATTAAGCGTGGATTTCCGTGTGCCGCAGATCCGTCTGTCGGTCTGTGTGCAGGATCTGATTTTTCAGAGTGCCGCTTTGTTTTTTCGTGGGGAGGGAACGAGATGTATCTGGCGCTGTATCGGAAATACCGGCCGGCCCGGTTTGCGGACGTGGCGGGGCAGCAGGCCATCACCGAAACCCTGCGCCGTCAGGTAGCCGAGGGCAAAACCGCCCACTCCTACCTGTTCACCGGCAGCCGGGGCACCGGCAAAACCACCTGCGCCAAGATTTTAGCCAAAGCGGTGAACTGCCCCAACGCCAAGGACGGGGAACCCTGTCTGGAATGCGACATCTGCAAGGGCATCGACAACGGTTCTCTGCTGGACGTGGTGGAGATGGACGCCGCCTCCAACAACGGGGTGGATCAGGTGCGGCTGTTAAAGGAAGAGGCGGTGTATACCCCCGCCCAGAGCCGCTACCGGGTGTACATCATCGACGAGGTCCACATGATGAGCGTAGCGGCGTTTAACGCCCTGCTGAAAATCATGGAGGAGCCCCCTGCCCATGTGAAGTTTATTTTGGCTACCACCGAGGTACACAAGGTGCCTGCCACCATCCTGTCCCGGTGCCAGCGGTTCGACTTCAAGCGCATTAAGCCGGAAGACATCGCTGGGCGGCTGGGCTACATTGCCGGGCAGGAACAGGCAGTGCTGGATTCCGACGCCGCCTTTCTGCTGGCCAAGCTGGCCGACGGAGGGATGCGGGATGCGGTGAGCATGCTGGACCAGTGTCTGACGGTGGACAGCCACGTCACCACCCAGCTGGTCACCGAGATCACCGGAATCACCGGGTCGGACTACCTCTTTTCCATCACCGGACAGATTTTGGCCGGGGACAAGGGGGGTCTGCTGAAACAGGTGGACGCTCTCTACCGCAGCTCCAAGGACCTGACCCGGTTTTTGATGGAACTGGTGCAGCACCTGCGCAGTTTGATGCTGTTGAAGGCGGACCCGGGGTGCGAATCCCTGCTGGTCTGCTCTGCCCAGGAGCTGGAGCAGTACCGGGCCCAGGCGGCTCAAACCAGCCTGCCCTTCCTGCTCCGAGGGATTACGGTGTTACAGCAGGCTTTGGATTCTACGGCCACCTCCCCGGACAAAAAGCTGTGGGTGGAGATGGCGCTGCTCAAGCTCAGCGACGCCAAGCTGGAAGATTCCGGCCAGGCCCTGCTCCAGCGGCTGGACGCCCTGGAACGGCAAGTAGCCCAGCTGGCCCAAACCGGGGTGAGGGTGTCAGCGGCTCCTGAGGTGGCCGCAAGGGAAACCACTCCGGCGCCGGAACCGGTGAGCGAAAAACCGGCGCCCAAAGCGCCGGAAGTATCCCCAGAGAAGGAACGGGAAGCGACACTCAGCCCGCCGGCAGAACAAGCCGTCCAAGCACAGCCGCCGGTGGACCCGTTGCCGGAAGAACCTCCCGCTGCCCCGCCGGAATTTACGCCGCCGCCGGAAGACAGCGGAGAAATCCCTCCCCCGCCCAGTCAGGCAGAAACGCCCAAACCGGAACCGGCCGCCAAAGCTCAGCCCAAACTGCTGGAAAGCTGGGGACAGGTGTTGGAAGAGATTTCCAAAATCAACCCGCCGCTGTTTGGAGTGCTGTCCGGCTCCATTGCCCACGATGTGGGAGGCGGACGGCTGGTGGTGGACTCCCCCTACGAGATGTTCTCCGCCATGATTAAAAAGGAAAACTACCTTTCTTCTTTGCAGAAAGCGCTGTTCCAGGTCACCGGCAACAAGTACCGGATTCTCACCAAAAAGAAAAAGAAGGCTGCCCCCCAGGAAAACCGGCTGGAACAGCTGGAGCAGCGGGCCAAGCAGCTTCAAATTCCCATTATCCATCCCGATACTTCATCGGAGCAATAAACAGGAGGAAACAAAACCATGAAAGCAAGATTACCCAAAGGCATGGGGGGCGGACCCCAGAATATGCAAGCCATGATTCGTCAGGCCCAGAAGATGCAGCAGGACATGACCGCCAAGCAGGAAGAACTGGCCCAGCGGGAGTTTACCGCCGCAGCGGGAGGCGGTGCGGTGAGCGTCACCATGACCGGCAGCCGCCAGGTCACCTCCCTGACCATCCAGCCGGAAGTGGTAGACCCGGAGGACATTGAGATGCTCCAGGATTTGGTGATCAGCGCCGTCAACGAATGCCTGCACACCATTGAGGACACCACCAACAAGGAACTGGACGCCATTACCAACGGGATGAACATTCCCGGCATCGGCTGATGGCGGGGAATAGTCAAGCCCTCTCCCTGACCAAGCTGGTGGAGGCCTTTGCTTCCCTGCCGGGTATCGGCATGAAGTCCGCCCAGCGGCTGGCCTACTACGTCCTCAAACAGCCGGACAGCCAGGTGGAAGCCTTTGCCCAAGCCCTGCTGGACGCCAAAAAGAACATCAAGCGTTGCGCCTGCTGTCAGAACCTCACCGACCGGGAACTCTGCCCCATCTGTGACGACATCAGCCGGGACAGGTCCACCATCTGCGTGGTGGAGGACCCCAAGGACGTCACCGCCTTTGAGCGCACCAAGGAGTACCGGGGGGTCTACCATGTGCTTCACGGGCTGATCGACCCCATCAACGGCATTGGCCCGGACCAGCTGTGCATCAAGGAACTGATTTCCCGGCTGGGGGACGATTCCGTCCAGGAAGTGATTTTAGCCACCAACCCCACGGCGGAGGGAGAGGCCACCGCCATGTATCTGAAAAAGCTGATTAAGCCGTTGGGGGTGAAGGTGACCCGTCTGGCCTTTGGGATTCCCATCGGTTCCAGCTTGGAGTACGCCGATGAGATGACCTTGTTTAAAGCGTTGGAGAATCGGGCGGAATTGTAACTTGAAAGTTTTGCACCAGCTTTTTCAAAAGCTGGCGGGTGCAGGGCGGCGCCCTGCAAAGGCTGCGGAGTCTTTTTCAAGGGTCCGTGGCAGAGCGATTCTGTAGCCATAGCTGGTGGATGCAGGCCGTGGAATGCCCCCTGGAATGCTGCCGCAGGCAGCGGGCAGGGTCAAGCCGGAATCCATCTTAAAAAGCATAAAAATTCGCCTTGCGCCGGAATAAAACCGATGCAAGGCGTTTTTGTTTTTTGTCATTTCTTTCGGATACCTGTCGGAAGCATGGATAAACCGTTGACCTTCCCCGGCTTCGCCATCGGAAGGGGGCTTTTGGTTCTGGGTGCCACCGGCTATGGCTACATTGGCCATCTGCCTAAGACCCTGATAACACTTTTAAAGATTGTTTGCGGGGGCAAGTTCCATCGGTTTTTGCGAAGCAAAATGACGGCCGGCCTTTTGGCCGTCAAGATGGGACTTGGAAACGAGAAACGTCGTATGACGTTTCGTAGACGTTTCGTTGCCACCCTGCACCCCCACAATACCTTCGAAAACGATCTTTGATCTGTTTTCTAAAAGGTTTGATCCAAACTTTATGTTACAACACCACCGGCACCCTCTGCCCCGGCCTGACCTCCTCCGGCCGCACCACACAGTCCAATGCCGCAATCTCCACCCCGGCGTCTGCCGCCCGGCGCAGGGCGTCTCCAAAGGCGGGGTCGGTGGCATCATTGGGGGAAAAGGCGGTGACCCCATCCATCTGAACCACAAACAGCACTGCCGCCTCCATCCCTTCCCGGCGGATGCGGGTCAGCTCTTCCAGGTGCTTGGTGCCACGGGCGGTGGGAGCGTCGGGGAAGTACACCTTTCCCCCTTCCTCCAAGGTGACCCCCTTCACCTCCACATATTTGGTGCGGCGGGCATCTTTCAGGCAGAAGTCCAGCCGGGACGCGCCCCAGGTCTGTTCCCGGAGCAGCTGGGAGAACTGCCCCAATCCCCCTTGGGCCAGCCACTCCTCCGCCACCTTGTTGGGCAGCTGGGAATCCATATTGATGAGCCGGTTCCCTTTTTCCACGGCTATCAAATCCCATGCCGTTTTCCGGGCGGGGTTTTTCCCCTTTTCCAGGTACACCTTCGCCCCCGGCACCAGCAGCTCCTTACAGCGGCCGGTGTTTTTCACATGCACCGTTTCTTCCTGCCCATTCAGCAGCACTTGGGCAATAAAACGGTTGGGACGCTGCAAAAACACAGCGTCCGCTACATAACCGTATTTCATGCCCGCTTTTTCGGCGCACGTTCCTGGGCGTGGAGCTTTTCGTACTTCTTGGGGGAGATGCCCACCAGCTTGGTGAAGGCCTTCACAAAGTTGGTGTAATCCCGAAAGCCGCTCTTTTCACAGGCGTTGAGCACCGTGCTGCCTTTAGCAAGGTACTGCTTGGCAATGGTGATCCGCCGGGCGGTGATATACTTGTTGATGGTGGTGCCGGTCTGGGCTTTGAAGGCCCGGCAGACATAGGCGTCGCTGAGGTAGAAGTGTGCGGCGATGATGGAAATCTGCAACCGGTCAGTGATGTTTTCGTTAATATATTTGATAATGTCATCCACCAGGTTGGTGTCGTTGCTGGCCGCGGGCTGCTGGCTTTCTTCCATGGACTGGGTGAAGAGCTGGTTGAGCAGCACCATCAATTCGCAGAACACACTCTGCTCCATGATATCCTGGCCGTAGCCGGTGGAGGTAGAGGATAATCGTTGCAGCAGCTGATTAACTTGGCTCTGCTGGGACTTGCTCAGCAGCACTTTATGGCTGAACTGTTCCCCGCCGTCCCGTTGAAAGCACTGGGTCAGATCGGTTTGAGGGGTGGAAAGCCGGCGCAGAAAGGGCGGATGAATGTACAGCACCTTACGCTGGTACATATTGGTCTTTTCCGCAGTAAAGAAGTGGCTTTCAAAATCGTTGATGAAAAACAAGCTGCCCCGCTCCACCAAATAGTTGCGGTTGTCGATCAACAGCTTGCCTCCGGAACTCTGGGCGTAAAACAACTCATAGCAATTATGAACGTTTTTGTGGGCGACTTCGTCAAAATCATTCAGGTTGGCGATAACAAAGGTCTTGCTTTCATCCACCGCTGCCAGCGCTTCCTGACTGTTGGTATATTCCTGCATAATGCCCCTCCTAATATTCTGTAATTTGTTGCAGTTCCCTTCAACTTCTTATCAGTATACACTGAGTTTTTTTGAATTTCAAGGCGTTTCTTTCTTTTTATAACAATAGACAAAATTCATTCTTTTCGCTGCAATTTGTTTTGCATTCCGCCAAGAAACCCACAAGACTGGTCCCTTTTTTCCCAAATTTTCTTAGGCTGCTTGATTTTTCGCAGGGTGACCAAAAACGGTGCCGGTCTTGCACATTCAGTTTCGTTTTCCTGCTGAATACTCCTTCCCAGAAACAGGCAGATTCCTACCCGAAGAAGGTACTCTCTGTCTTCATTTTTACTAAAATAGATTTTCAACAGTAGCTGGGAATTTGTATAAAATTTTGCGAATAACTATTTTGTTATGATGTTTTTTTACAAATAGCTCTAATAAATTGGCGATTGCTCGGTACATGTACGGTATTATATTAGGGAGGTGAGAAGCATGAACAACTCTTTTGTTCGTTCCAGAATTACCGAACTTCGTCTGAAGCGGGGCGTTTCCGAATATCAGATGAGCTACGATCTGGGACACAGCCGGGGATACATCAACAATATTTCTTCCGGCAAAAGTCTGCCCTCCATGGCAGAATTTTTATCCATTTGTGATTATTTCAACATCACTCCCGCCGACTTCTTTGACGAAGGGCAGGAGAATCCCGAGCTGTTGGCCAAAACCTTCAAAAAGTTCCGCAGCTTGAACGAAACCGATCTGAAACTGGTGGAAAGCCTGGTCAATCGGCTTCTGGTGAACAACGAAAAAGATAAATGATCACAAACCCTTCTGCGGCCGTCCCCTTTGGTGCGGTCGCAGTTTTTTCGTAGGCTGCGCCGCCGGGGCCCACGGCTCCAAACCAATGGTGCGGCCGGGAGGACGTCATGGAAACCAGTTTATTCTGCTGTCCCCTGTGCGGCGGGGCGCTGACCCGCCGGGAGCGCAGCCTGTTCTGTCCCAAGGGACACTGCTTCGACCTCTCCAAAGAAGGTTACGCCAATCTGCTGCCGGTGGGACAAAAACACGCCAAATTCCCCGGAGACGATCCTGGGATGGTAGCAGCCAGGAGCCAGTTTCTGGCTGCCGGGTACTACCTGCCCCTGCGCCGGGCGCTAGAGGAAGCGGCGGTACGCTTCTGCCGGGGGCGGCAGCGGCCGGTGGTGGTGGACTGCGGCTGCGGGGAAGGGTACTACACCGCCGGGCTGTACCAAGTCCTGGAGCAGGAAGGGCTTTCCCCCAGAGTGGCAGGGTTTGACATCTCCAAATTTGCCCTGCGCCGGGCCGCCAAGCAGCTTCCCCAGGGGGAATTTGCGGTGGCCAGCGTCCACCACATCCCTTTACCGGACTGCGCCGCCGATTTGCTGGTGGACGTGTTCTCTCCTCTGGACATCGGCCAGTTCCGGCGGATTCTCAAGCCCGAGGGCGGATTTTTCTATGTAGTGCCGGGGGCCAGGCACTTATGGGAGCTGAAGGAAATCCTTTACGACACTCCCTATGAAAATGCGGAGAAAAAGGTGGAGTACCCAGGGTTCCGCTACCGGGAAATCCTGCCGGTGGACTACACCATGCATCTGAAAACCCCACAAGCCATCCAGGCCCTGTTCCAGATGACCCCTTATTATTGGAAAACACCCCGTGCCGGAAAGGAAGCTCTGAGCAAAGTGAAATCCTTGACCTGCCGGGTGTCCTTTGACATTCACTGTTTTACCGCAGAATAATTTTTATCTTCGGGAGGAATCTCTATGAAAACCTTATTAGCCGTGCTGGGCAGCACCCGTCCGGGCAGCACTTCCCACCAGGTAGCCAACCAAGTGATGGCCGGGGCTAAAAGCGCCGGGTACCAGGTGGTGGAGTACCACATCAACGAGCTGGACTTCAAGGGATGTCTGGGCTGCGGCGCCTGCCGGAAAATGGACAGGGACTGTATCCAAAAGGACGGCCTGACCCCTATCCTCTCCGCCTTACATCAGGCGGACGCCCTGCTGGTCAGCGCCCCCAACTACTACGCCCACGTCAGCGGGCAGATGATTGCCTTTCTCAACCGGCTGTACTGCATGACCCGAGCCGACCGCACCAACCGTCTCCCTGCCGGGAAAAAGCTGGTCACCGTCTTTTCCCAAGGGGCGCCGGAAGGATACCCCAAGTACCAGGCCCACTATGAATGGTACAACCAATGTCTCACCTCCAAGGGACTGAAACTGGCTGGCTCCTTAAACGTGGGGGGCGACAGCGACCTGTCCCCGGACAGCAGCTTGATGCAGCAGGCCTACCGGCTGGGGGCGGAGTTATGAGTGCAGCTACCCCTTGGGGGGGAGCTTCCCCTTTCCCAAGCTGGGTACGGTTCCCCGGCGGACTGCTGGGAAGAAACTGAAAACGGCTTTCGGCTCACCACCTACACCCTTCAGTTTTGGGTGAAGGGGCCGGGGCTGCCCCAGCCCATCCACCCGGTGCTGGTGCAGAGCTGTATGCACCCGGAGCAAATCTCCATCCGGCCGGTGGTGCTGGAGGTGGCGGGAGAAACCGCCACCCTTTCCGGCTTGCAGGGGAGGTTTTCCTTTCCCGCTTCTACTTCCCTGACCTGGGAGCACTGGGCGGGGAAGCTGCCGGACAACCCTCACTGCACCAACTGCATCGGGTGCGGGAAATGCTGCTGAAAAGGAGGAACATCCATGGATTCCATTGGGCTTCGGGTGGCCCGGCCGGAGGATGCGCCGGAATTGTTGACGATTTATGCCCCTTATGTGGAGCACACCGCCATTACCTTTGAATACACCGTCCCTTCTTTGGAACAGTTCCGGCAGCGGATGAGCCAAACGCTGCGCACCCATCCCTACCTGGTGGTGCAATCGCAACAGGAGCTGCTGGGCTATGCCTACACCGGACCCTTTGTGGGGCGGCAGGCCTACCAATGGTCGGCGGAAACCACCATCTATCTCAAAGAAACCGCTCAGGGCATGGGTCTGGGCCGCAGACTGTACACTGCACTGGAAGCCATTTCCAAAGCGCAGAATATTCAAAATCTTTATGCCTGCATTGCCTATCCCCAGAAAGAGGACGCCTATCTTTCCCAAAATAGCGCCGAGTTTCATCAACACTTGGGATTTTCCCAGGTGGGCAGGTTTTGCCAATGCGGCTGCAAATTCGACACCTGGTATGATATGATTTGGATGGAAAAAATCATCGGAACCCATCCAAAGCTCCCTTTACCGGTCATACCTTTCCCGGCTTTGAAGCCGGAGGTGTTGGAGCAAGCCGGAATCCGACAAAAATAATCAATTCCCGCTGCAAGCATCATGGTTTGCAACGGGAATTTTTAATGGAACGGATTATTGGTTTTTCTTTTCCTTTTTGCCCTTCACCGCTTCGGAAATCATCCGCCAAATCTGCACAATCACAGAGGGGATGACGGAGAAGCCTACGATGACGCCGAAGTGCACACCGGCCAGACCGGCCACGTCAAACAGCCCTTCCAGGCCGGGAATCAGCAGCACACAGGCCAGCAGCGCCGCACCCAGCAGGAATGCGCCGATGCTGTACTTGTTGGTCAAGAAGCCCAGGCGCAGCAAGGACTGGCTGCCACGGCAGCAGAAGCCGTACCACAAACGGGCCAGGCAGATGGTGGCAAAGGACATGGTGCAAGCCACCTCGGCGCTGGTTTGCAGCCCAAAGAAGAAGGCGGCCATGGTGGCGATGGCAATCAGCACGCCTTGCAGGCCCACATCCCGCAGGAAGTCCTTGGTCAGCAGGCTTTCCCGGCTGTCTCTGGGCTTCTGGCCCAGCAGGTCCCGGTTGCCCGGCTCCATGGCGATGGCCAGGGCGGGGAGGCTGTCGGTGAGCAGGTTGATGAACAGCAGCTGCACCGTGGTAAAGGGCTGGGCCAGCCCGGCGATGGAACAGAACAGCACACAGAGGATACCGGCGGCGTTGCCGGAAAGCAAAAACTTAATGGCGTTTTTGATGTTCTGGTACACCGCACGGCCGTTGGCTACCGCCTGGACAATGGTGGCGAAGTTATCATCGGTGAGGATCATGCTGGCGGCGTCCTTGCTGACTTCGGTGCCGGTGATGCCCATGGCCACACCTACGTCCGCCTGCTTCAAGGCGGGGGCGTCGTTGACCCCGTCGCCGGTCATGGCGACGTAGCGGTGCTTGGCCTGCCACTGCTGCACAATCCGAATCTTATGTTCCGGGCTCACCCGAGCGTACACCGAAATCTGTTCCAGGTTTTGGGCTAATTCTTCGTCGCTCATGGCGTCCAGCTCCGCACCGGTGACGGCCCGGTCCCCTTCCCGGAGAATGCCGATCTGGGAGGCGATGGCAGAAGCGGTGGTGACATGGTCGCCGGTAATCATCACCGGCTTAATGCCGGCACGGATGCAGTCCGCCACCGCCTGCTTGCTTTCGGGACGGGGCGGGTCCATCATGGCAACCAGGCCCAGGAAGATAAAGTCGGTTTCGTCTTCTAGAGTCAGGGTGTCCCCCGCCACTTCCCGGTAACCGAAGCAGAGCACCCGCAGGCCCTGTTCCGAATAAGCCTGGTTCTGGGCAGCGATGGCCTCCAAATCCTGCTGAGTCACCGGGCGGAGCTTACCCTGCTCCTCCATCCGGGTAATCCGGGCACTCATCACGTCCACCGCACCTTTGGTGAACATCTGCATTTTGCCGTCCAGCTCCACCAGCACGCTCATCAGCTTCCGGTCGGAGTCAAAGGGCAGTTCGAATACCTTGGGGTGGGCGGAGAGGAAGGCGTCCAGGTCGGGGCGTTCCCGGCGGTACCACTGCTTCAGGGCGGTTTCGGTGGGGTCACCCAGTTCCTTTTCGTCGTCCACATAGCTATCGTTGCAGAGGACCGAGGCTTCCATCAGCAGGTTCTTCTGGGCTTTGTCGTAGGCGTAGCTGTGGGTGACGGTCATCTTATTCTGGGTCAGGGTGCCGGTCTTATCGGAGCAGATCACCGACACACAGCCCAAACCTTCCACCGCTTGCAGCTTTTTCATAATAGCGTGCTGTTTGGCCATCTTGCTGGTGCCGATAGCCAAGGCAATGGTGACGATGGAGGACAGGGCTTCCGGAATGGCCGCCACCGCCAGCGCCACCGCAAAGAGCAGGGAGTCCAGCCAGTTCATGCCGTGGAACAGGTTAATGACAAACACTGCCAGACATACAATCATAATGCCGATGGACAGCTTTTTGGAAAACTGGTCCAGGGTCTTTTGCAGGGGGGTCTGGCGCTCCTTGGTCTGCTCCATCAGGGAAGCGATTTTACCGATTTCGGTTTCCATCCCCACGGCGGTGACCAGCAGCTTGCCCCGGCCGTACAGCACCAGAGAACTGGAATAGGCCATGTTCACCCGGTCGCCCAGGGCGGGGTTTTCCTCCTCCAGAAGCTGGTCGGTCTTCTCCACCCCTTCGCTTTCCCCAGTCAGGGCGCTTTCGTTCACCTTCAGGCTGGCGCTTTCAATGATCCGGCCGTCGGCAGGAACCAGGTCGCCGGCTTCCAGCAGCACAATGTCCCCCACGGTGACTTCCCGGGAGGGAATGCTCAATTCTTTTCCATCCCGCAGCACCCGGGCGTTGGGGGCGGACATGGCTTTCAGCCCTTCCAGGGACTTTTCCGCCTTGACGTGCTGGACGGTGCCCAAAACGGCGTTCATAATCAACACCGCCAGGATCACCAGGGTGCTTTCCAGGCTGCCGGTAATCATGCTGATCAATGCCGCTACCAGCAGCACAATCACCAGCATATCCGCAAACTGGGACAGGAACACCATAAATACGCTTTTCTTCTTCTTTTCCTGCAGTTGGTTCAAGCCGTGGGCCTGCTGGTGGGCTTCCACCTGGGCCTGGCTCAGACCGGACTGACCACTGTCCAGCTTTTCAAACAGCTCCTGGGCCGAACAGTTCCAATCCTGTTTCATCCAACTTCACTCCATTTCCTTTTTTGGTTCTCACAAAAGAGTTTGCCCCGTTTCCACGAAAAAAAGAGACCTTTACCACAGAAACATCCCTTGGGTTCTGTGATAAAAGTCTCGCTGTTTCAAGCAGTGCGGGTTTTCTCAAAGGAAAACCGTGTATTGACGCAGCCTGCTCCGGATTCTCCGGCGCTACTCCCTTTTATGACAAGGAAAATGATACCATTCTTTGGGGCCGCTGTCAACCCTGTTTTGAAAAAGTTTAAGATTTGGAAAACAGGGCTAACTGCTCCTTGGCAAACTCGTCGGTGTCGAAATAGTTCAGCTTCATGGCCGCCCGGACTTCGTCCAAAGTCTTTTGGGCCACCTTGGCCGCCTTTTCGCTGCCGGTTTTCAGCATATCCAGCACAAAGGGGATGTCCGCTTCGTACTTGGCACGGCGCTGGCGGATGGGCTCCAACTCCGCCTGAAGCACCTGGTTGAGGAACTTCTTCACCTTCACGTCCCCCAGGCCGCCCCGCTGGTAGTGGGCCTTCATCTCGTCCAGATTCTGGTAGTCGGGGCAGAACTGGGCGAAGTGCTCGTCCTTGCAGAAGGCGTCCAGATAGGTGAACACGGTGTTGCCCTCGATGTGGCCGGGGTCGGAAACCTTCAGGTGAGTGGGGTCGGTGAACATATTCATCACCTTCTGCCGCACCTCTTCGGGAGAATCGGAGAGGTAAATGCAGTTGCCCAAGCTCTTGCTCATTTTGGCTTTGCCGTCGGTGCCAGGCAGTCGCAGGCAGGCCTGGTTTTCCGGCAACAGGATCTGGGCTTCGGTGAGAGTTTCGCCGTAGGTGGCGTTGAACTTCCGGACAATTTCATTGGTCTGTTCCAGCATGGGCTTCTGATCTTCCCCAACGGGGACGATGCTGCCGTGGAAGGCAGTGATGTCCGCCGCCTGGCTGATGGGGTAGGTGAAAAAGCCCACCGGGATGCTGGCTTCAAAGTCCCGCATCTGGATTTCGCTCTTCACCGTGGGGTTTCTTTGCAGCCGGGACACAGTGACCAGGTTCATATAGTAAAAGGTCAGCTCGGTGAGCTGGGGCACCAGGGACTGGATAAAGATGGTGATTTTATTGGGGTCCAGCCCGCAGGAGAGGTAGTCCAGCGCCACCTGGATGATGTTCTGCCGCACCTTTTCCGGGTGGTCGGCGTTGTCGGTGAGAGCCTGGGCGTCGGCAATCATCACATACATTTCATCGTAATCTCCGGCGTTTTGCAGCTCCACCCGCCGGCGCAGGGAGCCCACATAGTGACCGATATGGAGTTTTCCGGTGGGGCGGTCCCCGGTGAGGATAATTTTTTTCATGGTGTTAATTCCTTCCTTAACCTGTGTTTTCCATTCACTGGCTCTTAGTATAGCACAACTTCCAAAAGATTTCCACTAAACGGAGAAAAATCCTTTTTCCGCCCCGTTGCAAAACAGCCCCAAAGGTTGTATACTCTTTTCAGACAAGGAGGGGCAGATTATGAACACCAAAAAAGGACACTTTCTCCGCTTTTCTCTCACCCACGCCGAGTGCGGCTACGACCATGTGCAGGTGTACGCCGTCTATTCCGGGGTGAAGGATCACCCCCGGGGCAACTGCAAGGTGGAATACTGGGTGCGGTTTGAGGATTACGGATTTATGAGTTTGATGTTTACCGAGATCTTGTTGGTGACCAAAGAAACCATGCTGGATAAAATCAAAGCACACCTCTTCCGGCATTTGGAGGAGCAGATTCGGGAGTACGACTACACCATCCGGCTGCTGGAGCAGAGCCAGCAGGAGCACCCCCTGCCGGAAGACGAGTTTGCGGGGCTGGAACCCTATCTGGAAGAGGCGGACAAAGAGGACTGAGCGGTCTGCTCCGCTTTTTTCCAAAGAACGGTTCGGAGTGAAAAAACGGAACAAGGATGCAAAAAGCGGCTGACTCATTGGTAAGGTCAGCCGCTTAGTTTGTCGAAAGAGGTCGCTGGCGACCTTGGCCCCCTCTGGCGAGGGGGCTGTCTGCGAAGCAGACTGGGGGAGAGAAAATGATAAAACTCGCACTATCATTAAATGGTGCAAATAATATTGATTTTCTCTCCCTCCGTCCAGCGCTTTGCGCTGGCCACCTCCCTCATCAGAGGGAGGCAAGATTTCCGTCTGTCTTCGTTGTCTCACAATATTAAGGGTTTTTCTACAGCCTGCGGAGGCTTTGCCCCTTAGAATCCACTGCGTGGGATTCGTATCCACTGCGTGGGATTCGACCCCAGCAGCTTTTTGTAGAAAAGCGAAACAAGCCTTCGGCATGTTTCTCACCAAAAACTTTTAAGTTTTCTTTTCCCCTTCCTCTTACCGCTTTTTCTTCAGCACAATGACCACTACCACCACGGCGGCAATCACCAGCACTGCGCCGATGCCCCCCAGCACCCACCACAAAAAGGTGGCGTCTTCCGGGTCGTCTGCGCCGGGAGCGGAGGTCAGGCCGGAGGAAACCGATGCTTCGGTGGAAACCCGGAAGGTTTCTTCCCCACTGCCGTCGGTGGCGGTAATCACCGCATCCCCTTCGCCTACCATGGTGACCATGCCGTTTTCGTCTACGGTAGCCACCGATTCATCGCTGCTGGACCAGGTCACCGTGCCGGGCAGGCCGGAAGCCAGAAGTTGGTGCTGGCCCTGGGGCAGCACAATGGCGCCGGAGGCTGCGCTGCCGGAAGAACTGCCCTGGGAGGCAGTCTCCCCGGCGGAAGAAGTCTCCCCGGAGGAAGAAGCAGAGGTATCCGAAGTGGAGGTTTCCGGGGCGGAGGAGGTGGTCTCCGATTGGTCTACCACCGCCAACGGCTGAGTCTGCACATCCACCGGGTAAAAGCCCTGGGAGGCGTCGGTGGAGCAGATGTCGGTTCTGGAGAAGCTCACGTCCAGGCTCTCCCCTGCCGAAGCGTTCACCACGAACCGGGCGGTAAAGAAATTCTGATCCCCCAAATCAATGCCGGAGGTGTTCACATACAGCATATTAAACTGGCCCCGCTGTGCGTCGTTGATGGTGACGCCCACGCTGGAGGTGGCGCTGCCGTCCACATAGGTGAGCTGGTCGGCGTTGTAGTCCAGCACCAGCTGCGCCCCGCCAAACCACCCCTGGATGTCCAC
>PPYE01384580.1_pt1 | contig 31299 bp, 35 predicted proteins | sample 1559881 | NCBI WGS metagenome assembly PPYE01 (sample SAMN08240022, study PRJNA423297) | Human gut metagenome, whole genome shotgun sequencing project. | reverse complement strand
TCTCTTTGATAGTTGCAGACAAAATTTCCATGATACCAGCCAATAGCATCATGTTATAATGCCCTCGTGACACACCGGCAAGATTATTATCTATCGGAAACTCTCCATCTTTTAAGAAGGCAAAAATCTCATTCCAGAAATGATTCAGATAATTAAGCGCCTCCGTATAATACGGACTTCGGAACGCTGGATCTTTTGCCAATTCACTGTCCAGCCTGCTACGAATCCGGATCAGAATCTCTTTGCTTGCTAGGCTTTGCCTTTCACGCAATCGTTCTTCCGGACTCAGACACGCTTCATCATAACGGTGTTCATTAGCAAAAAACTCTTTCAAATCATTCGAGAAAAGTGCGGCATTAGGTTCCTTGCCTTGATTGGCAGCCTTAACAAACTTGTTATTGCAGTGAGACATACAAACCTGATGAACAGTATCTTTAAACTGTGCAGACTTCAACTCGTCACCTATAAATACATAGGCATTATATCCGTCTGACATTATACTCTTCAATTCAGCATCACCCAGGAAATCTGTAAGCACATCACGCCCACGAGAACCATTCTCATAGAAGAAAATGGCTACCTTCTGAACCTTGTTGACAAGCACCCAAATATAACACTTCTTATAGTGGTCATATTTGCGGACCTTGCACCAAGTTTCATCGCAATTCACAATAGAATCCTTCTCCAAGGCTATGGTTTTCAACACACAAACCAGTTTATCCAGATGTTTCTTACCTTTCTTCAACCAGTTGTGCAATGTATTGGAAGAGACAGTCATCCCCATGTCTGTAAGCCACTGGTGAAGCAGGCCAAAAGTTACGTTTTTCACATAAACCTCATAGGCTAAAGCTTGCAGAAATTCCGGTGTAGCTTTCGTTCCTTCAAACTTGGTCACAAACTCAGGGTGGCCTTCAGTAGGGAAATAACCCCATTGGGGGGGCTGACCGGACACTGCATAATGCACCATTTCAAAACGTTCCTCTACAAGGGACATATGCAAACTGAACACCTGAACCGTTTTTCTTTCAATGATACGGCCGGGGACTTTGGACAAATCAGAAGGATGAAAAACAGGATCCCCAACCACTCCCATCTTCTTATATTCATCAGGACGATTGGATAAATCACGTTCTTGCTTGGATGTATCCGTATCCTGGGGAGATGAAGTACCATCAATTGAATCAGTCCTTAAAGAATCCGGGGTACCGTCAAAGTTATCTTTCTCGTTTTCACGATCGGATGCTGACTTTTCAAGATCTCCACTAGTTGTTCTCTTTCTGACTCTCTGGCGTCTGTCACCGAAACGTTCCTGATGGGCATAATCCAGCTTTTCTTGAAGGGATTGCCTTTTACGCTCAGCGGTCTTGCGCAGTTTACGTTCCTCTGCCAACTGGCCTTCCAATTCGGATTGACGGGCTTCCATTGAGGCAAGCTTTTCATCCATCAGCTTTTGATTGGACATAAAATCCTCAAGAACCTGTTGCATGGCTCTCTTCGTCAACTCATCTTCCTGGTGTTGTTCGGCAAGATACTGAATAAAACGGTCTTTTTGATCATCGGACATACCTTCACTATAATTTATTGGAGTACGAGAGTAGGTTTCCCGACTCAAGACTTCCCTTTTTGATTCAATTATATGTTGCAGTTCGATCATACTTAAAACCTTGATTCAATGGACTAAAGGTAATAAAATAATCACAAATCCGCAAATAAACAAACTACTTAATTATCTGATTTTTAATATTTTAACTACAGGATTCTCCAGTATTAAAACCACATCTTTCCAATCAATTCGGTAGATAGTTTCAGACTCATTACGTTCCACTTTCATAAACTGATAACCTGCAACAAACTTCTTCTCGAACAAACTGTATGAACGCTTGTCAAACGAAAACAGACGGACTATCCTGCGATTGCGTGACATGACAATAAAGACATCACCATCAGAAGGCTCTCGGTGAAGACGCTCTCGAATTATGGACAACACACGGCTATGCTTGCAACGCATATCGGTAAAATCACGGACATAATAGAAATGGGTAAGACCGGTTACACTCAGCATAAGCACTCCAGTTTCTCTACCATACGGACTAAAGCCTGGTAGCTTAAATTTTTTTGGCTTAAATGAAGACCATTACTTATACGAATATCAATCCAAATTCGAACAGGAGTATCGGTACTACCTGATGATTGTTGGGGCTTGGATGCCGGTGTAGCTTGGGACCCTTCTTCATCTGTAGGAGCACCATCAACGCTAACTGCAACTATTTTATTACGGGTATCCTTATACCACTTGTAAAAGATGTTATAAGGAACGTTGTTCTTTAAACAAAAGGACTGAAGGGACTCACCATGAGGCAAGGCATCGGATTGGTACTGGAAGTAAAACCTTTCTAAATCTTCGCTGCTATACATAATTTTTAAATTTTGATTCGAAGCGAAGGTAACCCTTTCATTTCACAGCCCTAAATTGAGTGCTTACCAAAAAGTCTCTGCAACCGTTAAAATTTCCGGTAAAAAACTGCCAAGATAATCGACGGACTGTACGACGATTCTTGGACAGAACAATGAACACATCATTCCTGGAAAGCTCACGATGCAGCTACTCACGAATCACCGAGAGGATGCGGGCATGTTTACAACGCATATCCATGAAGTTACGGATGTAATAAAAATGGTTCAAAACGGAAATACTCAACATAGCTCCTCCAGTTTCTCTACCAGCCGGCGTAAACCCTGATAATCCAAGTCTTTTTGAATGATATGAAGACCATTGCCAGTTGAAGTTCCGCAGATATTCGTGTCGCACACCAAAGGAAGGGACGGAGACTCCGCCGTTAACGCCCAGACAGGCTCTGCAGCCTTTTCTTCCCGGGAACATACGGAAGAAACTATATCCTTTCGTAAACAGAATGTCTGGATTGATATTCCAAGAGGCATTGCCTCGGTTTGATACTGAAAGTAGAATCTTTCAAGGTCTTCACTGCTTAGCATGATAAATATTTCATTGAGGAGCCCTAATTTGAGGGCTTACCTTCTATTGCATATAGTTGAGCAATACCTTGACCTTTTAAGATAACACTCTTAATTCTTATACGACCAAAGAAAGACGTGACTTCATAACATTTTTCATTAATTAATCTATTCTGCTTCTTGATAAGCATGTTGCCATTCCTCGTCTATCAAGACGTGATCTAAACATTGCTTTTTCCCAAGAGTAATAAGTATTAACTCTAATATTTTTTTGTCCATTACTTCATCTCTTTACGAATATCTAATCCCTTGATAGATTCTTCAAAAGATACTATTTGATAATCGAAATCGTATGTACTCATTTCTTGCACATAGTAAGAATCAGCAAACATCTTAGGAATAGCAGGTATGAAAAAAGAACCTAACCACACAAACGGATTGAACAATCTGCTAATCCAAATCTTATGACCATGCTCTTTCGCTATCTGTTTTACAATCTCAACTGTATCAGAATATTCTGCATTTTGCGGATAAAATGTTCCTATTGCATGACTGACAATAATCTGTTTTACAAATTCTGCAAGATTATCAACATATAGCATAGAACGTTTGTTGTGCCATGCTGGAAATATTGGTATTTTTGTAGCAAGCCATCCCAAACGAGGTAGATTTCCCTTATTACCGGGACCATAAATCATTGGAGGACGAAGAATGCAAATTCTAAATAATGGACTTTGCAATTCCCTCAAACCATTCTCCGCTTGCAATTTACTGTCACCATAGAAATCATTTGGATTGGGTTTTGTATCTTCTGTAGTGACATTACCTTTCATATCCTTACTTGCATGATAAACGATACGGCTACTCATATAGATGAACTGATTAACCCCATGCTCTTTGGCATACCTTGCTATCTCTATAGCAAGATCTCGATTCACCTTATAATACAAAGGTGCCATCTCGAGTTTTGGATCTACATGAGCTATTCCTGCTACATGAAATACAACATCATATTTAGTAAAATCAGCCACTTTCCATGCTCCATTCATTGTATCGACCGTATCCACCTGAAAGTCCTCTGGTGTTTTCTTCAGCCATTTCTCAACACTGATACCAACGAAGCTATTAGCACCTGTAATTAATACTCGAATCATATTTGTTTATCTATTTACTTTTTTGCCAAGTAATCATGGTGACCACAAAAAACATCATATCCATTATGACTCAGGTTGTCAAGACACTCCCAAGATTTCATTGCAATCTCTTTGTTACCACTAGGAAATTTTGAAAAAACTTTTAGACCAGGAATATACGAATCGCCAGTGAACAAAGCATTATCGACCTTGTATGAAAGACAGCTAGCATCATGTCCTGGGGTTGCAATTACTTCGATCTCAGGAAATCCTGTAAATTTCAGTTGTTCTCCCCCCCTTAAAATACTCGCTTTATAAGAGCAAATTGTAAAAGCCTTGCCCTGAAATATTGAAAGATTTTTTCGTGGGTTATGTAGTTCCCTATGACCATAATCTGTAGTAAAGATCAAACAATCTGGATAGTACTGTATTAATTGGTTTAAACCACAGATATGGTCAAAATGTCCATGCGTCAGAAAAACATATTTAACTGTTTTTTGAATTTTTGCAATTTCCGAAGCAAGGACATTGTACTCACCACAGTCAATCAAGATACAATAATCCACATCCTGAGAATGTAAGATGTAAGATACACTGTTTTGGATTGAATTATTAACTGGCAATATGATCATTTATCTTTCAACACCCTTATCCTTCAGAATGCGAACAATATCAACGACAGACTTCATTGTTCCAATCTCCTCAGGTTCAAGGTTGATATCAAATACATCCTCAAGTTCAGCTACAAGGTTCAGCTGCCCCATAGAATCCCATGCAGGGCAAGTACTTTGGCTGCATGTGTTATCTACTGTTTCTAACTCGAATGTTTCCTTCAAAATTTCCAATATCTTTTCTTCCATAATTCGTTTATTGAACTGTAATATGATAATAGTTTTTTATTTCTGTATCAGCATCTTTCAATGCCAATTCATATTCTTTTTCGCCTTCAGTTGTTTCAGTCGTACAAGTGAACCCCACCTTCTCCCAGAACTCCTTAACCTGAGCATTCTTCGCTGTTGGCAGATATTTAGCCTTCAATTCGGTAATACCAGCTTCTGCAAGAAGTAAGAAAATCTGCTTCACAAAAGCAATCTCAATGCCCTTACCAAGAATTCGGCAGCTCAAAAGGAAAGTATCAATCTCGCCATTAGGCTTCACCATGATAGCACCTGTGATACCATTGTCACCAAACTTATCTGCCACATTGATGCACCATACCTTCCAACCACTCTCCACGAATCCACAAACGTCTATATCAGTGTATCTATGGGTAGTAAGATTGAACTGATTGGTCTTCTGAGTCATCTGAGCAATACGCAGGATATTGAATTCATTAGCTGCCTCCACTGTAATCTGAATATCTAGTGACTCCAAAAATGCTTCAAAGTCTGTGAATGCGTTCTGTGCCTGAGCACGTTGAACATTTGCCTTATACTGGGTTGCTTTCTTCTTGTCCTCATCAGTGACGCTATATACCTTGAAATAATCTTCCACAATCTGCTGAAAGAATACTGGCAATTCGTAAGACTGCTTAGGGAAGTCTGGCACTGCTATCATTGGCAACATTTGCTTGATCAGTTCACGTTCGGTTGGATTGTCATCGATAAATACTAAACTATCCAAACCTATATTCAACTCTGTAGCCAAATCCTTGATGTTGGTCACCTTATCTGTCCAATTGATGCGATAAGCAGCAAACTGCTCTTTCTTCAGCAGAATGAATGGATTCTTCTCCCATGCATCCAGCACGTCCTGCTCATTGTTTTTTGAGCAGATGGTCAATATCACACCATTCTTCGATAGATTGAGTAAAGCCTCCTGCCAATACAGAAACGCCTTGCCTGGATAGTCACCACCAATCTGAATACCTTCAATGCCTTCCTCACCAAGTACGCCTCCCCAAAGGGTATTATCCAAGTCAAGTACCAAGCACTTCTTTCGTTTCAGAGCAATACTATTCAGTTTTTTCTGATACCAAGCCTTAAAATCCTTGTGGAGCTTTGGATTCATCCCCATCTGACTGATGAAGTAGAACTTCCAATCGAACAGTTCGGCTTTGGTATAGTTGCGGTTGAACTCAGTGATGTCAATCACCTTTATATTGCTATGATCTGCCTCAAGGGCAAATAGCGTCTTGTTGTAATCGGATACAGCATTCTGTAACTGGAAGTCATCATCTGTGAATGGCACAGAATAGAGGATGTCCATGGTAAATGCCACAAACATCTTCTTTTGATCAATCTGCTGCAACACGAAATTCAACTTCTGCACATAGCCATTGATTTCGTCTACTAGCACATCCTGCTCAAACTTCACAGGTACCTGATACCACCACACATAGCTTTCGACATCGGTAGGTACCACACTTATATCGTCATATCCGCTGAACGTATACTCCTTGTTGAAGAAGCGCTCAACAGTATTATTGCGAAATACAAATTTACTCATAAAGCCTAAATATTTGCTGGAGCTTCCACAAGCTCAATAAGACCAATATTCTTATTGAACAGGAAGCAGACTCGACAGTTGTTGATAGCCACAGCCTCCTCAGGTTTGCTCACCATCACGTACTTCATCTTCCTAAGTTCCTTGACAGCATCCTCCATATTATCCACAATGTAGCATATATGATAGGGAATCACGCCATTCTTCTCAAGAATCTTATTCACGGGCGAATGCTCGTCCTGAGGAGCCAAAAGCTCTACTGTCGGCATACCTTCCTTGGTCAGCCAGCAGATATTCACATCCTGAATAGGGTCGAATATTGCCTCCGAACGGGTGTAGCCACCAGCTACATATATGGCAGCCGTATCATCTATTGATTTTACAGCTATCCCTACATGATGAAACATGAATGATTTTAGCATTTCAATATTCTATTACAGGTGAAATCTTGCAACCCTTGAACACAACACGTGCTGTACCCCAACTTAATCCTGCACCAAATCCACACATCACTACTCGGTCGCCATCCTTCAGTTTGCCTTCCAGCTCACTTACAATAGTCAATGCCACTGATGTACTGCTAGTGTTACCATACTTCTGAATACAATAAGGCACCTTGTCCATATTGAACTTCAGGCGCTTTGCAAAGAAATCGGTCATAAACTTGTTTGCCTGATGGAATACAAGCCAATCGATGTCATCAAGTGTGGTTTCAGTCATCTTGACCATCTCCTTGATGCTCTTTGGCACTACACTCATGGCGAAGTTAAACACTTCCATACCATCCATATAGACATCTAGATCATTGCGGATATTGCCTTCTTCGCGCTCGGTTTCAACAAGTGATTCTGCTTTAACAAGATTTCTCATACCACCGCCAGGAATCATCACAGAACCAGCTCCAGCACCATCACTTCGCAAAATAAATGTACTGTCTTCGAAGTCACCTTTTTCGACAAGGGTTGCTGTAGCACCATCGCCATAGAGTGGCCAGTCAACCTTATCTTTCTTGTTCACAATCTTAGAGAATGTTTCACCATCCAAAAGAAGTACTCGGTTCACCCCCTCCATACTTGCATAGGCAAAAGCAGTAGAAAGAGCAAATACGAAACCAGAACAACCAAGGGTAAGGTCAATACAACAAGTATCTTTGCTCAATCCCAACTTATGCTGCAGAATAGGTGACGTTGCAGGAATACGATAGTCACTTGTCTGACTCATGAAGAGCAACACATCGATACTATTTGGATCAATATCGTTGTCCTCCATCAACTTCTTTGCAGCCTTGTAGCAAAGGTCAGAAGCTGTACAGTCATCATCAGCGATACGTCTTTCCTCAATTCCGATATTCTGAATAGTTTTTTCAATCTCCTCCTCAGGAATCAGATATCCAAGATCGCGATTTGAAAATACTTTTGCAGGCACACAGGCGCTCATAGCCTTAATACCTACTCCATAATATTTTATTGTTGCCATTGATTCTTATTTTATTTAAGTGAATAGCCTCCATCAATGACCATACAGTTACCTGTCAGCCATTTACTCATATCGCTCAGATGATACAACACAGCATTGCCAACATCTTCTGGAGTTCCCAAACCGAGAGGATAATCCTCTGCCTGCTTTGTGAATATTTCTTCATCAATGTTAGTTCTGCTCAACATTGATGTCTTCACAATACCCGGACAAATGGCATTAGCACGAATGCCTTTGCCCGCCACCTCTGCTGCAATCACACGAACAGCACTATTCAAGGCTGCCTTTGATGAAGCATAAAGCAGAGTTCCAGGTACGCCCAATTGTGATGACAATGACGAGATATAAACCAAAGATGCCTTATCGTTGATAAGTTTCTTCTTCAGCAACATCTTAGTCAATATAATCTGAGAATAATAATTAGTCTTGAAGATATTATCTATCTTCACCTGCTTGATAAACTTTACAGGTACATAGTTGTTTACTCCCGCACAGAACACGACTCCGTCGAAAGCATCCAATTTGCCAACAACTGCCATAATTTGGTCGTCAGAGGTAAGATCACAAATATAATACTGGTGACCTTCACCCTTCATTAAGCTAAGCGTCTCCTTCAATCGCTCTTTATTGCGAGCCAGAAGACTAACTCTACCACCTTCTGCAGCAACCATCCTGCAAAAGACTCTCCCCATTCCAGAACTAGCACCTGTCACTAGGATATGCTTGCCTGAGAGTAATCCCATAGTTAGTCAAGATAAGATTTTACAATGTTAAACAGTTCCTGAACGGTTTGCGAGTTACGCATCTCGTCAGCTTTGATTTGTACGTTATATTCCTCATCAATCATTGCCATTACAGACAGAGCAATCATTGATGACCACTCCTCCATCTCGTGCATACGAGTTTCAGGAGTTACTTCTGTTGCCAGAGCGTCGTCAAACTGATCAACGAAATTTTCAATAAATTCTTTTATATCCATATATTCAATTTGTTTATTTAATGTTATCTAACATCAAGATTAATTAGGGTAAAATCCCATGCGCTAGGATCCAAAAGGAGACTAAACTCCTTCTTGTATTCTTTTTTTAAAAAATTGACGGTAAAAGGAAGTTTTCTTGGCTGAAATTTTATAGGTACTCTTGTTAATAAAGCTTGTTTCATGTTCATTGTCCCGTTAAACATCATCATATCTACGTCCTCGTGATGAAGAATATGACTCGCACACTTAACCAACGCCTGATATGTGCGTTTCTTTCCATCTCCTGCATACATAATATATGCGCATCTAATACCTTCGTCCTCTGTAATAGTATAAGAGAACCTACATTTATTATCTGCTACATTAATATATTTGTCAGCACCCAATCTTTCACTCATGAAAGCATCATCCTCCTTGAGATGAATGCGTCTTTCATCCTCTTGAAAATTTAAAAGACTAGATAAAAGAATATTAAATGAAATACTCATCCAAGAATAAATTTGAGTCAAGAAGTTCAAAAATTTCATTTTACCTAAAATATTTCCAATTTTTACTGGCAAAATCCAATAATCAAGTTGAAAAATCTCAATACACTTCAACAGCTTTACAGAATACTGATACGAGTTTTGATTTGGAACGCCCAAAAATGCAATAAATCCATCCTCAAGACACACTTTTTTTAGTTTATTATAAAGTTCCATAAAGATAAAAATATCTTTTCTAAACTCTGGAAGCACATATGTGTCTACACTTTGCCCCATTAACACGTCTTTACCATCCACAATATATTGCGTTGGTATTATACTATTAAATCCTGCAAACTTACCATCTTCGTAGTAAAGTGCATGATAACTATAGCCTAAAGGATATGCAGTGTAACGTTCAACAAGTTGCTCTACACTTCTTTGATGCTCAGGAAAGCATATATTAAAGCCTTCAACTATTTGAGCCCACAACTCTCGGCTAACCTCATGAGTCTTAAAAACCTTTATTTCCATCACTTCACAAATCCCAAGACTACTCTCAATACAAAGAAAATATCGCTGAAAAAACGTTCTCGATTATTCTTCTCATTAAGACGAGATAATCCTCTGTAAATACCTTCCAAATGCATTCTTCTGATGCTCAATGGAGCACGTTCTTTCAAACCCGAATAGATATCGAAGCTACCTCCTAAACCTTGATATATTGCATAAGGATTTATCTTCTGCATATCAGTCATAAGGTTTTCTTGTTTGGGTGATCCCATGGCTACAAACACGACTTCTGGCTTTTTCTCTTCAATGTCTTTCAAAAGACTGAATTTATCTTCATCCGTTTGGATAAAACCATTTCGATAACCTTTAATATTAATTTGAGGATACTCTTTTTTAATACGCTGGATGACTTTTTCAATGACCTCATGTGTACCTCCAATAAAATAGAATGAACGTTCATTAACTAGCCGATCAACAATTTTTATCCAAATATCGCAGCCGGCTATTGTCGGTCTTTTGAAGCCTTTCTTTCTTAATGCAATTGTTGCACCAATACCATCACAATAACCAATATTATCATTGATGATCGATTTCAATTCAGGAGTTGATCTTCCTAGCTTTCCCGCATTTAATGCCACAAGGATTGCAGGCTTGTTTGCAACATAATCAATTAACTGTTCTTCAGTCTCGAATGGATATACTTTTATACCATTCACCATAACTGTCTGTATTTCCATATATTATCAGTATAATAATTTCCCAAATTTTTCCGTCTGTACCCCCTCTTTGATTATTCTAGCAGGATTACCAGCAACAATACAATTAGAAGGCACATCTTTTGTGACTACAGCACCACTCCCTACAACTACATTATCACCAATTTTTATACCACACATAATAATTGCATTTGCTCCAATAAAGCACTGCTTACCTATATAAGTATCTTTATGAATTCCTCTGCAAAAATCATGAGTGAAGATAATTGAACCAGAAGTAGTATATGTTTCATCTCCTATATGAATACCCTTTGGGTTTACTTTATCAAGATGTGTCCCCACAGAAATCCTAGCAGATCTAGCAATATCCATACCTTTTAATTTTGTATAAAATAAATACTGTATACCAATAACAATTAGTCTAATCATTTGACGAATTTTCTCCATATCCTCTATATTTTATTATTTTTGCAGGATTACCAACAACCACAGCATAATTAGAAACATCTTTAGTCACAAACACTGCATGCATCAATTACAACACCAACGCCTATGTTTAAAACTTTACCCAATATAGTCACTCCCTTCTCCTATCCACACATCATTTTCTATTGAAAGATTACTTTTAGGATTATCCCCCTTGTGCACTAATGCAAACATCGATTCTCTCATATTTATGTCCTCCTCCACTAATTCTAACATTAGGCCCCATGAGTACCAATTTCCCCAAGGTTAAATTACAATTCTGTAAATGAAAGTTTTCTCCAAATCCCACATCATATCCAATTCTTATACTATTTAAGTCTAAATAGACATGTCTACGAATATCAACGCGCCCGCCCCGCTTTGAATTATTATATACAAAAGCACGTATTTTCCTACAGAGTTCACCAATTAAAGGAAAGTTTGATGATAGTAAGTGATATGCGAAAGCATAATATATCCCCCCAAAATCTCATATCCCATTATTTATTCAATGCTCGCATGATGTCATTTTCAAACCTATGAGTAACTTTATCCGCCAAAAAATGCTCCTGGGCAAACTTTATATTGAATTCTGATATTTTTTGTACATTTTCAGGATCAGCAATTAGGTAATCGATGATCTTCACATAATCGTCAGGTTCAAAAGATTCAACAAGGTATCCCATTACACCTGATTTCCAAAAATCAACAACTCCTCCTACCGGGCGTGATATTATCGGCAAACCAAAAGCCATAGCCTCTAATACTGTGGTTGCCATACCTTCCTGATAAGTTGGTAATAAATATAGATCTGCCATGAGATACTCGTTTGCCAGAGCTTGACCTGTAACATTACCTCGGAAGATCACATCGTCAACTTCATTGCTTTGAACAAAAAGCTTTGCTTTTGCAAGTTCTGGACCATCACCGCATACAGTCAACCTTAGGTTTGGATGAGACTTTTTTAAAGAAGCAAAAGCTTTTAATGTAATAAATATCCCCTTTTCTTTTAGAATCCTGGCAACAAACAAGATATTCACTATATGTTTTTTGGGAATTACTCTATTTCCCTCAAGCATTTCATTTGACACTTTAGTGGTTGTTAATAAAATAGGGCACACAATACCAATCTTTCTAAGTTCCTTTTCAAATTCACTATATAAAGTATAAATAAATATTGACTTATTAAAGCACCAACAGAATATTTTGCCATTGGATTCTAATTGTTTTGCATAATCCCACCCAAATCCATGAATAAAAGAAACTACAGGTCTCCGAAAAAGTTTGGCTGATATCAAGAAAATACTATCACGAATAATCTGTTTTTTCCTCAAAGAAGGATTCAAGATAACTACATCTATTTTTCCAAAAAGTAGTTTCCAAAGATATTTTATGAAGTCAAAGGGATATAACAACAATACCAACCAAGAAGGTGTATCATTATTTCGTTTACCATAAAAAAGGTATTCAATCTCAGAACTCCAATGCGATGATAATCCTAGATAGTGGTTAGCTACACCACCAAGTCGATGAATTTCTGGTGTTACAATCAATAGTTTCATAATGCCTCCACATTAGGGATAAGAATATCATTTACAATGCTTTTCCATGTACTTTTATCCAATGATTTCCTGATTTTTTGTTCATTAAATTCTCCTTTATGATTCTCAATATAAGATAGCGCTTCAGAAAAAGCAAGAGCACTATCATCAATCAAGACACCATTATCCGACGAAATAAGCTTTCTATTTTCAGATGTATCTGTTGCTATACAAAACAAACCAGACATAGCATATTCAAAAGTTTTTGTGGGAGGCTGAATATCATAATATTCTGTCAAAGGGACAAAACTTACGCCGATATTACATTTGTCTAATACCGTAGAAAGCTGGTCGTGAGGTACTCTACCATGAAAAATGACATAATCTGCAATGCCCAATTGATTACATAAATCCATTAACTTTTGTTCTTCGCCAAATTGACTAAAACCAACAATATGATAATCTACCTTACAATTATTGTGAGCATTAACATAGTCTGCCAAACCTTCTATCGTCTTATGCAAATCTCTACCATCAAAGGTTCCTATATAGACTAAATGCAACTCAGAGTAGTCTTTTTTTTCTTGGGATATCATATCAGCTCCTAATGGCAGGATAAATGAAGGCTTATTAACAATGTTCAGTTTTTGAATAACTCCTTTTGAAATAGCCGACACGGAATCAAAAAGATTAACACTCTTTTGTATCATATTATCGTAGGCCTCACGAGCCTTCCCATCTTTTGAAACTGACAAAGTGCGGAGATCTAAATGCATTTTCTTCCATGGAAGTATACGTTTTAAAATAGCACAGTAATCAAAGAAGACAACAATAGTAAAACCACGATTTACAAGAATATACCATAAGCACACAGAGATAAAACAGAAAGCTGTAAATAATCTATTATTTCTAGGCTTTACTGATATTATTTTTAGTCCACCTATGTCACTGTGTTCAACAGGTTTCCCAATGCCAACATATGTCAAATGGCACTTCGATTTCAAATGCTGACACCATTTGTATGAATCCACAAGATAGCCAAAAGGGGCTTTGTTGATTATTAAAACATCCTTCATTAATATTCAAAAAAAAAGTGATACAATACAGTTTTATAACTACCAATCGGATTAGAATAACCCTTATATATTGTAATGAAAATGTAAGAAAAACACAATATACACGTCATATTAAACAAGCCTTTACTTCTAATTATTGAACTTGCATAATACAACAAGAAACATGTTAGAGGCAACCTGAATATAGTAAAATACATTGTCGGTCTAACCATCTGCAGAGTTGTATTCTGCACTAAGTAATACCAACATATGCCAATATAGAAAAGAGTAAAATATAAGTCTATATTTGTATTAAGAAAATATCTACGCATTTTGGGATATGTGTAGATGATTAACATCTCTAACGCTAAAACAGCCAACTTAGTTGGTCCCCAATCAAACGTTTGAAATTCTAATGTTCCATCAATCATAGAGTTAAACACACCACCATATCTATCCATTCCTAATAGTTCAAAATAAGGTGAAATAAATGAGAAGGCACTAATCCATGATGGCGTTGAACCTACTATTATACAGAATAGAAGTATTAAAATATTTGTTATTTTTTTTTCTAGAACTATGTATTTTCGTCCTATTAAATAAAATGGCAATAGTAATACTACAGAGTGATGAAATAAATAAGCAATGCCAATAAACAAAAGATATTTTTTGAATTTCTGCTCCTTAATAAACCTAGAAGCGAAAACAAAACCACAAATTACTATATTTTGACGAATGCCATTCATCCAATCAAGGAAGTATGGACCGAGCATTATACAAAAAGCCAAATAAGGTATTAAGTAGCGAGAATCCTTGAAAGCATAGTAAATAAAAGCAATTTGCATTGTTGCCCATAAAGCAAAATAGAAAAAAGAATGAAAATGCAATCCTGCTAGTAGGTTCGATAGAAACATAAATCCCCATTCCATATCATCTCGATACATATCCTCTCCATTTACCAATTCTGAATATGTATTTAAATAACCAACAAAATCAACACCAACGTTATATCTTGCTCCAGCTATGAATGCAAATACTATCACAGAGCAAATCATGGATTGAGTCCAAAACTTAGAATTTGTACTCAAACAAATATTCGCCAAAGCAAGTCTATATAAGATGAAAGCAGTTATAGTATATACCAATAAACTTTCTAACATATTACCTATTTTGTATTATCATTAGTATGCTTTATAAAATGCGCTGGGACACCACCGACAACACAATTACTAGCCACATCTTTTACTACCACAGCATTAGCCCCAATAATCACATTATTACCAATCGTAATTCCGCCCAAAATCTTAGCACCAGCACATATTATAACATTGTCACCAATAACAGGCCTCTCACATCCATTATAACCAATTGTAACCTGCTGAAATATTTTACAGTTTACACCAATTTTTTCAGCATCAATAATTGTGGCAAATCCATGTTGTACCAACATACCACCAGCTATATTTTTACTTCGGAAATATAAACAAGACTGTCCTTTAACCAACCAAGAAAACAGGTAAGAAAGATGACCAATTCTATAGTAGAAAAGAGAACGGAATTCAGGATATTCGCCAAATAAGAAAAACAAACCAGACAATCCACTATTGCATCCTTTCCATTTTGACCAATTTGCCATGTCTTCTTCTATCAGTTTTTTCTTTGACTGAGGACACAGTGTCCACAAAATCAAGACAACTGGAGCAAAAAGGGTTATTTTAATATATGATAAAAATTTATGCATAAACTTTTATGATGTACTGGTAATAATACTCTAACTCTGAAACAATTGCATCGATAGTGAAATGGTCTTGAATCTTTTTAGCTGCTTTGGCTCCCATTTCATATCTGAGTTGGTTATCGGTAGCCAGCAACTCCATTTTTTCTACTAACTGATCTACATTACGAGGGTCAACCAACAATCCATCATCTCCATCATTAATGATTTCTTTACCAGAAGCCTCTTGAGTATAAACCAAGGCTTTTCCGAGAGCCATAATCTCAAGAGCCACCATGCTAAAATTTTCAAAGAATGATGGTACGACACAGAATGTAGCCTCTTTAAGATATTTACATACCTGTTCTCTTGACTGATATCCTGTAAAAATGACTTTCTTTTTATTTTCAGGAGACAGCATTGATTTTCCTCTTTCAAGATCCCCACCACCAATCATGACCAACTTGTAATCCGGATGAGTCCCTGAAAAGATATTAAAAGCTTCTATCAATTTGAATGCCCCCTTCGTTTCAACGATTTTTCCAAGGAATACAATATTTTTTCCCAAGCCATTGCTCTCTGGTAATGTTTTTACGGTAGCCAAAAGTTTATTGAGATCTATTGGATTATATATTACATCAAGATCACGATGCAAACCAAGAATATTATTAATAAAATCTGCAGAGAATCGACTCACTGCTGCAATCCTATCCACACTATTAAAGAATGATGAATCATTGAATTTATTAACTTCATCAATCTTACCATCTCGATAGAAGCCTGCAAAAGTTTGGCAACCATGCACTCTCGCAACGACTGGTATATCATATTTTGGGAAAGGCATCCGTAGCTTAAACTTATAGAAGTCTGAGAGTTTTAGATAGTCTGGAAATTCTACTATCTCAATATCATCATCTTTAATGAGTTTTTTTATTATTGCATGCGTTCTATCAAACTCTATTCTCGTAAGCTTAGTCATCAAATTCGTTCTTTTTAATAGTCTTACCAAAATGGAATCCTTGCCTTTGTTTGTAGCCTTAAACATGAAACCAATTTTTTGGAAATAGATGAATCGGTGAATGATTACTCCATTTACGATTTCATATTTGGGGACATTATAGGTAGGAAGGATACCACACACGACATGAACGATATGACCTCTGCGAACAAGTTCCTCTGCAATTATTTTAGTGACTGTTCCGATACCGCCACTTTTAATTGGAGGATATTCGTCACATGAAAACAATATTTTCATTAGCTAAAAATACTTATTTGGAACGAAGAATAATTCTATAAAATCTTTGATGCACATAACAAACCACTTATCATACATTTTTACATCAATATATTTATATCGATAAGAACGACAGATAAAATACCATAGCTTAAACTTAAAAGATATAGGTTCTCTTTTTGCATATAATAATCTAGTATTCTTTAATCTTTCCAAGAAATCAAGAGCCTTAAAAGGCGATGCAATATGACTAACACTCTTGCCTAGAATTCTATATACAGCGGTATTATCTTTTAGGCAGGTTATTGAAGATAGACGCGCAACCTCCAAAAGAAGAGTAAGGTCGCCATTGAAATACTTATTTGTAGGAAGCAACTTGCGCTCAATATCATACTCTGCTCTATAGACCCATGTACATGGCCCAGCAAAACGGGCATTAAGGAGATAATCTTGAAAAGTATCAGTAATACCCTCCATGCTTTTGAACATACCTTTTTCTAGTTTTCCAGTTTCTTGATAGTACCTGTTAAAATCAGTACGTACCAAACCACATTCAGGATGAGACTCCAAATAATCAAGTTGCTTCTGTAATTTCAATGGATCTGTCCAATAGTCGTCTCCTTCAAGGTTGGCGATATACTTACCTTTACAGGCTTCCAACAGAATGCGTCTTAATGATCCGTCTTTTTTCGAAAACTGATTTTCAGTCTGCAATATTGGCTTGATAATATTCGGGTATTTTACTGCATATTCACGAATTACATCCTGCGTTCCATCAGTAGAGGCATCATCATGAACGATTGCCTCCCATTTGTAGCTACACTTTTGCATTACAATTCCTTCCAAGCACTCCCGGATATAATCAACTTGGTTGTATGAAGTACAAAGAACTGTAAGTACAAGTTGTGACTTATCTTTCATTATTTCGATCTCCATTCATTAATTACCGGCTTCCTCTTACCTGAAGCAAGCACAGGTATATCATTAACCTCAACCATGTTAAAATCAGCTCCATCTCCAAGAATTTCGAGGAACAGATTATTGACCTCCTTAAGACTGCTCAAATTATAGCCACTCTTTAACATTAATCGCAACTCATACTTCTTTTCGTCAAGCTGTACAAACTGCCATTGAGAAACAGAATCAAAGTTTTTCAGAGTACGTCCGAACACGAGTGGGGAAATGGCTTTACCATCAGTTGAATATGTTAAATCAAAACGTCTTCCGTATAGTTTTTCGATGATTGGATATCCGTTACTGAATTCATTTGGAAACCCTAATACACATGTATCCCCACAATCATAACGAATCATAGGACAAGCATAATTATGAAGATCAGTAATTACAATTCGTCCGACCTCTCCATATTTTGCAGGTTCATCACTATCCAATTTCAGAACCTCGAAAATATAGCTAGAGTGATTGAAATACATCACATTATCCTTTTCCTTTGTTGGGACACGTTCCTGCGCAAGAATACCACACTCCTCATCAGCATACTGAGAAATAATCTCGCAATGCATATAATCTTTGACCATCTGGCGAACGTCGTCATACAATGCTTCACCTCCTGCAATAACAACCTTTAGATGAGGAAACACCCATTTCTTTGGGGAATTTTTAATATAGTTAACAAGGCTAGAAATTGTAGTAGAGTACCCCCTTACACACACAACACTCTCATTAACAAGAATATTACAAAGCTCTTCCAATTCTTCCGGACCAAATTTACTGATATCAAATGGAATAATATTTTCTAACTTAATTTGATTGCTAGTCTTATTCTGCCATCTATTCCAAGTTCGAAGATGCACAAGTTTTTCGTGTGTAATAAAACCAACAATCTTTCCGAAATACTTCAATTCTGCAATACGCCTTTGGCGCTTCAACGTATCTTGTGCAACAGCCAAAGGAACTCCTGTTGAACCTGACGTTCGTTGAATATAAACTTGTCCTTGCTGCCCCGGAATAATATCATCCTTTACACGAATCTGGCTCATATTCTCAATCAAAGACATCTTATTCATTATAGGATAGTCATCAAGATCAAATGAGTTGATATCTGCATAGAAGGGACTATTTTTATGAACATAATCTAACAAAGAATGGAGTTTTGAATCGATAATGCCTGAGTTCTGTTGTTTAGAATGAGTATCTATATATTTTACGTCATTATATTGCTTTCTAATAGGAGAACCTTTTATAAAGTCAAGAAACCAAAAACGACATCTCAGAAATAATGCATTAACATCCATATTACTTTTCTTTAAAATATTTATTTAGTAAACAAGCTATTCTCTCCATATCCGATATATCATAACACTGATTTATAGGAAAACATAGAATTTTTTCGTATATTGAATTATGATCTATTAGATGTGCAAAATTCACTGGTTTTGTCCATAACACCGTAGCATAAACACCATTATCAGCTAAATATTTTTGCAGTATATTTCTATCCTGAACGATAATAGGCAAAAGGTATGGTACAACATTCTCATCTGCTTCAGGAAAGGGCAATATTATGCGATTGATATTGGAGATAAGTTGAAACAATCTATTGTAATTCATTCTCCTAACTCTCTTTGCATCATCGATATTCTCTTTAGTCAATAAAGCTTTTGATAATGGGGACATAATAAAAACTTCCGATGCCGAATCAATTATATGTATAGCTCGAGAGAACTTCTGCAACATCTTTGATTTTTCAACATCAGCACCCTCCAAATATTCCCACTTGGTTATAAAAGCATCTACTTTGGCATCCAATAATTCTTGATTGTATCTACTTAAACCCGCAATACGAACACCTTGGAGCAATGCTCCATCTGGTATAGGAAACCATTTTCTTATACTACCAACACAAAAATCTGAATATATTCTATCAAAAGTAGACAGTATAGAACAAGTGACATCATTTATAATATCTATACCTTGTGCTTTGATCCAATTGATACATTCTAAATTATCATTAACTGTAGGAAAACCAAAATAAGAATGAAACAGAATTAAAGAAGGCGATTCTACTATAATATCCCACCTCAACTGCTCCCAGTTAACAAGCAAATGACTATCAATCGAATAAGGTACAACCTTCCATCCTTTTTCTAAAAATGGATCTATAACTGTACTGCATGTAAAATACGGTACTATGATTACCCTTCTATCATATAAATCTGCTATATACGATAATCCACTTCTGCACGTAGACAGATGCTGTTCATCATCAGAAATAAAACAGACTCCTTTATCTGCTCTTCGATGAATAAAACTGGATTCTATTTGTTTTTGCGATATCCAATAACCACCTCCTATTTCATTTCGTTTATTCATTGATCAGTTTCTGTTATTTTATGATCTGATTTATAAATCAAAAAACCATTACGATCTCTATTACGAGTCGCATTATTGAATTCTGCCCTATCAAAATCCATCGTAAGTTCAACAAGCCATGATTTAGTAATAGAGGATTTAAAAAATGGTATCTTATCTGCAGTCTGTTGACACAGATAATAAACTCCTGAGTAATTGTGTTCAGGAATAACAGGCTCCTTAAATGTGCCTAAAGCGACATCAATCATACCACCTATATAATCGTAACCAGTACTAAGTTCTACTAATTGATTTGAAATTTCATCTCCACCACCTCTTGCATTAATCTCAATAAGATAAAGATTATTGTATTGATCAATTTTTAATTCTATATGTGTTGCACCATTTTCAAAACCAACTGCAGATAATAAATTTGGAACAGTAAAACGAATCCTATCTTGTACATCTTTGCACAAAGTAGAAGGTTGATGATGAGCCACTTCCAAGAAGTGTGGAGCACCAGTAGTATCCTTATCTGTGATTTGTATTACATAGTGTTTTCCTTCAAAAGATATAGACTCTACTGACACTTCTCTACCATTAATGAATTCCTCAACCAAAATGGCTGTATGTGGTTCAGCATTCGCATACCTTATTGCATCAGAGAATTCATCCTCAGTATTAACAAAAGAAACTCCTCGTTTTCCCGCACCAGGAACAGGTTTAACTACACATGGCAAGAATAGAGAAGCTCCTCCCTTGTAGTTATAAAAACGAATAGGGGTAAGCCCATCCACATTTTGAGATATTTCACGAGTAATGGTCTTGTCTCTTGTTGCTTGGATAACAGAACGTTTTGTACAATGAAGTCCCATTGCTTCCGCAACATAGGCAACTTGCTCGGAAGTCTTATCCGAAGCATTAGAAACAACACCATCAATCTTTTCCTCTTGGCAAATTCTCAAAATCTCATCATATTCCGTAATGGAGATTGGATAGAATTTATCAACAAGATCTTTGCAAACAGCACCCTTTTCCCACGCTATACTTATTGTCTCGATGCCTTTTTCTTTGGCCTTCTTACATAAATACATCTGTCCAGGTGAAGCTCCTATTATAGCTAATTTCATATTTTCCTATTTTTCTAAATATATTGATTTATAACCATATAATAAATTTACTAGACATTCACTGACTATGTCCTCATCTTCAATAAATTCTATTGACTTCTTTGCCATGGCAATAACCCACTTTTTTTTTAACCTGAAACAAACAATTGTAATATCACAAAACTAATAACTATCGGATAATAGAAACTTCAACATATTTATCCAAATCATTTAAAACCTCCTGCATCTGCTCCATAGAATCAAACTTAACAATCAGTATGCCAACTGCAGCATTTGCTCCTCGAAATGAACGAACATGCCCCCCTATTGAAACATAGTCGTGACGTTCTAATATTTTATCACAAAAAAATGAATTAACTTTAACATTCTTCAGTATACCCTCTTCTTTTGAATGAATAACCACATATGCATAAAAACCCTCCTTTTTGATATTCTGCTCACGGTCCTTGCGCTCCATAGAGAAATCGAGCATTGCTTCAACAAAGTCGAATCCTGAGCCATATTGAATTACGTATGGAGTGTAATTACCACCACTTCGAGCACCAACATCTATCAAATAAGCTTTGCCATCATTCTTGTTGATACGACTTTCGGTATTCATACAGCCATTCTGAAATCCTACCTTTGTAACGAACATTTGTATCTGATCAACGACTTTTTGAATATCCTCATCAGAATGTGTAGAGGGCCATGTGGTAGAAATAGGTACCAAATTGTTAATGGATGAATCAAAATGATGATCACCGAGATAATGGAACACAACTTTACCATTACGAACAAAAACATCGCCATGAATCTGAGGACCTGTGGGATCAATAAATTGTTCGATGATTACTTCTGGACGCTTGATGGAGAAGTTTATTGCATACTCATATGCATTCCTGAGTTCTTCACTTGTAAGAACCTTGGTAACACCCTTACTGCCTGCTGCATCAACAGGTTTAATCATTACAGGATATGATAATGTATCAATATCTCTCTCCACTTCTTTCCATGAAGAGTAGCGACCAAATACTGGTACATTGCATTTTTCCTCCTTCAAGAACTTACGGAACATATCCTTGTTCTGAATGACCTCGATAGACTTATAACTACCCAGACTAGCAAGATTCATGTGCTCGCAGATGTAAGCTGCAGTAAGAACACCAGAATCCGTAAAGGTAAGAACGCCATCAATCTTGTTTACTTTTGCCCATTCCAAAATATCCTCTTTGTCTGTAGTGCTATAACTGATAAACTCATCAGAAAACTTGTGTGCAGTATTTTCGGGCAGATAGTCACAAGTTATGACATAGTATCCCCTCTTGTGGGCAGCTTCAATTACAGGTAGCAATGTAGCATCTCCTCCCAATAGAAGTAATTTCTTCATTACAAAAGTGCGTTAAGTGAAATATCACAAATACGGTCAATATCTTGCATAGAAAGATTCTTATAGAGAGGCATACAGAGAATGCGCTTTGAAACGTCCTCGGAAACAGGCATCTCAACGTAAGGAACAATATCTGTAAAGGTATTAAGAGAAGGATAAAAGTACCTTCGGGGATAAATAAGTTCTGCATTCAATGCCTTCTCAACTTTCAGGAGAGATTCTTCAGTATCAAAGATTACTGGAAAATAGCTATAATTACAGTCATCAATAATCTTCTGAAAACGTACCTTTTTGGAAATTGCAAAACGTTCCTTAAAATGCATGTACTTAACCTCGCGGTCATCAAGCGCATCCTGAAGATATTTAAGATTGGCAAGGCCAACAGAAGCATGGACTTCCGTCATCTTATAGTTGGATCCAGACTCAACGATACTAGTCTTGTCCTCAGAAAAACCGAAAAAGCGAATGCGCTTAAGCTTGGCATCGAGTTCAGGATTAGTAGTATAGCAACCACCTCCTTCGCCAGAATTGAGCATTTTTGTTGCATGATAGCTAGTGCAAGAGATATCGCCGTAGTTAAAGATAGACTGTCCCTTATACTGAACGCCTACTGAATGGCACGCATCATAGATGACCTTAAGATTATGTTTTTTAGCAATGGCATCGATAGCCTCGATGTCGCAAGAGTTGCCGAACACATGAACCGGCATAATAGCAACAGTATGCGAAGTAATAGCAGCCTCAATTTTCGCAGGATCCATTGTAAGAGTATCTGGATCAATGTCAACATAAGCAGGTGTACATCCTTCATATTGAATCGCAGATGTGGTAGCAATGAATGAGAATGGAGTAGTGATGATTTCCCCTTTCAATTCAAGTGCCTTGATAGCCATTTGGAGGGCAATCGTTCCATTAACAACTACTGTATGATACTTAGCACCATGCCATTCTTTGACTTCCTTTTCGAATCTCTGCAACAAAGGACCGTTATGGGTCATAACACCTGACTGCCATACACTTTTAAGAAGTTCGTCAACTTCTTCGAGAGGTGCTAATGTAGGCATTGTCACGTAAATGGGTTTCTTTTCCATATAATGTTTATTTTATATTTTTGCTAATTCCTTGAATTGTTCAACTAATACTTCTTGTATGTGCAAAATTTCATATTCTGCCTTGCGAGAAACTTCTGACTCAATACAATCTACAAATCTAAGAATTGACTTGAGGAAAGCATCATCAGTTGGAAAGTTGCGTGTTTCAATTTTTTGATTTTTCTTAATCGTATAAGAAGGAACAAAGCCAGACGGAGCTGTCAAAATGCGTCCCGAAGTAATCGTACCCTTAGAGCCCCAGATTTCGACATCGCACTTATAGTCATTATCCATACCGAAAGCTAGTTGGACAACTATACCGTTCTCGTTTACCATTGTTGCAGAGCCGAACATCTCTACTTCAAACCCAGCTATATTATTTACCTGAGCAGTTACTACTTTTGCATTACCTCCTAGAAGATAATTACCATACTTTAGACAATAGCCTCCAGCATCAAGGAGAGCACCACCACCAAGCATCTTATTGTAACGGAAGTCATTGAGCTGACGCAACGGGAAACCGAACGAGATTCGGTAAAGACGAACATCACCAATTTCACCGGACTTCACAATCTCATCAAGCGAATTGAGTTGTTCATGATAAATAAACATATAGTTCTCATGAAGCGAAAGCCCCTTCTGAGATGCAAGGGAGATAAGATCATCTGTATCTGAAAGGCATGTAGTTGATGGTTTCTCAACAAAAACATGTTTACCAGCTTCCAAAGCCTTTTTTGCCCACTTGTGATGAAGAGCAGGAGGAAGAGGAATATAAACTGCATCAATAAGATTTGAACTTACGAGATTGCTATAACCTACAATAATTTCTCCACCATACTGATCAATGAAAGTCTGTACCTTAGCGCGCTCACTAGCCTGCTGCTCATCAATCTGCTGCTGTGAGATGTTTGAAAGGTCACAAAACCATTCTTCAGGAGAAGCAATACCGATAGCAGCAAACTTAATTTTATTTTTAGCCTTCTGAAGTGCTGGCAGGAACCTACGAAATGCAATTTCAGAAGGACAAATAATTCCAATTCTAATCATATTACTTATAATTAAGGGCTGATATTATAGATCTAGCCTGAATATTCAGATAGTTGTTAAAACGAAGAAATTTATATATCTGACGGAGAGACATCCAAGTATAACGCTCTGGGAGATCAAGAGGAAAATTGTCATCTGCTTCAACCAGCATATTACGATTCTGTTCGTGATAGAAACGACCACCTTCTTCAGACTGAAGTGCATCTATAATAATACGCTCTTTTGGAGCATTCATAACATAATCGTAAAACTCAGGTTTCGATGCAGAATTTTCAGCATTTCCTGTTAAGCATTGTACCGTTGGAGCAAGCTCCATTACATCAAAATTACCACATTCCAACTTTGCTTGAACCAAGAAATGATATATACCGTTGATCTTCTTAATGATGAAAGCGCAAAGACCATTTTGCATTGGTTGTACGAGTGGTTGACACCATGATGCGACCTCGCGATTGCTAATTGTTACATTTACACCAATAATCTTAAAATATTTCTCATCATCACGAACAATCTCTCTATCTGTTTTTTTCCACCCTGGCATATCATTGACAGGACAGAAGTTTACAAATAAATCGTACTTTGCCTTAAGATTTGTGAGCCAAGACAAATGATCGCGAGTACTTATATGTGAATAGTTAGTCACTGAAGATAATATCATGCCCCTACCAAACTCAGACATACCCTTGAGTCCATCTAGCGGGGTAATATAATCTGAAATCTTTAGACCCGAGAGAACAGTACGAGTATCCATGTTCACCAGATTATCACAATGCATCAATTCTTTAATCTGACCAAGAGTCATCCAACGGAAATCCTCAAGTACTGGAACATCCTCATCAACCTTTATTATAATATTTCGGTTGCGTTTGCGCATAAAACGTGCTCCTTGTTCTGACTGTAACTGGTCAAGAATTATATTCTCAGGTTTAGCATTCACAAAGTATTCTAAATAATTAGGTGTCTTCCCTGAATGTACACAAGAATAGTTGCTCTTGGTAGCCTGAAGAGTCGGAGAAATCTGAACACAGTTTACGTTCCCTGGTTCAATTTTTGCCTGCATCAAGCAGTAAAGAACACCATCAATTTCTTTTGTAAGAATGCCAAGATAACCAACTTCAGGTTGAAGGATTATAGGCTGGCGCCAATGCTGCATACTATCAATATCTGTCCGAACATCAATACCAACAATCGAGAAAAATCGCCCTGAATCATGACGAATGCTACCGTCTGGCTCAGAATGCCACATCTTCATCTTTTCAAAAGGTATTTGTTCAACTTTTACCTCTACCTCACGATTTCGCTGCTCTATCCATGACTTAATACCCACAGTGGAATTAAATGGATTACTTTCTGTAAGCAAGGACTTAATAATCATTGTCGTATACTTTTATTTTAAAATATTTTCTGCTACTGGTACATATAGGCCTTCGTGAGTTAAAAAAACTGTACATAATTCGAGTGATTCCACTTTGCGCAAGTACCCTTGGGGATGTGTAACCTATATTATCAGAGTTATTAGCTATTATGATATCCTCGACAATGTTCTTATCATTATCAAAAATTAAAACACGGAGCCTATCACGAAGTATAATTAGAGTTTCGTTAGAGTATGGATACCTTGCAATAGGCACTTTAGTTCTAGGTTCAAGAGCATTAAACATTCGTTGCACCACATCATCGAAAGAGGTATGCAAATTAAAATTCATACGTAATCAAAGAGAAAACTTTGCGTTGGAAGAAAATGTATCAATAATCTGTTGAGTTAATAACATAATTATTTTTTATCGCAGATAGTACAATTCCTTTTATTTCTTTGTATTCACTCAATCGAAAGATTTCGCATAAGGCAATTTCAATGATAATTCCAGTTGGAATTTGTAAGCAAATCAAAGCAAGAGGCTTCAAAGGCAAAAATGACTCAAGATATACAATAGTTGCCATAAAAAAACTTATCAAAAATGAGGGAGTAATATCCTTAATCTGTTCTTTTATGCCATAAGACAACAAAGATCGTGAATAATAGGCATTTATATAGTATGCAACAAAACCAACAATAACACTACCAAACAACATATAATAGATACCTACAAAAACTCCAAGAATAAGAGGTATAGCAGATATGAATTTTTTGATAATTTGAATTTTTAGAAACAATTCACTTCTACCTCTGACTTGCAAAAGACTTAGATTTATCGCATGTAACGGATATAAAAGTTGTTGAAAACAAATAATCTGAAGGAATGGTACACAAGGTAACCAAACATTTCCAATAAGTAACTTGATCATAGGCTCTGCAACAGCCGCCATGCCCATCATCAAAGGAAATGACAAAAGCATTGAACAGGTAATTACTTTTTTATAGCCTGCTTTAAGACGAACTAAATCATCCTGGATTTTGCTTAGCGAAGGAAATGATACGGACTGTACCACAGAGGTTAAATTTGAAGAAAATATCGAACCAAATTCATTCGCTTTCGTATACAAACCTAATGTTTTTGGTGTATAACAACGCCCAATAACAATTTGATATAATTGATTCCAAATAGTATCAATTATCCCAGCTACGAGGAGATTAGCCCCAAAGCCAAACAACTCCTTAAAACTTTTCCAAGAAAATATAAGTTTAGGCATCCACTTATTATGGAGCCACAACAAGAGGGTATTAACTAATTGACGTGAAATTTGTTGACCAGCTAAACTCCATACGCCGTAACCCTGATAGGCCATATATATCCCCATTACACCACTGGCTAGAGAGCTCCCCATAGAGATAAACATCTTCCCTTTAAAATCGAGACGTTTGAGGAGGATAGTATTTTGAATTATAGAAAGAGAATTGATGAGAAGAATTGTTCCCATTACCTTTCCTAACAAATCTAATTGGGGTTCCTTAAAGAATTGAGCTATTAAAGGAGAACAAAAGTAGAAGATCGTGAATAAGAAAATACTAAGAACAAGATTGCTATAGAATACTGTATTATAATCTTCCTCCCTACAATCATTTTTGCGAACTAATGCTGTGCCTAAACCACTTTCAACTATGCTATTGAATACGGCAATAAAAATCAGTATTATTCCAATTAAGCCGTATTCAATAGGAGATATCAAATGGGCTAGGACTATGCCGACAACAAAGGATATTCCTCTATTAAGAATATTATCCATAAAGTTCCAAGCATAGCCCTTTACAGTTTTTTTCTTAAGATTCTCTTCTGCCATGCAATAAATTTTTTGGAAAAATATACTAAAGCGCGTGATGGTATAGAACCATAAACAGTGCTCCACCTATGCACGCGCCTAGCTTATCTTTAAATGTGATAAACTCCTTCAAGTGGGCAACTATTGAAACAATCCAATACAACTTTACCCTCAAGCTTATCCCAATTCTGCTTGATATGATCATGCTTTACCATAACTACAACCATATCAATATCTTTCAGAAACTCATCAAAATCAGAAAACTGATTTTCTACTATCTTATGACTCTCGAGGAATGGATCATAGCACTTCAATGGACGTGCCAAGTGACGCTGCTGAATGTCGAGCATCTGGAGAGTTGGTGACTCACGGAAGTCATCAACATTCTCTTTATATGTCAAACCATACAAACCAACGCGACGGTTGTCAGTGATACCGTTCTCCTTCATGATCTCATAGATGCGCTCAAGAACGAATGTAGGTTGGCTGTCGTTTGTCTTCATTGACTCATCAATAACCTTAGCGAGCTGCGGATAGTCGCCAACGAGGAACCAAGGATCAACAGAGATACAGTGACCACCCACTCCTGGTCCAGGATGAAGAATGTTTACACGTGGGTGCATGTTACAAATCTTAATAATCTCGTAAACGTCCATGTTATCATGACGGCAAATGCGAGAGAGTTCATTTGCGAAAGCAATGTTAACAGCACGGAATGTATTCTCAACAACCTTTGTCATCTCAGCAGTACGAATGTCAGTAACAACGATTTCACCCTGGCAGAAGGAAGCATAATATTCTTTTACCTTCTCTCCAATTTCACGGGTGTCTGCACCAATAGTGCGGTTGTTGTGGAGCAACTCATAAACCATGTTACCAGGAATGATACGTTCTGGAGCGTGAACAAGATTAAGATCCTCACCAATAGTAAAGCCATTCTCCTCGATTACAGGACGAACGAACTTGTCAATGGTACCAGGAGAGACTGTTGACTCGATAACGACTGTTGCACCCTTAGGACAAACCTTCATTACTTCCTTAATAGCTGCAACTACATAACATGCATCAACCTTTTTAGAGAACTTGTCATAAGGAGTAGGAACAGAAACTATATACATATCAGTCATCTGATACTCTGTGGTAAACTTGATGCCAGCCTGAACAGCAGCATTAAAGAGTTCATCAAGACCATCCTCTTTGAAAGTTGTCTTACCTTGATTGAGGGTTTCAACCAGTTCTTTGTTGTAATCTGTACCTATCACCTCTACGCCATGAGACGCCATCATGAGGGCGGTAGGAAGTCCGATATAGCCTAATCCAACTACATTAATCATGATTCTATTATTTATAATTTTTTTTTATTATTTGCCATAAAGTACAGGATTATCATTGAGAACAGCAACGATGCGAGAGCATGCCTTACCGTCACCATAAGGATTAACAGCCTTACTCATCTTCTCATAAGCCTCTTCATCATCAAGCAGCGTACTTACTTCATTTACAATCTTGTCATAATCAGTTCCTACAAGATGAACGGTACCACTTGCAAGTGCCTCAGGACGCTCTGTTGTGTCACGCATTACGAGTACTGGCTTACCAAGACTAGGTGCCTCCTCTTGTATGCCACCTGAATCAGTAAGTATGATATTAGCTTTACTCATAAGATGAACAAACTCAAGATACTGCAAGGGCTCAATGAAGAAGAAATTTGGACGAGTGAGATCCTCCCCAAAGACTTCATGGATAGGCTTGCGCACATTAGGATTTAAGTGCATTGGATAAACAAAGTCTACTTCTAGATATTTCTCAGAGAGGTCCTTCATTGCTGATATCATACGGATGAAGCTATCACCAAAGTTCTCTCGTCTATGTCCTGTTATAAGGATAAGTTTCTTGCCATCATTCAAACGATTTACATCATAGCCCGTATTGAGGAGAACTTGATCCTGCTCTGCACGAAGAGCATTATCCGCCTTCAACTTCTCAACAACCATATAGAGGGCGTCAATAACTGTATTACCAGTTACAAAAACCTCACCATGAACATTTTCTTCTTTCAAATTCTTTTCAGAAAGAGGTGTCGGTGCAAAGTCATAATTTGCAATACGGCTAGTTACCTGACGATTCATCTCCTCAGGCCATGGAGAATAGAGGTTGTGAGTACGAAGCCCAGCTTCCACATGCCCAACTGGAATCTGGGCATAGAATGCAGCAAGAGCAGCTGCCGTAGATGTGGTAGTATCACCATGAACAAGCACCACATCGGGATGGCACTCCTTGAATACGTCACGAAGGCCAGTAAGGACACGAGCTGTAACGTCAGTCAAATCCTGTCCCTGCTTCATAATGTTTAGGTCAAAATCAGGATGCACGTCAAAGATGTCGAGTACCTGATCAAGCATTACACGATGCTGACCTGTTACACAAACTACTGTTTTGAATTCATCCGGGTGCTTCTGGAACTCTTTTACCAGCGGACACATTTTAATGGCCTCTGGACGAGTGCCAAAAACTAACATGACTGTCTTCATATCGTTTGGAAATATTAATTGAGTGTTCATTTACGTAGTATCGAACCACATGCTCAATTAGAACACTACCTGAAATAAATGATTAAAATTGATTCGCATTAGCTATGAATGCCTTTGGAAAGAGAATTAAGAATATTAATGTTTTAAAACTAAAAATGGGACTCCATTATAGCCCATCAACATATTACAACATACTTCAAACAATAAATACAAATGATAATCAACACTTTAAGCATTTCAACATATGTATCAAGCTCATTGAAATAGTTGACGCATAATGCCAAATATGTATTAGCAAAAAGTTTTACGACTTCAGCCTCCTTCAGCCCCATATATAAAACATCTATATTTTTTTTGACAGCTCCTTCTTGTAGAAGCCTAGCAAAAAGAAATGCAGCTTCTTCCAAATGATTACCAGCTATAGCTTTAATAGACTCATTTTCTTTATTGAATAGTTCGATTATCTTAGATTACATCTTCAATATGATGAGTATCAAAGAAGTTTAGCTGTGAATCATTGTAAGTTGGAGCAGCAATAATAACAAAATCTAGATATTTATAAACTAGTGCCCCATTCTATGTTGCTGTAAGGTTTAAGTCTTTCTCTGCAAAAAAATCTTCAATGTAATCATCTTGTATAGGTAAGATTTAATTATTATTTTTTTCTACCTTCTCTGAAATTACATCTACAGCCACTTTGTGATGTTGAACTAAAAGAACCGCCATATTTAACTCTACATAACCGATTCCAGCTACAGCAATTTTTAAGTCTTCAAATTTTCACATATTATAATCATATTTATCGATATTTACTCTTCATTTATCTTGTGTTCTCCATAACCATAACGCTTGCCATAGCCATAATACTTGCCGTATTTACCATAGCCATAATAATAGCCGTACTTCTTTTTCT
>PPYE01661853.1_pt1 | contig 31312 bp, 43 predicted proteins | sample 1559881 | NCBI WGS metagenome assembly PPYE01 (sample SAMN08240022, study PRJNA423297) | Human gut metagenome, whole genome shotgun sequencing project. | reverse complement strand
GGTTTTTGACCACTTTTGATAAAGTTTAGCGCTTGCTGAACTGCGGAGCGCGACGGGCAGCCTTGAGGCCGTACTTCTTTCTCTCCTTCATTCTCGGGTCTCTGGTTAAGAAGCCAGCCTTCTTTAATACAGGACGGAAATCAGCGTCTGCCTGTAATAATGCACGGGAAATGCCGTGACGGATAGCGCCTGCCTGTCCGGAGAAGCCGCCGCCGTGAACATTTACTAAAACATCGAATTTATCGGTGGTCTCGGTCGCTGCCAGAGGCTGACGAACGATGGTCTTTAAGGTCTCTAATCCTAAATACTCATCAATATCTCTCTTATTGATGGTGATCTTTCCAGTGCCGGGTACTAAATATACTCTGGCGATAGATTTTTTTCTTCTGCCGGTTCCGTAAAACTTGTTAGCCATTGTTTCTTCCTCCTTCCAACACACTCAATTAAAATGTTAAAACTTCTGGTTTCTGTGCAGCCTGCTGATGATCCGGGCCTGCGTACACATGAAGCTTATTCAGCATGCTTCTTCCCAGAGGTCCCTTTGGAAGCATTCCCTTAACAGCTAACTCTACAACCTTCTCCGGCTTCTTAGCCATCATCTCACGTAAGGTGGTCTCTTTCATGCCGCCTACGTAATCGGAGTGATTGTAATAAATCTTCTGATCCAGCTTCTTGCCGGTTACTTTAACATGCTCTGCGTTTACGATGATCACATAATCGCCGCAATCCATATGCGGGGTGAAGATCGGCTTATTCTTGCCTCTTAAAACCTTGGCTACTTCAGAAGCCAGACGTCCTAATGTATATCCGGTAGCATCTACTACGTACCATTTTCTCTCAATCGTCGCCGGACTGGCCATAAAACTCTTCATGGTATAACCTCCTGTGAAAAATCCAACTTATCACTTTCTATCGTTCTCAAAAGATGCTCTCCGGGGCTTTGGTAAGCAAGCTTTTGCCTAACGTCACAGTTATTTATTATATTATATAGGAAATGGCATGTCAAGCATTTTTTTCTGGTTTTCCGTCCATTTCCTTCTCTTTTCCATTCTCTGCCTCTGCCGCAAACCACTGCCGCCCAGGTTCTTTTTTGCAGAAACCATAACTCTCATACAATTGTGCAGCTGCCCGATTGGAATCTGCTACAATAAGGGATAACGATTCAAGCCCCCGATCTGCAGCCAGGTTTTCGCAGGCTGCCAGGGCCCTTCTTCCCAGTCCTTTTCCCCGCCATTCCTGGCAGATTCCGATCATGTCAATATCCAGGCACTTTTTCTCTTCCTGCTCGATCAGCACCACAATGCCAATCCTCTCATCCCCCTGACAGATCCAAAAGAACCGGCTTCCGTCCTTCTCCTCTTCATCCACAATCTCGATATCATAAGTAGAGGAATTGGGAACAGAATAAAAAATCGCATTCATCATACGACACCAGGCCTCCCGCTCCGTTCTTTCCTCTCCAAGACATTCCAGGCGCACCCCTTCTATACGGCAGGAAATTTCCACCGCCTTTTCCATCTTCCAGAACTGGTGTACCCTGCGGATCCGATAAAAACCATACTTCTGTCCATTCTGGAGCCGTTCCTTCCCTGTTTCCCCGTCTGCAAGATAAATATGCTCTGCGCCGTTTCGCGAAGCCTGGCGCATTACCCGATACACCAGGCCCGGAAATTCCGTATCCTGGCATCGATCGATGATCAGGTAAGCTTTCCCCTTGGGAACAATCTCCTTCTGGATCAGGTGATAGGACCAGTATTTATTCTGTCCGCAGATTTCCGGCCGAAGAGAATCTTCATAATCCAGGCTCACAAGGGTAAGGCCCCTTGCCGGGAGAGTGGGCCCTGCTGCCTGCCGGTTCCTGGCATCCAAAATCTCCTCCACCTTCTCCGGCGGATACAGTCCTGTTCCCACCCGCAGAAGGGTGCCTGCCAGGATCCTCACCATATTATAGAGGAAACCGCTTCCGGAAACCCGTATAGTTATCACATCATCGCTTCCCCGCTCCATCGTCAGGCTGTATATGGTGCGCACCGTATCCTCCACCTGGGTGCGGACCGTGCAGAAACTTTTAAAATCATGCTCTCCCACCAGATAAGAAGCCGCCTGACGCATTTTTTCCACATCAATAGGAAAATAGCAAAAATACGTATACAGGCGGCTTACCGGCATCTCCATTTTGCGGTTTAAGATCCGATATTCATAAGTTTTCGTGCAGTTCTGCTTCCTGGGATGCCAGTCATCCGGCACCTGGCAGGAGGACTGGATCCGAATGTCTTCCGGAAGCCTTTGATTCAGTGCATAGCAGATCTTGTCTGCCGGCATCCTGTTTTCCGTGTCGAAAACCGCCACATTCCCCATGGCATGAACGCCGGAATCCGTGCGGCTGGCTCCGATCACGGCAATAGGCTCCCCCAAAAGTTCCGTCAGTGTCCGGTTCAGCACTTCCTCAATGGACACTCCATTATTCTGAAGCTGCCATCCATGATAATTGGTGCCGTCATAGGCCACCACTAATTTTACCCGCTTCATCTGTCCTCCTGTCTGTTCTTCATCCTTAACTTTTCGTTTTTGTCTTCCCGCGTTCTTCTGATCCCAGAACCCTCCGTTGTATCATCGCCAGCTATATCATCGCCAGCCCGATCATAGCCGCCAGATAAAGAAGCTCTGCCCCATAAGCAGCCCGGTCCCTGGACTGATAGCGCAGCGGCTTCATCTTCGTCCGCCCGCTTCCGCCCCGGTAGCATCTGGCTTCCATAGCCATGGCCAGATCTGTAGCCCGGCGGAAAGCAGAGATAAATAAGGGCACCAGAAGAGGTACCATCGCCTTCGCCTTCTGGATCAGGTTTCCGCTTTCAAAATCTGCGCCTCTGGCCATCTGGGCCTTCATGATCTTATCCGTCTCCTCCACCAGGATAGGAATAAAGCGCAGGGCAATGGACATCATCATGGAAATTTCGTGGACCGGCACGCCCACCTTTCCCAGAAATCCAAGGCTCTTTTCCAGGCCGTCCGTCAGTTCATTGGGTGTGGTGGTCAGTGTCATGATGGTGGAACCCAGCACCAGATAAATCAGCCGCACTGCCATAAAGGCCGCCGTCCGCAGACCCTCCCAGGTGATCCGGAAGATCCACACCTGCACCAGCACCTGTCCGTCAGTCAGAAACAAATTAAAGCTGACGCTGATCAGCAGAAGGATAAGGATCCCCCGCAGCCCCCGAACCATAAAGGAAAAGGGCACTTTTGTAAGGCGGATCACCAGTGCCAGAATCACCGTAGCCAGAAGATAGCCCCAGATATTATCTGCCACAAAAAGGGAGATAATAAACACCATCGTTCCAAAAAGCTTCGTCCGCGGGTCCAGCCGGTTAACCGGCGAATCCACCGGGTAATATTGTCCTAATGTAATATCTCGCAGCATATTTTTAACTCCTATCATTGCCGTCTTTCGGTCAATGTCTCTGTTGTTTCTTCAGCGCCTCCAATATAGCATCCCGGGCTTCGGCTACTGTGGTCAAGTCATCGGCAATCTCTACTCCATGCTCCCGCAGTTCATGCACCACATACGTAATCTGCGGTGCAGCCAGTCCCATTTTCTCCAGTTCCTTATAATGCTTAAACACCTCTTTGGGCACATCGTCAAAAATCTTTTCCCCGTGATTCATCACGATCAGGCGTCCCGCATACCGTGCCATATCCTCCATGCTGTGGGAAACCAGGATAATGGTCATCCCCTTCTCTTTATGAAGCTGGGAAATCTTATCCAGAATCTCATCCCGCCCTTTAGGGTCTAATCCCGCTGTAGGCTCATCAAGAATGAGGACCTCCGGCTTCATAGCCAGCACACCGGCAATGGCTACCCGCCGTTTCTGTCCGCCGGAAAGTTCAAAGGGCGACTGCTCATAAAAACTTTCATCTAAACCAACCAGAGTCAGCGCCTCTTTCGCCCTGGCTTCGATCTCCTCCTTATCCAGTCCCAGGTTCTTTGGCCCAAAGCACACATCAGAAAATACATCAACCTCAAACAACTGATACTCTGGATACTGAAATACCAGCCCCACCTTGCTGCGAAGCTTTTTCATATCGTATCCATCCGAATAAATATTCTCTCCATTATAATAAACCGCTCCGCTGCTGGCCCGAAGCAGGCCGTTCAGATGCTGGATCAGCGTGGATTTTCCCGATCCTGTGTGGCCGATGAGCCCTACAAACTCGCCATCCTCAATGGTAAAGTTCACATCCTTCAGCGCATACTGGCTGAATGCCGTCCCTTCCCCATAAATATAATTAAGATGTTCCACCTTAATCGACATGTTCCGCTTCCTCCCTTTCGCCGTACCGGCGCCCAAACAGCGGAAGCAGATTCTCCATCAGTTCCTTTCTGGTAAGGATTCCATCCGGCAGATCTACTCCCGCCTTTTTCAGTTCATAAGCCAGTTCTGTCACCTGCGGCACATCCAGGCGGTAGGATTTTAATTCCTCTACACGGGAAAAGATCTGGCGGGGCGTGCCATCCATAACAATCTTTCCATCATCCATCACGATCACCCGGTCCGCATGGACTACTTCTTCCATATAGTGCGTAATCAGCAGAACGGTAATTCCCTCCCGCTTATTCAGCTCCCGGACCGTGCGGATCACATCCTTGCGGCCGTTGGGATCCAGCATGGCCGTAGGCTCATCCAGAACAATACACTGGGGACGCATGGCCATGACTCCGGCAATTGCCACCCTTTGCTTCTGTCCGCCGGAAAGCTTATTTGGCGACTTCATTCGATAAGCAGTCATCCCCACAGCTTCCAGACTCTCATCCACCCGCTTCCAGATCTCTTCTGTGGGCACTCCCAGATTCTCCGGTCCAAATCCCACATCCTCCTCCACAATATTCCCGATAATCTGATTATCCGGATTCTGGAAAACCATTCCTGCCGTCTTTCGGATATCCCAGATGTGGGATGTGTCACTGGTATCCATATCGGAAATCCAGACCGTTCCTTCGGTGGGAAGAAGGATTCCGTTGACCTGCTTGGCAAAGGTGGACTTTCCCGAGCCGTTATGGCCCAGAATCGCTACAAAATCCCCCTTCTTGATATCCACGCTCATATCATCAATGGCCCGGTTCACCTCTTCGATCCGATCCTCCTCATCTCTTCGGATATAATCAAAGATCAGCCGGCTTGCTTTTATAATTCCCATATATGACCTCACTCATATCATTCTGCCAGTCATTAGAATGGCAGCACCTCGCGTTGCAATACAATTCGTTTTTACATTGTAGTTGATTCTCATCCATTAGTCAAGAAGCGGAACGCAATGATATAAAAACAGGAACGCATCCGCCCCTTGTGTAAGGCCTGTGCGTTCCTGTCTCTCTTCGTCTTTTCCTGTCTGTTATCCGGCTTTTTCAAAAAAACTACGAAGCCGCAATATACTTCCCATCACTTCCAATCTGATAGATCCCGTCAATAACCGTATTTACCGCCATGGAGCCGTCCGGATTCAGATAATACCACTCACCAGGCGTAAACTGGATCCATCCGGTGACCATGATGCCGCTTTCATTAAAGTAATACCAAAGCCCGTTTACCTGCAGCCACTGGGATATTGTCATCTCGCCCTGTTCATTCATATAATACCAGGAACCTGTTTCCGGATCCTGGAACCATCCGGTGACTGCATAGCCGTCAGCATTAAAATAGTACCACTGACCCATGATCATCAGCCACTGGGAAGCCGGGTAGGTTCCATCTGCCTTCTGGTATTTCCGGCCTTCCTGATAGTTTTTCCAGCTGCCGTCTACTTCGCCCATTTCCTCTTCACTTACTGTCAGCACATCCTCTGACGGAACGTATTCTCCCGTAAGCAGATATTCCCTCTCAGAAGCGCTGTCGCCCTTGGCCCGTACTTCATAATAATAATCTCCGCCGGAAGTAATGTAGGAACTTAAGTCAACCGTGGTGCCGGACACCTCCAGAGTCTTGATCAAAGAACCGTCCTGATAAAGACGCAGTTCGTAAACAGAAGCGTACTCCACTTTCTTCCAGCTGGCACGGGTCTTGTTCAGATCACTCCATCCGGCCTCTTCCGTCATGCCCAGCTGCACCACCGGCGTGTAGCGGATAGTAACCTGAAGGGTGGATGGATCGTCCTCCTCAGACTTGGCGCTTCGGAAATCGGCTCCGCTTACCGTACACTTGCTGCTCTTATAGCTGCTTTCAAATTCCCGTCCATCGTCTGCGGTAATAGTCAGATAGCCAAAAACCGTCTTGCCCGGTTTCCAGTCTTCCACATCCTTGCTCCAGCTGATATCAGACAGCTGGCAGCTGGAAGGCGACACGGAAATCGAAGGTTCAAGTATCGTTCCCTTCTCCAGAGAATCTTCTACTGTGATCCGCAGACTGCTTATGGTGCTTGCTCCATAAGCGGTAAATGCCGCAGCCGTCAGCGCCATTGCCGCAGCCACTCCTGTTAACAAACTTCTGATTCCACGCCTCATGTCCATCCTCCTGCTTTCCCATTTGATATTGGGTTCAAATAAAGTTCGATCCCTTTGATGCCGGATTGTTTATTTTATCCATACTCCATTTTCATTGATCCAGAATCCGTCAACGAAAGTATTGGCTGCCATAATCCCGGTGCCTGGATAGAAATAATACCAGCTGCCATTTACCTGGAGCCAGCCCTCCGCCCGGATTCCGGCATCATTCAGATAATAATAATTTCCATCCTGAAGGAGCCAGTGATTCTTCACCAGAATGCCCTCATACTGATCCGGCGTGGGATTCAGATAATAAAAGGTATTCCCCGCCTGAACCCATCCGGTAACCATGGCTCCGGAACTATCAAGATAATAGGTAAAGCCGTTCCGGTTCTGCCATCCGGTCAGCATCCAGCCATTGGAATCAAACAGATACCATTTGCCGTTCCAGGAAAGCCATTCATCTTTGGGACTGCTGCCGTCCGGATAGCGGAAATACCACCGGTCTCCGCTCTGGATCCAGCCTACGTTCGTGGTTCCGCCGGAAGCAGTAATGCCTTCCTGCCGGCCGGTTCCGTCTGACACATCCTCTTCCGGCAGATATACTTCATCTGACACTGCCCAGTCACTGCGCTTTCCGTAACTGTGTGAGTCCTCGGGTATCGTGCGTACCTTGAAGTAGTAACTGCCTTTCTTCGTCATGTACGGATAAAAGTCATAGCTTGTTCCGGAAGTCTCCACTTTATGGACCTGTGAACTTCCCCGGTAAAGAGCCACCTCATAATAACCGGAAGTGGAATCGCTGCTGCTGACCCGCCATCTGGCCTTTCCGTATCCGGAACCGGTCCAGTAAGCTTCCTCCGGCATATCATACTGTCCTTCCACAGGATCCAATTCCAGGGTGACGATCAGATCGCCGCCGCTGACGGTTGCAGATTTAAAAGTGCCGCCGTTGATCTTTACATTGCTGGAATAATAACCGCCGCGGAATCTTCTCTCATCCGGGTCTGTGGGCTCCAGACGCACCCGCATGCGCGGCGTATCTCCTACCTTTATGGTTTTCGTGGTAGAAGTAATCCACTGTGCGCTTTCCACAGAATAATAATTGCTGCTGACATATACATAGGCACAGTCCGAACTGTCCCTGTCTCCAATCACGATATCCGGCAGTGTATCTCCCGCCTCAAAGTCATTTAATCCCACGCGGATGGATACTGAACTGATGGCTGAAGCCCCGTAAGCTGCCGCCGGACTCATCAAACCTGTAAGCAGACACAGCATAAGTAAGCTGCCCAGGATCCTCTTCGCCCTCTTCATAGAATTTCCCCCTTAGCTCTTGTTGTAATTCTATTATAGACAATGGCTTACAGGACCGTCAACTTACAATATTCTGTCATTTCCTTAAATTAATCTCAAAACTTCTGAACATTTTTTCGCCGCAGCCGACACGGTATCTGCCTGCCGAGTTTATGGAGCAAAAATTCTCTACCGCCTGTCCGGCGGTAAAATTCCCCCAATCCCACAAGACGCGTCACCGGCGCATCTTGCCGAATACTTCGTAAAAAAAGTGTGCGCCCCAGCGCACACTCGCGCCGGAGCGCGGTTGCGTCAGCAACCAATTTCCTTAAGCGCGAAGTGCCCTCGCTGCGCTGGGGCAGACCCTGCGCATCCACAGCGGAGCGTTTTTATTTAATAGGGAACGAAGTTTCCTATTAAATAAAAAAACTGCCTTACCATATGGTTATGATAAAGCAGTTTTGTGTTCATTCTGTGAAAAGATATAACGGATTATACCAGCTCGATCAGAACTTCCATAGCAGCATCGCCCTTGCGGGGTCCGATCTTTACGATTCTGGTGTAGCCGCCGTTGCGGGAGGTGTACTTGGGAGCGATCTCATCGAAGATCTTTGCTACCAGGTCTACTTCCTTGGTGTTCTTCTTCTTTCCAGCAGCTGCTGCCGGAACCTCGGTTACTCCGTAGAGAACCTTTAACATCTGACGACGTGCATGCAGTCTGGAAGGACGATCCTTCTTGATCTCCTTCTCTACCTCATCGTATACGGTAACTTTCTTGCCGTCTACAACTTCCTTCACGCGCTTGCCGTCTTTATCCTTGCGGGCTACCTTAGCAGTAACCTTAACCGTATCGAAGTTATCCTTCTCCTTAACACCCATTGCAATCAGACCCTCAGCCACCTTGCGGATCTCCTTTGCTCTGGTTTCGGTGGTTCTGATCTTTCCATGATATAATAAAGCGGTTACCTGGCTTCTGATCATTGCCTTTCTCTGAGAAGAGGTTCTTCCTAATTTTCTGTATCCTGCCATGTTTTTATTCCTCCATGATAATTTTAATTCTTCGTGACTTCGGCACAACAAAGGCATGTCACGAAAATGTTATAGAATCTGGAGAGCAGTGCCGCGCTTCTTCGGTCTTACCGGCCTGCATCTGCCTGCATTTCTGCTTCTGTACACACAAAAGGCCGCCGCGGATCCGCGGCAGTCTGTGCACGTTTCAGCAGAAACCCCCGGCCATGCATCGTCGGACTTACTGGCCAGGCGTTATCTATGTGTAACTGTCCGAAACAGCTACCATACTGAATGGGTAAATTCCAGGATTATTCGTCGCTGGGATTTAACTGAAGGCCTAATTCCTTCAGCTTGTTCAATACTTCTTCCAGGGACTTGCGGCCCAGGTTCCGTACCTTCATCATATCCTCAGAGGTTCTGTTGCACAGTTCCTCTACGGTATTGATTCCGGCCCGCTTTAAGCAGTTGTAGGAACGAACAGACAGCTCCAGCTCGTCAATGTTCATCTCCAGAACCTTTTCCTTTTCATTGTCCTCTTTCTCTACCATAACCTCAGCGGTCTTGGCATTCTCAGACAGGTCAATGAACAGGTTCAGGTGCTCGCTTAATACCTTTGCAGCCAGGCTGACTGCCTCATCGGGAGCCAGGGTGCCGTTGGTATATACATCCAGCGTCAGCTTATCATAATCGGTAACCTGTCCTACACGGGTATTCTCCACCGTCATGTTTACGCGCTCTACAGGAGTGTAAATGGAATCCACAGCAATCACGCCGATGGGAAGATCATCGCTCTTGTTCTTATCTGCGCTTACATAACCGCGTCCCTTGGTGATCGTAAGTTCCATATAGAACTTGCTGTCCGGGCCGCCGCTTAAGGTGGCAATCACCTGCTCGGGGTTCATGATCTCGATGTCGGCATCCGCCTGGATGTCGGCTCCGGTGATCACGCCGTCGCCCTCAAATTCAATGTATGCGATTTTCGGTTCGTTGGTATCGCTGCTGTTCTTAATAGCTAAGCTTTTGATGTTCATAATGATCTCAGTTACATCCTCTTTTACGCCGGGGATGGAACTGAACTCATGCAGAACGCCGTCGATTTTCACCTGGCTGACTGCTGCACCCGGTAAGGAAGAAAGCATAATTCTTCTAAGGGAGTTGCCTAAGGTGGTGCCGTAGCCTCTTTCCAGAGGTTCAACTACAAACTTGCCATATTTCTTATCTTCTGAAATTTCTGCAATTTCAATGTTTGGTTTCTCAAAATCGAACACTAATAGCCCCTCCTTTTAGGGTGAATCATCAACGCTTAATTATTTGGAATACAGCTCGACGATCAGCATCTCGTTAACCGGAACGTCGATCTCATCTCTGGTCGGCAGCTCTTTCACTACGCCCTTTAAGTTCTCCTGATCAGACTCTAACCAGGCGGGAACCATACGTCCTGCAGTTACCTCCAGAATATCCTTATATCTCTGAGCGGACTTGCTCTTCTCTCTGATCTCTACCGTATCGCCGGCCTTTACCAGATAAGACGGAATGTTTACGCACTTTCCATTTACTAATACGTGCTTGTGGTCAACGATCTGTCTTGCTTCTCTTCTGGTGCGGGCAAAGCCTAACCGGAAGATCACGTTGTCCAGTCTGGTCTCTAACATAACCATCAGGTTGGTACCAGCCTGTCCTTCCATCTTGGAAGCCTTAGCATAGTAGTTGCGGAAGGGCTTCTCTAATACACCGTAGATGAATTTTGCCTTCTGCTTCTCTCTTAACTGCAGACCGTACTCACTTACTTTTCTGTTTGCTCTCTTTAATTCTCTGTTGGACTTTTTATCAATTCCTAAATAGATGGGATCCATCCCTAAGGATCTACATCTTTTAAGAACAGGAACTCTATCAACTGCCACTTTACTTACCTCCTAATTAGACTCTTCTACGCTTTGGCGGACGGCATCCGTTGTGAGGAACGGGAGTTACGTCCTTGATGCTGGTTACTTCCAATCCGCATGCCTGTAATGCACGGATTGCTGCTTCACGTCCGGAACCCGGACCCTTTACCATAACATCTACGGATTTTAATCCATGTACAAGAGCTGCCTTTGTTGCAGTTTCTGCGGCCATCTGAGCTGCATACGGAGTAGATTTTCTTGAACCTCTAAATCCCAGACCACCGGCACTTGCCCAAGATAAGGCGTTTCCCTGTGCATCCGTTAACGTAACGATGGTGTTGTTAAAGGAAGACTGGATGTGTGCCTGTCCGCGTTCAACGTTTTTCTTTACACGCTTTTTTGTCACTTTCTTAGCAGTGGACACTTTTTTAGCCATTTTAAACTAACCTACTTTCTGAAATTTCCTGAATCGATTTTCCTGTTTTTAAAACATATAAATCCGATTCGTACCTATGGTTTCAATTATTTCTTCTTATTAGCAACCGTCTTTCTCGGGCCTTTGCGGGTTCTTGCATTGGTCTTTGTCTTCTGACCACGAACCGGCAGACCTTTTCTGTGACGGATACCGCGGTAGCAGCCGATCTCCTGCAGTCTCTTGATGTTCATGGCGATCTCTCTGCGCAGATCACCTTCTACCATCTGCGTATCTGCAATTACAGCAGCCAGCTTCTTAACCTCGTCGTCGGTTAAATCCTTAACGCGGGTATCTGGATTTACACCTGCTTCTGCCAGGATACGGTTGGAACTTGCTCTACCAATTCCGTAGATGTAAGTTAAGCCGATCTCGACACGTTTTTCTCTTGGCAAATCAACGCCTGCAATACGAGCCATCTTAAACTCCTCCTAAAAATTTTTAACCTTGTCTCTGTTTGTGCTTCGGATTTTCGCAAATTACTCTGATACTGCCTTTTCTCTTTATGATTTTGCACTTTTCGCAAATCGGTTTCACAGAACTTCTAACCTTCACAGTAATTCTCCTTTCTACTGACCAACAAAGTTGCTAAAGCATTATACCAAATATGGTCAGAAAATGCAAGCATTTTTTCTCCCGAAATACGGGATTTTTCCAGGTTTTTCGGGGTTTTCCGGGGATTCCGGCCCCCGAAAAGCACTGGGAAGATGCGGGATCTTATTTGTCTCTCCAAATGATGCGTCCTTTGGATAAATCATAGGGAGACATTTCCAGGGTTACCTTGTCACCCGGAAGAATACGGATGTAGTTCATGCGGAGCTTGCCGCTGATATGCGCCAGCACCTGATGGCCGTTCTCCAGCTCCACCTGGAACATGGCGTTAGGCAGCTTCTCTACTACAGTTCCTTCAATTTCAATTACATCTGCTTTCGACATTTATTTATTCCCTCCTTGACGGGAAGACGTTTCCTTTTCCAGGAAATCCCGGATCTCCTGGTCTGTAACGTTCTTCTCTCCTCTCAGCTTCTGCTTCATCGTTTCATCCTGCGGATACTGAAGCTGGATATGCTTCTTTTTCTTCCGCTTCGGCCGATCCATCTGACGGGTATTTCCATCCGTCAGAGCAACATATTCATCTGCCGCTTCCAATATGATATAAAGGCGGCCCCTGTCCCGGCCTGCAAGGCTTCTGGCCAGACAGCCTGGTTCATATTTCAGCATCTGCCCAAGACCTCCTTACTTTAAAAGTTATGCCGCGGCAGCGCTTTTGCGGAAAACTCCGGCTTATTTCAGCAGCGATAAAATTTCCGGCTCTCCTTCTGTGATCAGGATCGTATTTTCGTAGTGGGCGGAAAGTGATCCGTCTCTCGTCACTACCGTCCAGTCATCATCCATCCAAACCACATCCCAGCTTCCCTCATTGATCATGGGCTCTATGGCTAACGTCATTCCCGGCCGCAGCAGGATTCCCCGCCGTTTCTGGGAAAAATTCGGGACTTCCGGGTCTTCGTGGAGATGGCTGCCGATTCCGTGGCCTACCAGATCCCGGACTACCCCATAGCCGAAACTTTCTGCATAAGCCTGAATGGCAGAAGAGATATCATTTAAATGATTTCCAGCTTTTGCAAACTTAATCCCTTCAAAAAAACTTTGCCGGGTCACATCAATCAGCTTCTGTGCCTCCGGCGAAATCTGGCCGATCCCGTGGGTTCTTGCCGCATCGGAATGATACCCCTTATAGATTACCCCTGCATCCAGGCTGACAATATCGCCTTCCTTCAGATAATGATGCTTGTTGGGAATTCCGTGGACCACCTCATCATTTACTGAGACACAGATGGAAGCCGGATACCCGTTATAATTCTTAAAAGAAGGGATACAGCCGCAGCCTCGGATAATCTTTTCTCCCAGCCGGTCCACATCCAGGGTGGACATGCCAGGTTTCAGGGCATGTTCCAGTTCTTCGTGAACACGGGCAAGGATTTTGCCCGCTTCACGCATTAATTCAATTTCTCTCTCTGATTTTATGGATACCATGGCATCTGCTCCCGTCTTAGCCCAGAATCTTCACGATATCCTGGAACACCTTTTCCATATCCTGTGTTCCGTCTACTTCTGCCAGAATACCCTCCTGCTTATAGTAATCGATCAGCGGCTGGGTCTGCTCATGGTATACAGAAAGACGCTTCTGCACCGTCTCCGGCTTATCATCATCGCGAAGCACCAGCTTCTCGCCGCAGACATCGCAGATTCCTTCGTTCTTTGGTGCATTGTACACAATATGATAAGTAGCGCCGCATCCCAGGCAGGCACGGCGTCCGGACATCCGGGTTACGATATTAGAATCGGGTACATCCACATCTACGGCATAATCGATCTTCTCTCCCCGCTCTTTCAGCGCAGCAGTCAGACTTTCTGCCTGGGGAATGGTTCTGGGGAAACCATCCAGCACATAACCGTTTTCACAGTCATTCTGGGAAATCCGATCTAAGAGCATGCCGATGGTTACCTCATCCGGCACCAGCTGTCCCTGATCCATGTAGGATTTGGCCTTCATGCCCAACTCCGTTCCCGCCTTGATGTTTGCACGGAAGATATCGCCGGTGGAGATGTGGGGAATCTGGTATTTCGCAGCAATCTTCTTGGCCTGGGTTCCTTTTCCGGCTCCAGGCGCGCCTAACATGATAAGCTTCATAAGTTCCTTCCTCCTTTTTTATACTCTAAAAGCACCCTCAAAAACGAGAGTGCTTCCCGGTCAGTTTCCATGGAATCGCTGCAAAAATTGCAGCGAACCACTTCAACCTTTCCACATTTAGTCATTCAAAAAACCTTTGTAGTTCCGTACAAGCATCTTGGACTCGATTGATTTAATGGTTTCCAGAACAACACTGACAATAATGATCAGGGATGTTCCGGAGAAGGAAATCCGGCTGACAGTAAAAATACCGGAAAAGGCAATGGGAAGAACGGCAATAACCGCTAATCCAGCCACACCAATTAATACAATGTAGTTCAAAATGTGGTTTAAATAATCGGAAGTAGGCTTGCCGGGACGAATACCCGGAATAAAACCGCCCTGCTTCTTCATGTTATTGGCAACCTCCATGGGATTGAAGGTAATGGACGTATAAAAATACGCAAATGCCACCAGCAGTACCAGATAGATTATCAGGCCGATAGAGTACTTCGGCCTTGACGGAACAAGCCAGCTGGAAGAATTCAGTACCATCAGGATTTTGCCGGGAATCGAATTATAGTCCACATTCAGGAACTGTCCGATGATAACCGGGAATGACATGATGGAAGATGCAAAAATAACCGGCATAACGCCTGCGGTATTGACCTTTAACGGGATGTGGGAGGACTGGCCTCCTACCATCTTGCGGCCCTGCATCTTCTTGGAATACTGTACGGGAATTCTTCTCTCACCGTCATTTAAGATGATAACGAAAACCACCATGGCGATCAGGATCACCAGGATGATAATGGCAGATATCACTGCCACCGGCACACTCTTTCCGCTGATAAACCGGTTAAATAAAGTCGCGCCGTCATTCGGAACGCTGGAAATGATGTTAAAAAGAAGTACAATGGAAATACCATTGCCTACGCCTTTCTCGGTGATCTGTTCACCGATCCACATTAAGAAGGCACTTCCTGCCGTCATGCAGGCGATGGCAACAATTACGCTCCACACGTTGTAGTCCAGAAGCAGTCCCTGGCGGCCAAAGCCGATGGACATGGCTGATGACTGCAGCAGTGCAAGACCAACCGTCACATATCTGGTATACTCCAAAATCTTCTTTCTTCCGTCCTCGCCGTCTTTCTGCATTTCTTCCAACTTAGGAATCGCAATCGTAAGCAGCTGAATAATGATGGAAGATGTGATATAGGGGGTAATACTCAGTGCCAGAACGGACATATTCTCAAAAGAACTTCCCGTCATGGCATTGAAAAATCCCAGCGCGTCCCCTGCCTGAGCAAAGAAACTCTTAAAATAGGTAGGGTCAACTCCCGGAATGGGAAGCTGGGAACCAAACCGAATCACCGCTAACATCATGAAGGTGTAAAGGAGACCCTTGCGGATTTCCTTCACCTTAAATGCGTTACGAATCGTTTGAAACATATTAGATCACCTCGCAGGTTCCACCTAAAGCCTCGATCTTAGCCTTTGCGCCTTCGCTGAAAGCATTTACTTTAACCGTCAGCTTCTTGGTTAATTCGCCGTTTCCAAGAATCTTAACACCATCATAAACATTCTTAATGATGCCGTTCTCCAGTAAAGTCTCTACGGTAACTACGGTATCATTATCGAATCTCTCTAATGCGCTGACGTTAACGCCTACAATCGTCTTAGAATTGCGGTTGGTAAAACCTCTCTTCGGCAGACGTCTGTATAAAGGCATCTGTCCACCTTCGAAGCCGATTCTCGGAGCTCCGGAACGAGCCTTCTGACCCTTGTGGCCCTTGCCTGCAGTCTTGCCGTTTCCGGATCCGTGTCCGCGGCCTCTTCTGAAATTATCGCTGTGCTTGGAACCTTCAGCCGGTCTTAAATTAGATAACTCCATGTCTGCACCTCCTTAAACTTTAGATTTCTTCCACTTCTACTAAGTGACGAACACTCTGAATCATACCTCTAACAGCGCCGTTATCCGGTAATTCAACTGTCTTGTGCATTTTCTTTAAGCCTAATGCTTCAACAGTTGCTCTCTGCTTGGGGATAGCACCGATAGGGGATTTTACTAATGTGATCTTTAACTTCTCTGCCATGTTCTTATCCTCCTATTAGTTTAAAATTTCTTCCACAGATTTACCGCGCAGCTTTGCAACCTGATCCGGAGTCTTTAAGGAAGTCAGACCCTGAAGGGTAGCTAACACTACATTCGTCTTATTGTTGGAACCTAAGGACTTGGTACGGATGTTCTTGATACCCGCTAACTCAACCACGGCACGAACCGGGCCGCCGGCGATGATACCGGTACCTTCGGGAGCTCTCTTTAACAGCACGTTTGCGCTGCCGAACTTTCCGAAGAAGTCATGGGGAATACTGTTGTTCTCGTCCATGGGAATCTCTACCAGATTCTTGGTTGCTGCTTCTTTTCCTTTACGGATAGCCTCCGGAACCTCGCCGGCCTTGCCTAAACCTGCGCCAACGTGTCCGTTGCCGTCACCTACTACTACCAGAGCGGAAAATCTCATGGTACGTCCACCTTTTACGGTCTTGCTAACTCTTTTGATTGCCACAACTCTGTCAGTAAGCTCTAACTGGCTGGCATCAATAATTGTACGCTTCATGCTCGTTCTCCTCTCTACTAGAATTCCAGACCAGCCTCGCGGGCTGCATCTGCCAATGCCTGAACTTTTCCGTGATAAATGAAGCCGCCTCTGTCGAAAACAACTTCCTTGATTCCCTTTTCTAATGCTCTCTTGGCAATTACAGTACCAACATATGCAGCAGCTGCCACATCATTGGTCTTCTCCAGCTCAGCCTTAACTGCCTTCTCTGCTGTAGAAGCAGCAACTAAAGTATGTCCAACTGTATCGTCAATAATTTGAGCATACATATGATTATTACTTCTGAACACAGCCAGACGGGGTCTCTCGGCGGTGCCTGCAAAACGATTGCGCATTCTCATGTGCTTTTTAACGCGAACTTCGCTTCTTGACTGTTTGCTAACCATTCTTACACTCTCCTTACTTATTTCTTACCAGTCTTACCAACTTTACGTCTGATTACTTCGTCAGCATACTTGATGCCCTTGCCCTTATACGGCTCAGGTCTTCTCTTGTCTCTGATTTCAGCAGCGTACTGGCCTACTTTTTCCTTGCTGATGCCCTTAACGATGATCTTGTTCTGTCCGTCTAATACGGTCTCGATTCCTTCCGGATCAACCATATCAACCTGGTGAGAGTAACCCAGGTTCAGAACTAAGGTCTTGCCCTGCTTTGCAGCACGGTAACCTACACCGTTAACCTCAAGAACCTTCTCATAGCCTTCCGTTACACCATGGATCATGTTGTTGATCAGGGTTCTGGTCAGACCATGTAAGGACTTCATCTTCTTTAAATCATTGGGTCTGCTTACTACGATATGGCCATCCTTCTCTTCGATGGTCATCTCAACCGGCAGCTCTCTTTCCAGAGTGCCCTTAGGACCTTTTACAGTCACTTTGTTGTTCTCTGCAATCGTTACAGTTACGCCTGCGGGGATTGCGATTGGCATTTTTCCGATACGTGACATGCCAGTTACCTCCTACTTAGATTTTCGGAAGACCCGTGTGCGGGTCTTCTGTTTTCAGTCTTCTATATATACCTCGCTAAGTGCTTCCGGCCTACCAAACAAATGCGAGAACCTCGCCGCCTACGCCTAACTGACGTGCTTCCTTATCGGTTACTACGCCCTGGTTGGTGGAAATGATAGCGATGCCTAAGCCGCCTAATACCTTCGGCAGCTCTTCTCTGCTGGCGTACACGCGCAGACCCGGCTTGGAAATTCTCTTGATGCCGGTAATGATCTTCTCATTCTTGTCCTTGCCGTACTTTAAGGTGATGCGGATGGTATTGAAACCGCCATCCTCAACAACGTCATATTTCTTAATGTATCCCTCTTTTACCAGGATGTCGGCGATTGCCAGCTTCATCTTGGAAGAAGGTACGTCTACTGTATCATGCTTTGCAGTATTTGCATTACGGATTCTGGTAAGCATATCTGCAATCGGATCACTCATCGTCATAGTGGGTAGCCTCCTTTTCTTTCTCTACTAAATCACCAACTTGCCTTCTTTACGCCCGGGATCTGGCCCTTGTATGCCAACTCACGGAAGCAGATACGGCAGATGCCGTACTTCCTTAAATAAGCATGTGGACGACCACAGATTCTGCAACGGTTATATTCTCTGGTAGAGAACTTAGCAGGACGCTGCTGCTTAATCTTCATTGAAGTCTTAGCCATGGATAAATCCTCCTAATTATTTCGCAAAAGGCATATTAAATAATGTCAACAGTTCACGAGCTTCTTCATCGGTCTTGGCGGTGGTAACGAAGATGATGTCCATACCTCTCACCTTATCTACCTTATCGTACTCGATCTCCGGGAAGATTAACTGCTCCTTGATACCAAGCGCGTAGTTTCCTCTTCCATCGAATGCGTTGGGGTTCACGCCGCGGAAGTCACGTACGCGGGGCAGCGCCAGGTTGATCAGACGATCAGCGAACTCATACATTCTCTCGCCGCGCAGGGTTACCTTGCAGCCGATGGCCATGCCTTCACGAATCTTGAAGTTAGCAACAGACTTCTTAGCCTTGGTGGTAACTGCCTTCTGTCCGGTGATGATCTCCAGATCTCTTACAGCAGAGTCTAAAACCTTGGCATTTTCTTTTGCTTCGCCTACGCCCATGTTGATAACGATCTTATCGAGCTTCGGCACTTCCATAATGTTCTTGTATCCGAATTTTTTAATCATCGCGTCTACGATTTCGCTCTGATAAATTTCTTTTAATCTAGCCATTTTTTCTCCTCCTCTCTGTAATTAGTCAATTACCTTGCCGGTTGCCTTGGCAACGCGAACCTTCTTGCCGTCCTTTACTTCAAAGCCGACGCGGGTTGCCTTACCGTCAACTACCAGCATTACGTTGGAGATATCAATCGGGTTTTCCTTCTGCACGATGCCGCCCTGGGGATTTGCTGCGCTGGGCTTGGTGTGCTTGGTCACCATGTTGCAGCCCTCTACCAGGATCTTGTTGGTCTTCGTGTCAACGTGAAGGACTTTGCCCTGCTTGTCTTTATCTTTTCCTGCGATTACCTTTACTAAATCGTCTTTCTTGATTTTATGCACAGTGGACACCCCCTTATAATACTTCCGGAGCCAGGGAAACAATCTTCATGAACTGCTTCTCTCTTAACTCTCTTGCTACCGGCCCAAAGATACGAGTTCCTCTCGGGGTCTTATCATCCTTGATGATAACCGCTGCGTTCTCATCAAACTTAATATAAGAACCGTCTTTTCTGTGAGCGCCTTTTACAGTACGAACAACAACGGCCTTTACTACATCGCCCTTCTTTACAACGCCGCCTGGTGTTGCATCTTTAACGGAAGCAACGATGATATCGCCGATATTTGCATATCTTCTGGTTGAACCGCCCATAACACGGATGCACAGGAGTTCCTTTGCACCGGTATTGTCGGCAACCTTAAGTCTGGTTTCCTGCTGAATCATACCTGATACTCCTTCCTGATTTAATTATCTGGCCTTCTCAACGATCTCAACCAGTCTCCATCTCTTGTCCTTGGACAGCGGTCTGGTTTCCATTACTCTTACGGTATCGCCGATTCCGCACTCGTTATTCTCGTCATGGGCTTTTAATTTATAGGTATTCTTTACGATCTTACCAATTAAAGGGTGCTTTACATGGTTCTCGATGGCCACAACAATGGTCTTATCCATCTTGTTGCTTACAACTTTACCGGTACGCACTTTTCTTAAATTTCTTTCCACGGTAACTGTTCTCCTTTCCCAAATTACGCCAGCTTCGTCTTCTCAGCGATAACAGTCTGAATACGGGCAATGTTCTTGCGAACCTCTTTGATTCTGCTGGTGTTATCTAACTGATTGGTTGCGTTCTGGAATCTTAAATTAAACAGTTCCTTCTTGGCAGCAACTAATTCCTGATTTAACTCTGCTGCGGACTTTGCCTTTAATTCTTCAACATACTTATTCGTTTTCACTGTTATCACCGCCTTCTAAATCTGCCTTAGAAACAATCTTGCACTTGCAGGGAAGCTTATGCATAGCAAGACGTAATGCTTCACGAGCTGTCTCCTCTGGTACGCCAGCGATCTCAAACATAACGCGGCCTGGCTTAACAACTGCTACCCAATATTCCAAAGAGCCCTTTCCGGAACCCATACGGGTTTCAGCCGGCTTTGCAGTTACAGGCTTATCCGGGAAAATCTTGATCCAAACCTTACCGCCACGCTTGATAAAACGGGTCATGGCCACACGGGCAGCCTCGATCTGATTGGACTTGATCCAGCAAGGCTCTACAGCGACTAAACCGAACTCACCGTTCGAAATCTTATTTCCTCTCAGCGCCTTGCCAGCCATGCTTCCGCGGAACTGCTTACGACGCTTAACTCTCTTAGGCATTAACATTATTTATCGCTCCCTTCCTTATTTCCCTTAGTTGGAAGAACTTCGCCCTTGTAAACCCACACCTTAACGCCTACCTTTCCGTAGGTGGTGTCGGCCTCAGCGAAACCATAGTCAATATCTGCTCTTAAGGTCTGCAGCGGAATAGTGCCTTCGCTGTAGAACTCGGTACGAGCCATATCGGCTCCGCCCAGACGTCCTGCTACTGCAGTCTTAATGCCCTTAACGCCAGCCTTCATGGAACGGCCCATGGTGGACTTCATGGCGCGGCGGAAGGAAACACGGTTCTCAAGCTGCTGTGCGATGGACTCGGCAACCAGCTGAGCATCTCTGTCCGGTCTCTTGATTTCCTTGATGTCGATGAATACCTTCTTGGTGGTCATCTTCTGCACTTCGCCTTTTAACTTCTCGATCTCAGCGCCGCCCTTGCCGATCACAACGCCCGGCTTTGCGGTGTAGATGATGATCTTTACTCTATCGGATGCGCGCTCGATTTCGATTCTGGAAATACCGGCGCTGTATAATCTCTTCTTCAGGAACTTTCTGATGTCATGATCCTCGATCAGGCAGTCAGCAAAGTCAGCTTCTGCATACCATCTGGAATCCCAGTCTTTAATAACACCGACTCTCATGCCGTGTGGATTAACTTTCTGTCCCATGTTCTGCCTCCTCCTTATCTTTCATTCAGCACAATGGTGATGTGGCTCGTACGCTTCTCGATGCGGTAAGCGCGGCCCTGTGCTCTCGGGTGAATCCGCTTCATGGTCGGTCCCTTGTTTGCGTAGCATTCCTCTACGTATAAGTTGTCCCGGCTCATGTTGTTGTTGTTCTCTGCGTTTGCGATAGCAGACTCCAACAGCTTCTTGATTAAGCTGGATGCATATCTTGGGTTATAAGTTACGATTGCCAGTGCGGTGTTTACATCCTTGCCGCGGATGGCATCTAATACAAAGCATGCTTTCTGAACAGAAACCCTCGCGTAAGATAACTTGGCGCTTGGTCTGGTGTCCTTATTCGCATTTCTCTCTCTCTTAATTTGGGATCTATGTCCTTTAGCCATGGATAAAAACCTCCTTTCGAAACGTCTGATTATCTAACTCCGGATCTCTTCTCGTCTTTGCCGTGGCCTCTGAAGGTTCTGGTTGCAACGAACTCGCCCAGCTTATGTCCTACCATATCCTCGGTGATATAAACCGGAACGTGCTTTCTTCCATCGTGTACAGCGATTGTATGACCAACCATCTGCGGGAAGATAGTGGAACGGCGGGACCAGGTCTTAATAACCTGCTTGTCACCGGCGGCGTTCATAGCATCTACCTTCTTCAGTAAATGCGCGTCAGCAAATGGTCCTTTTTTTAATGAACGTGCCATAGGGTTCAAACCTCCTTAATTACTTAATTGTTCTTCCGTCGCGTCTTCTTACGATCAGCTTGTTAGACTGCTTGTTCTTCTTTCTGGTCTTTAAGCCAAGAGCAGGCTTGCCCCAAGGAGTACTTGGACCTGGACGGCCGATACCAGTCTTTCCTTCACCACCACCGTGGGGATGGTCGTTGGGGTTCATAACAGAACCGCGGACGGTAGGTCTGATACCCATGTGACGCTTTCTTCCGGCCTTACCGATGTTGATCAGAGCGTGGTCACCGTTTCCTACAACGCCGATGGTAGCGCGGCAGATGATCGGAACCATTCTCATCTCTCCGGAAGGAAGTCTTAAGGTGGCATACTTGCCTTCCTTAGCCATTAACTGAGCAGAGTTTCCAGCGGAACGAACCAGCTGGCCGCCCTTGCCCGGATATAATTCAATGTTGTGGATCTCGGTACCAACCGGGATCTGAGCCAGAGGCAGGCAGTTTCCAACCTTAGCCTCGGCAGTCTCGCCGCTCATAACCTTCATGCCTACGGTTAAGCCGGCAGGAGCCAGGATATATGCCTTCTCGCCGTCTGCGTAGCAGATCAGTGCGATATTGGCAGTTCTGTTCGGATCGTACTCGATAGCAACAACCGTTGCCGGGATGCCATCCTTACGATTTCTCTTAAAGTCGATGATTCTGTATTTTCTTCTGCTGCCGCCACCGTGGTGTCTGACAGTGATTTTACCCTGATTATTGCGACCTGCGTTCTTCTTTAAGGATACTACCAGGGACTTCTCCGGGGTAGCCTTGGTGATTTCTGCGAAATCAGAACCGGTCATGTGTCTTCTGGAAGGTGTATATGGATTATACTTCTTGATTCCCATGACATTTACTCCTTTTTCTAATTTATCACGATATAGTGTTCATCGTATAGATCCAGCACGCTGGCGTGCTGATACGGGTGTGTTCACTCATCTAAGCTCGAAAAGACCTCGCTAAGATTCGTGAACGGCTTTCGTGCTAGGTTCGAAACCACCTCACCAAGCACTCAATGCCTACAGTCCCTGGAAGATTTCAATCTCCTTGCTGTCCTCGGTCAGCTTTACGATGGCCTTCTTGGTCTTTGCAGTCTTGCCGAAGGTCATTCCTCTTCTCTTGGTCTTGCCCTCTAAGTTCATGGTGCTTACGGAAGCTACCTTGGTTCCGGGGAACATCTTCTCTACTGCTTCCTTGATCATGCTCTTGTTGGCCTCGGTGTGTACCAGGAAGGTATACTTCTTTTCAGCCATAGCATTCATGCTCTTCTCCGTAATCACGGGCTTTAAGATTACGTCATAGTATCTAATATCTGCCATTATGCGTACACCTCCTCGATGGATGCCACAGCTGCCTTGGTAGCAACTACGGTGTTGTACTTCAGAATGTCGTATACGTTGATGGTTCCTACGGAAGCCGTCTTAACGTCTGCAATGTTTCTTGCGGATAATACGGTGTTCTGATCATTGTCAGCCAGTACCACTAACGCCTTGGATACCTTTAAGTTATCCATTACATTGCGGAACTTCTTGGTCTTGATCTCATCGAACTTTAACTCATCAACTACGATGAACTTGTTCTCATTTACACGGCTGGTCAGAGCGGACTTAAGAGCTGCTCTCTTCTCCTTCTTGTTCAGACGGATGGTGTAATCTCTTGGGGTGGGAGCGAATACTACGCCGCCGCCGGTCCACTGGGGAGATCTGGTGGAACCCTGTCTTGCGTGGCCGGTTCCTTTCTGTCTCCAGGGTTTTCTTCCGCCGCCGGATACCTCAGAACGGGTCTTTGCCTTCTGCGTACCCTGACGCTTATTTGCAAGCTGGGCAACTACTGCCAGGTGTACCAGGTGCTCGTTTACTTCAACACCGAATACCGCATCGTTCAGCTCTAATGTGCCAACTTCCTTGCCTTCCATATTAAAAACAGATACGTTTGCCATCTGTGTGGTCCTCCTTTCCGACTAAAAGCTTACTTGGAAACCTTAACGGTTTCTTTGATGGTTACCAGTGCCTTCTTCGGTCCTGGAACAGCGCCCTTAACCAGAATCAGATTGTTCTCAGCATCAACCTTAACAATCTCCAGATTCTGAATGGTCACCTGCTCATGTCCCATATGTCCGGGCATTCCCTTGCCCTTGAATACACGGCCGGGGGTGGTAGCGGAACCATTGGAACCCTGATGACGGTGGAACTTGGAACCGTGAGCCATAGGTCCTCTGGACTGGCCTAATCTCTTGATGGCGCCCTGGAAGCCCTTGCCCTTGGAAATTGCGGTTGCATCAATCTTATCGCCGGCAGCGAAGATATCTGCCTTGATCTCATCCTTTACGGAATATTCTTCTGCGTTCTCCAGGCGGAACTCTCTTACGTATCTCTTGTAAGAAACGCCTGCCTTGTCAAAGTGGCCTTTCTGGGGCTTGTTAACCAGCTTTTCTCTCTTGTCAACAAAACCAACCTGTACAGCCTTGTAGCCGTCATTCTCTACGGTCTTAACCTGGGTTACTACACAGGGACCGGCCTGAAGTACGGTTACGGGGGTTAATACACCCTCATCGTTGAAGATCTGAGTCATTCCGACTTTCGTCGCTAAAATCGCTTTCTTCATCTTTTTACCTCCTGTTTTCATGATCTACAGCGGAACGCGGTTTCGCGTTCATCCTAGAGCAGTCTAATATAGGTGGAACACTATGAACCGCTTCACAAACCGGAAGGCGGTATGTTGATTCCTTTTAGGAAGTAGTGTTGCTTTTATATCTAAACCATTCAGGATTTCTTAATTAAGTGTCCTTTCGGACGGGCGAATCACTGTTTTCCAATCAGCCCTTGTTCTTCATCTTGATGTCAATGTAAACACCAGCGGGCATCTCTAACTTGGACAGAGCATCTACGGTCTTCTGGCTGGGAGAGATGATGTCGATCAGTCTCTTGTGGGTTCTCTGCTCGAACTGCTCTCTGGAATCTTTGTACTTGTGTACGGCACGCAGGATGGTTACCACTTCCTTCTTGGTGGGTAACGGCACCGGTCCGCTCACCTGAGATCCGGTTTTCTTTACAGTTTCGATGATCTTTCCAGCAGACTGGTCTACCAGCTGATGATCGTACGCCTTTAATGTGATTCTCATTACTTGACTTGCCATAAAAAAAGTCGCCTCCTTTTCGCACTTTTACGAAGTACGACAAGCGGTGACTGTACACGTTCCCGTGTGTGTCGCAACCGATCACACACTCGTTTCTGCTTCTTTTCAGCAGATGTTTAATTGGTACAGTGACTTGTCGCCAGTTTCCTAACTTGACATTCGCTCCACGGAAAACCTGCCATATCTCGGGCAGCAACCTCTCGCTTCATCGCTATCATGCCACAGCCTTTAAAGAATAGCATACTTGTTAGAATAATGCAAGTACTTTTTTCATATTTTTTTCAAGGTTTGTAACAGTTCAGCCTAACGGCTGAACTGTTACCAAGGTTTTTCGCGTTTTTTCCCGGTGACGCTCCATAAGATAAAAAGACTGTTCTGCGCCAGATACACAGAACAGCCCTTTATGTCTTGAACCTATGGTAAAATCCGTTTCTTCTATATTATATTACCTGTTAGTTGGAATACCAGTCATCGGTTACGTAATCCGGTTCCTCCGGATCGATGCCGGTTACTCCGCTTACCTCTTCTTCGTCGATCTCGATAACCTGACCGGAGCTGTTGGTCTTATATTTAATGTCGTCGGAATTCTTTACTGTGGTGCTCTTCATAACTTTTCCGGAGGAATTCACCATAACGGCATAATCCTTTCCGGGAACATTGATCAGTTCGTACTTGTCGTTCTGAGCCACCTGAAGTTTTCCCACATAATATAAGTAATTATCCTTAATACCGGTAAAGCCGCGGCCTGCGGAGGTGAAATAATAGGTGTTCTCTTCGCCGCTGTCTTCCTCTACCTTAATCTTGCCGGAATGGGCCCAGCAGTCATTATCGTCCTCACCAAAGTAATAGGATGTGTAATTGCTCTCATCCTCCGATTCTCCTAAATAAACCTTGCGAAGTCCGTATACGGGATTTCCAACGTTGTTAAACAAGTAGGTCTTTCCATTGATGGTGAGAAGATCATCCTTGGTGGGAATGCCGTCTTCGTCTGCCTTCGGCACGCCTTTGGAATTGAAATAATACCAGTGAATCTCATCGCTGCTGTCATCAATACCTCTGGGCGCTGCCAGAGAATACCAGCCGGTTACCATCTTGCCGTCAGACTTGAAATACTTGTAGCTGGTGATGCTGCTGCCTCCCTCTACGTTCTTCCAGCCGTACTGCAAAGCTCCGTCTGAATTCATGCAGTAGTAATCTCCGTCAATGCGGACCGTGCCGTATTCGTTCCCGCTGTCCTCATCCGGAGTTACCTTTCTTCCGTTGGACTTAAAGTAGTACCAGTACTTTCCATCATTATCTGCCTGGGTGAAGGGATCGTACTCTTCCTCGTCATCCTCGTCGTAGGAAACATCCTCCGGCGGATCCAGAAGCTGCCATCCGGTAAGCATCTGTCCGCTTTCATTGGTATAATACCGGTTCTCATCTACCCAGCCAGTCTGCATCACGCCTACATCATCGAAATAATACCAGACATCATCGATCTTCTTCCAGCCTTCCTTTACAGCCTGGCCCCTGCTGTCAAAATAATACCAGGCAATGCCGCTGTCTGTCTCAGAAGAACAATCCTCCCGCAGCCAGCTGTCCGTCACCATAATGCCGTCACTGCCTACATAATACTCGTCATCAATCCAGGTACTCACGGCAATGTAGCCGGAGCTGTCCAGGTAACGGTATTTTCCGTCTGCGCCTTTCTGCCACTCATTTCTTACAATATATCCGTCCCTGTCCTGGTACTGCCACTGACCATTATTCTGTACCCATCCGGCAGCTGCCCATGCAGAAACTGCCGCCCCCGCACTGAGCATTGCAGTCAGAGTCAGAACTGCACATATTTTTCGCTTCATTACTTATACGCTCCTTATCTTCCCAGAACCGTGCAAAAAGCCGTATCCTGCAGATGTATACCATTACGCACTCTGTTAATAATACTACTATATATAGGAAATTTTAGCAAGTTTTTTCCAGAGTTGCAACAAATTTTCTTTTTCGATTTTATTACGTTTTTTCTACGCTGTAGGGCAGAATGGAACTTTCTCTGTAACATCTGCCGAAAAAGAAAAGGAAAACCCGCCGAAAAAGGATTCTCTTGACGCTCTGCCGGGCATTAGACTATAATGAAGTGACGATACACAGAAAGGAAACAAAAGATATGTGGAAAGCAGATAAATGGAAAGATTACGAGGTGATCGACTGCTCCCGCGGTGAAAAGCTGGAGCGGTGGGGAAAGTACCTGCTGATCCGTCCGGATCCGCAGGTGATCTGGGATACCCCCAGAGAACACAGAGGATGGAAGAAACCCAACGGGCATTATCACCGCAGCTCCAAAGGCGGCGGCGAATGGGAATTTTTCGATCTGCCCCAGCAGTGGTCCATCCATTACGGCAGCCTGACCTTCCACTTAAAACCCTTCAGCTTTAAGCACACAGGGCTTTTCCCGGAACAGGCGGCAAACTGGGACTGGTTCGGGGATAAGATCCGGAATGCCGGACGACCCATAAAAGTTCTGAATCTCTTCGCCTACACCGGCGGCGCCACCCTGGCGGCGGCGGCAGCCGGAGCTTCCGTCACCCATGTAGACGCTTCCAAAGGCATGGTGGGCTGGGCCAAAGAAAACGCCAAGGCAAGTGGCCTGGAAAACGCCCCCATCCGCTGGATCGTAGATGACTGCGTAAAGTTTGCGGAACGTGAGATCCGCCGGGGAAATCATTACGATGCCATTATCATGGATCCCCCATCCTACGGCAGAGGTCCCAAGGGAGAGATCTGGAAAATCGAAGACTGCATCCATCCCCTGGTAAAGCTCTGCGCCAATCTGCTGTCCGATGAGCCGCTGTTTTACCTGATCAATTCCTACACCACCGGCCTGGCGCCTTCTGTTCTTTCCTATATGCTGGGAACCGAAGTGACGAAACGGTTCGGCGGAAAAGTCATGGCAGATGAGGTGGGCCTTCCCGTTTCCTCCAATGGACTGGTACTTCCCTGCGGCGCTTCCGGACGCTGGGAAGCGTAAATATGTTGTTGTCTGAAAAGTGTTGCCTGTAAATCAAAGCTTTACCTGTAAATATGTCTTTCCAAAAAATGAGCCAGGCCGGTACAGTTTCATACCGGTTCCTGACTCATTTTCTGTTTTGTTTTCTGTTTTGTTCCCTTAGAATGCCGCATCAAAGATAGCAACAATATCTTCCTTGGTCAGCGGAACAAAGCTTCCCTTGCTTCCCGCCTCTGCCTTTGCCGCCATCTCCTGGAAATGGGTCTTTTCCGTAATGCCTACTGCGCGCAGATTCTCCGGCATGCCCATGGTCTTAAAGAAGAATTCCGCAGTCTTATCGATGGCTTCTTTCGCCGCCGTCTCGTCATCTCCCTCGATACCCCATACATTCCGGCCGTAAGCTGCCATCTGCGCAGTCTTGGAGGGATCCTTCTTCAGCACAAAGCGCATCCAGACCGGCGTAAGAATGGCAAGGCCTTCGCCGTGGGTAATATCATAAAAAGCAGAAAGTTCATGCTCCATGGGATGTACGCACCAGGCCACCTCTGCGCCGCCGTTTAACAGACCGTTGATGGCAAGGCTGCCGGCCCACATGAGATTGGCTCTGGCCTCGTAATTCTCCGGATCATTCAGGGCAATGGGGCCGTACTGGATACAGGTCTTTAACACTGCCTCGCACAGATGCCCCTGAAGAGCGGCTCCCTTTACATTGGTAAAATAATTTTCAAAAGTATGGCTCATCATATCGGCCGTACCTGCCGCCGTCTGTTTCCTGGAAACGGAATAGGTGTAGGTGGGATCCAGAATGGACATCACAGGCTTAACCAGCGGAGAGGCCGTTCCCCACTTCTCGTTCTTCGTCATGTCGCTGATGACAGCAAACGCATCCATCTCGCTTCCCGTGGCAGAAAGAGTCAGCACGGAATAAACGGGAAGAGCCGCCTTGATCTTGCTGCCGTCCAGCACCAGATCCCAGGCATCGCCCTCATAGCAGGCTCCTGCTGCAACTACCTTAGCACAGTCAATTACAGAACCGCCTCCCACAGCCAGGACCATGTCGATCTGATTCTCCCGGCACAGCTTAACGCCCTCTCTCACGGATTCGATCCGTGGATTCGGCTCTACGCCGGAAAGCTCCGTTACGGATAAGCCGGATTCCTCGAGAATCTTTACTGTCTGGTCATACAAACCGCTCTTTTTAATGCTTCCCCCGCCATATACCAGAAGCACCCGGCTTCCGCTTTCCTTCAGCTCAGAAAGATGGCCCAGCTGATCCTTACCAAAATAGATGGTAGTCGGAATCGAATACTTAAAGTTATTCATAATGAAACTCCTCCTTCACTGCATCGTCGCCCTTTTACGGCTGCTTCTATCATACCACAATGAGTGGAAAATGAAAGAGCAGATATCGTTGACATCTATATCTCTATCAGATTCGCCGCTCCAATAATCCCCGCATCATTTCCCAGGCAGGATGTAACAATGGGAGCGATCTGGCCATGGCGGCCGCCAAAGCACATACATTCCGTCTTTTTCTGAAGGGGAACTGTAAGATTTTCCTTCTGGGCAGCTACACCGCCGCCTAAGATCACCATTTCCGGGCGGAAGATATTGATCAGATTGGCAATGCCGAAGGCCAGGTGATTCTCATATTCTTCCACTACCTGATACCCTGCCGCATCTCCGGCTGCAGCTGCATCAAAGGGAATCTTTCCATTCATCTTTTCCAGGTCGCCGCCGCACATTTCATTCATAACAGACTCCGGGTGCTCTGCCGCCGCTTTTCTTGCCATGCGCAGAAGGGCGGAGGCGGAAGCATAGGCCTCCAGACATCCTCTGCGGCCGCAGGTACACAGCTGACCATTCTCCACGATCGCCATATGTCCCAGCTCACAGCCGCCAGTCACACCGCCCCGGAAGATCTTTCCATCTAAAACCACACCGCCGCCGACTCCGGTTCCCAGAGTCAGAAGGATGGCATTTTTTGCTCCCTTGGCTGCGCCGGCGCAGACCTCGCCCAGAGCTGCCGCATCGGCGTCATTTGCAATATCCATAGGGATGGGGCCCAGATATTCTTTAAGGATAGAGAGAATAGGCACATCTTCCCAGGAAAAATTATTGGAATACAGGATACTGCCGGTCTTCTGGTCTACGGTTCCCGGACTTCCGATGCCGATCCCTTCCAGTTCTTCTGTTTGCAGACCATGCTCCCCGGCAAGCTTTTTCACTGCCTCCGCCATGTCATGGATCATTTCTCTGGCCGGCACATCCAGCCTGGTGGGAATCACCAGTTTTCCCACAATCTCATTTTTTTCATTTACCAGTCCCAGCTTGGCAGACATTCCGCCAAGATCGATACCGATTCGCATTGCAGCTGCCTCCTTAAATTTTATCATGATTATATTTCCGGTTAATCTCCACTACCCTGCCGGACAAAGCCCAGAGCGCAAGGGCATTGGGAATGACCATCAGACCATTAAAGAAATCCGACAGGTTCCACACCAGATTTACCTTAAGGGTAGAACCAATCACCACAAACACCACCACCAGGAGAGAATACAGGCGGCAGGCCTTATCGCCAAAAAGGTATTTTACATTTACCTGACCGAAAAAGTGCCAGCCAAGTATGGTGGAAAAGGCGAAAAACAGCAGGCAGACCGCCACAAAAATATCCCCCAGACCGGCAAAGCTGGTATCAAAAGCTGCCTGGGTCAGGGCGGTTCCTTCCTTTCCGCTGCTGATGGCTCCTGTGGTCAGGATGGAAAATACCGTCAGATTCAATATGACAAACGTATCGATAAACACGCTGATCATAGCTGCCAGCCCCTGCTGATGGGGATTCTTTGCCCTGGCTCTGGCATGGGCGTGAGGTGTGGAACCCATACCGGCCTCATTGGAAAAAAGTCCTCTGGCCACACCATAGCGGATGGCTTCCCGGATGGTGATACCTGCCCCTGCACCCAGCACTGCCTCAGGAGAAAACGCCCCCGCCAGGATCATGCGGATGGCTTCCGGCACAGCGCCGATATGCAGGATGATCAGCGCCAGACTTCCCACAATATAAACAGCCGCCATAAACGGCACCATCTTCTCTACCACAGATGCCAGCCGGCCCACGCCGCCCAGAAAGATAAAGGCGGCAATGGCTGCCAGAACCAGTCCTACCGTAACCGGAGGAATCTCCAGCCCCCTGGCTGCAAATACTTCAGAAAAAGCGCTTCCGATGGAATTTGACTGTACCATATTTCCGCAGAATCCAAGGGCCACAATAATAAACACGGCAAAGCATCCGGCCAGCACCTTTCCCAGGGTGCCGCGGAAAGCCGCCCGGATATAGTAAACCGGACCTCCGGTAACTTCTCCGTTCTCTGTGGTCCTGTACTCCTGAGCCAGCACCGCCTCTGCATAGATGGTGGCCATGCCGAAAAAGGCGCTGAGCCACATCCAGAAAATAGCCCCGGGGCCGCCGCTTAACAGAGCCGTCGCCGCGCCGGTAAGATTTCCCGTTCCCA
>PPYE01030267.1_pt1 | contig 31331 bp, 30 predicted proteins | sample 1559881 | NCBI WGS metagenome assembly PPYE01 (sample SAMN08240022, study PRJNA423297) | Human gut metagenome, whole genome shotgun sequencing project. | reverse complement strand
CACGCCTGCAGATATCTTCCTTGTCTTTCGCACTCTGCTGAACTGTCTTAAATGCATTATTTACGAGGATTGCTATAGTGAGAAATTATTGGATGAACAGTTTGCTGAGCATGCATTAGGAAGAGAAGAAGCTGCTATTAGTGATATGCTTAACGAATTAAACAAGGATATCAGTAAAATTCATGTAACTGCAAATAAAAGTAAAATGATAATATTTTTACATTCTCTGACATACAGAACAAAAAAATTCAGAGATCAGATGGATGCTATTAATGCTATTAATGATAAAACGGTAGAATTTTTAACAGCGATATGTGATAATATGGAGCTTGATGAAGAAACAAAGAAAAAAACAATAGAGGTTAATTGTTCTAAAGGGAAAAATACTCAGTTACATCAAATTTTAGTGAATCAGACGGAGCCGAAGCCGGAAAAGAAAACTTCTCTTCTGAGGAAACTGGATGAAAAGAAGAAAGAGTGTGCAGAACGTGATGCAAAGCAACAGACAGTGAAGAAAAAACGGAACTATGATATGAGTTTATAAAAGTCTGTCAGCAGGACAGACTGGAAAGTAAGAAAAGATCCAACCACAAGGGTATTAATTCATGAAAAAAGTTCTCTTGCACCACCAGGGGAGACAATGGCATTTAAACTGGGAGACGAAAAAGGTTTTCGATGGGTGGCAGAGTCATTTAAATAAATACAGATTTTTATAGATACCTTACCTGCCACCTGCCGGTGTATGAAATTACGAAAACAGATTGCGAAACGCTTGCAACTTGCAATCAAATAAGATATAATGAAGAAAAAAGAGGAGGCGATATCGCTTATGAGGAGCCTGTTGCATATGGCTCTCTGACAAAGGAACAGTTCAATGCAGAAATAGAAAAAGGCATGGAAGATATTAAGGCTGGCAGAGTGTATTCAGCAGATGAAGTTGAAGCAGAAATGAAACGGGAATTTGGTATATGAAATATAAAGTGATGTATACAGCAGGAGCAAAGAAAGATCTGCGAAATATTTTCAGATATATTTCAGAGGAACTGTTAGCTCCGGAGAATGCTGCAGGACAGACAGAGCGGATTATGACGGCAATTCGGAAGCTGGATACTATGCCGAACAGAAATCGGCTCTATGAGGAAGAACCGTGGCACAGCAGAGGACTTCGATTCTTTCCGGTGGGTAATTATCTGGTATTTTACAAAACAGATGATGAAACTGAAATAGTATATGTAGTGCGAATTATGTATGGTGGACGTGATGTTCATAAACAGTTAAGTCAAACAGAAGACGTTTCAGTAAATTAAAACAGAATATGGAACTAAAACACGAGCAGTTAGTCATATTCTTTCGGAAAGGTAATGGTATCCCAGTCGATTTTTTTGCCTTATAAACTAATTCCTGATAAGGGGAAGCTGAATTTTTTCGACGATATGTAGCGATTACCTGCTGTAAAATTTTAGTAACTGTGTGAATATCTGTATTCAGTACTGTATTTGGCACATATTCAGCACGATGAGTTTTTATAAAACCAAGGCAGGCTTTTACGCCGCCAGCTAATTTTTCTGTATATAATTTTGGATTGCATCCGTTAAAATCTCCAACCATTTTAGCGGATATATTTTTAAGCATAAGTTGTGGAAGAATTTCAAGTTTTAACTGAGTAGTTCCGTCAGATGCGAAGGAAAAATCTTCAGGACTTAATTTATGGTTTAAACAGCGCTTGTAAAAATCAGTAGCAGTAGTGCCATCAATTAATTTAATGCCTGTAAGGTGAAGAAAATTATATGGATAAAAACTTACTTCCAGAGAAGAAATATGTTTATGCTTGTCTTTTAAAATAAATAGGAGCTGATAGCCATTGAGATTTTTAGTGGAAGTAGGAATGTCCTTGTGAGGTTTCGTGCAGAGTTTCTTGGATATGTGGGTGCCTAAGAATGATATCTACATTAGAGCATACTGTACGAAGTTTCCGTTTATATTCACGCCGGGTGTTAAATTCATCCCGCTGTACGGTCTGCAATTTTGTTAAACGATAATACTTAGAGGTTGCAACTTCAATGGCTCTTCTTTTCATTTCGGTATCAGTATGGCTACATGAGAGTTGTTGAAATATTAGTATGTCTAAGCCATTGGGAAATTAATGTCAGATTCATTCCATGCATCTATACCAGCATGGTCCTGCTATGGTGGAAAATATGAGGATATACTTTTTTCGGGACATCGGCGTTTTGTTTGTGTGCCTGTTCAGCATATTTATTCATGAAGATTCTACCCATATCATCAGAAAGTAGCATAAGCTACAATTCAGGATAACTCTATTTAATGGTGAAAAACGGTTGTTTATAAATACATGTAAACCAGAAAAAATAGGTGAGCAAGATTAAAATAAAGTTAATTCTTGTTCACCTATTGGATAATAGAATTTAATTCCTTGTTATTCGCTTTAAAACGGATGAAAGTAATAATAAATCTTCTTCAGAAAATTTACTAATATCTGAAATAATAGAATGTAACAAAGTAGGGTTCTGAAAAGATGGATCAAAAAATTCAGTAGGAGTAATATCGAAGTACTTACAAATATCTAAAAAAGTATTCATAGAGGGTAATATTCTGCCAGAACTAATTGATTGTATATATCCTTGCGAACGACCGATTGCTAAGCTCAAAGTGTATTCGGAGATTCCTTTTTGACAACGTAATTCAGTAATTCTATTTTTGATAAATGCTGAAAAATCAGTTTCCTCATTCATTCATGACACCTCCTATACATATTGTAAGTGTTTTAAAATAATTTTATTCGATTTTAAATATCTATTTGACAATTATTTTGCTGAAAAATATACTATAAATACCTAAAAACGGTTTTGAGTGAAGATTTAAAAGGAGATGACTTGCATGAGTAATACCGAGAGAGTATTATACTTCCCGGAGGGAAAAATCATGAAGACTATAATTTGTGATGATGAAAAAAGTACATGTTCCGAGCTGGAAGAGATTATACTGAAATATGCGAAAGAGAAGAGCGTTTCACTTGTGACAGAAGTTTTTTATTCTGGAGATACTTTGTTGGATTATTTGAAAAGAGAGAAAATAAACATTCTTTTTCTGGATATAGAATTGCCAGGGAAAGATGGAGTTATGGTAGGCAAATATATAAGAGAGGTTCTTGAAGAAGAGAATATATTTTTGATATATATATCTTCAAAGGAAAATTATGCATTACAGCTTTTTCAAAATCGCCCGTTTGATTTTTTGGTAAAGCCCATAGAAGCGGCGAAGATATATCATGTTTTGGATAATATTTATCGTATATCGGGAAAAAATAGTGTGGGATTTGAGTTCCAAACTCAAAATAGTACATATCGCATTTCGTATAAAGATATTTTGTATTTTCAAAGTACTGGAAGAAAAATTAATATTGTAATGAAAAAAGAGATCAGAACATTTTATGGAAAATTGAATGAGATTGAAAAACGAATTCCAGAAAATGTTTTTTTAAGAATACATAAATCGTATTTAGTAAATAAAAATTATGTAAAGGAATTTACATACGAGTGGGTAAAAATGCTGAATGGAGATGTACTAAATATAAGTAAAATTAATCGTGCAGATGTACGAAGAAAGATTTTGGAGAGTGCTGCAGATGAGTTTAAAAATATTTAATGATATTATAGCGTTACTGGCAAATGCATTACGTTTTTACGCATTGAAGTATTTTGTTGGTATTTTTGTGCAAAAAGAAGAGAGTAGATGGAAGCATGTCTCTATTTTATATATTATAGGCTGGGCATGGACAAGTGCGATAAGCTTGCTATTTTCCTCTCCGGCTATGAATATTTTGTCAAACATTACAAGTCTTTTTTTGATTTTTTTTCCATACCGCATAAAGAAAACAAAGAAATGTTTGGCTGTATTTATTATATATGTGATTAATGCATTGGTTGACAGCATTGTCATTTTATCTTTAACAAAATATACGATGGGACAGCCGGTGAATCAGGTATATGAATGTGTCACCAGCTTTGCTTTATTATTTATTGCAATTATTATCCAGAGGACAACAGAACCCGAAAAAGAAATTACATTACCGGCATTAAATATGGCTGCACTTTTAATGGTTCCTGTTGTCAGTATTGTATATATATATTATCTGATTATTGTTGCGCATGAAATAAAAGAAATTGTTATTTTTGCAGCACTGGCACTTCTTTTTATTAATATTCTCATTTTTTATCTGTATCATTCACTCCTTAAATTTTATTCTGCCCGTATGAATGAGCAGGTATTTAAGCAGATGTTAGAAGTTTATTCTTATCAATTAGATATAGCCAGAGAATCGGAAGAGCGGGTGAAAGCATTGAGGCATGATATAAAACATCATATCATTGAGTTGTCTGCAATGGCTAAAAAAAATAATAATGACGATATGATAAAATATTTAAGTGGCATGAAGGATTTTATGCTAAATCCAAAAGAATATTCAACTACAGGTAATCGGGAAATAGACGGAGTATTAAACTATATGCTGCAGAAAGCAAACAAGACGCTGAATCAGGTAGATGTTCAAATAAATATTCCGGAAGATCTATATTTTAATAATTTTAATATTTGCGTGATTTTGGGGAATCTGGTAGATAATGCAGTAAGAGAGGCCAGTAAATCGGAGGAAAAGTTACTAACTATAAAAATGCAAGTAAAACAAGAGGTATTATTAATCTTTATAGAAAACAGCTATTCAGGAAAAATCCTTGAAAAGAGAAATGGACTGCAGACAACTCAGCCAGAACTTGCAATACATGGTATTGGATTAGAAAATGTAAAAAAAGTGGTCATTGCCAATGGAGGAGAAATAAACATAGATTATACATCTAATAGATTCTGTGTTCAGGTCCTTTTATATATGTCGCGGATTAAAAACTAAGAGACTCGTTAGGGGTCTCTTTTTTACTTGAAAGAAAAGTCTAATTTTGACAAAATCGTGGGCGAATTTTGACAATCGAATAAATAATCAATAATTATATGCTACAATTCAATCACTTCAAAGGGAGGTGCAAGCCAATGGATAAGAGAACTTCTACAAATGGTAACAAGGTATTGGGGTACATAGCAAAGAGGATAGCTGTAAGAGATGCCAATACAACCTGTCCTTTCTTAGGATACCAGCCTAAACTTCCAACAGCTGTAAAAGAATTAAAGAATTTAAAATGAAAGGAGCTTCAAATTATGATGAACAAAAAGATTAAAAGAGCAATGTGTGGATTAGCTGCCTCTTTATGTCTGGTAGGCAGTACAGTTCCGGTATTTGCAGAAACAGTTGATTTTAATGTAACTGTACCAGGAGATATTCTTTCTAGGAGAGCTGTTAAAGCTGATTCTGAGCAGCGGTTTTATGTAACAGGAACTTCGTTTAATAAGACGGGAACATTGAACTGCAGGTCTATTAATCGAAACAATAGTGCAATCCAGTCAAACACAGCATCAATTTCCCCGAGTAAATTGTCGGGCAGTGCATCATATCGTAGCTATGCACCATCAGGGCAGTATTATTATATGACAACATCCGCCAGTGTACCAAATCTTCATGTGACTGGACGGTATACACCGTAATACTTTGCGAATAAAATTTGAAATAAGAAATTCAGCCAGGGGGATACACATTATACTGTATCCCTTAGCTGAGTTTTAGGAGAAAAAATATGATGAAAAAAATAAGAGGGTTCAGTCTGATATTATGTGCATATTCGGTTTTGGCTGGATGTAACAAGAGTGCTGTAGATGTCAAAGAAAAAGCAGGGGAAGAAATAGTTTCAATGGAAGAAGCAGAATATAGTTTCCCGGAGAAGTATGAAAAAACCTCTGATTCAGAGAAGGTAAAATTTAATTGTGAGTTGGAAGTGCCGGAAAACATAAAAGGACAAGCTATAAGCACAGTTGATGTAAAGGGACTATATAGCTGTGACAGAGAAAAAGCATGGACTATATTCGGTGAAGGAAAAGAAATAATTGAAAAACCAGAAACTCCGGTAGATGAAGGGAGGGCACCAGAAGACTATTATCTATTTGCAAATGATGAAAGTCTTGATATAAATGAAGGCATTACTTACGGAAGCAGCAATTCCAAATATTATTCATACATCGGTGCGCAAAATTCAGATAATCAGGTTGTGTTTGAAGAGTCAGATGTTTCCTTTAAAAGCGGCGAAGAATGTATTACAGAATTACAAAAAATAATAGATGAATTGGGATACCATTCAGAAGACTTTATATTTGCTTGTTATCCCTTAAATTTTCAGACAATGAAAAATTTGGAAGAACAATATTTACAGGAAGGTCTTTTAACAGAAGAAAAAAGAAAGGAAAGTTGGAGTCAGGAAGATGATGCGTATTTTATTTATGCGTATCAAAAATATGAAGATATTCCAGTTTTTCATGAAATGATGAGTATTGCCAGAAGCATGGCATACGATACTCCGGATAATGCTCCTGTCCAGGCGATATATTCTACCCGGGGAATTGAAATTCTGGATATTGGCGGCGTTTATGAATTTGAAAAGGGAGAACAACAAGTTTTACTGAAGCCTTTCGAGGATATTGCTGCTGTGGTTGAGGAAAAATTTGAGAATATTTTAAACGATGCGGAGTATGAAGTGACGAGAGCAAAATTCTATGAGAGGGTATATCTGGATGAGGGACAAAAATATAAGGCAGATCCTATCTGGTATTTTGAAGTAGTCGAAAATAATATAAGTAAATCTGTAACATTAATTAATGCGGAAACAGGAAAGGAAATATTCTTGCAATAAAAGATTAGCGAAAGGGATGTTTTATGAATAGATCCACAATTCCTTATTCAATTGTAGAAGAACGAAGAAGGCTCAATAAATGTATAGAGAATGCCCCGAATGAGTGTGAGAAAGAAATATACAGAAAGATCAGGGATATGAAGATTCCCTATGACAAATTGGATACAATTCTCGAAACAAGCAAAGAGCTGATTAAAAAGAAAGAGAAACAAAGAAAAAAAAGGATGTTATTCCTGATAAATGTAAGTGGCTTTGCTGCAGGTATTTGTATATTTATTTTTTTCTGTGGAAAAAGAGCTGTTTACAAAAGGAGAGAAACGGATGAATAGAGCACATTATTTAAAAACGGATATCCGTCGTCTGATAAAAAATTATCCAATATATTTAGCCATTGTGGGTGTTACAGTATCCATGTGGTTTTCCCTTGAAGATTATGCGTTTACTGAGGGAATGGTAAATGGAAATGCGCTAGATACATACCATTTCGCTGTTAGTATGTCCGGGATTATGATTGCCTATGCTTTTTGCGCATTTTCTTATACAACTGTGTTTTGTGAGGATTTGGAGTATAAATATGCCAGATACAGCATTAACAGAGGAAATACATGGAAATATGTGGTATCCAAGGCAGTGGTTGTTTATGGATCGTCCGTGATCACTATGGTTTTGGGAAGCCTTCTGTTTGTTGCGTCTATACGGTTAAAGATACCTTGGACTTCAGAGGGATTACAGGATGCTTTTTTTATGGAAGGAATGTACGGTTCCCTGATTGCTGGAGAACACTACTGGTCTTATGTTTTTTTATTCGCATTGCAAATGGGGATGCTTGCAGGGGTCTTGTCATTGGCAGCTTCATTTCTGTCTATGTTTGTTTCTAATAAAATGCTCGTATTAATCACACCTGTTTTAATACAACAGATATTAATGGAATACAGTGGAAAAGGCTGGTTCAATGCAATGCTGATATATCCGACCTTGAACCGGTTTTCGACGGATATACAGTACTTTCTTACTGCTCTCGGTTGCAGTTTATGTTTTTCAGCGTTGTTTACCTGGGGTATCTACAAAAAAATAAAAAACAGATTGTAGAGGTGGGAACATGAAGTTATTACAGTATATCTGGAAAAGTTCTATGATGAAAATTATCAATAGCAAAATGGCAGTTTTTACAATATTGATGATTGTAGTCAGCCGAACATATGTGGGGGCTATCCGACAGTTTTCAGTTGCAGTGGACTATCCATCCTCTTGGTGTGTATTTCCATTTGCCATGTGTAGTTTTTCTTATCTAATTATGTTTTGGTTTGGAGTAATTTATGTGAACACGGATGTGCCTTTTATGCAGCATGTGAATATGTACCATGCGATACGTGTAGGAAGAAAGCGTTGGGCATTAGGGCAGATAGGAGGGATTTTTATCCGTTCCGTTGTTCTTACTGTTGTGGCAGTCATCTGCACAATACTCCCTCTTTTACCGGACATTGAATGGAGCAATGAATGGGGAAAGCTACTGAGGACGGCAGCAACGACAAGGGCTCTTACGCAGTTTGATAGTTCTGTGTTTATTTATTACGAGATTTTCTCTGAATTTTCGCCATTACAGCTTATAGGGCTGGAGATTCTTCTTTGCGCCTGTATCTGTACATTTATAGGGGTTCTGATGTTCCTGTTAAGTTTGTTTTTGAATAAGATTGCTGCAGTTGCCGGTGGTCTTGCCCTAGCAATCGCTCTATTTCCTGTGCTGAACATACATCCCATGATACGTCATAAACTGGCCTTTTTTATCCCGACGATATGGGCTGAACTGGCAAGGATTGCAACCCCGGATTATGGTTACTATTGGTTGCCATCTATACCTTATATGTTCGGGTTTTTAATAGTAGGGATTTTGTGTATGACGGTCATTATTTTAATAAAAGTAAAAAAAATAGAATTTAACTGGGAAAATGAGGATATATAGCGAGGAGTGAAATATATGGACAGACAGGATTATGTAATTGAAGTATCTCATGTAAGTAAAAGCTTTAAAGATAACAAGGTTTTAAAGGATGTTTCTCTTTTATGTGAAAGTGGTAAAATATATGGTCTTGTAGGGCACAACGGTTCTGGAAAGACTGTTTTGTTTAAATCTATTTGCGGTTTTCTCTCCTGCGATGAGGGAACGATAACCGTCAACGGCAAAGTAATGGGAAAAGATAAGGATATGCTGACTGATGCGGGGATTATTATTGAAGAACCCGGGTTTTTAAGGACCTGGAGTGGCTATCATAATCTAGAATTTCTTTATACATTACGGAACAAAAAGAACAAAGACTATCTCTGCTCTGTTCTGAGAAAGGTTGGTTTAGATCCTGCATTGAAGCGACCGGTTGGAAAATATTCGCTGGGTATGCGTCAGAGACTTGCTCTTGCACAGGCCATCATGGAAGATCCGGGAATTTTGATTTTGGATGAACCTATGAATGGTCTGGACAAAAACGGGGTAAGAGAAATCAGGGAGCTTCTGTTAAAAATGAAAGAAGAAAATAAACTGATTATCCTGGCTAGCCATAACCGGGAGGATATAGAGGTTCTTTGCGACGAGGTATATGAGATGGAGGGAGGTGTGATCAGTAAAGCAAATGTAAGCAGTTTGCATGTAGAAGGACGTTATACACCGTGATCTGTAAGTGGGAGCAGAAAAATGAGAAAAGACATAATGATTTCAGGTATATGTGCTTTATCGCTTATTATGCTGACTCAAAATGCGTATGCGCAGACGTATGAAAAGGAATCCGAATCCGGTAAAGTTAGGTTTCAGTGTGAGTTAGAAGTTCCGGAGAATTGGAACGGAAAAGAGATTCCCAAATTTATTTTGGAAAGTGTGCATTTTGTGGATAGTGAAAAGGCATATGCAAATTTTGTAGAAGGAAAAGAAATTCTTGACAAGCATAATACTCCTGCCAGTGATTTATATCCGGAAGAAAACTATTATGTTTTAGCGGATGGTACAAATGTAGGGATTGGAATGGAGTTTGGAGTATCAACGGAAAAATCGGCTTATTATGCTCAAATAGGGGTGACTAATACGGAGAATATGGAGAAGTTTACTTCTGCGACAGAATCTATTGTAAACGATCAGGATGCTGTACAAAAAGTAAAAGAAACTCTTGAAAATGCCGGATATGCAGTAGAAAATTTAGTTTTTCAGACTTCTTCTTTGAGCGCGGATATACTTCGGGAAATTGAAAACCAATATGTTGCTGAAGGATTGCTGGAAGAGAGTAAACGAAAGCCTGAGTGGACAAACGAGGATGATGTATGTATCGTATATGCAAGGCAGACAGTAAGTGGGATTCCTGTGTATCCTGAATTATCGGTTATGGCACAGGCGCTTGCATATGATACGCCAGAGTCCAGTCCAGTGGTTGCTGTTTGTTCTACACGGGGGATAGAAAGCCTGCGTGTGTATGGTCTTTATGATTTCCAGGAAGATGGGGAAAATGTACCGTTAAAAGGTTTTGACGAAATCGCAGCAACGGTAGAAACAAAGTATGAAAACTTATTAGATGAATCTACTTATACAGTGACTCGGGCAAAATTTTATGAGCGTGCATACATAAATGAAGATCAGCAATATACGGCAGAACCAATCTGGTATTTGGAGATAAATGATAATAATTCTCAAAAATACGTCATGCTGGTTAATGCTGAAACAGGTAAAGAGATATATTTAATGTAGGGTTAATATGATTAAAGAGAGAGATTCTGTAGGAGAAAATTGAATGATAGGTGAGTGGAGCAGGAAAATATCAAACCAAATATGTGAAAATCAGAACGAAAAGGAAATTATTCAATATGGTTTAAATCAGCTTTTTTGGATACTATTAAATTTTTTTGCAATTGCAATATCAGGTGTTTTGTGGCACGAATTTTGTTTTAGTATCTTGGTCTTTTTGGAAATATATTTTTTGCGCCCGTATGCGGGCGGTTATCATGCTGATACAGAAATAAAATGCTGTATGATTTCTGTAGGAATCGTGAATATTGCAATGCTAGTAAGAAAAATCAACGTGATTTCGTTGGATTGTATGTTTGTTATTTATTTATGCTTCATTTGTGTAATTGTTCTGTTTTCTCCTGTAGATAATCCGATACATCCATTGTCAAAAGTCGATAGTAGGTTCTATGCAAAAAGATCGAGGCAATTAATTTTTTGGTACAGCTTCTTGCTTGTAATAAGTATAGCTCTGCGAATTATGGTTTTAAGAGATTCAATTATATACACAGTTTTGATAGTAGGAATATCTGTATTGGCAGGAAAATGGAAGTACAGGAAGCGAGTATATATCATCTGGAGCAAGTTTTCCTGATCCGTGTGATATCTGAATAATGCAGAATCATTGGTCTTGAAAGATTTGACAAAAAGCTTATCAATACCAAGTTTGCTTACGAATTCTTTGATAAGAAGTAAGCCTGCATCGGAGGATAAATCGTTACTGTTCACTCCGTTCACAGTAACCATGAATACTTTCAAGTATCCGGAGTAAGTAAAAGTAGATTGACAGATAATATAGAAAAGCGTATTATAATAATAAAAGGTGGGATTTCCCACACAAATGCTTGCGTAGGAGGTGTTGGTAATGGAAGCGATGAAAGATTATGTTGCCCATCTGGATAACAAAAAAAGAATTACGCTCAGAGGAGCTGCTTATCAGTATTACAATGTAAAAGAATACGGAAATGGCTGCATTATTCTGGAACCTCGGGAACTGGCTGTGCCAGAGAGCATTTCAGCCAGAACTCTGGCAGATATGGATCGTGCAGTAAGTAACTTTAAGAGAGGCGATGTTTCCCCGGCTATTGACCTGTCAGATTTTTAAAAGGAATAAGAGATGAATTTTAATATACGAATGGGAATTCCTGAAATGCAGGAACTTTGGTTAGATCTGCAGGAGAAATATCGTTCCGGTAATATAAAAAAGAAGGAAGAACAGTTGTATAAAAAGTGGGGAAAGGCTTTAAAGCTGTTGTCGGCTGATCCGGGTTATCCGAGTCTTCAAACCCATGAAATAGAGCCATTATCCAGACGTTATGGAATGAAAGTGTGGCAATCATATCTGGAAAATAAAACCAGTGGCGCAATGAGAATGTACTGGGTTTATGGACCAGACCAGAAAGATATTACAATTATCGGACTGGAACCACATCCGGAAGATAAGAAAAATGGCGCATACGACCGAATTTCACTGTCGAATTTGTAGAATATGGAACTAAAATACGAGCAGTTAGTCTATGAAAAATAGGTTAGCTGCTTTTTGCATGCAAAAAGGGAGGTACCGTGTATGGGATATGCACGTAAAGATGTAGAGAAAACAAAGAAAATAGCAAAGAAATTTGTACGCTATCAAGAGGGTGCAGAGCTTTACAGCATTGGACTGAGAAAGTTGATTTTTCCAACGTAAAAATCGAGCCGATCTTCAAGAAGCTTCTGAAGTTCATGCTGGATGACGGAGAATGCAAGGATCGCACTGCGACGGAAAGTAATGATACTGCTTCAGGTATGCCATATATGGCATATATAAGGCACAAAAAGGAATATGTCAATATCCCCCCGCAGGGCTTACTGATGTCAGAATTGTCTGATATCATAAAAGCCAGTTACCAATAAAGAAAAAGCGAGGGAACATGAAATGAAAAAGGGTTTATTGACAATGGCCGGAGTGCTTCTGACTGTATCACTGGTCAGTGCCGGAACAACAGTGCCTGTACTGGCAGAGGAAGAAACAACACTGGTATATGGAAGCGGAGATTATACCAGGATTAATCCTGCTATGGATGAACATGGAGAGATCAATATTCTGATCTTCAACGGTTTAACTGCACATGACGGAGATAATCAGGTAGTTCCGGGACTGGCAGAGAGCTGGGATTTTGATGATGAAACCAATACTTATACATTCCATATGGCAGAAGATGCGAAATGGCAGGATGGCGAACCTGTGACAGCAGAGGATGTTAAGTTTACTATCGAAGCGATCATGGATCCGGAAAACGGTTCTGAGAATGCACCCAACTACGAGGACGTAGAAGAGATCAATGTGATTGATGATCATACGGTTGCGTTCAAGCTTGAGGACAAAAACGTTGCATTCCTTGACTATATGACAATGGCAGTTCTTCCTAAGCATCTGCTTGAGGGAGAAGATATGCAGACTTCTGACTTCTTCCGTAATCCGGTAGGAACAGGTCCATACAAGATTGAATCCTGGGATGAGGGACAGGCGATCACACTGGTTAAGAATGAAGATTATTTCAAGGGTGAGCCTTCCATCGATAAAATTGTATTCAAGATCGTACCGGATGACAATGCGAAAGCACTTCAGTTAAAATCCGGAGAACTTGATCTGGCATTATTAACACCAAAGGATGCAGCTGCTTTTGCAGATGATGAGGCATATACATGCTACGATATGAAGACTTCTGACTATCGTGGAATCATGTTTAACTTTGGAAATGAATACTGGCAGAAAAATCGTGATCTGATCCCGGCAGTATGCTATGGGCTTGACCGTCAGGCGATCATCGACGCAGTTATCCTTGGACAGGGAATGCCGGCTTATGGACCTCTTCAGAGAAATATCTACAATTATGAAGATGTAGAGCATTATGATTACAATCCTGAAAAAGCAAAAGAAATTCTGGAAGCTGCAGGATGCGAGATGGGTGATGACGGATTCTATTATCGTGACGGCGAAAAAGTGGGATTTGTGATCAGCGTAAGTGCAGGAGATCAGGTACGTATTGATATGGCTCGGATCGCAGCACAGGAACTGAAAGAGATCGGCATGGATGTATCAGTAGAGATCCCTGCACAGACAGACTGGGCAGGACAGATGGCATTCCTGATCGGATGGGGAAGCCCATTTGACGCTGACGACCATACATACAAAGTATTCGGAACAGATAAGGGAGCAAACTACTCCGGCTATTCTAATGCAGACGTTGACAAGTATCTGACAGAAGCAAGACAGTCAGCTGATCCGGAAGTTCGTGCAGAAGCCTATGCTGATTTCCAGAAAGCTCTGGCAGAGGATCCGGCTTATGCAATGATCTGCTATATTGATGCCAACTATGTTGCTGACAGCAATATTAAAGGAATCGATCCTGATACAATTATGGGACATCATGGAGTTGGAATCTTCTGGAATGTGGCAGACTGGACTATTGAATAATAAAATGATATCAGGATCAAAAGGTCAAAAAGCCATTCATGCTTGCGCCATAAGACCTTTGACTCTAACATCATAAAAAAGATAAAGGTTGTGACGGGGGCACTAAAGGTGCCCCCCTTTTTACACGAGCGGAAAAAGGATTAAAAATGGAACATTTATTAGAGGTTAAAAATCTTTCAGTCAGCATTGACGGTCCTGCCGGAGAAGTCCAGGCAGTAAGAGATGTGTCTTTTTCATTAAAAAAGGGAGAGGTGCTGGCTATAGTTGGAGAATCCGGATGCGGGAAGAGTGTGCTTTGCAAAAGTATCATGAAGCTTTTGCCGCCAAGTGCAAAGATTAAAGAGGGCAGCATTTGTGTGAACGGACAGGATATCACCTGTTACAGGGAAAGGGAGATGCAGAAACTACGTGGAAGAGTTTTTTCTATGATCTTTCAGGATCCTATGACATCCCTGAATCCAACTATTAAAATCGGAAAACAGATTGGGGAAGCAGTGGTGATCCACAATAAGAATTATACGAAAAAACAGGTAGATCAAAAAGTTCTGGAACTTATGGAACTGGTAGGTATCTCCCATCCAAAGGAACGATATCATCAGTATCCCTGGCAGTTCTCCGGAGGAATGCGTCAGAGATGTGTCATGGCCATCGCTCTGGCAGCAGATCCGGATATTTTATTTGCAGATGAACCAACTACTGCACTGGATGTGACCATACAGGCACAGATTCTGGATCTTCTGCGGGAAATACAGATGAAGCTTGGAACAGCTACCATACTGGTATCCCATGATCTGGGAGTGGTTGCACGTGTGGCAGACAGAGTGGCAGTCATGTATGCAGGCAAGATCGTAGAGATCGGTACAGCAGAGGAAGTGTATTATGATCCCAGACATCCATACACATGGGGACTGATGAGATCACTGCCTGCATTTGCAAATGGAAAAGAAAGCCTGTACACCATCCCTGGCATGCCTCCTACTTTGATAGATCCGCCGAAAGGTGATGCTTTTGCATGTAGAAACGAATATGCCCTGAATATTGATTATGAAGAAATGCCGCCTATGTTTAAGATAACAGATACTCATTATGCGGCAACCTGGCTGCTGGATTCAAGAGCACCGCAGATCAAATCACCTATGGGAGGAACAGCGCATGAGTAAAGAAGTTTTATTGGATGTCAGGCATCTGACTCAGCAGTTTCATCTGACAAAAAAGATCAAGGTAAAGGCTGTAGATGATGTCTCATTTCAGATCCATAAAGGTGAGATCTTTGGTCTGGTAGGGGAATCCGGTTCAGGAAAGTCCACAGTTGCCAGATGTCTGATGAATATATATCAGCCGGCTCAGGGAGAAATCTGGTATAAAGATGTAAATATCTGCGACAAAAAGGAATTCAAAAAGCATAAAAAAATGCTGCAGACCCGCCGCCAGATGATATTTCAGGATTCCGCATCCAGTCTGAACCAGAAAATGAAGGTGTCAGATATTATTACGGAACCAATGAGAATCCAGCATATCACACCTCCGAGAGGAAGCTTTGTGAAGGAAGCTGCTTTTCAGATGGAATATGTAGGACTTGAGAACAGTTTCCTGGACCGTTATCCATCTGAATTATCAGGGGGACAGAGACAGCGAGTGGCCATAGCCAGATCTCTGTGTATGGAACCGGAATTTCTGGTGGCTGATGAACCGATAGCTTCCCTGGATGTGTCCATACAGGCACAGATCGTCAATCTGTTCCGTCATCTGCAGGAGGAGCATGGATTTACATTTCTGTTTATAGCTCATGACCTGGCTATGGTTGAGTATCTCTGTGACCGTGTGGGAGTTATGTATCATGGAAAACTGGTAGAACTGGCGCCATCAGAAGAATTGTATTCCAATCCGGTGCATCCTTATACAAAAACATTGCTGTCTGCAATTCCTGTTCCTGACCCGATCAGGGAGAGAAAAAGAGTTCTGCAGTACTATGATGGCGAAGGAATGGAAAACAGCGTGTGGACAGAAGTGTCACCCGGACATTTTGCAATGCTTCCGGCTGAAGGAAAGGGGTGCAGTATATAATGAGACAAAAAAAGTTAGTCTACTATGGTAAAAAATGCCTGATATTCCTGATCTCAGTATTTATATTGTCTGTAGCTGTATTTTATGTAGCCCGTCTTGCACCGGGAGATCCGTTGATCTCCTATTATGGTGACCGTACAGAGAAGATGAGTCCGGAAGAACGTGAATGGGCTATGGAGAAACTGGGGCTGAACGAACCAATTTCTGTACAGTATGTGAAGTGGGTAAAAAATGCCTTTCATGGAGAATTTGGAATTTCATTTAAATATAAACAGGATGTGGTAGAAGTGATCGGCGGCCGTATTGGCAATACACTTGTACTTGGAGGAATCGGATTTATCATTATGTTTGCCGGAGCCTTGCTCCTGGGAATCCTGTGTGCCTGGTACGAAAACCGGCTGGCAGACCGGATCCTGTGTAAGCTGGGAACCATATCCAGTTGTATTCCTGAGTTCTGGATGGCTCTGGTTCTGATCCTTGTTTTTTCTGTAAATCTTAAGATCCTGCCAAGCAGTGGAGCTTACAGTGCAGGAAATGCAGGAGATATCGGTGACAGAGTGCTGCATCTGATCATGCCTCTGACCATCGTGGTCATGGAGCATTTATGGTATTACGCTTACATGATCCGAAATAAGATCCTTGAAGAGGTTCGCGCAGATTATGTACTTCTGGCAAAGGCAAAGGGACTGAATAAGAAAAAGCTTATGTTCAGACATTGTGTCCGAAATGTAATGCCTGCTTATCTGAGTATTATGGCCATTGCAGTCCCCCATGTACTTGGAGGAACCTATGTGGTAGAAAGTGTATTCTCTTATCCCGGAATCGGAGCTCTGTCCTATGAGAGCGCCAGATACCATGATTACAATCTGCTGATGCTGCTTTGTATGATGTCAGGAATCCTGGTTATTTTCTGTAATATTGTCAGTCAGACGATCAATGAACAGATAGATCCCCGCATGAAGGATGAAGTAATAACCGAGAAATCGGAGGTAGTAGAAGGATGACCAATAATTTATTTGAACTGGCAGGAAACAGAAAGACAGAAACCGTAATTCCCAAATCAAAGAAAAAGTGGTATCAGGGAAAACCGGTTGTTTCAGCAGCAATCCTAATTCTTATCGTACTGGGCTGCCTGTGTGCGGAACTGATCATGACAAAGGATCCTGCTTATATCGATCTGTTAAACTATAATAAAGCTCCTGACAGGGAGTTCCTTTTTGGAACGGATACTATGGGAAGGGATATTTTTTCCATGATCTGGTATGGAGGAAGGATCTCAATTCTGATCGGTGGATTAGCCACAGTTATTTCTACTTTTATTGCAGTGGTAGTCGGTGCCTTCAGTGGAGTGGCACCTGCCTGGCTTGATGAACTGATCATGAGATTTACAGAAATATTCTTAAGTATACCAACTCTGCTCCTGATCATTTTGCTGCAGGCTATCATGGGGGAGGCCAATATCCTGAGTCTGTCCTTTGTGATCGGTGTGACCAGCTGGACCAGTATTGCGAAAGTAGTACGCACAGAGGTACGGCAGATACGAAACAGTGAGTATATCATCGCTGCAAGATGTATGGGAGCAGGATTCTTCCGTATTTTGTGGAAGCATCTGTTACCGAACTTTTTCTCATCCATTATGTTTATGGTAGTCATGAATGTAAGAACTGCAATGATCTCTGAAGCTACTTTAAGTTTTATGGGTATTGGACTTCCGATAGAGATTATCACATGGGGAAGTATGCTGTCTCTGTCAGATAAGGCATTAATGACAGGATCCTGGTGGATCATTCTGATCCCGGGAATTTTCCTGGTTGCCACAGTGCTCTGCCTGACCAATATAGGAAATGCCTGCAGAGAGCAGACAAACAGAAAAGAAAGTAACTTTTAAAATTTGACCGAAATCTCGCTGCCTTGTTGCTGATTTGTCTGATTTATGATATTATGAAAATATCTTAAAAAATCTAAAAAACAAGGCAGGAGTGGTCAAAATGTATCAGGAAGAATACAAACGTTGGTTGGCAGCAGATCTGCAGGATGCGGATCTTAATCCGGAATTATCCAAAATCGAAGGAAATGATGAAGAAATCAAAGATCGTTTCGCAGTAGCGCTGAAATTCGGAACAGCCGGACTTCGCGGAGTTCTCGGGGCCGGAACCAACCGTATGAATATTTATGTAGTTCGCCAGGCAACACAGGGACTTGCGAACTGGGTAAAAACACAGGGCGGTAATCAGACAGTAGCCATCAGCTATGACAGCCGTCTCAAGAGTGATGTATTTGCAAAAACAGCAGCAGGTGTACTGGCAGCAAATGATATTAATGTCAGAATCTATGACGCATTGATGCCTGTACCGGCACTTTCCTTTGCAACACGTTACTATGAATGCAATGCAGGTATTATGGTAACAGCATCCCACAACCCGGCTAAGTACAACGGATACAAAGCATACGGTCCTGACGGATGCCAGATGACAGACGATGCAGCTGCCATTGTATATGAAGAAATCCAGAAAACAGACGTACTTACAGGTGCGAAATATATGTCCTTCGCAGAAGGTGTGGAAGAAGGAAAAATTCGTTTCGTAGGAGATGACTGCAAGCAGGCTCTCTATGAAGCTATCGAATCCCGTCAGGTTCGTCCGGGTCTCTGCAAGACAGCAGGACTGAAACTGGTTTACAGCCCGTTAAACGGATCAGGACTTGTACCTGTAACTCAGGTATTAAAAGATATCGGAATCACAGATATCACAATCGTTCCGGAACAGGAATATCCGAACGGATACTTCACAACCTGCAGTTATCCGAACCCGGAAATCTTTGCAGCTCTGGAGCTTGGATTAAACCTTGCAAAAGAAACAGATGCAGACTTAATGCTTGCAACTGACCCGGATGCAGACCGCGTTGGTATTGCAATGAAATGCCCGGATGGTTCCTATGAACTGGTAACAGGTAATGAGGTAGGTGTACTCCTTCTTGACTATATCTGCGCAGGCCGTATCGAAAAAGGCACAATGCCAAAGAACCCGGTAGCAGTGAAATCCATTGTTTCCACACCACTTGCAGATGCAGTGGCAGAGCACTATGGAGTAGAACTCAGAAGCGTACTTACAGGATTTAAGTGGATCGGCGATCAGATCGCACAGCTTGAAGCAGCAGATGAAGTAGACAGATTTATCTTCGGATTTGAAGAGAGCTACGGATACCTTGCAGGCCCATATGTACGTGACAAGGATGCTGTTATCGGATCTATGCTGATCTGTGAAATGGCTGCATATTACAGAAGCATCGGAAGTTCTCTGAAACAGAGAATGGAAGAGATTTATGCACAGTACGGACGTTACCTGAACAAAGTAGACAGCTTTGAATTCCCGGGATTAAGCGGAATGGACAAGATGTCAGCTCTGATGCAGGGACTTCGTGACAAACCTCTCACAGAGATCGCAGGTCATGCAATTGTAAAAGTAACAGATTATCAGAAACCGGAAGAAACAGGACTTCCTGCAGCAAACGTACTGATCTACAAGCTGGATAACGGCGAGACAGTAGTTGTCCGCCCATCCGGAACAGAACCAAAGATCAAGATCTATTACACAACTCTCGGCAAGAACCTGGAAGAGGCAGAAGCTGAGAAAGAGAAGCTTGCAGAAGCATTAAAACCGATTATGGCATAAGCAATTGTAAGCAGAACTGAATAAAATATACCAAACCGGAAAGGCTGTGCTCATTGGAGGTGCAGTCTTTCTTTTTGTAACCCGCAGGGGACTTACTGTTACTGTGAATGGAGTGAACAGTAACGACTTACTTGATTCGGTTAAATAGGATTGATATAATTAACACTCTTTGCTACAATAAAAAACAGCGAAAATAAGAATAAGACTGCTTATGAATGAGAGGAAAACATACTATGGAAGAATATGAAGTAATCAGCATCCCGGTATCTGACGGAACAGAACGGGATTTTGCGATCATGGATACCTTTGAATTTGAAGGACAGGGATATCTGGCAGTTTCTCTGATCGAAGGAGATGAGATCCAGGAGGGCGTTTACATTTACCGTTACCACAATGCAGAAGATGGAGATGTTGTGGTAGAGCAGATCACTTTGCCTGCAGAATACAAAAAGGTGACAAAATTTTACGAACAGATGTAAGAAAAAATATCTCGAAAAGAACCTGCATCTTGTGATAAAATAAAAAAGAAAATCAAATTTTGATCAATAAAAACAGGAGAAAAAAACGATGGAAAAATCAACCGTTTATTTTACTGATTTCAGATGTCCGGTTGGCACCAGCCAGCTTGATAAACTGAAGAAACTCTGCGTTACAGCCGGAATCAAAGACATTGATATGGATGGAAAATTCGTGGCTATTAAAATGCATTTCGGAGAACTTGGCAATCTGGCTTTCCTGCGCCCAAATTACGCAAAAGCAGTAGCTGATCTCTGTAAAGAGCAGGGAGGACTTCCGTTCCTCACAGACTGCAACACTCTTTATCCGGGAAGCCGTAAGAATGCACTGGAGCATCTGGAGTGCGCAAATCTCAACGGATTTAACAGCATTTCAACAGGATGCCAGATTATCATCGGTGATGGCTTACGCGGTACAGACGAAGTAGAAGTACCGGTAGTTAACGGTGAATATTGTCAGACTGCACTGATCGGACATGCGATCATGGATGCAGATATTTTTATCAGCTTAAGCCACTTCAAAGGACATGAAGCAACCGGCTTCGGCGGTGCACTGAAGAATATCGGAATGGGATGCGGAAGCCGCGCAGGTAAGATGAAACAGCATGCCAGCGGAAAACCTGCAGTAAATGAAGAACTTTGCCGCGGATGCCGTCGCTGCGCGAAAGAGTGCGGAAGTGATGCGATTACATATCCGAATAAAAAAGCAGTCATTGATTATGATAAATGTAAAGGCTGCGGCCGTTGTATCGGAGCCTGTGGTTTTGATGCCGTATATAATCCAAACAGCAGTGCGAATGAACTTCTTGACCGTAAGATGGCAGAATATGCACAGGCAGTCTGTCATGGCCGTCCGCATTTCCATGTAGCGCTTGTTCAGGATATCAGCCCGAACTGTGACTGCCATGGCGAAAATGATGCACCAATCCTTCCTGATATCGGAATGTTTGCAAGCTTTGACCCGGTTGCTCTGGACCAGGCCTGCGCAGATGCCTGTCTGAAAGCAACTCCGATCGAGAACAGCCAGCTTGGAGAAAACCTGGCAAAACCTGACTGGCATTGCCACCACGACCATTTCAAAGATTCCAACCCGAACATTGAATGGCAGGCAACACTGGATCAGGCAGAGAAGATTGGTCTGGGAACCAGACAGTATGAACTGAAGATTGTGAAATAATATGTTTATCAGCAGTGGAAAATAAATGCGAAAAAGTAATAAACAAAAAGGACCGGATGAATGAACTATATTGTCTTTGACCTGGAATGGAATCAGAATCCTTCGGGAAAGAAAACACGTAACGACAGGCTTCCATTTGAGATTATCGAGATTGGGGCTGTAAAAGTAAACAGCAAAAAAGAAATAACGGATCATTTTCACCGACTGATCAAACCACAGGTCTATAAATGGATTCATGACAGCATCCATGAGGTAATTCATGTAGATTATAAAGATCTTATGAAAGGCGTGCCCTTTGAGCAGGCAGTCAGGGAATTTATTGACTGGTGCGGAGAAGACTGGTACTTTTTTACCTGGGGAAATCAGGACGTGATGGAACTTCAGAGAAATATGAAGTTCTATGGCCTGCTGGATCTGCTTCCCGGACCTGTTACCTATTATGATGTGCAGAAACTATACAGTATCAGTTATGATGACGGTACACACAGGTGTGCATTGGAGCATGCGATCGATGAGCTGAAAATAGAGAAATCCAGGGGATTTCACCGGGCGCTTGCAGATGCCTGGTATACAGCGAAAGTTCTGGAGAAAATAAATAACATAATCATCATCAATCATCCGTCACTGGATGTTTACCAGAATCCAAAGAAGAAAAAAGACGAGATACATATTTCCTATCCGGATCATGATAAATATGTATCCAGAGAATTTGCCACAAGAGAGCGAATCATGAAAGACCGCGAGGTGACCAGCACCAGATGTCCGGTCTGTCATCTGCCTGCAAAGCGCAAACTCCGATGGTTTATGAATAATCCAAAGGTTTATTACAGCATATCCAATTGTGAAGAACATGGACTGATAAGAGGCAAGATCCGCATCCGAAAAACAGAAGATGAGAAATATTTCGCTGTGAAGACATTGCGTTTCACAGATACAGAAGAAGCGGAGGAACTTCGTGAAAGAAAAGAAGTCCTCCGCCTCAGGCGAAAACTAAAAAGAAGCGTTGAGAAGGAGATCTGAAAGGATCTCCTTTTCATATTGCATTCCATATCCGACCATATGGCCGTCTGAATAATATTTACTTTTAATTCGCTTTGGACCGACAGAATTGTTCAGAAGTTTCTGCTTCTTTACAAGCTGGCTCACATCGGTTCCTGTGGGGACAGTTACGTACACATGCCTCATATAATAGAAGGAACACAGATTATTCCAGTCCTTTAACAGGTGCTTTTCGCATGGGAGAAATACTGCCGGTACCGGATCGGTATCTATATTCAAGTCTACTTTTTCAAAATTGTCGAAGCCGTAATCCAGCAGAGAAGTTGTGTCAGGAAAAGCGCCGTTTGTAGAATTCAGCACAACTGCAATGAGAATGGAATTTCCTCTCTTGGCATAGGTGACAAGCGTACTTCCCGCTGCATCGGTGTATCCGGTCTTTCCTCCCAGAACCCCATCGTATGCATAAGACTGTCCGGGCATCATCTTATGGTGATTGAGAAGATAACGGGTTTCAGACTGCTTATTAGTCGGAGGAATCTCATAAACCTGTGTGGTCACAAATTTACGGAATCTGGGATTATACCAGGCTGCCTTTGCAATCTTCATCATATCACCTGCGGTGGTATAATGCGTCTCATCCGGAAGACCATTTGGATTATTAAAATGGGTGTTCTTACAGCCAAGCTGAGCTGCCCTCTGGTTCATCAGTTCAACAAACTTCTTTACAGAACCGCTTGTTTTTTCTGCCAGAGCAAGAGCCATCTCATTGGCGGATTCCAGCATCAGAGCCATCAGGGCCTGCTCTACTGTGAAAACCTCTCCTGTTTCTGCGTAAATGCTGGAGCTTCCGGCCTCAATCCCATAAGCCGCTTCCTGCGACATGGTGATCGTATCGTCCATATTCAGATATTCACAGGCCAGAAGAGCGGTCATGATCTTAGTGATACTGGCGGGATATAGCTTATCTTTGGCATTCTTGGAATAAAGAATAGTATCAGTGACTGCATCCATCAGCACTGCGGACTGTCCCTCGATATTAGGACCGGTGGGCCATCCTTTGACAGAATCGATATCTGAGGCCTGTGAATAGGTTTCTGAATGACCGGCTTCAGGAGTGGCAGAGGTCTCGGCAGCGTAAGTGACTGCAGGCTGGGAGGTCAGAATCCCTGCACAAAGCATTCCGGTGAGGAAACGTTTCATTAATTTATGAAATTTTGTTTTAAACATTTGAAATTACCCTTCATTAAATATACATAGTAGTTGCTTTCCATATCCTAGTACATCGTTTTAAATGACGTTCGGACAAAATATTCTACCTTATTATATCATTAATTACAATGCCTGTGTAAAATTTATATGATAGTATGTTAACAGTGTGTTACTGTTCGGGAGTTTGACAGTAACCAGTGTTATTAAACAGTAACAGGATTACCCTAATATTCAAAAAAATACTTGACACAGTGAATTTTGTGACCTTATAATGAATCCGCATAGTTAAATAAATGATATGTCCACAAAAACGTTGATGGAGAGAGTAACTGCAGGGGAAAGCAGACAGCGAACCGGGGAGGGTGTGAGCCCGGTGGTGAGTAAATGCAGTGAAGATCACTCCGGAGTTGCAGCTCTGAAGGGTGTACAGACAGGTAAGAGCTGACGGAAATCCCCGTTAAAAGATTCATGTATCGGCAGAGGATGCCCGTACAATGTAACAGGTGGTATAGCGAACGTCAATAAACCTTCGTCCTTTTACAAAAGGGCGATTTTTTTATGGGCTTATTTTCGTTCTTAAAGGACACCGGAAATATTTTTCAGCGTATATAAACGTCCTGCATATTTTCAGGTGTCTGATACAAATAATTTAAACAGGAGGTAAATTACTGTGTACCAGAAAGTTGATACGAACTTAAACTTTGTAGACCGTGAAAAAAAAGTAGAAGAATTCTGGAAAGAAAACCATATCTTTGAGAAAAGTATGGAGAACAGAAAAGAGGGAGAAACCTATACATTCTACGACGGACCGCCTACTGCAAACGGTAAACCGCACATCGGCCATGTACTTACCCGCGTTATCAAGGATATGATCCCGAGATACCGTACAATGAAGGGCTACATGGTTCCGCGTAAAGCAGGATGGGATACTCACGGACTTCCGGTAGAGCTGGAAGTAGAGAAGAAACTTGGTCTGGATGGCAAAGAGCAGATCGAAGAATACGGTATGGAGCCATTCATCAAACAGTGTAAGGAAAGCGTCTGGAAATATAAAGGAATGTGGGAGGATTTCTCCTCTACTGTTGGTTTCTGGGCTGATATGGAACATCCATACGTAACTTACTATGATGATTATATTGAATCCGAATGGTGGGCATTAAAAGAAATCTGGAACAAGAAGCTTCTGTATAAAGGCTTCAAGATCGTTCCTTACTGTCCAAGATGCGGTACCCCTCTTTCCGCACAGGAAGTATCCCAGGGATACAAAACTGTAAAAGAGCGCTCCGCAGTTGTAAGATTCAAGGTTGTTGGTGAAGATGCATACTTCCTTGCATGGACAACAACACCATGGACACTTCCGTCCAACGTTGCACTCTGCGTAAACCCGGATGAGACTTACTGCAAAGTAAAGGCAGCAGACGGATATACCTATTATATGGCAGAAGCACTCCTTGACAAAGTCCTTGGCAAACTTGCAAAAGAAGAAGGCGAGAAAGCATATGAAGTTCTGGAAACCTACAAAGGAACAGACCTGGAATACAAAGCATACGAGCCGCTTTTCGCATGTGCAGGAGAGGCAGCAGCAAAACAGAAAAAGAAAGCTCATTTCGTAACCTGTGATAACTACGTTACTATGAGTGATGGTACAGGTATCGTTCACATCGCACCTGCATTCGGTGAAGACGACAGCAGAATCGGACGTAACTATGAACTGCCATTCGTACAGTTCGTAGACGGACAGGGTAACCTGACAAAAGAGACACCATACGCAGGCGTTTTCGTAAAGAAAGCAGATCCTATGGTCCTCACAGATCTGGACAAAGAAGGCAAGCTCTTCGATGCTCCGAAATTCGAGCATGATTATCCACACTGCTGGAGATGTGACACACCACTGATCTACTATGCAAGAGAATCCTGGTTCATCAAGATGACAGCAGTTAAGGATGACCTGATCAGAAATAACAATACAATCAACTGGATCCCTGAGAGCATCGGTAAAGGACGTTTCGGCGACTGGCTTGAAAACGTTCAGGACTGGGGTATCAGCCGTAACCGTTACTGGGGAACTCCACTGAACATCTGGCAGTGTGAATGCGGACATATGCATTCCATCGGAAGCCGTCAGGAGTTATTCGAGATGAGCGGTGATGAGAGAGCCAAGACAGTAGAGCTTCACCGCCCATACATTGATGAGATTACACTGAAGTGTCCGGAGTGCGGTGGAGAAATGCATCGTGTACCGGAGGTTATTGACTGCTGGTTCGACTCAGGAGCAATGCCTTTCGCACAGCATCATTATCCATTTGAAAACAAAGAATTATTTGAGCAGCAGTTCCCTGCAAACTTTATCTCCGAGGCAGTAGACCAGACCCGTGGATGGTTCTACTCACTCCTTGCAGAATCCACACTGCTCTTCAACAAAGCACCATACAAGAACGTAATCGTTCTGGGACATGTCCAGGATGAGAACGGACAGAAGATGAGTAAGTCCAAAGGAAATGCAGTTGATCCATTCGATGCACTGAACAAATACGGCGCAGATGCCATCAGATGGTACTTCTACATCAACAGTGCTCCATGGCTTCCGAACCGTTTCCATGGCAAGGCAGTTGTGGAAGGACAGCGTAAATTCATGAGTACACTGTGGAATACTTACGCATTCTTCGTATTATATGCAGACATCGACAACTTCGACCCGACCAAATATGAACTGAACTATGACCAGCTTCCTGTTATGGACAAATGGCTCCTCAGCAGATTAAACACAACTGTTCAGGCTGTAGACAATGATCTGGCTAACTACAAGATCCCGGAAGCAGCAAGAGCACTTCAGGAATTCGTAGATGAAATGAGTAACTGGTATGTAAGAAGAAGCCGCGAACGTTTCTGGGCAAAGGGAATGGAGCAGGATAAGATCAATGCTTACATGACTCTGTACCATGCACTGGTAACCATCGCCAAGACAGCTGCTCCGATGATCCCGTTCATGACAGAAGACATCTATCAGAACCTGGTAAGAAGCGTGGATAAAGATGCTCCGGAGAGTATCCATCTCTGCGACTTCCCAACTGTAAACGAAGCATGGATCGACAAAGATCTGGAAGCAGACATGAAAGAGCTTCTGGAGATCGTAGTTCTGGGACGTGCCTGCAGAAATACAGCAAACATCAAGAACCGTCAGCCGATCGGAACCATGTATGTAAAAGCTGAGAAGAAAATGAGTGAATTCTACACTGACATCATCGCAGACGAACTGAATGTCAAAGAAGTAAAATTCGCAGATGATGTAGAATCCTTTATCTCCTACAGCTTCAAACCGCAGCTTCGTACAGTAGGACCGAAATACGGTAAACTCCTTGGAGGAATCAGACAGGCTCTCACAGACATCAATGGAACAGCAGCAATGAACGAGTTGAGAACCAACGGTGTCCTGAAACTGGATATCAACGGAAACGATGTAGAGCTTACAGAAGAAGACCTTCTTATTGAAACAGCACAGACAGAGGGTTATGTATCTGAATCTGACGGTGAAACATCCGTAGTCCTGGATACAAACCTGACACCTGAACTGATCGAAGAAGGATTTGTACGTGAGATCATCAGCAAGATCCAGACCATGAGAAAAGAAGCTGGCTTCGAAGTTATGGACAAGATCGTAGTATACGCTCACGGAAACGACAAGATCCAGGATGTCATGAAAACACACGAAGATGAGATCAAGTCAGAAGTACTTGCAGACGAAATGGTACTTGGCGAGACCGATGGTTATGTGAAAGAGTGGAACATCAACAAAGAAGCAGTAACTATGGGTGTTAAGAAACTGTAATTGACAACATTCGGTCAATTACTGACAAGGTAATGATAAGTTACAGGTATTTCACAGGAAATATACTACTTTCGCAATGCACGATAAAAAAATGTTATAAATTTCGGCAATTATACACATGACAGACTGTCGAAAAAAGAGTATCATTATCTTTGACAGTCTGATTTCAGAGAGGAAATTGGAGGCAGAGATTCTTTGCCCCCAATTTCTCTGATATGAGAAAACAGAAGAGTTGACGGAATGAAGAGGTTCACCGGCAATATCCGCAGGGTGTATTGCTGAGAATAAAGTGAACAGTGAAACCATTACGGGAGGTATGAAATGACAAACGAAATGTTCAAGAAAGAGGCATTCAAGAAAAGCGTAAAAGACAACGTAAAATTCCTCTATCGAAAAACAATTGAAGAAGCTACACAGGAGCAGATTTTTCAGGCAGTAAGCTACTCTGTAAAAGATGTTATCATTGATAACTGGCTTGCAACACAGAAAGCTTATGACGAACAGGATCCGAAGATCGTATACTATATGTCCATGGAATTCCTGATGGGACGTGCTCTCGGAAACAACCTGATCAACCTTTGCGCTTACGGTGAAGTAAAAGAAGCTCTCGAAGAACTGGGATTTGACCTTAACTGTATCGAAGATCAGGAACCGGATCCGGCACTTGGAAACGGTGGTCTGGGAAGACTGGCTGCATGCTTCCTTGATTCTCTCGCAACTTTAAATTACGCAGCATATGGCTGCGGAATCCGTTACCACTACGGAATGTTCAAACAGAAAATCCAGAACGGTTATCAGATCGAGGTACCGGATAACTGGTTAAAGAACGGCTACCCATTCGAACTGCGTCGTCCGGAATATGCCAAGGAAGTACACTTCGGCGGATATGTAAGAGTAGAGTACGATCCTGAAAAGGGCGGAAGCAAATTTATCCATGAAGGATATCAGGCGGTAAAAGCCATTCCTTATGATATGCCGATCACAGGATATAATAATGATGTAGTAAACACACTTCGTATCTGGGATGCAGAGCCGATCGTAGACTTCGAGCTTGATTCCTTTGACAAGGGTGATTACAAGAAAGCTGTAGAGCAGGAGAACCTTGCCCGCAATATCGTAGAAGTTCTTTACCCGAACGACAACCACTATGCAGGTAAAGAGCTGAGACTGAAACAGCAGTACTTCTTTGTATCTGCAAGCCTCCAGGCAGCAATTGCCAAATATAAAAAGAAACATGGCGATATCCATAAATTATATGAAAAAGTAACCTTCCAGATGAATGATACACATCCGACTGTAGCAGTAGCAGAGTTAATGCGTATCCTCATGGACGAAGAAGGACTTGGATGGGATGAAGCATGGGAAGTAACAACCAAATCTGTTGCTTACACAAACCATACTATCATGTCCGAAGCACTTGAGAAATGGCCGATCGAGCTCTTCTCCAGACTGCTTCCGCGTGTATACCAGATCATCGAAGAGATCAATCGTCGTTTCATCCTTGAGATCCAGGCAAAATATCCGGGAAATTACGAGAAGATCAAAAAGATGGCAATTATCTACGATGGACAGGTTAAGATGGCTCACCTTGCAATCGCAGCAGGCTATTCTGTAAACGGTGTTGCACGCCTTCATACAGAAATCCTGAAGAATCAGGAATTAAAAGACTTCTATGAAATGATGCCTAAGAAATTCAACAACAAGACAAACGGTATCACTCAGAGACGTTTCCTGCTCCACGCAAATCCACTCCTTGCAGACTGGATCACAGAGCATATCGGACCGGACTGGATCACAGACCTTCCGCAGTTAAAGAAACTTGCAGTTTACGCAGATGATGAAAAAGCACTCCAGGAATTCATGAACATTAAGTTCAAGAACAAAGAGCGTCTGGCTAAATACATCCTTGAGCACAATGGCGTAGAAGTAGACCCGCACTCCATCTTCGATGTACAGGTTAAGAGACTTCACGAGTACAAACGTCAGCTCCTGAACATCCTGCATGTTATCTATCTGTACAACCAGATCAAGATGCATCCGGAAATGGAATTCTATCCAAGAACATTCATCTTCGGTGCAAAAGCATCCGCAGGTTACGCAACAGCCAAGAAGATCATCAAACTCATCAACTCCGTAGCAGATGTAGTAAACAATGACGCTTCCATCAACGGCAAGATCAAAGTTGTATTCATCGAAAACTACAGAGTATCCAACGCTGAGTGGATCTTCGCAGCAGCAGACGTTTCCGAGCAGATCTCCACAGCAAGTAAAGAAGCATCCGGTACAGGTAACATGAAGTTCATGCTCAACGGTGCTCCTACACTTGGAACAATGGACGGTGCCAACGTAGAGATCGTAGAAGAAGTTGGCGCAGAAAACGCATTCATCTTCGGTTTAAGCTCCGACGAAGTAATCAACTACGAAAACAACGGCGGATACGATCCAAACGTGATCTACAACACAGACGAAGAAATCCGTCAGGTACTGATGCAGCTCATCAACGGAACCTTCTCCAATGATACAGAACTCTTCCGTGACCTGTACGATTCACTTCTCAATACAAAGAACACAGACAGAGCAGACCGCTACTTCATCCTCGCAGACTTCCGTTCCTATGCAGACGCACAGAAACGTGTAGAAGCAGCATACAGAGACGAAAAAGGCTGGGCTAAGAAAGCGCTCCTCAACACAGCATGTAGCGGTAAATTCACATCCGACAGAACTATCCAGGAATATGTAGATGATATCTGGCATCTGGATAAGGTTATTGTCAGAAAGAAATAATACGCTATATTTATAGAAGTAATTGCTTCTGAATAAAAATAAAGCCCCTGGCAGTACAGTTATCAGGACTGTATTGCCAGGGGCTTTTTGCTGCAGTAGTGACATAATATATTAATTCATTTGTGCGGGAAAACTTTTGCGTACAGACATATAATACAAAGGAACAAAAAGTTCTTGAAAACATAGATTTGACTGGAAAAATGAGAAGGCATCTGTTACAATAGAAAATACAAAACAGAGTGCAAAGAGGGTGATCGAAAACAAAAACACTTTGCACAAAAGATAAAATTTCATAGATGCGAAGCATCTGGAAATAAGAATACGTCCGAAAACATAATCAAAATACAAAAGCGAACGATAACTAACAGCCAGGAAAGGTGTATCAGATGGCAAATAACACCATATTTGATAATGTTTTCAGAACAATGATGGAGAAAATGCCAGAGCTTGTGGTTCCACTGATAAACGAGGTATTTGGCACAAATTATCCCGCAGATATAGCAGTTGAGCAGCAGAGAAACGAACACCAGACAAAGAACGGAGAAAAGATTACAGATTCCCGGTTGAAAATAGCAGATAAGATCTATCATATAGAATGTCAGAGTACCGGAGATGCAGAAATGGTAATCCGAATGATAGAATATGATTTTGCTGTCAGTCTGGAAACAAAGCAGATTGAGAATGGACGGTACAAAATATATTTTCCTCATTCCTGTGTATTATATTTACGTGGAAAAGGCAGAAAAGATACTCTCGGAATGGATATTATCATGCCAGACGGGCGGGTAATAAAATATGAACTGCCGGCTATTTACATAGAAAGATATACACAGGATGTAATCTTTCAGAAGAAACTGCTCTTTCTCCTGCCATTTTATGTGATGAGATATGAAAAAAGCAGAGAAGATATAGAGAAAGATCCAGAAAAACTTCAGAAATTGCTGGATGAATATGTGACAATATCCAGAAGACTGGAAGAAAGTCTGCTTGAATAACTGCGTGTCGCATTCTCGTTACTTTCAGTGATGAGTTAGACGCGCAAATTTTTTTACTAAACAACAGAACA
>PPYE01311358.1_pt1 | contig 31333 bp, 28 predicted proteins | sample 1559881 | NCBI WGS metagenome assembly PPYE01 (sample SAMN08240022, study PRJNA423297) | Human gut metagenome, whole genome shotgun sequencing project. | reverse complement strand
GCCCTCGCAGAAGACGATCGGAGCGTCCTTTTTGGAGCATGCCCCGGCTTCCCAGTACCCGGCCTCTTTAACGCCAAGGTCGCGCTTGCCCCATTTGCCGTCAGTCTTGAAGCAGTCGATCATTTCCACGCCGACAAGCTGATTCGTTTTCGCGTCCCTCACGGGAACGACCAGCTGCCCGCGGCGGGGGATCTTCTGGTACGGCTTCGGTACATCGGGGCCGCTAAAGGAAAGTACCCGCAGATCAAGGCCCGTTGCATCGATTTGCTTGGCCTTCAGGTATTCATGGCTCTGCACGTCTTTCTCCGTCGCCATCTCCCACACGGCACGGGCCGCCTCGATCTTTTCCCCCTCCGCCGCTGCGGCTTTGGCGTCCTGTTCTTTCCTCGAGGAAGAAGCCCCGCCGCCCGCGTATTCCGGCGCGGGAACGCCCAGACGGCCGGCAAGTTCTGTCAGCGTGCCGCCTTCGTTGGTACCCAGATCGTGCCAGCAACCTTTTTCAAGGCTAACCGTAAAGGAAGGATTGTGCTCTTTCCGCAGCGGCGAGCACATGAGCAGCTCGTCGTCGCTTCTCCTTAGCTTCCCGACGCGAGGCTCGACATGCTTCTCGAACCACGATTCATTCACATCTCTCTGTCTATCGTTCATTGCCCGCCGCCTCCTTCCTCGCGCCGATCAGCATGTACCTGGCCAGCTTCCAGTCCTCGTGCTTCACGGTCAGGATCGGCCAGCCCGCTTTCCGTAGTTCGCAGATTCGCGCGGCCAGCTCGTATACCTTGCCGCAGGAGAAGATGTGCTCGCGGTCGAACACTTCACCCTGAAGCAGAGCGGCCAGCACGATCCGGCGCTGCGTGTTCTGCATCTTGATGTTTCCTCTGTCTTTCTGCGCCGTCATGCCGCCGCCTCCGCCCGTTCAGAGGGTACAAAAAATCCAGCCACCGCCAACGCATCGTCTGAACCGCCGCCATCGTCGCTTCCGGAATCGGAACCGGCATGGGAAGACGCGGCCACGAAGGAAGAACGAGAGTTACACTGAGACCTTAACCTCGCCCTCCGGCCTCGACGTTCTACGTTATAGCACACTTTTTTCTCCTAGCGGCACGTAAAATCCCTTTGCAGTTTGCGCGCCAAGAACTTTCTTTTCGACGCTCTTCTTGTGCATAACAAGAAACAGCATTAAATACTTTATCATATACAACATTCCATCCAGGGCACTGGTCTTTTATATACTCTAGCTCTTCGTCGTCCAGACGTGACTCCGCTTCTTCACAGAGGCCGTAAATAACATCCTCAGCAGCGCTGGAACAAATTCTTTCTATCAGCACTTTCCGCTGACGATTAGAAATCTCCATATCAAAACTAACATAACCATTGCCTTTGAGATCAAAATCCAAATTCACAGAATAATTCGCTTTTGTGTTATAATTGAAGTACAAGGTGTTCATCTCCTCCAGTCTTACGACCGTTCCCGGAATCTCGCCCGGCGAACGGTCTTTCTTTTTTTTACGCCATCATGCGCGGCGCGCCCCTGTCGTCGGCGATCATGGCACGCGGTACACCGATGCACGCAGATACGCCCACCAATTCGTCATTGGTCAAGTAGCGACTCCTATCCCCCCTCTCGAAATTCCTGTACCGTGCCGCGTCAATGCCCGTCTGCTCTGAGACCGCCTTCACCGAAATATCACGCCGCATACGTTCGAACTTTGCCACTGTCAACATTTTTCACTCACCTCTCTTTCGTACTTTTATACCATATATAGAGCAATTGCGCAAGAGTTTTCCACTAAATAAGGCACTCCATAAATCTCCCTCTTTGTGGTAACATGAGTAATCATACGGATCAAGGAGGTGAGTAATGGATAGTCAGAAAAATATAATTTTTATTAAATGTAGAGACTCAAGGTGCAACACAGGAATGTTTACAACGAGAAATACACGTTCGGCTTCCCAGCAGCAACCGATTCACACGAAAAAAGCGCCGAAGCGAATACCGTGAATGATATACACGGAATGCTTCGACGCCTTGAATTTACTGAATTTGGTGGATCGTACAGGACTTGAACCTGTAACCCTCTGATTAAGAGTCAGATGCTCTGCCAGTTGAGCTAACGATCCTTATAAAATTGGGGTGGGTAAAGAGATTCGAACTCTCGACCTGAGGATCCACAATCCTCCGCTCTAACCAACTGAGCTACACCCACCATCTTGCCTTGCGAACTGCGCGGATGAAAATGGCGCGCCGGACAGGATTCGAACCCGTGGCCCACGGCTTAGAAGGCCGTTGCTCTATCCAACTGAGCTACCGGCGCACGGTAATTGGAGCGGAAAACGGGACTCGAACCCGCAACCCCCAGCTTGGAAGGCTAGTGCTCTACCAATTGAGCTATTTCCGCACAAACCTAACCCACTGGTCGGGGTGAAAGGATTCGAACCTTCGACCCCCTGCTCCCAAAGCAGGTGCGCTAACCAGACTGCGCTACACCCCGAATTGAGAGAATATGGTGGAGCTGAAGGGATTCGAACCCTCGACCTATTCGTTGCGAACGAATCGCGCTCCCAACTGCGCCACAGCCCCTCAGAACCAACAGGTTGCATTCTAGACTCAAAGACTCTTCTTGTCAAGGGGGGATTTTTGAGATACTCTACCTTGCGGGAACGAAACTTTACCACTCAAGGAGAACTCAGTCATGAATTACGGACCGGAACTTGTCGGCGCGCTGGTGCCGGAGCTTCGGCGTTGCGTCGGTTGCCAGCTGCAGCGCATCGAAGCGGGAAGCGACTGGTGCGCTTTGACCTTCAAAAACGCCGGCTCGATTTTTTTCACGTGGAATCCGGAAACTTTCGGCATCTGCCGGATCGGCTCCGACGAGCTGCGCGACCTACGCAGCCAGAGCGTGAAGACGCCGTTCGCGATGGGGCTACAGCGGCATCTCGGCGGCGGCTCGATGACGGACGTGAAATGCGTCCCCGGCGACCGCGTGCTGACGATGGAATTCCAGCGCTTCGTCGGCGGCGGCGTCAGCAGGGAACTGACGCTGATCCTGGAACTCACGGGACGCATGAGCAACGCGCTCTTCACCGACGAGAACGGCGTCATCCTCGAAGCGGCCAAACACGTGTACCCGGAAGTGAACCGCTATCGTTCCACCGTCCCCGGCGCGCCCTACGCGCCGCCGCCGCCCATTCCGGGAGAGCTGCCCCGTCCCGGCATGAGCGACGCCGAACTGACGGCGTTCCTGAAAGCGCCGCGCAGCATCGGCCGGCCGCTGGCGAACGAACTGACGCGGCTTTGGCAAAACGGCTGCAAAGACATGGTCCGCGCGGCGCTGTTCGGCGAGCCGAAAATCTTTCAGCGCTTCGGCAAATATCTGACCGCCCTCGGCGCGGCGCTGCCGGGCGCCGAAGTTTACGACGGCGCTGGATTGGATTTCTGCCGCGCCTACATCGCCGGCGAGATCGAGCGCCGCGCGCTGAAAACCCTCGCCGCCAAAGCGCTGAAGATCCTCGAGCGCCAGCGCGGCCGGCGCGCCAAGCACGTCGGCGATCTGCTCAGCCAGATCCAAAAAGCCGAAAACTGCGACGTCTATCGGGCCGCCGGCGAAGCGCTCCTGCAAAATCTCGGCAAGGTCAGAGAACATCAGGACTTTGTCACGCTGAAATACTGGGACGCCGACGGAGAAAAAACCGTCGAGGTCAAGCTGAATCCCGCGCTCGACCTTCAGGGCAACGCAAAACTCTATTTCAAGAGATACCAGAAATTCCGCACCGACGTGGCCGTCGTCAGAGAGCGCGTCGCCGCGTTGCAAACGGAATTGAACGATCTCGCCGCGCTGGAAGCTAATTTGAAGCGCGTCGCCAGCGCGGAAAAACTGACGGAACTGTGCGAACAGATAGCCCAGCAATACGACGACGGCCGCAAAAAAGAAAAGGACGCCCGCGCCCGCAAAGCGAAAAAAACGTTGCCGCCCCATCTGCGCTTCGCTTTGGGCGACAGCCTGATCCTGGTGGGCATGAACGAGCGCGGCAACCGGTATGTCACGTTTCAGGAAGCAGCGCCCGACGACCTGTGGTTCCACGTGCACGAGTTCCCCGGCTCGCATGTGATCCTCAAGAATCCCCCCGCCGACGCGGCGGAGCGGGAACGCGCCGTGCGCGCCGCCGCGTCGCTGGCGCTGCGTTACAGCGAATGCGGCGACCGCAGTTCGGTCGTCGATTACGCCGAAAAGAAGCAGGTCCGCCACATCCAGGGCGGCGGCCCCGCCAACGTCACCTACAAGCGCCCCAGCACCGTCCTCGTCGGTCCCAACGACTGGAAAGAAATCATCGAACGCCGCTGACCGCGTTCAAACAAAAGACGTGCCCAAAACGCAAAAGCTCGAAAAAAACGACACGGAAAAAGGCACGGCGATCTTCGGATCGCCGTGCCTTTTTCGCTCTTTTCGAATACGGCCCTATTCCCGCCGCAAACACCCTTACAGGCTCTTCGAGACAAAGCTGTCGAAGCCGCCGCCGAGGTGGCTGACGTCGCCCAGCAGGCCGACCTGCGGCGTGCCGTCGAGAAACTCGACGTAGGAGACGCTGCAGTTGGGGATTTTCAGCCGCCAGTAATGAGCCAGCGGCACGCCGAGGAAATGACAGATCAGCGTTTTGAGCACGGCGTCGTGCGTGGCCAGCAGCGTGTCGCCGCGACAGTTCAGCGCCGTGCGCTCCAGCGCGGCGACGGCGCGCCGCTGCACGTCTTCCAGCGATTCGCCGCCGGGGCCGGGCATCCACACGCCTTCGGGACGCGAGCGCCACTGTTCCAAAAGCGCACCGTACCGCGCGGAAACCTCGTCGAACGTCAGCCCTTCCCACGCGCCGTGGTTGATCTCCATCAAGCCGGGATCGGCCACGAAATTCTCGCACCGCGCCGCGGCGAAGATCTTCTCGCCCGTGACGCGGGCGCGCGACAGCGGCGAAACGAACACCGCCTCCAGCGGAAAGCCGCGGAAACGTTCCGCGGCGCGGTCCGCCTGCGCCAATCCCGTCTCGTTCAACGGGATATCCATCTGCCCCTGAAAGCGCCCCTCGCGGTTCCATTTCGTCTCTCCGTGGCGCACCATGAAAAGTCTCATTTCAGCTCGGTCCTTTCCGTTCTTCGCAAACGCCGCGCGAACCGCGTTCGTTTTCTTCCCAGACAGGCCGGCGACGTGGAACGTCGTCGGCCTAATTTTTATCCGCTTGCTCTTTTGCGTCGCGTGAAGAAGTAAACCGCCAGGATCACGGCCGCGCCGATCAGGTCGCTGACCGTGCCGGGAATCAGCAGTCCCAGGCCGCCGGCGATCATCAACAGCCGCCAGTAAGATTCGATCGGCGCGTCGATGTAGCCGATCAGGCCGCCGCCGATGCCGAACAGGCCGACAAGCGCCGTGGCGATCATCGGCAGCGCTTCGAGGAACGTGCCGTCGATCATGATCAGCTTCGGGTTGAGCGCAAACATGTACGGCACGAGGAAGGCCGCGATCGCCAGCTTCGAAGCGTTGACGCCCGTTTTGAACGGATTGCCCTTGGCGATGGCCGAACCGGCGTAGGCCGCCAGCGCCACCGGCGGCGTGATGTCGGCGATGATGCCGAAGTAGAAGCAGAACATGTGCGCCGCCAGCAGCGGGATGCCCAGATGGATGAGGATCGGCGCCGCCACCGTCGAAGTGATGATGTAGTTCGACGTGGTCGATACGCCCATGCCCAGCACCAGCGACGTGATCATCGCGCACATCAGCCCGAGGAACACGTTGCCGCCCACAACCTGGAACATGCCGCCGCCGATCCGCTGTCCCAGCCCCGTCAGCGTCACCATGCCGACGATGATGCCCGCCGTCGAGCAGGCCGTCGCCACGGAGACGATGTTGCGCGCCGCCAGCGGCAGCGCTTCGAGGATCTGTTTCGGCGAGACCCATGTGCTCTTTCTCAAAAACGGCACCAGCGCGGCGATCGCGATGCCCCACAGCGCCGAGCGCGTGATCGTGAAACCCGACAGCATGAAGTAGATGATGGCGGCCAGCGGCAGCACGAGATGCCCCTTTTGCAGAAGCAGCGGCCTGGCGGGCGGCAGCTTTTCGCGCGGCAGCCCCTTCAGCCCCTTGCGGCGCGCCTCGAAATCCACCATGACCCAGATGCCCGAAAAGTACAGCAGCGCCGGGATCAGCGCCACCAGCATCAGCTGCGAGTAGGGGATCCCCACCGATTCGGCGATCAGGAACGCCGCCGAGCCCATCACCGGCGGCATGATCTGTCCGCCCGTCGAGGCCGCCGCCTCCACCGCGCCGGCGAACTCCGGCTCGTAGCCCAGCGACTTCATCAGCGGGATCGTGAAGGAGCCCGTCGACACGGTGTTCGCCACCGAAGAACCGGAGACCGTGCCCTGCAGCGCCGACGAAAGCACCGCCACCTTGGCCGGGCCGCCCACGGCCCAGCCGGCCAGCGCGTTGGCCAGGTCGATGAAGAATTGTCCGATGCCCGTCTTTTCGAGACAGGAACCGAAAAGGATGAACAGGAAAATGTACGTCGAGCACACGCCGATCGGGTTGCCGATCACGCCCTCCGTGGTGATGAAAAGATGCGTGATGATCCGCGGCAGCTGATAGCCGCGCTGCGCCAGAAAACCCGGCATCTGCACGGCGAAAAGACCGCGCGCGCCCATCAGGCCGTACAGCATGAAGCACGAGGCGATGATCACGATCGGCGGGCCGACCACGCGCCAGCAGGCCAGCAGCACCAGAAAAACGCCCAGCCCCGCCATCGCCGTGTCCAGCGCCGTATATTCGCCGGCGCGCAGCTGCAGCGCCTTGAAGTTGCCGATAAAGTAGCCGATCACCGCCAGAAACGCCAGCGCGAAGAGCACGTCCAGAGGATTCATCCTGCGGCGGCTCGACTTTTTCGTCGTCGGATAGATGATAAACGCCAGGCTGATGGCGAACCCCAGGTGCCCGTAGCGCAAAATCTGCTGCGGCAGCCGCCCGCTCAGCGAAGCGTAAAGCTGGAACAGCGCGAAACACGTCAGCACGACCGTGAGAAAGACTTTCATGCCGCCGGAAAAGACGCGATAGCGCGAATCGCGCTCCAATTCGGACAGATCGACGTCCTGCGGGACCTCGTTCAGTTTCTTTCGGCTCAAAAAACTCAAGCGCCGCCTCTCCCTTCAAAAAAAAAGCGGACGGCCCGCAATGAACACAACTCCTGTCGAACCGTCCGGATCACATCATGAAATAAAACGCCGTTTACCTGCCGGGGACCGCGAGCCCCTTCTCCTCGTAGAAACGCGCCGCGCCGGGATGGATGTTGCCGGGGATGCCGCGGAAGGCGCCTTCGAGCGACATGTATTCGCCCTTCTTGTTGAGCGCACGGATCTCGTCGAGATGATCGTAGATCGCCGCCGTCATCGCGTACACGTCGTCGTCGCCGATCTCGTTCAGGACCACCAGCATCGACATCACCGCCACCGACGTGACCGGATGGCCAAGATTGTACTGATCGTCGGGCGTCGTGAACGGCGCGTAGAACGGGTACTTCTCCTGCAGCAGCTTCAAATGCCCGTCGTCGATGGAGATCACTTCGATCTTGCCCATCAGCGACAGCTCCGTCACGTTGGCGTTGGGATAGCCCGAGCACATGAAGAACGCGTCGATCTGGTCGTCCTGAAGAGCGTTCTTGCCCTCCGACTGGCTCAGGAAACGCTCGTCGATGTCGTCGTAGCTCATGCCGTAGATGCCGAGGATCTGGCGGGCCGCCACTTCATAGCCCGAACCGACCGCGCCCACGCAGATGCGCTTGCCGCGCATGTCGGCCACGCTCTTGATGCCGCTGGATTTGCTCGCCACGATCTGCACCATTTCGGGATAGCAGGCCGTGATCGCCGAGAAATTCGTCACCGCGCCGCTGGCGAACTGCTCCACGCCGTTCAGCGCGTAACTGTTCACATCCGTCTGCACCAGCGCCATCTCGTTTTCGCCCTTTTTGAGAAGACGCACGTTCTCCACCGAGCCGCCCGTGGAGCTGACGGTGATGTTGGCCCCGGTATGAGTGTTGATGACCTGCGCGAGCACGCTGCCGAAGGAATAATAATTCCCCGTGGCGCTGCCCGTTCCCATCAGAAAGCTGCCGGAAATCTTGCCCTCGGCCGCGAACGAAGCCGCGGCCCCCACAGTCAACGCCGCGCCGACGGCCAAAGCGGCCCATGCGCTTCTTCTCATTTTTTCCTCCTTGCGATCGAGAGGCTCCCGCGCGGGAGGCCTCGGAATAACGAGCAGGCTTACTATACTATAATAAAATAAACTTTTCAATCGACGCGGCAGAACGCGCGCATTTCCTACAGCGGGAATATTTTCGGCGCCGATAAAATATTTCAGCCGTCACGCGTCTTCGGGCTGCGACAGCGGCACGCGCAGCGCCGCGATCAGCTCCGGCGGCAGCGGGGCGCGGAACTCGAGCCGTTCGCCGCTGACGGGATGGCGAAAGCCCAGCCGCCACGAATGCAGAAAGACGCGGTCTTTGAGAATATGCTGCGCCGGATCCTTGGGGCCGTAAAGCGTATCGCCGTCGAGCGAGCAGCCCAGCGCGCGCATGTGCACGCGGATCTGGTGAGTGCGCCCCGTATACAGCCGCACCCTGATCAGATTGCAGCGCGCCCGCGTCCAAAGGACTTTGTAGTCGGTCACGGCGTCGCGCCCGTCCCAAGAGACGCACATTTTCAAACGATTGCGAGGATCGCGGCCGATCGGCGCGTCCACCGTGCCCTCGGGCGCTTTCAGCGCGCCGACGCCAAGCCCCAGATATTCCTTGAGCACCTCGTGCGCCTGGAACGCTTCCGTCAGGCCGCGAAAAGCCGCGTCGCTGCGGGCCACGACCATCAGCCCCGACGTGCCCACGTCGAGACGGTGAACGATTCCCGGCCGCACGGAATCTCCGATGCGGCCGATCTCGGGATAGCGGAACATCAGGCCGTTGACCAGCGTGCCGTCGGGACGTCCGGCGCCGGGATGCACGACCACGCCCGCCGGTTTGTTGACCACGATCACGTCGGCGTCCTCGTACACGACGCCGAACGGCACGTCCTGCGCCACGATCTCCGCCGGCGCGGCCTCGGGGATCTCCACGCGGTAAACTTGCCCGGGCTGGATCCTGAACGCCGGACGGATCTTCTTCACCTGTTCGCACGTCACGGCCCCGCCGTCGAGCAGGGAACGAGCGCGGCTGCGCGACAGCGACAGCTCGCCGGCGAGGAACAGGTCGAGCCGCGTGCCGGCCTCCCCTTCGGGAACCGTCAGCTCGTAAATTTCGCCGTTCATTTTTTCCATTCGACCGATCACCACTCCGTCATAAAAAAGGAGCGAAGGTTCTTCGCTCCTTTCATTGTACCCCGTCCGCCGAAAATGTTCCACGTGGAACATTTTCGGCGTTTTAATTTATTTCAGACTACTTTTTCTCGATGACGCACGCGCAGCGGCGGCAGAGCCCTTCGGCGTGCGACGTCTCTTCGTACTTCCAGCAGCGCGGGCACTTCGTGCCTTTGGCGGGGAACACTTCGACGCGGATGTCGTCGTCGCTTTCCACCGTCCCGCCGAACTCGAAGCCCGACGTGATGCACACCATCGCCCAGCCCTCGGCGCTCATGGCGTTTTTGTAGAACTCGGGTGCGGCCACGGCGACGCGGGCTTCGAGCGCCTGGCCGATCTTGCCGGCGGCGCGCTCGGCTTCCAGCGCTTTGCTGACGAGACCGCGCAGGAACTGCACCTTTTCCCACTTCTCCACGAGCGCGCCGTCCGTTTCGGCGGCGTCCGCTTCCGGCCAGCCGCCCAGAAAGACGCTCTCGGCCAGCGAAGCGTCGATCGTGCGCAGTTGCTGCCAGATCTCCTCAGCCGTGAAGCTGATCACGGGCGCGAGCATGCGCGCCAGCGCGCAGACGGTCTTCCACATCACCGTCTGGCAGGCGCGCCGGCTCAGGCCGTTCGCCTCGTCGGCGTAGAGGCGGTCCTTGCTGGCGTCGAGATAGAACGAGCTCAGCTCGCCGACGCAGAACTGATGGATGACGGTAATAGGCATGTGGAAATCGTACGCTTCGAAACCGGCGGTGACCTTTTCGATCACGCCGTTCAGGCAGGAAAGCGCCCAGCGGTCGAACTCGGGCATCTTGTCGAACGGCACGGAATCCCTGGCCGGATCGAAGCCGTTCAGGTTGCCGAGCATGAAGCGGGCCGTGTTGCGGATGCGGCGGTATTCCTCCGACAGGTTTTTGATGATGCCGTCGGAGATGTGCACGTCGCTGCGATAGTCGGCGGAAGCCACCCACAGGCGCAGGATGTCAGCGCCGTCGCGATTCGTGATCCTCTCGGGGGCGACGCCGTTCTGCAGCGACTTGGACATCTTGCGCCCCTGTTCGTCGACGATGAAGCCATGCGTGAGGACGGCCCGGTACGGCGCCTTTCCGGCCACGGCCACGGAAGTGAGCAGCGAAGTCTGGAACCAGCCGCGGTGCTGATCGGCCCCTTCGAGATAAAGGTCGGTCGGCCAGCTCAGATAAGGACGGCTGGGAACGTCCATGACGGAGAAGTGGCTCGCGCCGGAATCGAACCATACGTCGAGAATGTCTTCGCCCTTCTTCAGATGATGACTGCCGCAGTGAGGGCAGACCGCCAGATCGCCGAGCAGATCTTCGGGCGCGCTCGCCCACCAGACGTCGGAACCGGCCCCGGCGACTTTTTCCGCGACGCGGCGGATACGGGCGGCATCGAGGATCGTCTCGTGGCAGTCCTCGCACTCGAACGCCGGGATCGGCACGCCCCACACGCGCTGGCGGCTGATGCACCAATCGGAGCGCTCCGACACCATGTTGTAAATGCGGTCGTGCCCCCAGCCGGGGATCCATTTCACCTCGTTGTCGATCACGTCAAGCGCGCGTTTCTTGAACGCGGCGACGTCGATGAACCACTGCGGCGTGGAGCGGAAAATGACGGGCTTGTGGCAGCGCCAGCAGTGCGGATAAGAGTGCGAGATCTTCTTCAGGCCGAGCAAACGGCCGTTGGCTTCGATCACTTCCAGCGCCTTGCGGCCGCCCTTGTCCAGATCCAGGCCGGCGACGACGGGCGTGTCGGGCTTGTAATGTCCCGTGGCGTCGACGGGATTGTAGTTTTCGACGTGATAGCGCTGCCCCGTCTCGAAGTCCTCGACGCCGTAGGCGGGCGCCGTGTGGACGCAGCCGGTGCCGGCGTCGAGCGTGACGTACGGAGCCAACACGAGCGGCGTCTTGCAGGGATACATGGGATGATTGGCGCTGAGCAATTCCAGGTCTTTACCCTTGACGGTCAGCAGGCGTTTCGAGAAATCGAGCCCGGTGTCGCGCGACACCAATTCGGCCATGCCGTCGGCGATCAGGTAAACTTTGTCGCCCACCTCGAAAAAAGAGTAGTCGAAGTTGGCGTTCAGCGTCACAGCGCGGCTGGCGGGCAGCGTCCAGGGCGTCGTCGTCCAGACCACGACGTTCACGTCGCGTCCTTTCAGCGCGGGGAATCGCTCCGCCGCGTCATCGTCCACCTGATAAGCGACGAACACCGAGGGCGACGTGACGTCGGCGTACTCGATCTCGGCCGCGGCTTCGGCGGTCTGGCAGTCGATACACCAGTACACGGGCTTGGTACCGCGGTAGACGAAACCCTTTTCCACGATCGTGGCCAGCGTTTCCAGCTCGCGGGCCTCGAATTCCGGATTCAACGTCAGATACGGCTCGTCCCAGAGCGAGAAGCAGCCCAGGCGCTTCATGCCCTCGCGCTGCACATCCACCCATTTGAGCGCGTAGTCGTGGCATTTGGAGCGGAGCTCGAGCGCCGGCGTCGTGTCCTTGTTCAGGTGCTCGTCCTTGAGCACTTTCAGCTCGATGGGCAGCCCGTGCGTGTCCCAGCCCGGCACGTAAGGCACGTAGTAGCCGCGCATCGACTTGTACTTGACGATGAAGTCCTTCAGCGACTTGTTGAGCGCGTGCCCGATGTGGATCGCGCCGTTGGCGTAGGGCGGCCCGTCGTGGAACATGAAGGAGCGGCGGTCCTTGTTGCTCTCCAGCATTTTTTTGTAAATCTCGTTCTGTTCCCAGAATCTGACCGTTTCCGGTTCTCTCTTCGCCAGTCCGGCCCGCATGGGGAATTCCGTCACCGGCAGCTGAAGCGTCGATTTGTAGTCAACCGACATGATGCCTCACCTCTTGATTTAAATTGTGCTCCGCGTCATAGGCGGAATTCATGAACCTGTCCGAACACACCGCAAAAACAACAGGGAGGAAAGAGCCGCGCCCCGTCCTCCCTGTATTGCTCCACGACAAATTATAGCGTCGCCAGAGGAAGAGAACACGATGCATCGGCCGCCGCTATAATAATAATGACGCCTTTGTACTGACACTCAGCCGCATACATCTTCTCCACCTCCGTAATAAGTAGTGTTGAATGTGATTTTAGCAGTCCCGCTCTGCTTCGTCAATCGTTTTCGTGTCGGGATCCCCGAACCATCGGCCATTGAAAAGCGGCCCCGCCTTGAAAGAGAAATGGCGGGGCCGCTCGTTTGCGGTAAGATTCATACTATTTCTCAATTAAAAGGCCGAACACAGAGGCGCTGCGAGGAAGATTCACAAAGCGAGCTGCGCAGCAGTCGAGGGAGTTCCGAGCGACTGAACTTCCCCGCAGCGCCCCGTAAACTGTGTTCATGCGTTTTATCAAGAAATAGTATAAGAATTCGTCGTTCTCGTGAAACCGGGATCACTCCGCGATCATGAACGTCAGACGGGATACCAGGACGGACTCGTCGGCGACGGTCTTGTCGGCATAAGGCACTTTCACTTCCACAGAGGCGTTCCAATAGCCGGCTTTCGAGGGAATGATGTTGATGATGCCTTTCAGGTCGGTACGCCCATAGAACGCCTTGTACTCGTTGGCGGGATCGCCGTCCTTCGTGTCGCCGGCAAAACCCGCGTAAACGGCTTTCACTTCCGCCGTCTTGGCCGGTTTGCCGTCGACGAGTATCAGAACGGGGAAGCGCTGTCCCGGCTTCACCGTCGCCGGATTCACCTGCGGCACCATCTCCAGACGCTGTCCCACCGGCTTGGTGATGACATCCATCCCCTCGGCGCCGTCAAGATTCAGGACGAGCTTGGCGTACATCGCCGCTTCCTCGGCATAAGTCGCATCGGCCTTCGTCAGTTCCTTGTACTTGGCCTTGTCCGCCTGTTTCCATCCTTCCGCTCCTTTGGCCCAGAAAGTGGGCTTGTAGTTGCCGATCACCAAATAGTCGCCTTTTTTCAGGTCGGCCGCCGCCTCGTAGTGGAAGTTGTCGGCGCCGGTCTGGGCCATCTCCTTCGCGCCCTCGGCGGTAATGAGCTTCAAGGGCTCGAAGAGATGCGTACGGTCCGCGGCAATGGGTTCGGGATCGGGATACTCGTGCCCGTAGCCCAAATCGGCCTTGAGAAGGCCGTCCTTATACTCGGCGTTCACCCAGAACTCGTGAGCCTCGGCGGAAACGCCGAAAGAAGCCGCAAAAAACGCCCCTGCAAGCAGTACGGAAAAAATCTTGCGCATGAAAATTCTCCTCCTTAGTGTTGTGTATACATCGAATGTCATGTCGATTCTTTCGAGAGGGACGAAACTCCCTCGATTATTCCTCGTCCGGAGGGCATTTTCTGCCCCCACACCCACATCCGCACCCGCCGCAGCGTCCCTGCCGTGCGGAAACGATCCAGCCGCGAAGCAAGTATCCTCCGGCGGCAAGCGCGATCAGGACAACGATCAGCTCCTGTGCGCCCATGGTCTGAAAACCTCCTCTCTCTGCCGCAGAGTGCCTCAACGAACTACATCTTGGCAGCCTGAACCCAAATCACAGCATCCTGCGAGAGCTCCTTGCCCTTGAATTCCGTATCAGGGCCGACGCCCAGAGCGGCAAATCCCCACCATCCCTCCTTGGGCATGGCGAAAGCGAACGTGCCGTTGGCGTCGGCCTTGATCGTCAGAGTCACAAAGGCGTCGTGGGGAGCGGAGACCGCGCCCTTCCTTTCGAAGGCGTTCTTCTTCAGGTCGGGGCGATGGTTCATGTACTCCACTTCGACCTCGGCGAAGGGGACCGGCTTCCCTTCGCTCTTCACGACGCCGCGGAACATCCCGCCGGCCCAGATCGCATAGGGCTTGTCCAAGGGCACGATCTCCGCCCTGAGCCCCATGTCGGCATCCCACTCCGTGGGGAGACTGCCGTTGTTTACGATCATTTTGGTGATTTGTTGGATATAGATGTCCTCGCTCTTTTCGAAATAAGGAGCCGGGGCCAGACAGAAGACGTAATCGCCCATACCTCTCAGCTTGAAAGAAGTCTCAAAGCCCCTGCCCTTGTTCTCCAGGCTCGTCCAGGTGATGGGCTTCAGCGTCTTGAGCAGATCCGTCTTCTTTTGCTTGTTCACGACAAAGAACTCCTGCGGGGTCTCCATGTCCATCGTGTGTCCGGCCTCAAAAGGATGGGTGAACACAAGCTTCAGGGGAATTTCTCCGCCTTTGTCCAGAATCATCTCGGGGGTATAGAGCATCTGGAAGTGCGCCGAAGCGGGGAGAACCGCGGCAAACAGCGCGCATAGCGACAACAGAACAGCTTTTTTCACGTACGATATCCTCCTTTTTTTGAAATCGGTATCCCGGCTTGATTCAATCGGGCCGCTCTACTTGATGTCGCCGCTCTTGACGGTGAGCGAGTGCCCGGGGCCGCCGTCGAAGGTGACGGAGAAAACGCCCTGCGGCTTGCCGAACGTCAGCTCGCCGCTCTCGTCCAGCTTGCCTTCGAACACGACCTCGCCCTTCTCGTCGGCGACGCGGATGGGGACGTTCGCGGCCGATGAGCCGTCGGAGAAGCCGCCCTCGCACGAGAGCGTGCCGTCGCCGTTGTCCCAGCAGGAGAAAAGCGCGGTATGGGCCAAGGCGGCGCCGGCGAGCGCCGCGATGAAGAAGGCCGTTATGACGCCAGTCCACAACTTTCTGTTCATCCTCAAAACCTCCGTTTGAATGTATATTTCAGTCAGCGGCTCAAGCCGCCGTCCGCCGAAGCGCAAAGCTCCCGCGCGCCCCTTGGGGGCGAACCGGTACGTTCTTTTGGCCTTGCTCAGCCCCAAACTCTCGAGACGTTTCGACATCCCTGCGTCAAGGCCCGAATCCGCGGTCTTCAGCCTGACGTCCCGCGGCGCGGGGGACAAGGGCCCCATGGAAGCCCTCCTGAAAGCTGCGTTGAATTTGTTTTTCCGAAATGCAACGCCTTTCCGACCGCGCCAATTCCAGTGCAAGTTAGTTATATATAACTTATTAGGATTTTAACAATCGATCCCTTTCCTGTCAATAAAAACGGATTCGCCTCGTTGTCCCGCGCCGACGTCATACTGATTTTCAATTAAAAGGCGCAATTGAAAAATGCGGCGCCGTCGCGCGGTTTCATGCGGTTTTCGGCGCTCTCGAAAGGGCAAGGGCTCTGTGCCCTTTTTAACGAAAACTGGCGACGGACACGCGACGAGGGGCCTCAAGCGATCCTTGAGGCCCCTCGTCGCGTGTCCGTCGCCTAATCCGTTCTCACGCTGTAATTCGCGATGTAGCCAAGGCGTTCCCTCTGCTCCCGAAAGGAATTGAACATGATCCGAACGATTCCGCCGCAGCGGGCGGAACCGGGCATGCTTTCAGTCGGGGCACTTTAAAACGGCGCGGTCCCCGCCAGATCGAGGACTGCGCTGACGCAACGGCGCATTCCCGCGGGGTCGGAGCCGCCGAAGCGGACGCGGCGGCCGTCGAGGCGCTCGACGAACGGCAGCGTTGCGGCGACATCGCATTGAGCGGTCTTGAGAAAAGCGATCTCTGCGGTCCAGGACGAAGCGAAATCCAGCACGGGCGCTTTTTTGCCGCGCACCAGCTGCGCCGACTTGATGGCCGCGTCGTAAATGATCCTGTAAGTCTCTTCCGGCCCCAGACAGGTTGCGGCCAGACGCCCGCGAGCTTTTTTCACGGCGGCGGTGACGATTTTGTCGCCCCACAAAGCGCGGGCTTCGCGGCAGGTGGCGTCGTCGCCGGTCACCAGCGCCACGGGGATTTTTTTGCCGGAAGCGGCCGCGGCGTTGATGCCGATCTCGCCCACTTCGAGGCCGTTCAGTTTCACGCTGTAAACCACGTTCGGATCGATGGTGTGATCCAGCACCGCGCACTGCGTGCCGGCCATGGCATGGTAACAGAGGAAGAAGATGCCGTCGCACTCGTCGAATCCTTCCATCATGCCCAGCGTTTTGGGCGAGCCGCTGGTCAGCCGCGCCCCCTTCGGCCACCCGCCGATGTCCAGATTGGTCATGTGACTGTGAGCGTCGTTGACGATCACCTCGTCGGCGCCGCCGTCCAGAGCGCCGCGCACCGCCGCGAGAACGTCGCGCTGCTGCATCCTGCAGCCGAAAGCGTATTCCGGACGGCGGCTGTCGCACTGTGCGATGGACGTGACGCCCGTGGCGCCTTCCATGTCGGCGCTGATAAAAATTCTCATCGGACGGTTACTCCTTTTCCGCCGGTTTCGCGACGGGCGGCTTCACGGCCCTCACGGGGCGCCCGACCATCAGCTCGGGACGGACGGCCGCGTCGAATTCCTTGGCCGACAGGTACCCAAGCGCCAGCGCCGCTTCGCGCAGCGTCGTGCCTTCGCCGTTCGCTTTTTTGGCGATCTCGGCGGCCTTGTCGTAGCCGATCTTCGGCGCCAGCGCCGTGACCAGCATCAGGCTGCGGCTCAGGTTCTCGGCGATGCGCGCCTCGTCGGCCTCCAGTCCGGCCAGGCAATGGTCGGTGAAGGAGTTCATCGCGTCGCCGAGCAGGCGGCAGCTTTGCAAAAAGTTGTAGGCGATCACGGGCAAAAACACGTTCAGCTCGAAGTTGCCCTGCGACGCCGCGAAGCCCACGGCCGCGTCGTTGCCCATCACCTGCACGGCCACCATGGTCACGGCCTCGCACTGGGTGGGATTGACCTTGCCGGGCATGATCGAACTTCCCGGTTCGTTCGCGGGGATCTTCAGCTCGCCGAGGCCGCAGCGCGGGCCGGAAGCGAGCCAGCGCACGTCGTTGGCGATCTTCATCAGATCGGCGGCCAGCGCCTTGAGCGCGCCGTGCAGCGCCACGATCTCGTCGCGGCTGGTGAGCGAGTGGAACTTGTTGGGCGCTGTGCGGAAATCCACGCCGGTGATGTCGCCGATCTCCTGCGCCGCGAATCTGCCGAACTGTTCGGGCGCGTTCAGGCCGGTGCCCACGGCCGTACCGCCGAGGGCCAGATCCTTCATGAACTCGACGGCGGTCATGATCATGGCCTGGCAGCGTTCGAGCATGCGCGCCCAGCCGCCGATCTCCTGTCCCAGCGTCAGCGGCGTGGCGTCCTGCAGGTGCGTGCGGCCGATCTTGACCAGGTCCATGTATCGTTCCGACTTGGCCTGCAAGCACTCGCGCATCTTTTCCAGCGCGGGAAGCACTCCCTTTTCCACGGCCAGCACGGCGGCGACGTGCAGCGCCGTGGGAAACGTGTCGTTGCTGCTCTGGCTGCGGTTGACGTGGTCGTTGGGATGGATCTTCCGCCCCAAATGCTCGGAAGCGAGGTGGGCGATCACTTCGTTGACGTTCATGTTGCTCTGGGTGCCGCTGCCCGTCTGCCAGACTCTGAGCGGGAATTCGTCCCAGCGGCCGCCGGCCAGCAGCTCGTCGGCGGCGTGCATGATCGCCGCGGCGGTTTCGGCGTCGAGCGCGCCAAGGCGGCCGTTGGCCGCGGCGGCGGCTTTCTTGAGGATCAGGAAGGCTTCGATGATCCCGCGCGGCATCGTCTCCGTGCCGATGCGGAAGTTCTCGTAGCTGCGCTGCGTCTGCGCGCCCCAGTGACGCTCGGCGGGGACGGCGATCTCGCCCATGCTGTCTCTTTCGATGCGGGAATCCATGGATAACTCGCTCCTTTCTTTCCGTTGACGAAAAGATTCTCTGGGCAAAGTGTACCACGAAACGGGCGCGGCGGCGCGGAACGATTTTTTTGTTTTCCGCTCAAATCATCCGCCACGAATGGCGTTCTTTGCGCTAAAATAAGAAATTATGCCGCAGGCTTTTATTTGCAAAGGAGGAATGCGCCGATGGCAGCACATGCAGAAAAAGAAAAACTGCCGCTTCCGCCGCTGTGGGAGCTGCCCCGACACGAGGCGACCATTGTCGCGGCGCGGTGGAACGCCGATCCGATCATTCACGTGCCCGAAGGCTACAATCTTGAATCGGACGCGTCGGCCTTTTTCAAGGCGGCCGACTGCCCCAACTCGCCTTATTTCCCCGCGCTGGATTTTTATCACATGTACAGCCAAGGATCGCGCACGATCCTGCCCTGCTTCCGCACTTACCAGCAGACGCGCGATTACAGCTGCGCGTCGGCCGTGGCGCTGATGGTCATGTACCACTTCGGCTATTGCGACTGGCGGGAGCTGGAGATCGCCGACAAGATGGCGGCCTTTCACGGCTTGCCGACGGAGTCGCGCCGCCCGATCCCGGTCAAGGACCTGGTCCACTTTTTCGAGGCGCTCGGCTGGGACGTGGAGTCGAATCTGCCTTTCGCCGCCAAAGCGCCGCAGGACGCCACGCCCTACAATCCGTGGCGTTGCGCCGAGGCCAAAAGTTTCCCGACGCTGGACGGCTTCGCGCGCTTTTGCCGCCAAACGCTGCGCGACGGCGCCCCGATCATGGTCGAGAACATCGACTGGGGCGCGCACTGGCGGGTGATCATCGGCTACGACGACATGGGCACGGGCAATCCCGCCCACGGCGTGCTGATCCTCGCCGACCCGCACGACACGGCCGACCATTGCCAGGACGGCTACGTCGTGGAACACATCGACAAATTTTACAGCACCTGGTACGATATCTTCGTCATGGAGCGTGACGAGTGCACCCAGCCCTGGGTCGTCGCCCGTCCGCCCCGAAAGGAAGGAGGCCTGTGGCCATGCACCGTGAAAAAGAACCGCTGATCCGTTTCGGCGTCGCCGTGCCGGAAAATCTTCTGCAGAGTTTCGACAAGCGCCTCGAAAGCGCCGGCCTCCCCAACCGCTCGGAGGCGCTGCGCCAGCTGATTCGCGAGTACGTCAGCCGCGACACGTGGCAGAAAGGCTCGGGGCAAGTCTACGGCACGATCACGCTCACCTACAATCATCACAGCAACGACGTGACGGCGCGCCTTACCGGTCTTCAGCACGATTTCGGCGGCATCATCGTGTGCACCACCCACGTCCACGCCGATCACGACCACTGCCTCGAGACGGTCATCGTCCGCGGCGACGTGGAAAACGTAAAGAAGTTCATCGCCTCGCTGCGCGCGCTCAAGGCCGTCAGCTCGGTCACTCCGGTGATTGCCGTTCTTGTCTGAGATGCCGGACGCTTCCGCTCTGATGGGCAGCGCGCCCATTCTCCGCCTGATCCTCCGCTTCGCCCTGCCGGCCACGGTCGGGGTGCTGGCCAACGCGCTTTACAATATCGTCGACCGCGTCTTCATCGGCCATTACGTCGGCGCCGAAGGCCTGGCCGCCGTTTCCGTCGTCTTCCCCGTCATTCTGCTGGTCGTCGCCTTCAGCGCCCTGATCGGCGTCGGCACGGCTTCGCAGATCTCGCGCGATCTCGGCGCGCAGGATCAAGAACGGGCCGAGATCGCGCTCGGCAACGGCGTCACGGCCGCCGCTTTCTTTTTGGCCCTGACGGTGCCGCCGCTGCTGATATGGCTGCCCGAAGTCGTGCGGCTGTGCGGCGCGACGGAACGCATCACGCCGCTCGCGGAAAACTATCTGAAGATCACCGGCCCCGCCATCCCGTTTCAGTTTTTCGGCATGATCCTGGCCGCCGCCATGCGAGCCGAAGGGCATCCGCGCCATGTCATGTGGTCGATGGTGCTCGGTTCGCTCCTCAACGTCGCGCTCGACTGGTGGTTCATCGCCGGGCTCGGCATGGGCATGGCCGGCGCCGCCTGGGGGACGGCGGGGGCCCAGCTTTTCGCCTTTCTCTGGCTGCTGGCTTTCTACGCGCGGCGCCGCGGCGCGCTGCGGCTGCCCCTCGACCGCTTCCGTCCCCGCCGCGCCGTGATGGCGGAAATGTGCGCCGTGGGGCTGTCGCCCTTCCTGATCAACGTTTTCTTTTCGATCATGCAGACGGCCTACAATCTGTTACTGGGCAAATACGGCGGCGAGACGGCCATCTCCGCCATGGGCATCTTCTTCGGCCTCGACAGTCTGCTCTTTATGCCCGTCACCGGCATCGGCGAAGGCGCCATGCCGATCATCGGCTACAACTACGGCGCGCGCCGCTATGACCGCCTGCGCGAAACGGTGAAGATCGCGCTGCGGCTCTCGATCGGCTACTACATTTTATCCGAAGCAACGGCGATGCTCTGGGCCGAGAAACTGGTCTCCTTCTTCACCGACGATAATCCCGCGCTGATCGTCCTCGCGGCGCGCTGCATACGCATCGGCTATGCCGCCCTTCCCTTCAGCGCCGCCGCGATCATCGTCGGCTATACGCTCGAGGCGCTCGGACGGGCGCGGACGTCTTTTTGCTTCAATCTGATCCGCCAGCTCGTCGGCATCGCCCTGATCGTCATCCTGCCGAGATTTCTCGGCGTCGACGGCGTTTGGATCATATTTCCCGCCATCGACCTTGTCGGCGGCCTCGCCGCCATGCTGCTGCTGCGCCGCGAGGTGCGGAACCTGCGCCGAACGGAAAATTCCGAGGCCAGGATAAAGGCTTCCGCCGCGCGCGCTCCAGCTCCATGAGATATTTTTTTCGCGGGCGCCACAAACAAAAACGCCGATACAACGGCGTCGTTTATGAATAACGCGGCAATCTTTTCCCCCTTCCGACCGTCTGTCATCGTCACTTTCAGATCTGTCGGAAGGGGATTTTTTTGAAAAAAGCGCTGTTCACACATAACTTCATGATGAGGCGCGCGCGACGGCAATGCCGTCGCGCGCGCCTCATTTGTTTCGCTGTCAGCTGAACGGATCTTCCCGATCGTCCACGTCGGGGCGCAGGATGCGCACGGTATGCTCCTGAAACCAATCGTAGAACATGCGCGCCGGCTCGCGCTGCGCTCTCATGCGCTCGATGCTGGTGCCGAGAATGAACATGGGTGCTGCCGGTTCGATCAGCGCCTTGCCCCAGCCGCGCAAGACCGACGTCAGCCGATCCAGCTGCGTTTCGCTGTCCGTGACCAGCGTCAGCAGCTTCCACGGCTCCTGTTCGTCGTGATCCATGTCGAACCAGCCGGGAATATAAGCGCGGCGCTGTCCCATAAAAAAGATATGCACTTTGCCGAGGAAGGGCAGCAGCTCTTCGGGGCGGCCAGCCACCTTCCGGGCCATGATCAGTCCCGCGTCGACGAAGCGGAAAACGTCCGTAGGCAGCGGTTCGTAGCGGCGGTAATGGTTGAAGTCGTGGCGATGTCGCAGGACAAAATCGACGGTCAGCGTTCCCCGCGGCGCGCCATTCCGCGCCGCCCAGCGTTCCAGAGCCTGCGGCCCCGGCGCGGGCATGCGGCGCGATTCGTAGCCGCAGTTCGGAAAGTTTTTTTTGAAGGATTTCACAAGCGGCTCATCAGGCCAGAGCGCGCAGGCGCGACCGTCTTCCAGCGCGAAATAGCGGTCGTCGGGCAGGCAGGGAACGACGGGAAAGCGTTCGCTCACGGTGATTTCCTTGACGCCCCAGTCGGTCATGAACGAGCGGTCCAAAAGCTGCGCCATGCGGTTCAGTTCCAGCGCTTTGCGGGCGGCCGCTTCGCCGCACGCAAAAGCCCCCATTGGCGCGGCAGGAACGCAGAGCTCCCGCGAAACCCGTTCGCGCGCGGCGGCGCCAGCCGCCGTCAGCACCAGTCCGCCGCCCAACGGCGCCAGCAGCTTGGCGGCGGACAATTCCTCGAGATTCCCAGGCTCGCTCCCCGCCAACGATGCCGTTTCAGCGTCCCAGCACGGCAACTCCGGCGAAAAGAGAAGCAGCGCGCTCTCCATGTTACGCCTCCTCGGGCCGGTCCACGCCGTCGTCCTCCTCGGGGCGCAGGATGCGCACGGTCTCCTCCTGGAACCAGTCATAAAGGGTATCCTTCGGCTCTTTCTGCGCGCGCAGGCGTTCGATGCTCGTGCCGAGGATGTAGAATGGACGGCAGGGTTCGATCAGATCGGGGCCCCAACGCCGCAGCGTCGACGTCAGCTCGGCCAGCTGCGTTTCGGTGTCGGCGACAAAGGCCAGCAGCGTCCAGTCCTCCTGCTCCTCGGCGTCAAGATCGTACCAGCCGGGGACGTAGACGCGCCGCTGCGCCATCGTGAAAACGTGCAGCTTGCCGATCAGCGGCAGCAGCTCCCGGGGATCGTCGCCGCACTTCACGGCGTACAGCAGGTCGGCGTTGTAGAACTTGAAACGGTCCGATTCCATGCCGGCGATCCCCTTGTAGTGGTTGAAGTCGTAGCGGCTGCGCAACATGAAGTCGATCGTCAGCGTCCCCGCAGGCGCGCCGTTTTCTTTCGCCCAGGCGTCGAGCCCCGCCTGACCGGGGGCGGGCAGTCCGCGCGCGCCCACGCCCCAGTGCGGAAAAGCTTTCATAAACGATTCGACGAGCGGATGCTGCGGCCAGATCGCCCTGACGCGTTCGCCATCGAAGGCAAAATACCGATCGTCGGGCAGGCACGGCACGACGGGAAAGTTTTCGTGATGAGTGACTTCCTTGATGCCCCATTGAGTCCTGAAAGCCCTGTCGAGAAAAACGCACATGCGGTTGTGTTCCAGCGCCCGGCGCGCCTGCGCCTCGTCGTCAAGTCCCGCGCCCATGTCCGCCGCCGGAACGCAGATCGACTGCGCCAATTCCCGGCGCGCCGCCTCGCCCTTGGGCGTCAGCACATAGCCGCCGCCCCGCCGCGCCAGTTCGCCACTCTCAAGCATCCCGGCCAGCGACGAGGGGTCGTCGCCGGCCAGCCGCACCGTCTCCTCGTCCCAGCAGGGAAATTCGGGAGAAAACAAAAGGATCGAAGATTCCATGATCGTTCCTCCTTCTTTGGAGAAATAAATTTTCCATGACGATTTTACAAAACGGGCGCCCTTTTTCGCAAAAAGGCGCCCGTTTTTTCACGTTTGAATTGAAGAGACTCACAGACGCCCGTTCCGCTCGTCGGCGTTGAGGGCCTTCCAAAAGCCCCAGCAGGAGAAGAACATGATAAAGGCAAACGGAGGCGCCGTGCACAGCGAGATAGTCTGAATGTTGATCAGGCCGCCGGTGGTCAGAAGCACCACGGCCAGAGCGCCCATGAGGATGCCCCAGATGGCCATCCTGCTCTTGGACGGATCGCTGGTACCGTGCTGACAATACGCCGCCAAAACGAACGTGGCGGAATTGGCCGAAGTGACGAAGAACGTCGTGATCAGCACGATCATGCCGTAGGACATGGCCGTGCCGAGAGGATAGTGCTTGTACAGCTCGAAGGCGCCGACGGAAACGTCCTTGATGACTTCCGCCGCGATCTTGACGTGCTGAACCAGCTCCAGATGCAGCGCCGAAGTGCCAAAGATGGCGAACCAGACCGCGCTGCCGAGCGCGGGAACGATCAGCACGCCGGCGATGAACTCGCTGATGGTGCGGCCGCGGGAAATGCGGGCCACGAAAGCGCCGACGAAAGGCGCCCAGGCGATCCACCAGGCCCAGTAGTACAGCGTCCAGTTGGCAAGGTGCTTCTGGTACCCGGCGCCGTAGGGATCCATCATGAAACTCTCCTCGACCAGGCCGCTGAGGAAGTCGCCGATACCGGTCATGAAAGATTCGACAATGGGCAGCGAAGGGCCGACGATGAACATCAGGGCCATGAGGATGAAGCAGACACGGATGTTGAAGTCGGCCACCTTGGAAATGCCCTTTTTGATGCCGAGCACGGCCGAACCGGTGTAAAACACGGCAAGAATCACGATGATGACGACCTGAACGAACGTGGTCTTGGGCAGTCCGAAGACGGTGTTGGCCCCCGAATTCAGCTGCAGCGTGCCAAGGCCGAGAGACGTGGTGATGCCGCCCAGCGTGGCGAACGTGGCGAGAATATCGACGATTTTGCCGAACGCCCCCTTGACGGCCTTCTCACCGACCAGCGGGATGAAGATCGAACTGATCAGACCGGGCGCATTGTAGCGGAACTGATAATAGGCCAGCGGCATGGCGATGACGGCGTAACCGGCCCAGGGATGCAGGCCCCAATGGAAAAAAGAAATCTGCAGCGCGTCGCGGGCGGCCTGAACGGACTCGGGCGCCGCGCCGAAGGGCGGATTGGTGAAATAAATCAGCGGCTCGGCGGCGCCGTAAAACACCAGCCCCACGCCCATACCGGCCGAGAACAGCATGGCGAACCAGGCCAGATTGCCGTATTCGGGGCGGTCCTCCGCCCGGCCCAGGCGGACTTTGCCGAAACGGCCGGCGGCGATGAAAAGACAGAAGATGACGAAAACGTTCATGAAGAACATATACCCGGCGCCGAAATAAGTCGTCAGGCCGTTGAACAACGACTTGGCGAAGGTGCCGAAAGAATCGGGCGACAGCAGCCCCCAGAGGACCGCCGCAAACGTGATCAATATCGAAACGTAATAAACCGTGTTGCTCTTGGTATCGACGCAGCCTGACCAGTCGAGCCGGCCGTGGTCGAGAGGATTCCGCGAAACTTTGTCCGACATTCAAGTGACTCCTTTCACAACGGGAAGGAACGTTTAAAACAAGGGGCTGAAATTCGCGTTTCAAAAACGTCCTTTCAGCCCCTCGAACTTACTTGCCGCGTCTCTTGTCGAGAGGATTCCGCTCCGCCGTTCCGTCATATCAGAACTTGGAGGGGAACACCGTCGGCTCGGCGATGTCCGTCGCCAGAGCGTTCAGAGCCGCCTCGACGCGGCTGGTGCGCAGCTGCCATTCGGCCTCGGCGCTCAGTTCGGGATCGCCCAGAGGATAGGGAACGGACACCGTCTGGACCATGCGGTTGGCGCCGACGGTCTTGGCCACGTCGATCAGATTGCACATCACGACCACGGGAATGCCGGTTTTCTCGATTTCTTTGCCCATCGTTGACCCGCAACGAGTGCACGTGCCTCAGGTGGCGGTGAGCACGACGGCGTCGACCTTGGCGGCGTGAAGCTCGGCGGCGATCTCCTTGCCGAATTTGGCGGCGAAAGCCTGGGTCGTGCCGGTGCCGACGGTCACATAGTAATAATTGTAAAGCTTGCCGATCTTGCCCTGCTTCTCGAAGTAGCGCATGGCGTCCACAGGCACGCCGCGGTCGGGAATGTGGCACATGGCGGCGGGGTCGAAGCCGGCGTGGATCGTCTTGAACACGCCCTCGGGCAAATTGTCGAGCTTGGAAATGTCGTACTTGCCCCATTTCTGCGCGGAAGCGCTCTGGATGCGGTCGGGGTTGTCCACGGGCACGACGCCGGAGGAGGAGACAAGAGCGATCGTGGCGTGGGCCAGATCCTTGAGCGCGGGCGCGGGCGGGATCTTCTCCATCTTGGGAATGATCAGCTCGGTCTGGAACGGCTCGCCCTTGAGCTTCCTGAGCAGCATGTCGATGACGCGGTCGGCGGCGATGCGTCCGTCGGGCTGAGGGATCTCGGCGCGGATGCCGCGGGGGAAGTAGCCTTCCTGAGCGGCGGGCAGCAGTTCCTCGCCCTTGGCGATCTTCTTGGCGAATTTGGCCATGGCGGTCACGTCGTCCTTCATGAAGGTCGCCTTGCGCCCGCCCTTGAAGATGTAGCACACGGATTTGTACTCTTCGACGCCGGGGTTCTCCTCGTTCATGGAGGTGATCACGGGCACGTGATAGCGCTCGGCCACCGCTTTGCACATGATGCCGCAGCCGACGCCGTAGCGCCCGGCCATGAAGGCGGGGCCGGCGAAGAAAATGTCGAACTTCTTCGTGTCGAGCCAGGCGAAGATCTCTTTCAGGGCCTCGTCGGTGTGGTTGGTAATGTAGTTGTCGCCGCAGACGATGGTGTTGGTGACTTCGATGTCGGGCTTCACCATCTGGTTCAGCATCATCGAGCAGCCGACGAGATCGTCGTGGAAAATGGGCTTGGCGTCGGCCGCGTCTTCGCCGCCGACCTGCCCGAAGAATTGGTTGATGTAATGAATCGCTTTCAGCATTTTATTTTTGCCTCCCCGATTTAAAAATCAGCGCAGGTTCTCTTGGAGTAGCCGCTGATGTGGTTGGCGCAGAACATGCCGTTGTTCTCCATCACGAAGGAGCCGTCGGGATGGATACAGCCTTCCCAGCCGCCGGAGTTCCCGTCGCGGGCCAGCGCTTCGAGCTCGCCGATGACTTCCATCTTCGGGAACTCGTACATCTGGGATACGTTGCCGGTGGAAACCAGCGCGTCGGTGACGGGATTCATGGAAACGAGGGGTTGAGACGCGCCGTCGCGGCCGGTGCACTCGTCCGACAGGCCGATGGTCTTGATGCCGAGGCGCTCGAGCTCGACCAGCATGGCCGTGTAATCGACGTCGGGGTTGCCGTACCCTTCCTCGACGACGACCGCGGCGTCGACGCCGAGAGACGTGCAGATCTGCCCGGCCATTTTCACGCAGCGGACCTTTTCGTCCATTTTCACGTTCAGCGTGGACATGACGACGCCGAGGAAGTTGATGGTCTTGCCGTGCTGTTCGTAGAGCTTCTTGATCATCGGATTGACGGCGAACTCGTAGGTCGAGATCTTCGAGGACGTGGGCATGAAGGAGCCCGACACCAGGCAGCCGTCGAGCAGTTCGTTGGGATGCATGAAGGTGGGCAGGATGTGGTTGCCGTCCCAGCCGTAGATCAACGTGTTGTAGCCCATGGCTTCCATCTGGGTCTGGGGCTGGAGCAGGTAGACCACGCGGGGCAGCTTGTCCACTTCGGGGCCGCGCTCGTTCAGGGCGGGCAGGTCGTAAACCTCAACGTTCTCGGGTTCGAGCTCCTTCACGCACTGGCCGACGTACTCGGCGAGGCGCATGCCGGCCCAGCGCAGGGCGTGGTTCTTCTTCTGCTGCTCGTGGCGCTCGAACTCCTCGTCGGTATCGGCCACCAGCACGAGGTTGACCATGTCGCCGAAGATGGTGTGGTGCTGGTATTTGCCGCCCATGGCGATCAGGCCGTCCTGGAATCCGCCCCAGTGCTCGCCGACGACGAGCAGCGAGCAGTCCTGCAGACAATGCGTGCGGCCGGAACCGGCGATCTCCATCTCGGACAGCACGCCGGGGAAGATCCCGTGGCCGCCGGACACTTTGCAGCGCATTTCCACCGCTTCCTTGACGGGGCAGAGCACCACGTCGTCGCCGGGATGCACGATCTTCAGATCGGCCGTGGTGATGTGCTCGTCTTCCTTGACGACCTTGAGCAGCTCTTCCTTGTTGACGGTGAGAATGCCCTTGCTGTAGCCCGTATGGTCGCCGAACTTGATGTCGGTCACATGAAAGGCTCCGATTTCAAGTCTCATAGCTGAAATCACTCCTTCTTCAAGATTCGCGGGAACCCAATCCCTCCGGGACAACCGGACGTTCCCGCCCCGGTCACTCTATTCCCGCCGTGTTGCTTTTCACGATTGAATTATAATGAAAAAGAATGAATGACTTCCATAATGAAAAGTGTGAAAATGCCTGTAGTAAAAATTATGATGCATCGTTCGAGACAATCCGACGGCATCGCTTAACGTTTCTCCCCCGCCGTCGCTCGAAATGTTCCACGTGGAACATGCGCAAAGAGCCGCCCCGGTCGATGCGAGGCGGCTCTTTGCCGTTGTTTCCCGACGAAATTTTCACGCTGGCGCGTTGCCTGTCGCGCAGGCGACGCCGTTTCCGGTTTTCTCTTTCGTTCCGCCGCGGCTGCCGTGTCCGCTTTTCTCTTTAAATGAGTGCAGACGGCGTTTCAGCTGAGGTCGAGGTAGCCTTCGCGGATGGCGTAGCGCGTCAGTTCCGCCATGCTGTTGCAGCCAAGTTTGTCGAGTATGTGGCGGCGGTGGGTGTCCACCGTGTTTTTGCTGATGCTGAGCTGTTCGGCGATCTGCTTGGCGTTGCAGCCTTTGACCAGCAGTTTCAATACGTCCAGTTCGCGCTCGGAGAGCGGGCAGTCCGAACCTTGTTCCTCGTTTTCGGTCAGGCGCAGATAATCCCCGATGAGCGTCGAAAGGATCGCCGGCGTCAAGTAATACTGCCCGTTCACGACGGTCTGGATGGCCAGGCACAGCTCCTGCGACGAACACTCTTTCAGCACGTAGCCGCGGGCTCCGGCCTTCAGGCTTTCGACGATCAGATTCTTGTCGCCGTGCATGGACAGCACCAGCACCTTCGTGCCGGACGAGCCGGCGGCGATCTTCTGCGTCGCCTGGATGCCGTTCAGCCGCGGCATCGTCATGTCCATGAGCGCCACGTCGGGCTGCAGGCGCTCCGCCGCCGCGACGGCCTCCGCGCCGTCGTGGGCCAACCCGACCAGTTCGATGCCGTCCGCTTTGCCGAGCAGCTCCCGCAGTCCTTCAAGAAACATCTCGTGATCGTCGGCCAGCAGTACGCGAATACTCATTTGAACTCCCCTTCCTTTAACTTCAACGGACAGGACATGGCAACGGTCGCGCCTTTTCCGGGAATGGAAATGATTTTCAGAGCTCCGTCGATGGGCTCGAGGCGTTCCCTGATGCTGAAAAGTCCAAAACTCTTCGTTTCTTTGCGCGCCTCGTTATGATCGAGGTCGAAGTCATCGGGAAATCCCCGGCCGTTGTCCTCCACCGCGACCATGATCTTCCCCGGGCCGCGGTTGACGATGATGGTGACGCGCGTCGCGCCGGAATGTTTGATCACGTTGATCAGCAGCTCGCGGGCCATACGGTAGAGGATCACGCAGACGGCGTCGTCCGCCCAGAAATCGGCCATGGTCCCCTTCGCGCGCAGCTCCCACTTGATGCCGTGCGGCGTCAGCAGATTGTCGGCCAACGACTCCAGGGCGGGATTGATGCCCACTTCCTTGAGAATGGGGGGGCTGAGCTCGAAGATCAGCGAACGGCTTTCGCTGATCAACTTCTCCGTGTTGGCTTCCAGGGCCGCCATCTCCGCTTCCAGAGCCGGCCGCACTTTTTCACGCAGCTCGCGGATCTTGTGAAGCTGCGAGACCAGATCGTAGCCGATGCGGTCGTGCAGATCCGCGGCGATGGCGCGGCGCGTGCTTTCCTCCGTGAGCGTCAGCTGCGTGGCCAGGTTGCGCAGTTCGTTTTTTTTGCGGTCCAGCGCCTCGTCGGCATCCTTCAATTTCGTCTTGTCGAGGAAAATCACGGCCGCCATGCCCGGCGGCAACGGAAAAGCGATCGCCTCGAGAAAACTGCCGGCCTCTTTGCTGTTGCCCTCGCAGTGCACCGAATGTCCGAGACGCAGACAATCGACGATGATCTGGGACCAGCGCGGCTCGGAAATCGGCCACACGTCGAGAAAGCTGCGGCCGATCACGTCGCGGCGGCGAACCTTCATGACGCGCTCGTAAGACGGATTGACGTCGACGAAAAACACCCTGTCGGCCGTGATGCCGCGGCGCGATCCTTCCTCCACGCGGTACAGCGCGATCGGGTCGAACGTCCGCGCGAACAGCATCCGATACACGATCATGGCCTCCGCGGAGGTGCCGGACTGAATTTTCTCGTTATGTTCGCTATGATTTATTTTAACTCATCTGCCTTATCCATGGAATCGTGAAAACCATTATCTTCATTTCGCCGCGATACGTGAAGCGGCGGCGCGCCGTCAGCGTTCGAGCTTTTTGAAGCGCCCCCGGTAGAAGATCAGCAGCGCCAGCGTCACGAAGCAGGCGCACACGTCCGCCACGGGATAGCTCAAGAACACGCCGGCGACGCCGAAAAAGCGCGGCAGGACCAGCAGCGAGGGGATGAAGAAGATCACCTGCCGGCTCAGCGACAGAAACAGCGCCGGCCCGGCGAACCCCAGCGCCTGAAACGTCACCGTGCCGACAATCTGAAAGCCGATGATCGCGAACGTGGACTGAAGGATGCGCACGCCCCAGACGGTGAGGCGGATCACCTCGGCGTCGTCGGTGAACGCGCGCACGAAAACGTGCGGGAAACCGAGCAGGATGATCTCGCCCGTCACGGTGATGACCGTGGCCGAAAGCAGCGCGATCTCGATCGCCCTGCGGGCTCGCCCGTAAAGGCCCGCGCCGTAGCAATAGCCCACGAGCGGCTGCATCCCCTGACCGATGCCGAAGATCGGCATCACGGCGATCGACGAGACCTTCATCATGATCGCGTAAGCGGCGATATGCAGCGCCGAACCGTAACGCGAGATCTGGTTCATCAGGATCGTGTTGGCCACCGTCAGCGCCCCCTAGCGCGCGAACTCGGAAACGCCGACGCCGAGAATTTCGGCGTCGATGACCCAGCGCAGCGGCATGCGGCTGAGGCGCAGGGCGATCAGGCTGCGGCGCCCCGTCAGATAGTAGCGCAGATTCCACAGCAGCGTCACCAGCTGGCCGATCACCGTCGCCCAGGCCGCCCCGGCCATGCCCATTTTGAAGCCGAAAATGAACAGCGGGTCGAGAAACACGTTCAACACCGCCGGCAGCACCATCGAGTACATGGCGTAGCGCGTGTTGCCCTCGGAACGGATCGTGTTGTTGAAGAGCATGCCCACGATCACCAGCGGATTGCCGAGAAAGACGATGCCGAGATAGTGCCGCGCGTAGTCCGCCACCCGCGCGTCGGCGCCCATCATGGCGATCAGCGGGTCGAGGCACGCGATTCCGGCGGCCAGCGTCGCGAAGCCCAGCGCGACCGACATCACGAAGCCGTTGCCCAGCGCCCGCTCGGCGTCGTCGTCAAGCCCCGCGCCCAGTTTGCGCGACGACAACGAAGCCGTGCCCATCGCCACCCACATGGACAGGGCCCCGACGAACAGCTGCAGCGGGAACGCCACCGACGTGGCGGCGATGCCCAGCGGGCCGACGCCCCAGCCGATGAAAATCGTGTCGACCACGTTGTAAGAGGCCATGACGAACATGCCGATCATGGCCGGCAAAGACATTTTCACGAGCAAAGGCAGCAGCGGTGCCTGCGCCAGCATTTCGCGACGATTTTCCATTGATTTCCTGCACCTTTCGCAAATGTATTGTTTCATGATAACACGATTGTTTTATAAACACTACACGATGCAGGCGGGAAGCCAGGGCAATCGCTTACGGAATAAGCAAGCCCGTAGGCACCAGCCCCAAGACCTGCAGAGCCGTAGGGATGCCAAGCCC
>PPYE01740050.1_pt1 | contig 31341 bp, 29 predicted proteins | sample 1559881 | NCBI WGS metagenome assembly PPYE01 (sample SAMN08240022, study PRJNA423297) | Human gut metagenome, whole genome shotgun sequencing project. | reverse complement strand
TGGAACGGCGGAACGATCCAGCGAATCCGGCCTCATGTGATCCATCTGATGCGCGGGCAGGTCTTTGACCTGCAAGGATGCTCCTTCTTCACCATGGGCGGCGCCAGGAGCCATGATATCGAGGACGGTAAGTTCAAACCGCTCATCCATATTCTTTTCGCCCCATTCGCACATCAAATCCAAAAGCGGCTCCAGAGAGCGCCCCTTGGGAGTGATGGAATATTCCACCCGCGGAGGCACCTCCGCGTACACTGTGCGTGTGATCAGGCCGTCATGCTCCAGTTCCCGGAGCTGATTGGTCAAAGTCCGCTGTGAAACCTGGGTGATGGCACGCATCAGTTCGCTGAACCGCTGGGTCCCCTTTTCGATCAGGCTCTCCAAAATCAGCGGCTTGCATTTCCCGCCGATCATTTTTAAGGTAACTTCCATTTCACAGGTCACTTGTATCTTTTCCATAGGTATCTCCCTTAGTGAAATTCAGTTCACTTTCTAAGAAAAATGTGCGTACTTGTTGCAATAAATCCAAACCGATATAATGCAAGTATACCTAATTCCGATCATTTTGCAAGATGACAAGACTGACAGGAGGACAGCATGGAATACAGGACATTGGGCCGCACCGGACTGCGTGTCAGCGAGATCGGTCTGGGCGGCGAGTGGTTCAACGGCCTGACCGCCCGGGAGAGCTGCGCCATTGTAGACGCTGCGCAGGAAAAAGGCATCAATTACATCGATATTTTCATGCCCCAGGCTCCCACCCGCACTAATCTGGGCTTTGCCCTGAAGGGACGCCGGGAGCAATTTATCATTCAGGGACATCTGTGCACCGTCTTCGAGGATGGGCAATATACCCGTACCCGGGATATCGAAAAAACAAAACGCTCCTTTGCAGATCTGCTGGAACGCCTGCATACCGACTATATTGATGTGGGTATGATCCACTATGTGGACAGTGAGGAGGACTTCCGCACGGTCTTTGAGGGGCCTGTGTTGGCCTACGCCCGGGAATTGAAACAAAACGGCGCGATCCGCCACATCGGCATGAGCTCCCACAACCCCCACATCGCCCTGAAAGCCATAGAGAGCGGCGTCGTGGATGTGCTGATGTTCAGCATCAATCCCGCCTATGATATGGAACGTGCCGAGACGGACATCTATGATCTGATGGAGTTCAAGGGCATGGAAAAAGGCGGCCTGGTGGTGGATGAAGCGCGGCAGAGGCTGTACTCTGCCTGTGAAGCGGCTGGTGTGGCCATTACCGTGATGAAGCCGCTGGGCGCGGGTACGCTGCTGAAAGCGGAAAGTTCTCCTTTCGGCGTGGCCTTGACGGTCCCCCAGTGCATCCAATACTGCCTGGACCGCAACGGCGTGAAGGTGGTCATCGTGGGCTGTCATACGGTGGACGAGGTGCTGGCAGCAGCCAAATATTATGATACGCCCGCACAGGAGCGGAGCTATGCCCATATTTTCGGTGCCGGAAATGCCATCCATATGACCGGCCGGTGCATGTACTGCAACCACTGCCAGCCCTGCCCGGCCCACATCGACATTGCCGCCGTGACCAAGTTTTTGGATCTGGCCGCCCAGCAGGACTCCGTGCCGGAGACCGTGGCACAGCACTACTGGTCCCTTTCCGCCACGGCAGACGATTGCCTGATGTGCGGCAGATGCGAGCCCAACTGCCCCTTCGGGGTAAAGATCCGGGACAATATGGCGCGGGCCAGAGAACTGTTCGCACATGGAATAAAGGCCTCTCTTTGAAGATCTCTGCGGCGCACAGCGTCCTCATTTTTGACAGAGAAACGGGCACCCAAGGAAAAAGGCACGGTGAAAGCCGTGTCTTTTTCCTTGGGTGCTCCAAATTTTTATTTCCATGCCCTGCTGCCCTTGACAGATCATAGGCTTCGGCATATACTTAACAAAGTTAACTATATGAAAGGTAGATCAACGATGGAATGGACCGATATGATGCATTACCAGCAGCAGGTACAAAAAGTCATGCGCTCCCTGCTGCCCGTGCGGAAATCTGCGCTGACCGCCAGCGAATGTGAGCTCCTGGCTCACCTTTATCTGCAGCCGGACCAAAACACCCCGGTGCTGCTCAGCCAGGGCAGCGGCATGAAAAAGGAGGCAGTGAGCCGCTGCTTGAAATCGCTCTATGAAAAAAACTGCATCCGCAAGGAGCGCCAGACATCCGATGAGCGAAGCTACCAGCTGTTTATCACCGAAGCCGGACTGGCTGCTCTGAAGCAGGGCTACGAGAGCATCCTGCAGCCCTTCTACGACCTTTGGCGCAGTTCCGGTGAAGATTTTGAGGCATTTATGTATTATGCGGACAGACTGGCCGCACATATTGAGAAAGGACAGGGAAAGATCCGTGACCATGAAGTTTTATGATGCGCTGCAGATGGATCCCGCCGTACTGAAACGGCAGATCGCCGCCTGTGACACACGGCGGGAGAAAACATATTACTGGACTGCCATGGCAGTGCGTTCCGTCCTGATCGTGGCCTTTGCCATCGTATTCATCAGCCTGCTCTCAAGCCTATTCGGCGCAGACAACACACCCATGGCGGTGGCGCTGTTCTGCATGATGCTGGGCATCCGATTTGTCCACTTTGAATACTGCATCGGCGATTCACTCATCACCTTGGCCGCAGTACTGGCCATTTTGGTTCTGGCTCCCAGCGCCGCAGCCGTGCTCCCCTCTTTTCTTTTGATCCCGCTCCACTTCTCGGCTTTTTTTGCGCTGCTTTACATGACCACCCAACGTCCGGAGATGGGCAACGGCGGTCTTTACAGCTTTGCCTACATCTATCTGACCGGCAACCCGGTGATCGGAGAGGCACTGGTCCGCCGCGGGCTTTTGGCGCTGGTGGGCTATTTCATCTGCGGTGCGATCCTGTTCGCAAAGCACCGCCACAAGCAAAAAACCGTTCGGTTCCATCAGGTGCTGCAAAAGTTCGATCTCTCCGCCCCGGTCCATCTGTGGCAGTTCCGCATGGCGCTGGGCGTAAGTTTGGTACTGACTGCCGGACAGGTGTTTCAGGTGGAGCGGTTCATGTGGATGGGCTTTGCCTGTGCGTCGCTGCTGTCGGCCTATCCTTACTCCGGCAGTCCATTCGTCCGCTTCCGCCAGCGGATCACAGGAGCCGCGGCGGGGTCATGTGCATTTTTTGTGCTCTATCTGCTGACGCCGGAAGCCTTCCACTCCCTGATGGGCCCGCTGGGCGGGCTGTGTCTGGGCTTTTGCACCGACTACCGGTATAAGACGGCCATGAACTGCTTCGGCGCGCTGATGCTGGCAACCGGGATCTACGGGCTCGGCGGAGCAGTGATCCTGCGGATCGTGGATACCTGTCTGGGTGTGACGTTTGGCCTGGTGTTCGCCATGGCATTCCACCGTCTGGCCGCCGTCCGCCTGCTGCCCGGACTGCAAGAAGAATGACCGGGCTCCTGTGTCTTTATTTTTTTCTTGACTTCTCCTGCAAAATATAATAAATTTAGAATCATTCTAAAAATGGTGTTGTGATAGCCTTGACCAAATACGCAAAAAAAATCCTGGAGATTGTGGATTCCTCCCGCAGCCACCTGACCGCCGAACAGATCTTTGCGCAGCTGCGGGAAACATACCCCACGGTGGTGCTGGCTACCGTGTACAATAATCTCAACCGCCTGTGGGAGGAGGACCGGATCCGCAAGATCTCCGTAGAGGGGATGCCGGACCGGTATGACCGGATCGTACGGCACGATCATCTGGTATGCCGCAAGTGCGGCCGGCTGCTGGATGTGGATCTGGGGGATCTGACTGCCCAGCTGGAGCAAAAAGCGGGGATCCCTATCCTCTCCTATGATCTGAAACTGGTGTATCTGTGCGATGCGTGCAGGAAACAATCTCAACAGAAAGGAACGTGAGGAATCTGAATCATCTGCCCTTATCCGTCCGCGTCCCCATCGAGGAGGACAACCCCAGTATCATGCGTCTGGAGGAGAAATGCATCCGCTGCGGAATGTGCAAGGACGCCTGCGCCAATTTGATGGGCGTGCACGGCACTTACACCCTGCAGCAGACCGGCGGAAACGCTGTTTGCATCTATTGCGGACAGTGCGCCAACGTCTGCCCGGTGGACAGCATCGTAGAGCGGGACGAATGCCCCCAGGTGCGCCAGGCCATGACCGACCCCGAAAAAATCGTGGTGGTCAGCACCTCTCCTGCGGTCCGCGCCGCCCTGGGAGAGGCCTTTGGGATGGAGCCCGGTGCCTTTGTGGAGGGAAAAATGGTGGCCCTGCTCCGGGCCCTGGGCGCCGACTACGTGCTGGACACCAACTTTGCCGCGGATCTGACCATTGTGGAGGAGGCCAGCGAGCTGATCCGCCGGATCACGGAGAAGGACCGTCCCCTTCCCCAGTTCACCAGCTGCTGCCCCGGCTGGGTGCACTTTGCGGAGATCTACGCGCCGGAGCTGCTGCCCCACCTGTCCACCGCCAAAAGCCCCATCGGCATGCAGGGTCCCACGGTGAAGACCTACTTTGCCAAAAAGCTGGGGCTGGACCCCCGCAGGATCGTCCACGTGGCCCTGACGCCCTGCACCGCCAAAAAATTTGAGATCCGGCGGGAGGAAATGCATGCCGCTGCCGATTACCACGGCATCGAGGGCATGCGGGACACCGACCAGGTCATCACCACCCGGGAGCTGGCCCGCTGGGCCAAGGCGGAGGGCATCGACTGGTCCACACTGGAAGATTCCGCCTACGACTCCCTCATGGGCAAGGCCTCCGGTGCCGGCGTCATTTTCGGCAACACCGGCGGCGTGATGGAAGCCGCTTTGCGCACAGCCTACGAATACCTCACCGGGCAGGAGGCGCCGGAATCCCTGCTCTCGCTTCAGGCAGTCCGGGGCTATGAAGGGGTCCGGGAGGCCCAGGTGGCCATCGGCGACCTGACGCTCCAGGTCGCCGTCATCTACGGCACCGCCAACGCCCGGAATTTCCTCTCCCGCATGAAGGAGAGCGGAAAACAGTACCACTTCGTTGAGGTGATGGCCTGCCCGGGCGGCTGCATCGGCGGCGGCGGACAGCCCAAGGATCTGGCGAAAAACGCCGACGAGATCCGCAAAAGCCGCATCGAGGCCCTGTACCGGCGGGACGGAGCCATGGCCCTGCGCACCAGTCACAAAAACCCCGAGATTCAGGAGGTTTACGCCGCCTTTTACGGCCAGCCCCTCAGCCAGCTGGCGGAAGCCATGCTGCATACCGCTTATCAGGATCGAAGCGATATTTTGACCAGAAAGGATGAACCTGCCATGAGCAAATGGAAATGCAAAGTCTGCGGTTATATCTACGAGGGCGAGACCCTGCCCGAGGACTTCATCTGCCCCCTGTGCAAGCAGCCCGCCTCCGCCTTTGAGAAGATCGAAGAAGCGCCTGCCAAGGGCACCAGCAAGTACGCCGGCACCCAGACGGAGAAAAACCTGGAGGCCGCCTTTGCCGGCGAGTCCCAGGCCCGGAACAAGTACACCTATTTCTCCTCCGTGGCCCAGCAGGAGGGCTATGAGCAGATCGCGGCGCTGTTTTTGAAGACGGCTGAAAACGAAAAGGCCCACGCGAAGCTGTGGTTCGAGGAGCTCCACGGCCTGGGCGATACAGCGGAAAACCTGCTCCACGCCGCCGAGGGCGAAAACTACGAGTGGACGGATATGTACGACGGCTTTGCCAAGACCGCCGAGGAGGAGGGCTTCCCGGAGCTGGCCGCCAAGTTCCGTCTGGTGGCCGCCATCGAAAAGCGCCACGAGGAGCGCTATCGCGCTCTGCTGCGCAATGTGGAGACCGCCCAGGTGTTTGAAAAGAGCACGGTCAAGATGTGGGAGTGCCGCAACTGCGGCCACATCGTGGTAGGCACTGCCGCCCCGGACGTGTGCCCTGTCTGCCGGTACTCCAAGAGCTTCTTTGAGATCTACTCCGAAGATTATTGATGAAGCCTCCTCATCGTCTCCGATGGGTCAAAAAGAGGACCTGCGGCAAATTGCCGCAGGTCCTCTTTTCAGCCCGCTTCATCGGGGAAAACTCCCCTCCTGTCATTCACTCAGGCACTGGAGGAACTGCTCCATGATCTGTTCTCCCTCCTGGCAGGTGACCTGCCCCTGAGGGTCAATGGCATTGTCGTCATCCGCTTCCAAAATGCCGTTCATGGTCATCCAGCACATGGCCTCATAGGCATAGCCGCTTACCGCTTCCGCGTCGGAAAAACGCAGGGGGAACGCCCAGGCCCCGGTGAAGCCCTTGCCCTCGTTCTGGGCATAGCGGTACAAAATCACCGCCAGCTGCTGGCGGCTGACCGCCTCGCCGCCGCCGAAAGTGTCATCTTCGTAGCCCTGGACGATCTTTTCACTGGCAGCCCACCGGATAGCCTCCGCATCGGCATCGGCCTCATCCACATCCGTAAAGTCCATGGCATAATTGACCACAGGGCTGCCCGCCTGCTCATGGAGCATGGCCACCAGCGCTCCGCGGGTAAGCAGGTCGCTCTCCTCCCCGCCCTCGGAAAGAAGCACCAGCACCTCGGTGGAAACCAGCAGCTGGACCGTGCTCTGCGCACCGACAGAGTCGGGAATGAGCCGCGCCAGATCCTCCGCGCCGGCGGAAACCGCCATCGTCCAGGCCATCATGCCGGTCAGGGCCAGGGTCCAAACTCTCTTGTTCATCTTGATCGCTCCTCTTTTGGTATCGTTCCGAAATCATGCCAGCAGGAATTCGTTCTGCCTGGTTGGACGAACTGCAAAAGAAAAAGTTCCCTTCTGCGCCGGTTTCTTCCTCTTGCGCAGCCGCGCTCTTTTGGATCCGGCGCCGCGGCTTGACATGCCGCCTGGGCTTTGATATAATGCCAACGCGCCTGGGGTGCTTCGTTTGGTACATTATCGCTAACAAGTGTATGCTTGTTGGCGTTTTCTTTTTGTTAGGAGGTTTTTCCATGGTCCCAGCCGATTCCCGTGAAAATGCCTTTTTGACCGGTCCCATCCTCCCGCCTCTCATCCGCTTTTCCCTGCCGCTGATGCTCTCGCTTTTACTGCAGGGGCTCTACGGCGCGGTGGACCTGGCGGTGGTGGGCCGTTTTGCTTCCACAGCCTCCACGGCGGCGGTGGCCGTGGGAAGCCAGATGATGGTGGCCGTTACCGCCGTCATCACCGGACTGACCATGGGTGTGACCGTGCTTATCGGCAAGGCCGTGGGCGCGGGTACGCCCCAGGACGGCGCCCGGGTGGTGGCCGGTCAGATCCGTCTTTTCCTGGCGGTCACCGCCGCCCTGACCGCCGCGCTTTTGCTGCTGGCGCTGGCCATGACCCGGTGGATGCACGTCCCCGCCGACGCAGTGGAGGAGACCGTGGCCTATTTGCGCATCTGCGGCGGCGGCATGGTCTTTGTGGCCGCCTACAACGGGATCAGCGGCATTTTCCGCGGTCTTGGCAACTCCCGGGTCCCTTTGCTCTTTGTATTCCTGGCCTGCTGTATCAACGTGGTTTTGGACCTGTGCCTGGTGTGGGGCGCCCATCTGGGGGCCGCCGGCGCCGCCTGGGCCACGATCCTGGCCCAGGCGGGCAGTGTTGCCTTTTCCGTGCTGTACCTGCGCCGTCATCCGCTTCCCTTCTCCGTTTCCCGCCAGGACTTCCGCGCCGGAAAACCGGTCCGCCGCATCCTGGCAGTGGGCGCTCCCATCGCCCTGCAGGATACTCTGGTCAACATCTCGTTCCTCATGATCACCAGCATCGTCAACCGGCTGGGGCTGGTGGCCTCCGCCGGCATCGGCATCACAGAAAAGCTCTTTCTCTTCTTGTCCATCGTCCCCATGGCCTTCATGTCCGCCCTCTCCACCATCGTGGCCCAGAACATGGGCGCCCGGCAGCCCCACCGTGCCCGGAAGGCGCTGATCGCAGCCTGGGGCATCTCCCAGATCTTCGGATGCGCCATCTTCCTTCTGACCTTCTTCGGCGGACATCTGCTGGCCGCCTTGTTTGAGGACGACCCGGCCGTCATCGCCGCTGCCGCCGCCTATTTTCGGGGCAGCTCCTTTGAGCATCTCCTCACACCGTCCGTCTTTTGCTTCCTGGGCTATTTCAACGGCAGCGAGCGCACAACCTTCGTCATGGTCCAGGGCCTGGCCTCCGCCTTTTTGGTGCGGGTGCCCCTATCCTACCTGCTCAGCATGCTTCCCGGCACCGGCATGTTCACCATCGCCCTGGCAGTCCCCGCGTCGGCCCTGGTGAACCTGGCCGCCTGCCTGCTCTATGACTGGTACCTGCGCCGCCGGGCACAGCGCGCGCCGTCCGCTTAAGACGCCTTTTCTCCGGCGGCGGCATTTCCCGCTTGCGGTATGACAGGACAGATGATATACTGGGTTTGTTTAGGTTTAAACAATCAGGCGGTGATTCATTTGTCCTCACAAAACCAGGCCATCGGGCAGCTCTCGCAGTTTTTCGCCCAGATGGGCACAGTGCATAAAACGTATCTGGATTTCTGCCGCCGCGCAGTGGGCGGTACGCTTTCCCGGGCAGAGATCGGTCTTTTGCTGGCGCTGACGGAAAACTGCAACGCCGCCAATGATCTTTGCCGCTCCCTTCCTCTGAGCAAGGGAATGGTCAGCCAGACCCTGGCCTCCCTGCAAAAGCGTGGCCTGATCGTGGTGGAGCGGTCCGAAGAGGACCGGCGGGTACACCCCATTACTCTCTCCGCCCAGGGCGAGACGGTGGTCCGTCAGCTGGAGCAGGCAGCCGCCGCCTTTGTAGATCGCATGATGCACGGCGTGGATGCGCAGGAGATGGCCAAAGCAGAGTCCACCATGTCCAAGATCCATCAAAACATGCAGCAGATCAAGCGCACGCTGTGACCCTTCTTTCCCAGCGCGCCTACTTCTCCGCTGTTCTCCGCCCGCGGCTTTTTGCCGCAGGCGGTTTTTTTAGCGTCTCCTGCTTTCCGCGCTCGGGAGTGCGGAAAGCAGGTTTCTTAAGTTTTCTAAAGGTTTTTCCGAAGGCGCTCTCCGGGGTTTGACGGCGGAGCAGAAGATGCTATAATAGGCCCACAAAGCCGGCACAACACATCCGTAAAAGGAGGACATCATATGGATACTTCCATCCTGATCGCCGAGGACGATGCCGATATCCGCGACCTTCTGCGTCTCTATCTGGAGGGGGAGGGCTTCCAGGTCCTGGAGGCCGGAGACGGTGCCTCGGCCCTGCGCTTGGCCAGGGAGCAGTCTCCCAGCATGGCCATTTTGGATATCATGATGCCGGAGATGAACGGTTTCGAGCTGACCCGGGCCCTGCGCAAATACAGCGACATTCCCATCTTGATCCTCTCTGCCAAAAGCCAGGACAACGACAAGATCCTGGGGCTGAACCTGGGCGCTGACGACTATATCGCAAAGCCCTTCAACCCGGTGGAGATCGTGGCCCGGGTGAAAGCCCAGCTGCGCCGGGCAGAGCGGACAAGCGGCAGTGTTCTCACCGTACGGGAGCTGACGCTGGACACGGCCAGCTTCCAGCTGACCAAAAGCGGGCAGCCCATTCCCCTCACCCCCATGGAGTATAAGATCCTGGCCATGCTCATGCGCTCCCCCGGCAGGATCTTCACCAAGATCCAGCTCTATGAGGGCGCCATCGGAAATTATTTTGAAGGGGATGACAACACCATGATGGTGCACATCTCCAAGCTCCGGGAGAAGATCGAGGACGACCCCAAAAATCCCCGCCACATTATCACTGTGAGAGGACTGGGTTACAAAATTGAAAAATAAACCGCTGCGCGGGAGCCTGTTCGCTCTCCTCGCCAAAAACTATCTGCTCTTTACCCTGACGCTGCTGGCCATTGGGGGCGGCGTGTTCGTGCTGTGGAACATCTGGCTGGGCTCTCTCTATCAGCCGGCGGACTGGGGTGCCGCCCTGTCCGACCCGGCCCTGACCGCCGGAAGCTACGACCAGCTTTCCCGCTATACCGGCCATACCGGCAGCGCCTTTGCCGTCTATGATGCAGCGGGCACGCGGGTATACGCCTCTGCCGGCGGGTTTGATGCTGCCTACTCGGCGGAAGAACTTGCCTGCATCCCGGAGTATGGCGCCAGCTCCATGGTGGATGCCTATGAGCTGCCTTCAAACGGCCAGCCCCGCTACCTGTTCATCCGTCACCAGTACCGTGCCGACGGCACCACGGCGCTGGAGAGCGTGATGATCCTGGATCAGGACTATCAGGTGGTGTTCGGCGGCTTTGAGGACGGGAAGCGGTCCTATACCCGGCGGGAATTTCAGCTGATGGACGGCCGCCTCTTTGACGGCAGCTACCTCTCCCGCTACCAGTTCGTAAATGACGACGGGCAGGTCCATACTCTGCTGCTGCGGGACGCCGCCATAGATTCCGATGCCTACTACCAGCGCTATAATGCCTCCTGGCGCATCTGGCTTTTGGTGATCCCGCTGTATCTGGCGGCGGCGGGGCTTTTCATCTGGTGGCTGAAAAACAAGATCGGCCGGCCGCTGCAGCGTCTCAACGACGCGGTGACTGCCCAGGCAGAGGGCCGGAGGAGCCGGGTGGGCGACTGCGGCGGCACCTGGGAGATCCGCCGCATCGGGGAGAGCTTCGACCGCTTTTCCGAGCGCCTGGCAGAAAGTGAGGCGGAGCGGCGGCGGCTGGATGAGGGCCGTCAGAAGCTCATCGCGGACATCTCTCACGATCTCAAGACCCCTATCACCGTCATCTCCGGCTACATCGGCGCCATCTGTGACGGGAAGGTCCCCCCGGAGCAGACGGAGCGGTATCTGCGGGCCATCCAGGCCAAGGCGGAGACCCTGACGGATCTGGTGAATGCCTTCCACGAATACAGCAAGGTGGAGCATCCGGCCTTTGTCCTATACCCGGAGCGGACAGATCTGGCGGAATTTCTGCGGGAATACCTGGCGGGAAAGTACGACGAGATCGATCTTGCTGGCTTCTCCCTCAGCGTCGCCATCCCGGACCAGCCGGTTTTCTGCTCCTTGGACCCGCTGCAATTCCGGCGGGTGCTGGACAATCTCCTCTCCAACGCCCTGCGCCACAACCGTCTGGGCACCGTGCTCTACTTCGATCTGGAGACCGGCGGCACGGCGCTTTTGCGCATGGGCGACAACGGCGCCGGCATTCCGCCGGACCGGGCCGCCCGCATCTTCGAGCCCTTCGTGGTGGGCAGCGACGCCCGCACCGGCGGCGGCAGCGGCCTGGGCCTGTCCATCACCCGGCGCATCATGGAAAAGCACGGCGGCAGCATCACCCTGGCCGCTCGCCCCTCCCCGGGCCGCAGCACGGAGTTTTTGCTGCGGCTGCCCCTAAGTCCCCGTCCCGACAATCCGCAGCCGTGAAAAAAGAACGACATGGCCTGGCCGCACAGTCCCCCGCGCCCCCGGAAAAATTCCGGGGGCGCTTTTCTATGCATTTCCTTTAGAAATCTTAAACCGTGCTATATGGCATTTAAAGCTTGCGCGGGTATGATACCCACCAGAAAGGAGGCGCAGCGACCATGAATGAGACCGATCCCCGCAGCCGCCCCATCATTGAAGTGAAAGATATCCGCAAGGAATACCCCATCGGTGACGAGACGGTGGTTGCCCTCAAGCGAATCAACCTCAGCGTCATGCGGGGGGAGATCTGCTGCATCTTCGGCACCTCCGGCTCCGGAAAAAGCACTCTGCTCAACCAGCTGGCCGGCATGGAAAAGCCCACCCGCGGCGAAGTGCGCATCGGCGGCGTACCCATCTCCCGCCTGAGCGAAAACCAGCTGGCATCTTTCCGGCAAAAGCATCTGGGCTTTGTGTTCCAGTCCTACAATCTGCTGCCGGGCCTCACCGCCACGGAAAACGTGGCCCTGCCCCTTTTGTTCCGGGGCGTGCCTCGGGCAGAGCGGGAGGCTGCCGCCCGGAAGCTTTTGACCCGGGTGGGCCTTTCCCACCGGCTGGACCACTTCCCCCGGCAGATGTCCGGCGGCCAGCAGCAAAGAGCCGGCATCGCCCGGGCATTCATTGCCCGGCCGGACGTGGTGTTTGCCGACGAGCCCACGGGAAATCTGGATTCCAAGACCACGGTGGAGATCATGCAGATGATCTGTACCTTCGCCCGGGACTATCATCAGACCATCATTCTGGTGACCCACGACCCTGAAATGGCATCCTACGCCGACCGTATCGTCACGCTGATCGACGGCGAGATCGTTTCCAACGAAGTCAACAAAAAGGAGAGGACCCACCCATGAACAACCGACTGACCCGAAGCGCCTGCGCGCTCTTTGCCATTTTGGCCCTGATGACCGCGCTCCTGCCCGCCGTCCGGGCAGAGGGCGGAACCCTGTATGTGACCGGCTATACCATCACCTCCGGCGGTAAATCCCTTTCCCAGCTGGAAAAAGGCGCCGGGGCGGACATCACCGTTTCCATCAAAGATACCAGTGACGGTACCGGTGCTTCCAGCCCCGCCTCTCTGGACATCACCAAGCTGGACGACAGCTTCTCCGGCGGCAGTATCTCTGTGTCCAGGACCTCTCCCGACGGTGCACCTCTGGTCTACACCGTCACCCTGGCCGGTGTCCGGTACAAAGGCACGGGGCAGACCCTGCGGCTGCAGGTGGGCCGTCCCGGCGAACCGGACAGTTACCAGACCCTGGACGTGACCATCACAGAGGCCAAAGTCTACGAACCGGAGCCCAAGCGGGACTACGACGCTCCCCAGGAGCCCGCTCCTGCCCCCATGGTACTGGTCTCCCGCAGTGAAATGGCCAAGCCCATCGAAGCCGGACAGGAGATCGAGCTGGACGTGACCATCCGCAACCTGAGCACCATCCGCCTCAAGTCTCCTGTGGTCACCTTCACCCCATCCGACGGCCTGAGCATCTCCGGCGGCAGCACTTCCTTTGCTCTGGCGGACATCGCTTCCAAACAAAGCGCCACGCTGACCATCCGCCTCAAGGCCGCCAGCGTCATCGCCTCCCCCAACCAGTCCCTGGGTGTGGACATGAAGTTCAACTATAACAACAACGTCTCCACCGTTCAGGGCAGCATCACCGACAAGATCGCCATCCCCGCCCTGGGCCGGGAAAATACGCCCCAGCCGGTAGTGCTGGTGACCCGTTCGGCCATGGATCAGCCCATTGCCCCGGACGAGACCCGTGACGTGACCATCTCCTTCAAAAACGCCGGCACCACCAAGCTGGTTGCTCCCGTGGCCACCGTGGCACCATCGGACTCTCTCATCGTGCTCAATGAGACCTCCACCTTCGTGCTGGAGGACATCGCCCCCGGCGCCGCCCGCAGCATCGTGGTGCGGGTGAAGGCCCTCAAAGAGATCTCCTCCACCAATCAGTCCATCAGCACAGAGCTCAAATACAGCTACGACAGCGGCGGCATGCTCACCCAGGCCACCGCCTCCGACCGGGTCAACTTCTCCGCTCTGGTCCCCTCCAAGGCGGACACTCCCGTGCCCAACATCGTCATCCGCAGCTTCACCTACGGTGAAAGCTCCGTGGCGGCGGGCAGCAGCTTCCCCCTGCGCTTCGCCTTTGAAAACACCGGCAGCATCAAGATCGAAAACATCGTGGTCACCGTGGACGGCGGCGAAAACTTCACCATGGACGGCGGCACCAACACCTTCCACTACAATGCCCTCGCCGCCGGCGCCGCCCAGACCCAGGAGGTGCCCATGCGGGCGGTGCCCAACGGAAAAAGCGGCGCCCAGAGCATCAGCGTCAGCTTCAAGTACGAATATGTGGACGGCGACAAGCGCACCTCCGCCAGCGCGGACATCCGCATCTCCGTTCCCATTTACCAGCCTGACCGCTTCCAGCTCAACGCCCCTGTGGTCCCCGAGACCGTGAACGTGGGCGAGGAGGCGGAAGTCACCATGGCCTACGTGAACAAGGGCAAGGACGATATCTCCAACGTGGAGGCCATCGTGGAAGGCGACGGCGTGGACACTCCCGCCCGCACCCAGTACTTAGGCAATATCACCGCCGGCACCAGCGGCACCATCGGCTTTGCCCTCTCCCCCACGGCCGCGGGCCCGGTGGATGTGGTGCTGAAGATCTCCTACGAAAATGCAGACCAGCAGATCCAGGTCAAGACGTTTCCCATCACCCTTCAGGCGGAGGAGCTGCCTCCGCCGGATGACTTCGGCGACGAGCTGCCTCCCATGGAAGAGGGCGGTATTCCCTGGCTCTGGATCGGCCTGGGCACCGCAGCCGCGGCGATCATCGCCTCCGTCGTGGTGATCCGCCGGAAAAAGCTCTCCAAGACCGCCTCTGACAGCTGGGATTCCTGGGAGGACGAGACGCCGGACGGCGCCGGGAAAGAGAGCTGATCCATGAGCAAAAATGACATTTTCCGCATGTGTGTGCAAAACCTCATGCGCCGTAAGTCCCGCACCTTTTTGACGGTGCTGGGCGTGCTGATCGGCTGCTGCTCCATCGTCATCATGGTGTCTCTCGGCATCGGCATGAAGGAGTCCCAGGACAAGCTCCTGGCCCAGATGGGCGATCTGACCATCATCACCGTCAACGCGCCCCAGGGCGGCCGGGGCAAGACCAAGCTGGACGACGCCCTGGTCAAGAGCCTGCGCAACCTTCCCGGCGTGGAGGCGGTCACCCCCAAGCAGACCCTGGAGGCGGATGAGATCCGCCTGGTCACCGGCACCGGAAAGCGCTATGTGTCCGACTGGGCCACCGTGGTAGGACTGGACACAGACGCTATGGAGAAAATGGGCTACCAGCTTATAGGCGGCAGCGCCGTCCAGCGCAGCGGCGACGTGATCGCGGGTCAGTATCTTGCCTACAACTTCAAGGACACCCTGCGTCCCGAAGGCCGGAACATGATCGACCGCTGGGGCGGCGAGCTGGACATGGGCGACACAGAGCGCAACATTCCCGATCCTTACTTCAATCCCCTGGACCAGACCTATACGCTGGAAGCGAATATTCAGGGCGCCAAGCTCTCCATGCCCATCCACTCCGTGGGCGTTTCCAAGGAGGATTACTCCAAGGGTGCCGAGACTTCCGACGGCATCATCATGAGCCTTTCCGACCTGCAAAAGCTCCTGGAAAAGGTGCCGGGTGCCAAGAAAAAGCGCACCTACGACTCCATTTTGGTGAAGGTCACGGACATCACGGTGGTGGAGCGGGTGGAGACCGACATCAAGGGCATGGGCTATAACACCGAATCCATGGAGAGCATCCGCAAGCCCATGGAAAAAGAGGCCCAGCAAAAGCAGATGATGCTGGGAGGCCTGGGCGCCATCTCACTGTTCGTGGCGGCGCTGGGCATCACCAACACCATGATCATGTCCATCTCCGAGCGCACCCGTGAGATCGGCATCATGAAGGCCCTGGGCTGCTATGTGACGGATATCCGGATCATGTTTTTGTCGGAGGCCGGTGCCATCGGGCTCATCGGCGGCGTCATCGGCTGCATCATCAGCTTCTGCGCCTCCGTCGCCATCAACCTGGTGTCTCTGGGGCCATCGGTGGAAAATCTGCTGCCCGCCATGCTGGGCGGCGGCGATGTGACCCGTGTCTCCGTCATCCCGCCGTGGCTGCCGGCCTTTGCGGTGGTGTTCTCCGTGCTCATCGGCCTGGGCTCGGGCTACTATCCGGCCAACAAAGCCGTGCAGATCCCGGCACTGGAGGCCATCAAAAGCGAGTGAGACGCAAGGTCTCTCCTCACCCGCGGGGAAAGGTTCACGCCTTTCCCCGCGCTTTTTTACGATGCCGGCATAGAAATGGAAAAAAGCGGTTGCATCCCAGCCATGGACATAGTACAATGGTAAGCACCCGCGGCGCATTTGCGCTTTAAATGCCTAGAGTCACCCCCTCCTGTGCCGCCGGCCATCACGGAATGATTCATCGGAGGCGTTATCATGGAATTTATCGTCCATCTGATCTCCCGGGCCTACGGGCTTTTATGGGGCGATCTCATCACGCTGCCCCTGCCGGGCGGCGGCAGCATCGGCCTTTCCCTGCTGGTATTGCTGCTGATCCCCACCGGTATCTTCTTCACCATCCGCACCCGCTTTCTCCCTGTCCGGCTGTTTCCGGAGATGCTCCGTCTGACGGTGGAAAAGCGGGGCACCAACGGCAGCGCCATCTCCGGTCTGCAGGCCCTGGTCATCTCCACGGCCACCCGGGTTGGCATGGGCAATCTGATCGGCGTGGTGGCGGCCATCTCCGCCGGCGGCGCCGGTGCCGTGTTCTGGATGTGGCTCTCCGCCCTCATCGGCTCCTCCACCGCCTTTGTGGAAGCGACACTGGCCCAGCTGCACAAGCAGCCCGACCCCCTCTACGGCGGCTACCGGGGCGGTCCGGCCTACTATATCCACGATTTTCTGGCCAAGGGGCGCCGCAAGTCCGTCATCGCCGCGCTGTTCGCCATTTCGGGCCTGATCTGCTGGTGCGGCATCAGCCAGGTCATCAGCAACTCCGTTTCCTCCGCGTTCTATAACGCCTTCTCCGTCCCCCCGCTTTATACCACGGTGGCCCTGGTGGCCGTGTCTGCCGTCATCGTGCTGCGCAAGCACGCCACGGTGAAGGTGCTGGATGTGCTGGTGCCCATCATGGCGGGACTCTACTTCCTCATGACCATTTTCCTCATCGTGAAAAACGCCGCGCTGCTGCCGTCCGTGTTCTCCCAGATCTTTGAGGAGGCCTTCGGCATCCGCCAGGCGGTGGCCGGCGGCTTCGGCGCCGTGCTGATGCAGGGCGTCAAGCGGGGCCTTTTCTCCAACGAAGCCGGCTCCGGCTCCGCTCCCTGCGCGGCGGCCGCGGCGGACATCACCCATCCCGCCAAGGCAGGTCTTCTGCAGGCTTTCGGCGTGTTTCTGGACACCATCGTCATCTGCTCCTGCACGGCCATGATCATGCTGCTGACCCCGGCGGAGACGATCGCGGGCCTTTCCGGCATGGACCTGCTCCAAACGGCTATGGACTACCACCTGGGTTCCTTCGGCGTGGTGTTCATCGCGCTGATTTTGCTGCTGTTTAGCTTTTCCACCTTCATCGGCGTGCTGTTTTATGCCCGGTCCAACGTAGCCTACCTGTTTGGGGACAACTGGGCCTCTCAGACCGCTTATAAGGTCCTGGCTCTGGTGATGCTGTTCGTGGGCGGCCTCGCCGCTTACACCTTCGTGTGGGACCTGGGCGACGTGGGCATCGGTCTTATGACCGTGTTCAACATCGCGGTGATCATCCCCATGTCCAAGGAGGCCCTGGCTTCCCTGCGGGAATATGAGTCGGCGCGCAAAAAGCGCTGACAAGCCGCACTGCTCCAGGCAACAAAAAATCACAGCTCTTTCGAGCTGTGATTTTTTTATTATCTTCGGCCTCCGAAGCCGCCGCGACCACCGCCGCGGAAACCGCCGCCCCGGCTGCCGCCGAAGCCCCGGCCAAAGCTGCCGCCTCCGCCAAAGCTCCCCCGGCTGCCGCCGGGTCCCCGGCCGAAGCTGCCGCCTCCGCCAAAGCTCCCCCGACTGCCGCCGGGCCCCCGACCGAAGCTGCCGCCTCCGCCGAAGCTCCCGCCAGTGGGCGGGCGGCGGGGCGGTCTGGGCGGACGAGGCGGCCTGGGTCTGCGGGGCCGCCCCCAGAAAATGGGATAGTACAGCACAGGCGGCCGTCCCATGCCCGGACGCAGATACCGGCGGCGATAGCGGCTGTAGCGCATGCCGTCCAGGATGATCCAAAGCACCAGCAGCACCCCCAGCATCACCATCGCCCGTGCCGCGATCACATCGGGCGCAGGCGGCAGATATCCGGTATTTTGTGTATAGTAGCCGTTTCCGGCGGAGTAGGTATCGACAACGGCAGGGATGTAGTTTTCACGGACGGACACACCGTAGAAATCGGCGAACCAGTCGAAGTAGGCGTCCGCCGTTTTGCGCACGGCGGCGTCATAGTCCCCGGCGGCAAAGTCCTCCTCCATATAGGCATAGAGCAGGCTGGTCAGCTCCTGGCCGTACTGATAGAGGCCGTCTCCCCCGGAAACGCCATAGTCGCCCAAAAGGCCGCTGGGAGACATATCATCCAGGGCCAGCACCAGCACCAGGCCGTTGTTGCGCTCCCGGGAGCCCACGCCGTACTCATTGCCCAGGTCCGTGGCATAATCCACGATATCCACCCCGCCGGTGGTGGACACCGTCTGCACCATCAGCTGGGCGCCGGTCTGGGCAAAGAGGGATGCGTTCATGGCGTCGATATGGGCCATGGTCTCGTCTGTGAGCACACCGGCATAGTCATACACATAGGTGTAGGTGCCGACAATGGCGGTGGACGGCGCCTGGCTTTCGTCCGGCTTGCGGATCTGACCCAGCAAAATGCCCGCCGCGACGGCCAGCACCATGATGACCGCCGCCACAGAGCGCCTTTGCAAAGCTTTCATCTTGTTCCCTTTCCCGCGCCGCCGCTCAAGCGCGCAGCTCCAGGAGCTTCTGCTTCAGCTCCCCCTCGATGCGGCCCAGCTCGGTCTCGGCGGCCTTACGCTTGGCGGCGCCCTCTTTCTGGATATTCAGCACCTCATCCAGCGTGGAGATGAGCTGCTCATTGGTGTGCTGGAGGGTCTCGATGTCCACCACGCTGCGCTCGGCCTCCCGGGCGGTGGCGATGGTGCCCATCTTGAGCATGTCGGCGTTCTTCTTCAAAAGCTCATTGGTCATCTCCGTCACGGCGGACTGAGCCGCCGTGGCCTGCCGCCCGTGCTCCAGTCCCAGTGCCAGCACCATCTGACTCTTCCACAGGGGGATGGTGTTCACCAGAGAGGACTGGATCTTCTCCACCATCAGCGTGTCGTTGTTCTGGAGAAGCCGGGTCTGGGGGCCCATCTGGATGGAGATCATTCTGGTCAGCTCCAGATCGTGGAGCTTCTTTTCAAACCGCTCGCACATCTGCACCAGGTCGTTGTAGGCCTGGGCATCCTCCTGGGCGCCGGTGGCCTCCGCCTTGGCCTTCAGGGCGGGCAGCTCCGTGGCGCGGACCGCCTCCAGCCGCTTTTTGCCGGCCAGGATATACATGGTCAGCTCCTTGTAGTATTTCAGGTTCAGCTCGTACATCTGGTCAAACATGGCCACGTCCTTCAAAAGGGTCACCTGATGCTGCTCCAGCTCCCGGACGATCTTGTCCACGTTGGCCTCTACCTTGGCATACTGGGCCTTCATGGCCTCCAGCTTGTTTCCGGTCTTTTTAAAGAGGCCAAACAGGCCCTTCTTCTCCTCTTCCTCGCCGAAGCCCTTCAGTTCCACCACCAGATCAGAAAGGGACTTGCCCACTTCGCCCAGGTCCTTGGTGCGCACGGAGTTGAGGGCGTTTTCAGAAAAGCCCGCCACGTTTTTCTGGGCGGCGGCGCCGTACTGGAGGACCAGCTGGGAATCCGTCAGATCGATCTTCTTGGAAAAGTCCTCCACCGCCTTCTTTTCCGCGTCGGAGAGGAGGTTTTCATCCATCTGTACCGGGGTCACCTCCGGCTTTTCCGGCTCCTGCGCAGGCTGCTCCTGGGCCGCCGGGGAGAGCGTCAGCTCCGGTACAGCCTCCTGGGCTGCGCCGGGGGTCAGGGTCAGCTCCGGGATCGTGTTCTTTTCATCGGCCATCACATTTTCCTCCGTTTCCAGTCCCCTTCCGGGACCCGCTCGATTGTTTTATGGTTCAAAGCTCCGGACGGGCCGCGCCTTCTTTGGGCTCGTCCGCCTTGAGGGGCTGGTCCGTCAGACCCTCCCGGGCCATCATGGTCTCCAGCACGGTGATATCCGTGGAGATGTCCAGCGCCTCGGTGCCGTACAGGCTGTCCAACTGCTTTTCAAAGGCGGAGACGATGGTGCGCATCATGCCCTCCACCCGTGCAAGGGTCGCGTCGATGTTCTCGCCGGACACACCTGTTCCGCTCATGCGGTCATAGGCATTGAGGAGCTTGAGGGTGGTAGGCAGGTAGTAGTCCATGAACCTGCGGATCTGAGGGAGCTTCTCCGGGCTGCGCCCCACCTCCTCGAAGATCTTGGCGGATACCTGCTCCAGCCGCACGATATCGGCGGAGATGCCGGGATCGGCGATGTTCTGGTCCAGCCGCTTCATCTCGGCAATGGCCAGGCGGCCGTCCCGGAGCATTTTATCCAGTTCCGGATTGCCGGTACTCTCTTCCTTTGGCTGCGCCTCCTTGGCCTGTCCCGTCTGTCCGACGGCGCCGGTGCGGCAGAGCATGCTCACCAGGAAAAATACCACGGCGGACACTGCTGCTGCGGCTGCATAATGGGCAGGATGATACAGCGGCAGCAGTGCGCCCCAGCAGATCCAAAGCACGCCCACTGCATAAAAAGGCGCCGCGCTTTTGCGCTTTTCCGCTCCCACGGGCAAGCCCCCTTTCTTGTCACCTTGCGGCTATTATACCCTGCAAGCCTTTTAGGGTCAAGGCAGCAGGCTGTGAAATGATCGTGAATGAAAAAGCCCCCTCCCGTGGCGGGAGAGGGCACATGTCAAGGGATGGGGATGCCGTAGAGCCCCGTGACCGGGTCCTGCCACAGCGGGAGCTGGGGCGGCCGGAACGTAAAATAGATGAACAAAAATGCCAGAAGCCACAAAACCAGCAGCCCCGCCACCTGCCGCCACAATCCGCCGGGCCGCCGGCGCTCCAGCAAAAGGAAGTCCACGGCGTACACAGCGGCCGCCGCGATCAAAAATACGGCGATATCCGCCCAAAGCCAGTGGCGGCCGAACACGCCGGTGTAGGTATAAAAGAGCGTGGGGATGAGAACCAGGCCCGCCAGCGTGCCCGCGGCCCGGGCGGAGAGCACGTTGGGATAGTTGCGTCCCAGAAAGCAAACCTGGATCACGGAGAAGAAAAACACCGGGAAAAACAGCAGCTTCATGTGCTCCCAGGTGGACTCGTTCACAGCGGAAAACGCCGCCGCAAGCACTGTACCGCCGCTCCAGTCATAGGTAAAGTGCAGCAGTGCGCCCACTGCCGCCGTGAAAAGGAACCCCGCCGTCTCCCAGAGAAGTAATCGCTTTTTCATTGCGGTGCCTCCAAGCAAAAAGACTGCGGCCCGTCAGCCGCAGTCTCATTGTACGCCGCAGGAAGGAAAATTATACCCGCCCCGCGCTCACACGAATACCGCCTGTACCAGCACCATGTAAAGGGCCGTGCCGCCGGCGATGGATAAAAGCACATTGCCCCGCCAGCGGTGGAGCAGCGCCACCGCCGCCACGGACAAGATCTCCGCCGCTCCGTGCGGGGGCGCGGAAAACTGGATATTGCGCAGGCAGTACACCACCAAAAGGCCCATGACCGCCGGAGGCAGCACCCGTCCCAGATACAGCACCACTGCCGGAGGACGGCGGTTTTCCGGGAACAGCCAGAAGGGCAGCCACCGGGTCAGCTGGGTACCGGCCGCCAGGGCCAGGATCATGATGAGGGTCTCCGTTCCGCTCAGGCGCATAGCCGCTTCCTCCCTCCCAGTAAGATCGCCGTCATGATGACCATGGCGGGGATGACCAGATTGTCCGGTCCGAACACAACCGCAGACACCACCGCCGCGCCGACGCCCACGGCGCCGGGAAAGCGGTTTTCCCGTTTTTTCCACTGTTCCAGAAACAGCACCACGAACAGTGCCGTCAGGGCAAAGTCCAGCCCCGTGGTGTCAAAGGGGATGTGGCTGCCTGCCAGGGCGCCCAGGGCGGTGGCCCCCACCCAGTAGCCATAGTTCAAAAGGGAGATCCAGAAGTAAAAGTCCTTCCGCTCCACCCCCTCCGGCACGTCCAGGGTGGACACCAGGGAAAAGGTCTCGTCACAGAGCGAAAAGATCAAAAATGGCCGGACACGGCCCAGCCCCCGGTACTTGTCCAGCAGGCTCAGTCCGTAGAAAAGATGGCGGGCGTTGACCATGAGAGAGAGCAAGAATGCCTGCAGGGGATCAAAAGCAGTGGTCAGCAGCGTGACGGCCACATACTGGATGCTGCCGCCCAGCACCAGCGCGCTCATGGCCGTGGCCCATACTACGCCGTAGCCCTTGGTCTGCATCAAGATCCCGTAGGCAAATCCCAGCACCAAAAAGCCCGTCATGACCGGCACCGTTGCCGGAAAGGCGGCCCGCAGCGCCGCCTTTGCAGTGTTCGTCTTGTTCATGGCGCCTCCTCAGGAGAAAACGGCCTGGGGACAGGCAGCCCGGAAAAATGCCAGGAATGACTCGCAGGGCGCCGCTTTCCCATCTTTGAAAAAGCCCGCCTTGTCCAGCCGCACCACGGTGCCGCCGTCAAAGATCACCGCCAGCCACTCGCCCTGGTCCCGGACCTCCTTCACCTGGTCATAGGTCTTTTCCGCCTGGGCCGCCGCGTCGTGGACGGTGATCTTCTCCGCCCCGAACTCCACTGTCCGGTGCCAGGCGTCCACGCCCCACTGGGCCAGCATCCGGCCATGCTGCCGGGCAGCCATGAGGGGCAGGTAGAAAAGGACCCGGAACACGGTCAGCACCAGCAGCAGGGCGAACATGGCCCCATAGCCCCATCTGCCGTCCAGTACGGAGCGCACCAGCATCACGCCGCAGCCAACAGCCACCAGCACCGGCAAAAGCGGGATGCGGCGCCGTCCGGACAGCAGCACCGGCCGCCGGGCCCAGTCCGCGTACAGCTTCCGGGTGATTTCATAGCGATTTTCAAACATAGGTACCTCCTGTCCCCCATCCGGGATGTAAAAAGGGGGCGGGTATGTCCCGCCCCCCTGCTTGCGCTTGTTTTTTCCGGATCACATCTTCTCCGGCGCGTCCACGCCGATGAGCTTCAGGCCGTTTTTCAGCACCACGCGGGTGTCATCCGCCAGCTTGAGCCGTGCAGCCATGACGCCCGGCTCCTCGCCCTTGATGCGGCAGGCGGTGTAGAAGCGGTGGAAGCAGCCGGCCAGCTCCTGGAGATAGCGGTTGATGTGGCTGGGATCGTAATCCCGGGCCGAGAGCTTGATCTCCTCACAGAACTGGGCGATCTGCTTGATGAGGGCCTTTTCCGTCTCGCCGGTCAGCAGGGACATGTCCACCTCAGCCTGGGCGGGCACCTGCACGCCCTCCTCCCCCAGGGTCCGCAGCAGCGAGCAGATCCGGGCGTGGGCATACTCCACGTAGTAGATGGGGTTCTCGCTGTCCTCCCGGACGGCCAGGCCCAGATCGAAGTCCATCTGGGTATCGGGCTTGGCGTTGAAGAACCAGCGGGCAGCATCCACGGGGATCTCGTCCAGCAGGTCGCTCAGGGAGATGGCCTTGCCGGTACGCTTGGACATGCGCACCACCTCGCCGTCCCGCAGGAGCTTGACCAGCTGCATGAGCACGATGTCCAGCTTCTCGGAGCCATTGAGGCCCAGGGCGTCCAGCGCGCCCTTCAGACGGGCCACATGGCCGTGGTGGTCGGCGCCCCAGACGTTGATGACCTTGTCGAAGCCGCGGACGGCGAACTTGTTGCGGTGATAGGCGATGTCGGCGGCGAAGTAGGTGTAGAACCCGTTGGCACGGCGCAGCACGTCGTCCTTCAAGTCCAGCTTTTCAATGTCCGCTTCCTTCTTGCCGGCCTTGCGGAAGTGGTCCCGCAGGATATCGGCGGTCTTGAGCCACACGGCGCCGTCCTTTTCATAAGTCCAGCCCCGCTCTTCCAGCAGCGCCACGGTCTCGGCAACATAGCCGCTTTCGTGGAGGGTGGACTCATAGAACCAGTTGTCATAGTGGATCTTGTAGCGCTCCAGATCGGACTTCATCTTGGGCAGGTTCACGGAAAGGCCGAACTGGGCCAGCTTCTCCTGGCGCTCCGCCTCGGGCACGTTCAAAAGCTCGTCGCCGTGCTGATCGTAGTAGGCCTGGGCCAGGTCCCGGATGTCGCCGCCCTGATAGCCGTCCTCGGGGAAGGCCACTGCGTCCTCGCCCAGAATGATCTGGAGGTAGCGGGCCTCGATGGAGTGGGCGAACTTGTCGATCTGATGGCCGGCGTCATTGACGTAGAACTCACGGGTCACGTCGGCGCCGCAGGCGGAGAGCACGGCAGCCAGGGTGTCGCCCAGCACGCCGCCGCGGGCGTTGCCCATGTGCATGGGGCCGGTGGGGTTGGCGGAGACGAACTCCACCATGATCTTCTGGCCCTTGTGGGTGTCGGCGGTGCCGTAGGCGTCGCCCTCGGACTCCACGGCGCTCATGACGCCGGCATACCAGCTGTCATGGAGGCGGAAGTTCAAAAAGCCGGGGCCTGCGATCTCCGCGGAGGTGAAGTAGGTGCCCTCCAGATTCATATGATCCAGCAGAGCCTGGGCGATGTTGCGGGGAGGCTGGCGCAGTGCCTTGGAGGCTGCCAGGGCAAAGGTGGTGGTAAAGTCGCCGTTGGCCGTGTCCTTGGGGATCTCCACCGGCGCGGTCTTGACCTCCGCCCGGGGCAGCGTGCCGTCGGCCACCGCCGCTTCGTAGGCGGACATGGCCAGCGCCGCCGCCTGGTCTTTCGCGTTTTGGATCATGTTGATCATATCTCTATCCTCTTTCGTTGGTTTATTGGTTATTTCCGTTTGACCCGGATCTTGAAGCAGTTGCGTCCCGTGACCGTATGGCGTTCCCACGGGGCAGGCCCCGCGGGAGCCCTCGCATAAAACATCCTCGGCAGGCAGAGCCCGCCTGCGGCAAGCGTTTGGCCTGCGCCAAACGGCTTGGACGCGCTGTGCGCGTTGCGAACGGCAGTGCCTACTTTCGCTTTACCCGGATCTTGAAGCAGTTGCGTCCCGTGACCGTATGCTCCACGGCGATGGAGTACTTGATCTCCATGATGCCGCCCCGCTCTGTGAGATTATGGCGCAGGCAGCTGGTCTGGATATCCACGGTCAGCTCCCCGTAGGGGGTCTCATACAGGGAGGTGTGCTGCCGCCCCTCCTCAAAGATCATCTGGGAGTTCACCGATCCCGACCGGGTGAGCGTCACCCGGCCGCCCTCCACGGAGAACGTGGTAGTGGTCCCCTCCATGCCGGTGAGGGCCGTCTCATCGTAGGAAAGACGCAGCCCCTGCTCCGTCAGCTCCAGCGTTCCCTCAGTCATCAGTTCCGTCTCGTCCGGGTCGATGCCGTCAAAATACTGCTCGCCCCGGATACGCAGCAGCACCGGCAGCTTTTCCTGCTCAGTATTCCTCAATGTCAATCCTCCGTGCCCCGTGATGAAGGTCCTCCTGCAAAAAGAGGGACGCCAGGTGCTCAAAATCCTCCGCCCGGTCGCTGACGAAAAACTCGGACTCGCCACGCTGGGTTTCGTCCGCCCGCAGGCCGCGGGACTTGAGCATACGCTTGAGTTCGAAGGCCCCCTCTTCTCCGGCAGACACCAGCTCCACACCCGGTCCCATGATCCCGGCGATCACATCCGTCAAAAGCGGATAGTGGGTACAGCCCAGGATCAGCGTGTCGATGCCGCTTTGGCGCAGGGGCTCCAGATACTCCCGGGCCACCGTCTCGATGACCACGTCCCCCGGGCGCACCCGCCCGTTTTCCACCAGCGGCACCAGCAGCGGGCAGGCCTTCTCGATCACCCGGATCTCCGGGTCCAGACGGTGCAGTGTCCGGCCATAGGCCCCGGAACGGACGGAGGCAGGCGTTGCGATCATGCCCACATGCTTGTTCTTCGTCACCGCCGCGGCCCGGCGGCAGGCAGGCTCCACCACGCCCACGATGGGCAGGTCGTTCTCCTTTTGCAGCGTGGGCAGTGCCGTGGTGGTCACGGTGCCGCAGGCCACCAAAATGGCCTTGAGATCGAAGGACCGGAGAAACCGTACATCCTGCCGGGCATATTTGAGCAAGGTCTCCTGTGACCGGCCGCCATAGGGTACCCGGGCAGTGTCGCCGAAGTAAATGAGATGTTCTTCCGGCAGGATCTGCCAGAGGGCGCGCACTGCCGTCAGCCCGCCCAGGCCGGAATCGAACACGCCGATGGGTCGCATATCCATACGCTCTTTAAACTCCTTCTGTCCCTCCGGGCCGCCAGGAACCCGGCTTACATCCAAGTTATATATTATACTATGGGCTGCTGTTGGCCGCAAGACAGATTTTAGTCTTTTTGCCCTGTTTTTTGTATGGAATTTTACCTGCAGCTTTGCTATAATCATACCATATGGAATCTATGGACCATGCGGGAGGTGTTTGTCCAATGAAGATCGAGCTGACGGAGCAGCAGTTCCGCTATCTGCTGGACTTGGTATACATAGGAAACTGGGTGATCAATTCCACCCGGGAGGATGACCGGATCCAGGAATACGACCAGGTGGAGAGCCTGGTATTTTCCCACTGTCTCCAGCACAAGATGAGCAAGCTGGTGGAACTGTACCGGGGCGAGCTGATCCCCTCCAGGGCCTTCGCCGACGGCGGCATCCACGAGGCTATCGAAAATTATGAGGACGTGGTTTTCTACGAGATCCTGGCCGAGGAGCTGGCTCTGCGGGATATGGATGGTGAGCCTCTCACCCGGGAAAATTACAGTGAGCTGATGGATCGGATCGACACGTATTTGTCCGAATTCGACCAGCACGGGACAGACCACATCAGCGTGGATCTGGACGAGTGACTCCGGCGGGTCAAATCCCCCATCCGGCACACAGGGAGTAAAAAAGGGACGGAAAAGGAGAACGGTTATGAGCGAGACATCCAAAGTATACTTTGCGGACTTCCGCTGCCCCAGCTGGCGGGAAACCCTGCCCCAGAAGCTGGCCCGTCTGATGATGACCGCCGGCTTCGGCGACATCGACATGGAGGATAAGTATGTGGCCATCAAGATGCATTTCGGCGAGCCCGGCAACCTTGCCTATCTGCGTCCCAACTGGGCCCGGGCCGTGGCCGACCTGGTGAAGAGCCAGGGCGGAAAGCCCTTCCTCACCGACTGCAACACGCTCTATGTGGGCGGCCGGAAAAACGCGCTGGACCACATTGATTCCGCCTATGTCAACGGCTTCACCCCCTACTCCACCGGCTGCCACATCCTCATTGCCGACGGCCTCAAGGGCACGGACGAGGTAGAGGTGCCCGTGGAGGGCGGCGAGTACGTCAAGTCCGCCAAGATCGGCCGGGCGGTGATGGACGCGGATGTGTTCATTTCCCTGACCCACTTCAAGGGTCACGAGCAGGCGGGCATGGGCGGATGCCTGAAAAATATCGGCATGGGCTGCGGCTCCCGGGCCGGCAAAATGGAGCAGCACAACTCCGGCAAGCCCTTCGTCAAGGAGAAAAATTGCGTAGGCTGCGGCGCCTGCAAGCGCATCTGCGCCCATGACGCCCCCCAGATCGCAAACGGCAAGGCCACCATCGACACGGATAAGTGCGTGGGCTGCGGCCGGTGCCTGGCTGTGTGCCCCAAGGACGCCATCCAGTGCCTGTTCGACGAGGCGCCCGCCATTTTGAACAAGAAGATCGCCGAGTACACCAAGGCTGTGGTGGACGGCCGTCCCTGCTTCCACGTGTCGCTGGTAGTGGATGTGTCCCCCAACTGCGACTGCCACGCGGAAAACGACGTGCCCATCGTGCCCGATGTGGGTATGTTCGCCTCCTTTGATCCCGTGGCGCTGGACCAGGCCTGCGCCGACGCAGTGATGGCCCAGCCCGCCGCCCCCGGCTCGGCACTCTTCGACGCCGGCTGCGACGGCAGCTGCGCCGACCACTTCCGCGCCGCCCATCCGGACACCGACTGGCAGGTCTGCCTGGAGCATGCGGAAAAGCTGGGCCTGGGCAGCCGGAAATACGAGCTGGTCAAGATCTGAGAAAAACCGAAAGCGCCGCCGTGGAAATCCACGGCGGCGTTTTTTTGCCTGCTTCCGCCGGTCTTACGCGAAGGTGACCACGGTGCCGGTCTTGCCGTCCAAGGCGTCCAGGGCCTTGTCCAGGCTGGTGATGATGGCCCGCTTGCTGGGGTTGGAGCGGACGAACTGCATGGCCGCCTCCACCTTGGGCAGCATACTGCCCACGCCGAACTGCCCCTCCCGCACATACCGGGCGGCCTCCTCCAGCGTCAGCTGCCCAAGATCCTGCTGATCAGGCTTTCCGAAGCGGATGGCCACCTTTTCCACCTCGGTCAGAATCAGCAGCACGTCCGCCTCCACCTCCTCTGCCAGAAGCTCAGCGGCAAAATCCTTGTCGATGACGGCGGCCACGCCCTCCAGCGTGCCGTCCGGGTTTTCCACAACCGGCACGCCTCCGCCGCCGCAGGTGATGACGATGGCATGGTCCCACAAAAGCCGCACCGCGCCGATCTCCACGATCCGCCGCGGCCGCGGGGAGGCCACCACCCGCCGCCAGCCCCGGCCTGCGTCCTCCCGCATGACATAGCCCTTTTCCGCCTCCAGCCGCTTGGCCTCTTCCTGGTTATAGAAGGGACCGATGGGCTTGGTGGGATTTTGGAAGGCCGGGTCGGCCCGGTCCACCACCACCTGGGTGGTCAAAGACACCACCGGATAGTCCTTGCGCCGCTTGCTCAGGGCATACTTGAGGGCCTGCTGGATATGATAGCCGATATACCCCTGGCTCATGGCGCCGCATACGTCAAAGGGCATGGGCGGCACCACGTCCTTTGCCGCCTCGCTGGCCAGAACGATCCGCCCCACCTGGGGGCCGTTTCCGTGGACCACCGCCACCTCGTAGCCCCGCTGGCTGATGCGGGCGATGGACTCGCTGGTGCGCTTGACTGTCTCCAGCTGGGCCTGGGCCGTGGGCTCGGCCCCCTTGGACTGCAGGGCGTTGCCGCCCAGGGCAATGACAATTCTCTCGGGCATATACGCGTCTCCTTTCCGTATTCGCCCGATAGTGTCTGCCGCCGCCTGGATTTTATGCGCGCCCCGTCCGGCGGGAAGTTTTCCACACGGCGGCGATGCTCTGTGGAAATTTCTCCTCTCTTCGATCATACTTTTCTCCCCGCCGGGCATGCTAACGCATATCGCAACGAGAGGTGACCACAATGACCAACAAACGACTGGGCAAGCAGACCGTGGCACTGGCCGCTCCGCCGTCCATCCGCGCAGGGGCATGCGTAGGCGGCAAAATGGAAAAGGCCGGGCCGCTGGCCGCCTGGTTCGACTGTTTGGAGGAGGACTCCTTTTTCGGCCAGCAAACCTGGGAAAAGGCGGAGTCCTATATGCAGCAAACCGCCCTTTCCCTGGCGCTGGAGAAGGCAGGCCTCGCGCCGGAAAATCTGGACTATGTGCTGGCGGGCGATCTTCTGAATCAGTGCATCGGCTCTTCTTTCTGTCTGCGCTCGTTCCAGATCCCCTTTTACGGGCTTTACGGCGCCTGCTCCACCATGGGAGAGTCGCTGTCCCTTGCCTCGCTGCTCATTGACGGCGGCTTTGCCGACCGGGCCGCCGCCATGACCTCCTCCCACTTCTGCACGGCGGAGCGGCAGTACCGCATGCCGGTGCCCTACGGCAACCAGCGGCCGCCCACGGCCCAGTGGACCGCTACGGCGGCCGGGTGCACCATTCTGGAGCGGGAAGGAGACGGGCCTTATATCACCCATGTGACCTGCGGAAAAATTCAGGACAAGGGCATCTGCGACGCCAACAACATGGGCGCGGCCATGGCCCCCGCCGCCTATGATACCCTCTCCGCCTTCTTCCGGGACACCGGCACGGCCCCGGAGGACTACGACCTCATCATCACCGGCGATCTTGGCAAGCTGGGCCACGAGATCGTGCGGGACCTTTTCCGCCGGGACGGCGTGGAGCTTGGCAGCCGCTTTTTGGACTGCGGACTGCTGCTCTATGACCTGAAAGGGCAGGACATGCACGCCGGCGCCTCCGGCTGCGGCTGCTCCGCCTCCGTGTTCAACGGATACCTGCTTTCAGGACTGCGGGAGGGAAAATGGCGGCGGATCGTATTCGCGCCCACCGGGGCACTGCTCTCCCCCACCAGCGCCTTTCAAAAAGAATCGATTCCCGGGATCTGCCACGCGGTGTGCATCAGCACCTTCCGGTGACGACCCGTTCCATCCAGGAGGCTCTATGGAATATCTCAATGCATTTTTGTGCGGCGGCATCCTCTGCGCCATCGGCCAGATCCTCATTGACCGCACCACTCTCACCCCCGCCCGCATCCTCACCGGCTACGTGGTCACCGGCGTGGCCCTCAGCGCCCTGGGGCTTTACGAACCGCTCATCCGCTGGGGCGGCGCCGGGGCTACCGTGCCTCTGACGGGCTTTGGCCACACTCTGGCCGCCGGCGTGGAAAAAGCCGTGGCAGAACAGGGATGGCTCGGGGTCCTGACCGGCCCCCTGAGCGCGGCCGCCGGCGGCATCACCGCGGCGGTGGTGTTCGGCGCCGCGGCGGCGTTTTTGTTCCGCCCCGGCAGCAAACGATAAATACACACGGGACGCACCTTGCAGTGCGCCCCGTTTTTGCCGTGATTTGTCACCATTTTGTTGGTTCTTTCGTCGAAAAAGATGGTATACTGAATTACAACCATTTTCGACAGAAAGGATCATTATCATGCGTCGCTGGATGTGCTTTTTTCTGGCAGTGTGTTCTCTGCTGACTCTGTGTGCCTGCGGACAGGCCGCACCGGAGCCGGAGGCCGAGTCCCCCGAGGCCCCTGTGGAGGAGCCCCAGGAGCCGGAAGCCCCGCCGGAACCGGAACCCTATTCCATTTACGATCCCACCGTCATGCCCGAGGGCGGCAGCCGGGACGGCGTCACCTACGCCGCTTACGACGGCATCGTGGAGCACCTCTTCTTCCACCCGGTGGTAGCCTATCCGGAGCTTGCCTTTGACGGCGATGCCCAAGCCGACGGCATCGACGACTTCATGGTCACCGCCGACGAGTACCGTGCCATCCTCCAGAGCGTCTATGACCGGGGCTATGTGCTGGTGGACATCGCCGATGTTTGGAGCGAGACCACGGATGAAAACGGCAACGCCAAAATGGTGAAGAATACCCTCTACCTCCCTGAGGGGAAAAAGCCCCTCATCCTCTCCTTTGACGACACCAACTACTATGAGTACATGCTCTCCAACGGCTTTGCCTGGAAGCTCGTCATCGGGGAAGACGGTAAGATCGCCTCCTACGGCAAGGACCCCCAGGGGGCGGAGGTCGTCTCCCGGAACCTGGACGCCATTCCCATTCTGGATAAATTCGTGGAAGAGCACCCGGATTTCTCTCCCTTCGGTGCCAAGGGCTGCCTGAGCCTCACCGGCTATGAGGGCATCCTGGGCTACCGCACCCAGACGGACACCAAGAGCTGGACGGAGGCTCAGGAGCAAAACCGCCAAAAGGAGCGGGAGGCCGTCAAGCCCATCATCGCCGAGCTCAAGCGCACCGGCTGGACCTTCGGCAGCCATACCTGGGGCCACATCC
>PPYE01585204.1_pt1 | contig 31344 bp, 32 predicted proteins | sample 1559881 | NCBI WGS metagenome assembly PPYE01 (sample SAMN08240022, study PRJNA423297) | Human gut metagenome, whole genome shotgun sequencing project. | reverse complement strand
TATATCCATAAACCGGATGAATTTTTCTCCATGTTATGATATGATGGGAAATAAACCACAACAGAAAACAGGAGAATACAATGGAAACACGAATTGAATACAGCCCCAAAGCAATGGTCCGCATCCGCAAAGGGCAGGGTCGTTCCCTGAAAGCCGGAGGCGCCTGGATTTACGACAATGAGATAGAGAGTGTCAATGGAGCCTTTGAAAACGGCGATATGGTAACCGTGGAGGACTTTGACGGATATCCCCTTGGTACCGGCTTCATTAATACCAAATCCAAGCTGACGGTCCGCATGATGTCCCGCAGAAAGGATACGGTCATTGACAGCGATTTTCTGGAAATGCGGGTGCGCAGTGCCTGGGACTACAGGAAGGCTGTGACAGATACCTCCAGCTGCCGCGTCATATTTGGGGAAGCCGACTTTCTGCCCGGTATTGTCATAGACAAATTTTCAGATGTGCTGGTGGTGGAATCCCTGGCCCTGGGAATCGACCGACTGAAGCCGGTCATTGTGGACAAGCTCAGAAAGGTCATGGCGGAGGACGGGATCACCATCCGTGGCGTCTACGAGCGCAGCGATGCCAAGGTCCGTCTGCAGGAGGGAATGGAGCGCCATAAGGGATTCATGGGAGATGCATTTGACACCAAGGTGGAAATCCTTGAAAATGGAGTCCGGTACATGGTGGATGTGGAGGACGGCCAGAAAACCGGCTTCTTCCTGGACCAGAAATACAACAGGCTGGCTGTCCAGAATCTCTGCCGCCGCATCCAGCCAAAGCAGGTGCTGGACTGCTTTACCCACACCGGGTCCTTTGCCCTCAATGCCGGTCTGGCAGGGTCCGCACATGTGCTGGGCGTGGACGCCTCGGAGCTGGCAGTAAACCAGGCCAGGGAAAACGCTGCCCTCAACGGCCTGACAGAACAGGTTCAGTTTGAGTGTGCCGATGTCTTCGACCTTCTTCCCAGGCTGGAGCAGGAAGGCCGCAAATACGACGTGGTTATCCTGGATCCGCCTGCATTTACAAAGTCCAGAAATTCCATTAAAAACGCAGTCAAGGGCTATCGCGAAATCAACCTGAGAGGCATGAAGCTGGTAAAGGGCGGCGGCTATCTGGCCACCTGTTCCTGCTCCCATTTCATGGACCCGGAACTGTTTACCAAAACCATACGTGAGGCCGCGGGCAATGTACACAAACGGCTCAGGCAGGTGGAGTACAGGACCCAGGCAGCAGACCATCCTATTTTGTGGGCGGCGGATGAGTCTTATTACTTGAAATTTTATATTTTCCAGGTTTGTGAGGAGAAATAGGTTTAAAAATAGCTTGAAAAATAGGTTTAAAAGTAGAAAATCCCTGAATACTGGTGCAGATGCAGCTTGAGTCATCAACGGTATTTCAGGGATTTTTCTTTTAATTTCCATGAACAGAAGGATGGAAAATGGATAGACTATATGTGAGATGATTTGTTATAAAGATGTATTATTGTAGGTTTATGGCTGTAGGCATGTGGTTGTATAAATATGGCTGTCGTTTTATAGTAGTAGGTTTATAGTAGTACATTTATCACGATACATTTAATTATAGAAAGGACCGGACATGATTATACTCATTATATTCCTGATACTGACTGTTCTATCCATCCTGGTCTGCTGTTTTGTGGCAGGCTCGACACCTTATGACAGGGAGGCTGATGATGAGGCGCAGTTGGAGTTTCTGCGTAAGTATAGGGAGTCAAAAAACAGGTAAAGAGGCCCTTAAAGAACAGAAGTACCTGAGACATGCCCAGAGCAAGGCCTTCTTTCTGCATCTTATGGTGGAATATAACCTTGCCCTCATGGAATACTCCGGCATGACACAGAGCTGGGTACGGGATAATCTGCCGGCAGATATACTGTAAACGTCAAGCGGTTACGGTATACTGCGTTATATACAGAACCATCTTACAGAGAATTTGCCCATGGCAACCATTTCCGTTACCTTCATCTGACCGGCAAGAGTCTGATACCGGAATACATCCCCACCAATAAGAAGTGCTTTGCCTGCAGGCTTAATGACTATCCTAGCTTATTCAAGACATTTAAGAAGAAGTAAGAGGTATCTCCAGCGGCGTTTCGGAGGATACATAGGGGATGATTGGATGGATGGTTTTGGAGCGGAGGCGGAGAATAATGATGATTTTCCACACAGATTCTTTTATTTCTTATATAGCAGATATGTCCAGTATATGTACTGGGTGCAGATATATCAATGGCGCATAGTCTAAAGCTATGGGATCTATTAAAATTTTATCGAAAAAGTAATAAAATAATGAAACTGACAACCGAAAATGCACCTTGATACTATTGATGTTTCTGCGTATTCTGGTAAAATAATGAGGGAGGGGGATAATCCGCCGATACTGAAGAATAAAGTGAGAGGTACGCCGATGTCAGAAACAAATGATGAAATAGAAATCTACATTCCAGACCTGCTTCATTCCATCTGGGAGCTCCGCTGGATTGTATTATTCCTTATTACCCTGGGAGGAATAGCCGGCTCTATACTATCCTGGGATAGCACTCCCTCTTACGAAACAAGGGCTTCAATGATAGTAAACGCCAGAAATATTAATGATCTTTATCAAAATGGGTCGAATGTTCCCAGAAATGAAGATATCCAAATGGCAAGAAATCTTGTAAAAACAGTGCAACTTTTAGCAACAAGCAATCGTGTTCTGGAGATTGTATTGGATGAGGATGGATACAGCAGTATTCCTCTTGAAGAATTAAAACAGAACATTTCTGTGACGGCTGAGGATGACACTGCTTTTCTATGGCTTACCCTGAGCTGGGAGAATCCACAGCAGGCCATAGATATACTGAATCATCTTATGGAAGTCCTGCCAGAGGTAATGCTGGAGGTAATGGATATCGGTTCAGTCAGTGTTATTGATACTGCTCGGCAGGCCCAGGGAGTATCCTCGCCATCTCTGCGTAATGTGGTAATCGGAATGGCTATTGGTCTAATTACAGGCAGTATTCTGGGCATTATGTACTATTTATTCGTACCCAAGATACGTAATAACAGCCCTTTGGAAACTCTCGGTATTGACATAATCGGCGAGATACCTTATATCGAGTCCACTAAACATACAGTTGAGGAATTTCTGGATAATAAGAATGTTCCTGAGGAATATCAGGTGGCATATGGACGGCTAGCCGCTGTCTTCCGCTATTTAACCGAAAAGAACAAGCAGCAGGTAGTTGCTGTAACCTCCAGCATTCCAAGAGAAGGAAAATCAACCGTTGCTTATAATCTGGCTCTTCATCTGACAGAGTTGGGATGCAAGGTTTTATTGTTGGATTTTGATTTCAAAAAAGGGGTACTGTATCAATTTACCAGAAAAATAAAGCCCAAAGATGGGGATGAACGCAATGAGCCCCGCATTGGCGAAAAACTAAGGCAGCAAGTAGAACAGATGTATAATGGCATTTACACCATACAGGGTTTTTCACAAAAAAATATCTTTCAGGTTGATAATCAGATTTTTCCAGCCATTCACTCCATGAAAGATACATTTAACTATATTCTGATTGACACTCCTCCAGTAGGTACTCTGTCTGATGTACAGCTGATGCGCGGACTCATGGATAGTGTTATTTTAGTTGTTCGTCCTGATTGGGTATTGCGGGGCGCCGTGGAAGAATCCCTGGAATTCCTGAAGAAATCTGGAATCCCGGTAACTGGAGGTATTGTAAATGGTAAAACACCATTGATTGGAAATGCCTTAAAACGCAATATACAGGCGAGAAAGTCTTAAATCCCTAATAGGTCAGCTCCCGGGCTGAAATCTAAAAAAAAAGGGGGGGCTTTCTTTTATATGAACAGATGAGCTAAAAACAGTAATAGCAAAGCCAGAATTTGCTACGGAACCATTCCTGTATTGTCAGCCGCCTCGGTGTACTATACTATTTTATCTGTTATTCCTCTTACAGCCGCTATGCATCATTCACTCCGTTCTCTCAGAATTCCAAAAAACCAGTAACACAGAGGGGACTTATTGCAAAAAACATTCTGTAAATAGTATCTCGTTATAATATTACATTACTTTCGTAAATGCTCCATAGCCAGTACCTGACTAAAAATAATGCCGCCCTTTATGGACGGCAGATATAAATAAACTTGATCAGTTTCCTTTTTCTGGTAGCAGCATTTCGGCAATGTCTCGGACCACGGGAGCAGCTCTTCGACATAGGACAGCTCTTCTAATTCTCCATGTTTTGGAAGCTCTTCCTAAAGGTAACGGAAATATTCATAGGGTTTCAACTGATTTGCCTTCGCCGTCTCGGCAATGCTGTAGGCGATCGCACTTGCTTTTGCTCCGCTGACTGTATCGATCTGGAACCAGTTGTTTCTTCCGACTGTAAATGGTCGGATACTCCGTTCTGCGGCATTATTTGTCATCGGTACATAACCATCCGTCAGAAAGACACGCAGGAATGCTTCCTGGTTCAGACAATAGCTGATCGCTTTTCCAGTGGCGGATTTTGGGGCAACACTGCCTTCTTTTGATTTAAGATACGCAAAAAAGGCATCTGCCAGTGGCAGTATATGGTGGATACGTGCTTCCAGACGTTCGGCTGGTTCCAATTTGGCAAACTTCTCTTCACATCGGCTTATGGTCTGTATAAGCTGAAGGCTTTTATAGGCAACTGACTCCCGGATGTTCAGAGCCTTCTTTCCGGCGGCTTTTACTACATCGGCAAACCCACGGCGCGCGTGCGACCAGCATCCGGAGATTGTCAGGTCCTCTCGTTCATCCGCAATGGAATGGTATAACTGATAACCATCCGTTACACAGATCCCGCTGAAGTCTTTCAGGAATTCACGGGCATGCTCCTTTTTCCGGGTCTTCTGAAATTCGTAAAGGATGACCGGTTTTGACTCCAGTTCACCGGAACGGTACACCCACATCCGGCTCTCAGCTCCTGCAGGACGTCCATCCTTGCGTACCTCTACCACGGTTTCATCCGCATGCATCACATGATACTCCGGAAGTTTTTGTTTCATTCGGGCGTATACACGGCTCAGGTTCCGTTCCGCTCCCATAATCGCCCAGCGGCACAGAGTCTGTGTCGGGAGAAATACATCGCTGCGTTCAAACTCTTTGGAAAGGCGTTCGATCGGCTGCGCATTTACATACTTCAGGTTATAAATACCAGCAACTAGGGACGCAGTAGCCAGACTGTTCCGGAACAGATCAGCTGGACGCTCTGCGCGCGCAAAGTTTCCGCCATCCGCACTTACATATACCTCCACGTGATGTTCAATCACTTCGAAGCTTGCCGGATGGAATTCCAGACGTTTATATACTTCGTCCGGAAGCTTTTTGTACCGGCCATCCGGAAATGCGGTAAGCAGTTCTTCTTCCGACAGGGTATGGATAACCACAGTCACCGGAACATCTTTGATCTCTTCCTGACGTTTTCCTGTTTTCTTTTTTCCACGTTTGTATGGTTTCGGGAAGATAGATATCCTCCAATTCCGGTTCAGGGAATGCCGGATCCAGATCTATGGTCATCTCTGCCTCATTGAAAGCGAAGCAGAGCTGGCTGCATCCGTCTTCCCCGATGGTCAGTCCTTTTTCTGAGGAACGGCCAAACCGGTGCTGGCGAAGGTTTACAACTTCTTCTGTCAGAAGGTTTACGCTTTTCTGGAGCTGTTCGGTAGCCTCAAAGAGTTTCTGGTTGGACTCGGTGGCTGCCACGAGCATTTTGATCAGTGTTTGTTTGTCAAGGTTCGCAAGTTCTTTTTCTTTAAGCAAAAATGCCATCGCAGTATCCCTCCCTTCCGTTTTCTGAGGGATAGTATAGCAGAAAAAGTCGGTTCTGCATAGCCGGTCAGCCGATTTCTGTGCAGTTACATTCCTGAATAGAGGAACGTTCCAGTATCGTCATTCCGGCCAACAGAAGGTGAAGTTCTTCAGGCGAGAGCTCTGCAGCTTCTTCCTGACTTCTCGGCCATCGGAGGCGTCCGGCTTCGATCCGCTTATAAAGCAGGCAGAACCCATCGCCTTCCCAGACCAGGCCTTTGAACCGGTCGGTGCGGCATCCACAGAAAAGAAACAGGACATCCTTTTGAAAAGGATCCAGATGGAACTGCTCCTTTACTAACGTTGCTAAACCATCAATCCCTTTGCGAAGATCACATTTTCCACAGTAGATATAGATGGCCTGAAAACCGGTGTTCTCAGAGAGCACGGAACATCACCTCTTTCAAAAAAGAGAGGATGCGGTCCGGTGCATCTCTGCTCACTTCCATAACAGTATCACCACGGCGAATGCGGATTGCTGCATTTGAAGTCTGTACAGTAGAAGCAACTGATATCTGCGCAAATGTGCCAGAAGGATCATGATCCTTTGTAGGATCCGGTGTTTCACAAGCATTCAATGCCATTTTTCTCAACCGGTTTAGCCGGTAATAATAAACTGACTCCTGGATTCCGTTGGCGGCACACCATTCTTTGATGGTCAGACCGCTATCGCTGCGTTGTTTGATCATTGCGGTCCAACTGGCCGCACGAACCTGCATTACTTCATTCATACTTGAAATCTCCTTTGAAACTTAGAAAACTCCAGTCAAAGTTTATGGAGTTTTCTAAGTAGATTTGATGAGATTATCATCACATAAAATCAGTCGCAAGTCAGCCCACGGATTATGGAGCATTTACTTACTTTCGTAAATTTATGTTTGATATGTGAATCCAGGTTAACAAATAAAAACTTAAATATATAATGTCTAACTGTTTGATATTATTAGTCATAATCATGTCTGTAATGATGTCTGTATTTTATAATCACAAACGAAATTGCTCTGAAAACAATCCCCCCTATTAAAGCTCCCAGCGTATTGGTTAGAATGTCATCTACCTGGAAGTGACCTCGCTCTGTAATCAACTGCATTATTTCGATAACGCAGCTCAAGCAAAATCCCAGGAAGGTGCAAACAAAAGTATTCCTTAACTGCTTCCATTTTAATGGAACAAGGATTCCAAAAGGAATAAAAAGAAGTACATTTTCAACCACATATGCATTTGCTTTTGGTCCACCTAGTGTCTCAAAAAATTTAAGGCTTACTCCTGTGCGTGACCCTGACTCACGCTCAAATATGGTTATAACAACAAGCATTATAGAGTAGCTAATGAAAGTGGTGCTGAGTATAGGCTTTTTGTAACGGCGCGTACATAGGATAGTTATCAGATATAACACGGTACCCAATAAAATGACTAAGGGAAGGTACTGCATTTCTTTTAATATATCCCGCAGAATAAATTGAATGGTTTTGGAAAACAACAAATTCAAATGGTTGGCTCCTTATAAGATATGGCCTGGGGAATTTTAGTATGCTTACTCCCCTGCCTTTATATAAATACATTGTGCCAAGCCGCTGGCACAGCGGCTAGTCCTAAATATGTAAAACTACCACTTTTTTCAAATAAGTAACAGTTTCTGAATATGTGTTGTATTGTTAAGTTACTCCTAACACAACCGTAATTAATCCACAAAAACTGCTATGATTAGTTTATCATGGATTGGGAGATACAACTGCTACACATCCAAAAGTTTTTGTCCCTTCTGGTGGAGGATACTCGATTCTCTTTCTATATCCTTTTTTAGGGTGTTCCTTTATGGACGATTGTTTAAAACAATTCCAGAAGATGCTCTCCCTCCGCGGCCTCGTGGCCGCACTATTATCTCTTATTCTACTTTCATCCGCTCGTGCTGGATTATATTACTAACATCTTTCACAAATTTCCATATGATGATTCCTGTAAAGAAAACCGTGACTATGCCTCCCTTGTCTCCAATGGCACCTACAATGCTGCCAGCTTTCTTGACGGGATGAGGGCTGAGGTTTACGTCTGACTCAAAAAACAGCAAATATGAGAGTATTCCTTTGAAGCATTCGTAATCGCCAAATAGGGCGCTTACTTTATAACGATTTCCCCATCACCGCTTTCAACTTTGTATTCATAATAACTTTTTCTAGAACTAACAGTCCTACCAAACTATTAATAAGAATAAGACACTTAATAACTATTGATACTAGCGCCAACATTAATAGAACGTGGCTCACAACCAGAATCACCAGCTGATTCAAGCAAAGGTACACAATGCTATTCTTACCCATAGACGCCAGATAGTTTCGTAACCATTGGGGGGCAACGGTCACAAGATATTTCGCAAGATTGATTCCAACAGCAGTAGCAAGAACAGTATTGATCCAAAATAATGGAATTATCGAATAGCTTCCTGTTCGCATATTGATATATCCATTAACAAAAATTAAAACTGTGGTTATAATACCAAGAATCAAATATTCATGAACTTTCAATTCCTCTATCCAATGCAGATTCTCTTTATGCTTCTTATACATGCATCCAATATGCATCAAGCCAACACCTACAAGAGCAGAATCAAGCGCGTATGGTAATCTAAACGGCAACACAGTAGTTGCAAAACAGCCAAATGCGGCAAAAGCCACAACAACTAAATGCTGCACAGTACCACTCGAAACATATTTGCAAATTAGATAATAAATTATTTCAGCAAAGAACAATGCAGTTAAAAACCACAAAGCACCTGCAAGCGGCAACTCGTCGGTATTTATGAACAACAAGTGTGACAATGGCCCTGCATCTACTTCTGGCCAGTTCTGTATAATCCAAACTCCATAATGAAACAAACCAAAAAACGCATATGGCAGCAACAAAGATTTGACCTTCTTTTTCATAAAGATGCTCGGTTCATCTTTAATACTGAGAAACATTCCGGACACTATGAAGAACATTGGCATATGGAAGGCATGAATGAATTTATCAAAATGTCTCCCAAATCCGATGTGCCCCATTACCATCAGAATTATGCCGAATGCTCGAAAGTTGTCAATATGCTCTGCTCTGCTCTGCTCTGCTCTCAAGATTATCGCCATCTCTATTCTCCTTGTCAAGGCATAAATCATAAAATTATATCTTTCTTATGTCTTATAATTATTTCTTTCTATGACATTATACTTTCCGCAATTTTACTTTAGTCTTATTTTTTATTCCGATTATAATCTGCTTCGTTGTAGAATTGAGGCAATAGCAATAAACAAAGGATAGAAACAGATACACACTTGCGCCAATTAAAATTTGAATTAAAAGAGATGAAACAGAGATCTCCATGAAATCTGCTGCAATCCTAATAACAATAAACATAACTAATCCAATAGCTGAAAATGGCACCCCTTTTGCAATAAATGATTTAAACACGATATACCTTCTGCAAATACACATTTCACATATCAAACCGCATAATTCTGCAACAACAGTTCCGGCAACAGCACCATAGATTCCAATTTTAGGAATTAGTAAGCTTGAAAGCACTAAATTAATCACTGCGTTGGCGGTTAAAATCTTAACCATAGCAGTATCCCTTTTCAACGGATAAATATAACATGAGCGAACAGATTCACCAATTCCTATAATCAAAATCAAAGGACTCATACTCATCATAACAGTCCCACAGATTGCAAACTCATCACCATAATAGGTCGTAGCAAACAAATCTGCCACCGAAAGCAGACCGAAAAAAGCTGCAAATCCAATAAAATATGCAACAATCAAACAGTTATCCATTGTGATTTTCATACCCTGTTTATCGTTTGCTGCCGCATATCTACACGCCTTTGGAAAAAGCACAGTACCAATTACTGTTATAAAGGTTCTTGGTATTTTCACTATTTTATCCGAATACTCGTAAAAAGCCACATTCTCCGTTGTAGAGAGAATTCCGATAAGGGTCTTGTCAAACATAGTATATAATGTTGCAGCCACAACAGCTGCAAACAGCGTAAACAGTGGCTTAATGTGTTCTACTAAATCCTCCTTTGATAAATGAATAGGCGAAATTGCTGAAACGGCTTGAGGTAACATAACAGTTTGTCCTATACATATTGACAAGGTCATTATTAATGTATATACTCCTAAATCTGATAGCGACTTTACAAACATAAAAATACAAAATGTCTCTATTAACTTAATAATGGCGTTTCTAATAGAAACAATCTTAAATTTTTCAAGTCCGTAGAATAGCCACGTAATATCCAACGTAGCAGAAAAAACATAAATCCCCTGTATTAAAGCAATTTCTTTATCACTACCGCAAATCACCAAAACATATACTAAATAAGCAGCCAAAGAGAGGATTGATGCAACTGCATGTATAAAGTACAAACTCCAAAAAGTAGTTCTTAATTTCTCTGAATCATTTCTTCTTTGCGCAATAATACGCTGACCATGCTTATTAATTCCCAGCATAGCAAATACAACAAAATAATAAGCTATAGAATATGTGTATGTGTATGTACCTAAAGCTATACTCCCCATTGTCCGCGTTAGATATGGTGAAACAATTAACGGAATAACAAGGATTACAACCTGGTATATGATTTGAAAAGCAAAATTCTTTTTCACACTATCTGGTTGTAACAAATTATGTTTCATTCTGAGTCTCCGTGTTTAACTTATCAGCATTTTCTATAAATAACATTTACACACTTTCAATGCAGTAGCAATAACCTGATCCATGTAATAATACTTGTTATTTCCAAGCCGACCACCAAAGATAACATTGGGTTCTTGGTCAGCGAGGACTTTGTACTACAGATATAGTTTTCCATTCTTCTCGTCATTGACCGGATAGTACGGTTCGTCTCCCGGCTTCCACTCGGAACTGTATTCATAGCTGCTAACAGTCTTTGGCAGATCATTGCCCTCTGCATCCTTTATGCCATCAAGAAGATTCTCGATTAGCTTCGTATATCCTCCGATTGGAATGCCCTGATAGAGAGCGTTGAAATAGTTGTTGTCAAATGTCAAGCGAACCAGACGCTTGATGATGAAAGCCGATAAGTCTTTATAATCGCTCCCCCAATGCTTCTCAGCATAACCCTTGAATAACTTTTTCAACGATATTCCAACCAACGAGAAATATAGTCTGTTCTTCTAGATTCTGTGGCTCGCCTTTAATTTCAGCTCGCGGTTCATTGAGCTTCGCTTCTACTTCCTCCAGTGTGACTACATCCCACCTCTTATTGAATGTATACATATTGAAAGACATAGAAAAAAGCTCACCGTGATAGTTAGTTACGGGAAAGCTTCATGTGCAATGACGGATCCATACAGACCAGAGCCAACAACTAGATAATTATACATAAAATTAGTTCTCCCTATATATGTTTAATCATTATCACTAACTCTCGCTTTCAAGAAAAATCTACAAACAATAAAAGCAATCAAATAGTTATTGATAGAAAATTCCCATCTTACAAGCATTTTTGTAAATCCCTGTAACAAAAGCAAGAACAACAAAACATTTTTCATATTATTGTCTCTGGTAACTTTGCGATAATGTTTTCCGCAAAAACGTCCATAAAACAGTGAACCTAGGAATACCCCTATCTCCCTAAAATCTAAATAAAAGTAAAAAAACAATGTAACAAAAGCATTATAGTTTTTATTATCAAATACCCAAAAATAGTCCTCTGTTGAATTTAGAATATCCACTGTATAATAATAACTATCAAGATTCGAAATTCCAAATTGTCTAAAAATAACATCTGGTATTGACAATAACGGCTTTAAAGATGCTAAACCGTAAGTAATATAATTATTTGTGTCAATTATATCGAGCCATGTATCCAATAAAGGTACGCATAGGCATGCATAAGAATAGTACGATTGGAATATGGTGTAGTTAATCTTCTCCCAATATTCACTTCTTCTCATAAATGTGATAATTATTATAGCAATTACACCAATCAGAATAATTTTTTTTAACCATTTAGTGACTCTTTTAGGCACAGTAACCCTATATATTATCATTAGATAAACAATCTGAACTATTAAACTCGCAAGAATTATTCGACTACCTGTGCAAATTACGTATAATATAAGGTCAAAAAAAGTAAGGGCGATGAATGATTTTTTTGCTTCTCCTCTTACTACAGAAATCAATGAAAGCGGTACACAAATAAAAACAGATGGAACAACGATATACTGTGAAAAAAGTGATTCTAAGTTTGTATATAACCGCTCTATACCATCTTCACCACCATGAAGCATCATCGTTCGAATTGTTCCATAATCTGTTCCTTCTCTAAGCAACAGAACTATCTTTATAAGCGAATATAAATAAAAAACACATACAATAAACATTGCGATATATGCAAGCTTGTAACGTATTTCATATTTTGGGAAATCTATTTTTGTTAATCGTTTATTGTGTATAGCAATGCTAACACCTCTAAAATTTTGGCTTAAGAAATATCCAATTATATATCCTAGCCCTCCGATAAAGATTATAAAGTAAGTTCTCGAAGAAACCTCAATCATCTCAAAAAGTTCTAAGCTTGCTAAAAAGATTATTGCAACCCAATAAAAGCAAAATACACTTAGCAGGTTCGAGAATTTATGAGACTGAAGACCATACAAAATACCGACTAGCAGTAATACGGAAATACATAAATATGCCATCTTAACTCCTCCCTAAATTCTCAAGTTTTTTTTAATTAAACAAGAACAATTTTCTAGCAATCCATATACATGCTTTGTATTTGAAGTTATTAATCTTATCAATACTAAAACACATCCTAAAACACTCAAGATTGCAAACATCGATTGCTGTATTTAATTTTTCCGAAAGCCGTTGTTTGTTCTTTTTGTGGAATATCCCATTTTTTAGAATTCCAACTAAATTGACAGCACTTTCATTAATATAGAATTTCCTTATTTGATTATCATTGATTAGCTCAGTATCCACAAGGCATTTATATCTCGCCTTTCTAACAGCAACAAAAAGGTCAACATAATTTGACCTGTATTTTTTAAAATAATCGGACATGTGCTCATATCTGTAATTGTACAATGGCTCATCAATATACTTAATTTCATCAGCATAGAAAAAAGCATACATGTTAAAGAGATTATCTTGCACTCTACGCAATTCAGTATTAAATTGTAGCTTGTTTTGTATCAGAAAATCTCTTTTGTATAATTTTCCCCATGGGACACCAATTGCTGTATAGGTCTTTCCTTGTTGACCATAGCCTGACTCCATTAATTGAAAATACAAATCATTTTTATCATCTACAAAAGTTCTGTTTCCAACAAAAAAATGATCCTCATCATCTAACCCACTGTCGTCAAACACCTTACAACAACATGCAATTATATCCGTTTCTTCAGAAATATTTGATAACAATGTCTGAATGATTTTTGATGACAAACAATCATCTGGATCGACAAACATTATCCAATCTCCTTGAGCTTTTTCTATACCAGAATTTCTTGCTGTTGATACCCCTCCATTCTGTTTTGATATTACCATAACTCTGTCATCAGATTTTTGCAAGGAATGGCATATTTTTAGGCTGTTATCAGTTGAGCCGTCGTCAACTAATATTATCTCAATATTCCTATATGATTGTAACACCACAGACTGTACACACTCTTTTAAATATCTTTCCATATTATAAATCGGTAAAATAACCGAAACAAGACAATTCAAATCAGTCATTATAAATCACCTAAACACTACTAATCAAGTTCACCAGCAAGGCTCTCATATAATTCTATATAATTATTTGCAAAGATTTCACAGGTAAAGTTTGTATTAAAAAGAACTTTACATGCCATTCTCATCTCATTTAACTTCGTATCGGAAAGTACCATCAGTGTTTTCAAAAGTTGGACTGCATTTTGCATATCTTTGTAAAGCATAATTCCTTCACAGCCATTCTTTGCAAAATGCTTATTCCCACCTGTATTACTTGCGACAATAATCTGCCCTAACGACAATACTTCCAGTAGAACCAAATCAAAATAAGTTTCTCTATTCGGAAGGACAAAAACGTCACTTGCCACAATCAGTGAATGTGGATCATTTGTCCACCCCACTTCTATCCAATGCGGATGATTCAGGCCCTTCAAAGGTTCCTCTTTTCCAGCGACTAGCACATAAACATTCTCATTCTCTAAAAGCTCCGAACATATATCTTTTAAAATATCATAACCTTTTATCTCATTATGGCGTCCGACATACGAAATAACAAAAGCGTTCTTCGGAATTCCGAATTTTTGCCTTATTTCGTCTCTTTTTACTTTTGCTGAGCAAGGGTTAATTCCCGTCATTACATATCTGTACTTACTCGCATTCTTACTTGTTAACTCAGCATATTTATCCCAATTGTTATAATATGGCTCCTCCGCTTCCGGACAAGGAAATATAAAATAGTCGGCATTTTTGAAAGCATACTCATCCATCCTTATTAATTTATTATAAATAAATCCACAGTACCTTTTCTCGAATTCTGATCTTGCTGCATAAATTTCTTTCGATGCCAAAGTAGGAGAATGGGATGACAAAATCACCTTTCCTCTATATGACGCTAAGCTATCCCTTACATTATACATATCCAATGGATTATGAAAATGCACGAAATCATACTCATTTAAATCAACAAGGGCTTTGTGCTTCCTTCCATATATTATTCCCCAGTATTTAATGATACTCTTCATAATTATAAGAACGCTGCGCAGTTTTCCCTTCTTTATACCCTCGATTTTGTTTTTGTATTTATTTATCGTCTCTCTTCCTGATTCGATAAAATATATGTTAGTATTGTCCCTTTTATCCAGTTCCTGCTTAAGGTTAAATATATAACCTCTTGGACCTCCAACAGGAGCCAGTTCGGAACTTTGCATATAGATTAATACCTTCTTATCCATCTTTAATATCCCTTCGAGCTTCTATGGTCTGATTAGAGGCAGGCTTAACTATACTATTACATGGTATATCGCCACTAACAATACATCCTGCTCCAATAACACAATTATCTCCTATATTTGCACCACACAACACAACTACGTTTGATCCAAGCCAACAATTAGAACCTATATGTACTGATTTAGTAGAAAACCCTTGTTTCATGATTGGCTTTTGCAAATCCTTAAAAACGTGGTTATGATCATATATTTTTACATTCTCACCAAAAATACAATTATCTCCTATTTCAATCTTTTCCTTTGCTGCAATCGAAGTACCGTTATTAAAGAATACATTGTCTCCGATTTTTACCCCCTCCCCCGTCCACAATACGAAGAGACACATTACTTCTAAAAGTAAACTTCATTCCAAATTTCAGCGAATTTCCATATTATATTTTCCAGAGCATTTTTTTTGCCATAATGCGTATTTTTACGCAGACCTTAAACATACTTTCCATAAAAACCTCTTACCATGATAGTAACTTTAAACCTTAAGCCTTTTCAGGAACATATACTATATCGACTTTTTAACATCACTCACAAAATCAGTGTAGAAACTAAAACGAATTTGGTCTAATCTCTCTTTACTGTATTTGTGTGCTACTTTAAAATTTTTTCTCGCCTGTACCCCCATCACATTCGAATCCATTTTACCCAAGCATGCTATCAATTCGTTTATATTTCCTCGGTGAAAAACAAAATTGGCATCGATAAGTTCATCGTTACCTCCCGCATTCGAACAAATAACAGGACATCCTCTACTCATTGCCTCAACAATCGCTCTACACAATCCCTCTTGATAGCTCGGCTGTACATATATATCTATATTATCCAACCATTGAAAAACTTCATCATGCGTTTTTCCACCCAAAAAAACCACTTCATCCTCAACATTGTATTTTTTGGCAATACTTCTTAGAAAGCTTTCATCTCCTAATCCTACAAGTTGATATTCGTAATTAGTATCACCCCGTTTCTTTAACTCGCCTAATGCTCTAATTACGTCGTGTTGCCCTTTTGTTTTTAAGTTCACAAATCCCGCGGTTCCAAGTATAATTCTTCCTTTTTTTATGGATATCTTTTTTTCTCTGTTGGCGATAATTTCCTCATTCAGTCTTTTGAGTTCAACATCTGAACATCCAATGCTTTTCCCATGACTTGGATACCGTTTTTGAAGAGCGTATTCGGTAACATATACCACATACGGTGCACTTTTAATCGCCTTTTTTGCGGATAGTTCCCTTTGTGGAGCAAGAACCTTACCAAGAAAACTGTGATACCAAGAATTATCCCAATACACTCCTGTAACCTCGACTAAATAAGGCTTAGAATATAATTTAGCTGCGTTGATTGCATAGCTGACGTATGAATTGCCTAACGACCGAATTATTACACAGTCGCATTCACTCACAGCCTTTTCAATTCTTATTTTTACTAAATTCCGCTTGTTTAAAGACACAAAATTCTTTTTGGGTCTATATAAATCTGGTAAAATAATACTTGTTACCTGAGACTCATCAAAATAATTCAATTGCTTCATTGCCTCTTCGACATTGTACTCTTTTGAGTCCTCTCGAAAAACCACGGTCATCTTTTCGTTTGTTAGATCCATGTACCTTTTCCACACCTTAAGGTTAAAATTTCCATCAGTGTAAAAATTTCCCTCGGTATCTTTCTTTATCCTAGTTCCACCCTGAACAAACAAAAGTTTCATTTCAATTCCCCCCGCTTTTAAAACATCTAGAAATCGACTCGTGACTGCTTTTACGGTACTATAATAAAATTCCGAGCTTAAATAGAGTTACATTACTACTTCTTTTATCCTTTTCGTAGTCTATTTACTATTTTTTTTGCTGTTTTATATGTGCCTGTATTAATAAGAAAAACACGAATCATTTTTTTAATCTTGCTATCCCACGCATCTGGAAAGTATTTGTTTAGAAGTTCTGCACCTGTGGATATTTGAGCATCTTCAAAAAAAGTGCCTCTCCTTGGATTCATCTGTACTGATTCAAACATTTCTTTTGAACCTACTAATAGTTTATCAGAAGGAACCGCTTTATATTTTATCATTCCATACATTTCCAGAATGACAGCATCAGCCTTTCTAGAATGGCAGAGTACTCTTGTAGTCCCTTTATCATCATCCATACCTTTATCGAAATTATGTACCGTATAGCAATCCCACAGCGTAAAATCACTTACTCTGTATCTCTTTTTAAAACGACATTCATAACATGACGGCCGGTCACAGATGTTGGAGAAGAAAGCTCGAAGCATCGGATCAGTGTCAATACCATAAGTATAGACATCTTTTCCATTCTCGTCTTTAATAGTCATCGTGGAATACTTATAACCATAATGCTTGTCTCGAAACAAGATATTCGAGATATCCGTACCGAGACGCTCCTGTTGCATTTCGAGATATTTGTCCCAGACAAGCGGAGATGGTACTGCGTGGCATACAACGTCCACAGTAATCAGCTTCTCATAATCTTTTATTAGATACCTCTTAAGGCCCTCAATCTGACAGGGCGTTCCACTGTAGCAGACCATTCTACCTTTCTTCAGGAAGCATTCTACCTGAGAGAATGTTTCTCCTGTATCACTTTGTACATACTTGCTGTTCCTGAAACGCCACAGCTCATCCGCTTCTTCTACACACACATGATAGACACGAAACTTCTTATCATATGCTGCACCGAAAACCACTCCACCTTGCTCGATTACATACTGCGCTATTGCGGTAAAAGCTCCACCAGATGTGCTTTCCCTACGCACAGCCTCGTTCCTATTCTGAACAAGATATGCTGTCTGTTCAAACGGTATCTCCATCTGGTAGTTTATGATCGGACATACTTTTGCACATAAACCACAGTTGACACAACTTTCCTTGTCAACAACAGGATATAAAAATCCTTCATTGTCCGCCTTCATGGTAATGCAGTGCTTTGGACACGCATTCATGCATCCACCACAACCGCAGCAACTCTTTTTGTCTTTTATTTCGATCATGTGAATCCGCCTTTCTGTCAATGACAGAATCGGATTCCATGATCATCTACTTTAAGCTAACATACGAAGGCCACAATTCTGCGCGCATCAATACTTATGAGTAATTCGTACAAATAGCATTTTTATAACATTGTAAATGCCAAGCTTATAGCATGTTAATCGGATAGCGTGTTCCGCTTTCGCCCGGAAGGTATCCGGGAAGTACTTTTCAAACAGTTGCGTGCCGTCCAGTCGATGTGCATCCTTAAAGAATGATGCGCGCCTTTTGTTCGCCTTTGGTGACTCTTGCATCTCCTTTGCGGTTAACACAATAGCATCGGGGTCGACTTCCACATAAATCAAGTCAGTGCATACCTCGCTAAAGACTGTTTCTCCTTTTTTCGTATGTACAAGAACCCTCGTTGCACCTTTATCATTATCCAGTTCTTTTGAAAACCGTCCAACATTAAAGCAATCCCAAATCGTGAAATCACTCTTGCGGTATCTGTTGCGGAACTGGCACTCATGACACGATGGCCGATTACATATGTTTGAAAAGAAAGCTCGAAGCCACGGATCGGATTCAACACCGTGATGATATTTACCCTGATTTCTGTCAGTGATGACATTCATCGTTGAATATTTATATCCGTAATGCTTGTCGCGGAATCGCACTTTTTCTACCCTTGCAGCCATCTTATGCTCTTGGTACTCCACATATTTCCGGAATATCAAGGGAGACGGTACCGCCCTACAGACCACATCAACCAAAATCAAGTTGTCGTAATCTTTACCAAGGTAATTTATTAGCCCCTCTATCTGACAAGGCGTTCCGCTAAAGCAAACGTATCTTCCTTGTTTCAAGAAGGATTTAACCAGTCTGTACCCCCCCCCCCCATGTCCTACTAAACAACTTTGAACATATTTACTGTTGCGGAACTGGGATAATTCAGACTCAGTTTCTATATAAACGTGGTGGGCAATTAAGTCATCTGTAAGCTCAACACCAAAGACGACACCACCTCTGTTTAACGTAAATTTTGCGATTGCTGTAAAAGCTCCACCTGAAGTGCTTTCACGTAAGATTGCAGGATTCTTGTGCTGAACAATATAGCCTCTCTGCTCATACATTTTTTTTGCCACATGATTGAGAATTGGACACACCCTCCCGCAGGCACCGCAATCAATACATTTTTCTCTATCTACTGACGGATACAGAAATCCCTCTGCATCCTCTTTCATTTCTATACAGTCTTTCGGGCAAACCCCGACGCAAGCAGCGCAGCCGCAACACTTCTTTTTTTCTGTTATGTTTATCATCCTGCTTTTCCTCTTTCACCAAAAAATCAAGCATTATTTAAAGAGTTGACTAAATAAGCATAAGAATCTGCTCGTACATTCTCCAGCTTCGTATGGGCGGCAGCAAAATCAATTTTCAGTTTCAGACACTTCTCAATATTTTCATCGCCATTCATAATCTTACCGCTTATGCCGACCATGTTGAAAAGTGTATCTAATCTGCTGTTGGTAGAAAATTTTGTATTCCTTGCATACCGTCTAAAGGTAAAGAATAGCTTCTTATACAGTATTGAGAAAACAGAGCAGTGGAATGAGTCCGTGCAGACATATTCCGCATTCCGAATTAGATTCAGAAAATCTGCAGGATCAATACCATAAGGCGTTTCATCTGCATATCCTTCATCGCTTTTAACAAATTCGTCTAAATGTATAAGGGCAATTATCTTATATCCTGTTGTCTCTTTTAGTCTTATGGCAAACTCTCTATGTGGAGGGTTATTACCAAGAAAATAACAGAAGATGTATTTTCCTTTTACTATGGGTTCTGCCTGCTGAATTTCCATCCATTCTTCGCCTGTGAACAGCAAAGTTGGGTCACAAACCACAGGGACATCCCTATCAACAAGCTCCTTCACAAGTTTCTGCCCAGATTCCTCTCTCACACCTATATGCTTAATCTTTCTTAGAAAGACCTTCGCCTTTTCCTCAGAATCTCTCGGAAGGCTACTCTGCCCAAAGCTAGTGGCATATGCTATCGTATTTACTGAGGCTGGCACAAAATTCAATGTGTAGTAATCAGCGGCAATATTGCCAGGAAGCCACAGCTGATCGCTCCCAACCAGTACAGCCGAATAAATGTCCTCACACTTGCTGCCCAATTCTGCCTTCGAATTGTATACAGGTGACATTCTAAAATACCGCCTGCTGAATGTATCAAACTTATCGGCTCGTATATGAGAATTGGATGCATATTCATTTCCTGAAAATTTCCTTATAAGAACAGTCTTAGCCATCCCCATTTTTGAAAGCAGAATATCCGAAGTCAATGATGCTTTGGTAAAATAAAGCATTTTCGCCTTTTTAATCTTGCCATTGAATCCAGATATATCTATTGTTTCATTGTCATATCCTAATTTGTCTAACGCCATTTGAGTAGCGTAAGCCTGCAGCATACTTCCATAGTTATGTTGGAAATAGCAGGACGCGATTGCTATTTTATTCATAATTTACTTCTCATCCAGTCTTTATATAATTTCACTCAAATGTATTCTCCCTATTAACGAGGGTTTCTTCATATATACCCGAGTATTTCTCTGCAATGACGATTGTATTGTATTTATTCAAAATATCCTCATATGCAGCTTCCACCATTTCAGCACTACTGCCAGCTTGGACTCTCTCAATGCTCTCCACAAACTCAGACACTTTTTCACATACATATCCATTTTCCCCGCTATGGATGACATCATGATTTCCAATGACATCGTTGACCACACACGGCTTCTTCATATACATAGCTTCAAGCAAGGAGATGGGTAGCCCCTCCCACAAAGAAGTCAGCAGGAATACATCTGCTGACACAGATCTGGAGAGGGCATTCTTCCTATCCAGCCATCCAGTAATTTCAATATTGGGTGATGTCAATTCCTCCCTCATCTCTCCATCGCCAATCCAGAGGAAATGAATCTCCGGCAGAGCTCTCGCTATATCATTAAACAGCATAGGGTTCTTCTGGTAGCAGATGCGCCCCAGTGTGAACACCGTGAAATCATGATCTTCCAGCGGTCGTATAGCAGAAAGGAGATTACCGAGCTGCTCCATGTTGATGCCGTTATCCACATAAGTGGCACGCTTTGTAAGTTTCAGGGTTTCCTGATGCTCACCTTCGCTACAGCTAATGGTTATGCAAGCTCTCTTTGCTGAAACAGCTTCAATTATCTTATATGTAAGCCGCTTTGCATCACTGTGATTCTTCATTAGGAAGCTATAACCGTGTGGTGTGTAGAAAAGAGGCGTCTTTTTCCCATTGAAAGCCCAGCGTCCTAATGCACCGGCTTTTGAGGAATGAAGGTGGATGATGTCTGGCTTGACTTCATCTGCTATTTTTTTGATTTCAAAGAATGCTTTTATATCCTTAGAGGACTCCACAGACCTAGTGAAATTCTTCACCTCAATTAGATGGATTCTCTTATCGAAATAATCCTTATAATCTGAAGGAGTCTGCGGCCGGACGGCATAAGCAATATACATATCATATTTTTTTACGAGTTCGTTAGCGAGATCAACTATATAGGTGAACACACCGCCACCCATAGCCTCTACCACAAACAGGATCCTTGCCTTCTGATGCATCAGACTTTCCTCCTACTGCAATTTTCTTTAGTACTCTCAGTCCCTACGAAAAAGATCGCGTGTATAAACTTTCTCTTCCACATCATCCAGGCAACTGTCATAACGGTTTGCTATTATTGTCTGCGACTCTTCCTTGAACTTCTCTAAATCATTTACAACCTTGCTTCCAAAGAAGGTCTCTCCATCCTCCAATGTCGGCTCATAAATCACAACCGTTGCGCCTTTTGCTTTAATACGCTTCATAACACCCTGAATGGAACTCTGGCGGAAGTTATCGCTGTTGCTCTTCATGGTCAAACGATAGACACCGACCACTGCAGGCTTTTCTTTACTCTTTCTGTACTGGTTATCTTTCTCATAGTCATAGTAACCAGCCATTTTCAGAACGCGGTCAGCAATAAAATCTTTACGAGTTCTGTTGCTCTCCACGATTGCCTCAATGAGTTTCTCCGGAACATCCGCATAATTGGCGAGAAGCTGCTTAGTATCCTTCGGTAAGCAGTATCCGCCGTAACCAAAGGAAGGATTGTTATAATGTGTACCTATGCGGGGATCAAGGCAAACACCCTGTATAATCTGCTGCGTATCCAATCCCTTCATCTCAGCATAGGTATCCAGTTCATTAAAGTAGGCCACACGCAGAGCAAGATATGTGTTTGCAAACAGCTTGACAGCTTCTGCCTCGGTAAAGCCCATGAACAGGGTGACTATATCCTCTTCAATTGCACCGTCAGCCAACAACTCCGAAAAAATCTTCGCCGCATCTACCAGCCGCTGGTCATTCATATCTGTACCCACAATAATTCGGCTCGGATAGAGGTTGTCGTACAAAGCTTTTGATTCACGCAGAAACTCTGGGCTGAAGATGATATTCTTGATGCCGTACTTCTCCCGGACAGACTGTGTATATCCAACCGGAACGGTAGACTTAATGACTATGATGGCATCAGGATTATATTCCAACACCAACTTGATAACCACCTCGACTGCTCTGGTGTCGAACTTCTGTGTGGTTGCATTGTAGTTAGTCGGAGTTGCCACAACCACATAGTCCGCATCACAGTAAGCCTCCTTTGCATCCAGAGTGGCTACCAAGTCCAGTTCCTTCTCCGCAAGATATTTTTCAATATACTTATCTTGAATGGGAGAATTCCTATTATTAATCATCTCCACTTTCTCAGGCACAACGTCAACAGCAACCGTATGGTTGTTCTGCGCCAACAAAACTGCAAGAGACAATCCCACATATCCGGTACCCGCAATGGCGATTTTCAAATTGCTCATTTTTATTTTCCTCTCATTAATTTCATAATTAATTCTGAATTTGGATGTGAACTTACACATCTGCCATTTATATATTCAAAACCAGTGATGCCACATTTCCACACCTGTCGGTTCATTTTTTTCTTCGAATCCTCATCAGCAAAATTTCTCTACATTATCTCAGCTCTACCCGAAGTTACGGAGAAACATGCCCCTATTTTCTCTACCCGAACCCCTAATTCCTTTCTACCCGTCTCATGGTTAAAATTCTCGCCTGTTCAAGTTCATAGTCCACTCAACCACATAGTCCCAGTTATATTTGCGGCAAATAAATACTGCAACTAATTTCGTGCATAAATACTTCTGTGTCAGACGCATCACCAAAAATAGTAGGCTTTTTCGCTGTCTTTTGTTCTTTAATATGCCTCAATCAAATAGTAAAACCCTCTACTCGGGCTTCAGCTTCATTAATCCCCATATTCAATTTTGTCAGCTCATCAGATTGGAGCACAACGAGCAACTAGGAAATCACTTTTGTTTTACCACTCCCCCTCAACCCAACCAAAAACATTTGCACACAAAATTTTTGTTTGGAAACTTGATAAAACTGTAGCAAAATTCGAGAAATCAAGGAATTTCCTGATTTGTCTTTATTAAATCTACAACACATGTTCCTGCAACTGCTATATTATATCTTCTCTAAAATAAGATGTTATTTATGATATTATTCTTATAGTTCTCCATTCTCATCCATCCCTACATCGCCCCGTCTCTCCCCAGCACAACCCGCACAGTCTGAAACAGAATCTTAACATCCAACCCCATCCTCCACTCAGTTATATACTTTTTATCCAGCTTCACGACCTCTTCAAAATCCGTAATCTCACTTCTTCCACTAACCTGCCACATACCTGTAATTCCAGGCTTTACACTCAATCTGACCCTATGGTGCAAATCATATTTCTCCCACTCATCCACAGTAGGCGGCCTGGTGCCAACCAGGCTCATGTCTCCCTTTAACACATTCCAGAACTGTGGAAATTCATCAATTGAATAATTCCTGATAAAATTTCCAATTCCTCTTTTTCCGCCTATAATCCTGGGGTCATTCTCTATTTTAAACATCATCCCGTCTTTTACACGGTTCTGATTCATTAATTCCTTTTTCCGTTCTTCCGCATCCATGTACATACTGCGGAACTTATATAATTTGAATCTCTTACCATTCTTTCCAATGCGCACCTGTGAAAAAAAAATCGGTCCCGGTGACTGAACACAGATACAGGGCGCCACAAACAAGAACATTATTCCTGTCAATATGCAACCTAATATCCCACCTACAATATCCATGGCCCGCTTAATAAATGCCTGTCTCCATGACGCCATATTAATGCAGCTGGTAAGAACCGTATAACTTCCCAAACGTTCCACATGCTGTATCTGTCCCTTTAGCCTTCCCATCTCTATCAACTTCAAATGTACTGTGACTCCCATATCAATGAAATCATCCATAAGCTCCTGTGGCAAAGGCATATCCTTTGGCAGATTTATAAACACTTCATCCACCCATTCGCGGCACACATACTCTGCAATCCCATTTTGGTCTGTCACTATGGTTACTCCATTTATAGTTTTGCCAGCCCAATCCGCATCCATCAGAGATACACCTATGATGTGGAAACGTTCGTAATTTTTATTTAGTATATTCTGTACCACCTCTTCCACCATTCCCTTGGATGTAAGAATAAGTAAAGAACGCTTGCCTTTTCCTTCCAAACCTCTTGTCAATAAATATTTCTTCCAATAAATTCTGGCTATGTAACTAATAACAATATATAAAATGCCTGTTGTCACTAAGGTTATCCTGGAATACTCCTCCCCTTTTTGGGTCGCAAACAGATAAAAAGCCGCAATTAGAATAACCTGGCATACGTGTTTTATAGTTTCTGTAAGCTCCTTAAATTTCCCCCTTTTTAACACATTTTTAAAGCTCTCGCCAAAAAAGGTCACAAAAATTTGTATGAACAGAAATACAAATGCCATATTTCGGTACAACTGGCTGGCATAAGGCCAACGGATCCCCTGTCGTATAAAGTATGCATCTTATACACTACGGATAATGTACCAGACCCAGGAACATTGACAGCTACTGTTTTTGTTACCGGATCCACCTTAACAGCTGGAATCAGCTGCCACTGGCCAGTAGCATTGTCATAGAACAAAACCTGTACGTTGTTAACGTTGGAAACCAGGTTGGGCACATACAGAGATACCTCTACCGCACCAGTCTTAACTGTGCCGGTAGCTGCATCTTTTGTGATGATTGCGTGTGTTCCTGTCAAGGCATTATAACCTGTCAGGTCAACCCCCTGTACAGCTTCATTCAGAGGCTTCCCTGCGTTGATATCGTTGATAGCTGATACCACATTAGAAGGAAGTCCTGTTGTTGCTGCAACGCTGTCTGCAAATGCAACAGCGGTGTCGCCGATAACAGCCTCTCCTTTGGAATTGGTTGTTACCTGCTGTCCTGTAGTCGTTACTGTGTCTACTGCAACGCCAATGGTACTGCCTGTTGGGCTTGCACTGGTTGTGGCGCCTGTAGTCTTGACACCAGTAGATGATACAGATACTGTGGTGTTGGACTTAGAGCTTGTAGTGCCTTTGTTGCTACTGCTGCTGGATGAGCTAATGGAACCGCTACCATCACTGCCGCTGCTGGAAGCACTGCCTGCTGCAAAAGCCCATGCAGGCTGAGATGCCAGAGCTGCTGCCAGCACTAAAGCTACTATGCATTTCTTTTTCATATCCTTCACCTCTCCTTTCTCTCCTAAGAGTAGTTATATTCAATAAACAGCATGATACCATGCTGGATATTGCAGTATTTTACTGCACCGCGGGTATGGCGGTTCTCTGTCCTGCCGTCCTATTCTATCTCCCTATAAAACAGCTCCAGCAGTATAGGCGTCAATGCCTCTTTGTCAGCATAAAATTCATCATATCTGGGAGTCACCACGCCTTCACCAGGCACTGTGTAGAAATCTTCATCACTCAGTTTCCCGCTTCCTACTACGTCCATAGCTACTTTTAGATACTGGTCCTTGGCCATATTAGTAACCATGTATTCCTGAACCCGGTCAAATAACCTGACCACAAGCCCGCTGTCCTTAGCTGAATGCTTTTGGACTGCCTCAAAAAAACCTTTTATGTATTGCTGCTGCTGGTCCATACGGTATATTGCCGAGTGGTCAATACGAATATCCCTGTAACGGACGAATATCTCCGCCTGTTTTCCTTTCAGGGTTACAGTTTTCCCCTTCACCAACGCAGGGTCCCTGGATTCCATTCCATCTGTTCCAATGGTTACGCTAACCCCACCGACCTCATCATTCAACACGGGGATGGCACTTGTGTCAGCTGCCATGTACCACTCTATTTTCAATCCTCCAAAAAGCTCAGATACTGCTTCCGCCATATACTCACAGCTTCTCTCCCGCCCATCCCCATACGCATATGCCAGATTCAAATGCTGCAGGTCTTTTCCCAACTCATTTCCACTTAAATCAGTGAGCATGATATCCGTCATGGTGTCCCGGGGTATCATCAGTATTTTCACCGTGTTCCGGACCGTATCCTGGGCAATTAAAAATAAACCGTCTGCCTGTCCCCCAAATCCGGTGGTGGTCTTCTCCGTCATATTTCCTGACCGGTCCACCCCTATACACAAAATAGCCTTGACATAGCTGTTGCGTCTGTACTGCTTTCCCTTATATTTCACAACATCTCCGCTAAAACTGCACATGCTGTCTTCCTGTACCTCATACTGTTTCCCATGATTCCTGGCTGCAATCTCTGCCTCCAGGACCTTCCTGCCCCGATACAGTTGAACACCAGTCCAAATGAAACAGGTAAGTGAAAGTGCTGCAGCTCCCACAGCTATCCGGTACACCAAATTTTTATGGTTTCGGATCCAACTCATGCCTCTGCCTTCTCGTATCTGTCATATTTTCCATAATGACCATATTTAGAGTATTTCCCGTATTTTCCATAGTACTTACTATAGTAGCCATTTCGTTCCATGTTTACCTTATTGAGAACTACCCCCAAAATACGGCACCCGCTTTTTTCCAGCTGTCCCTTTACCCGCTGCTCCAGCCGATAGCTTATTGAACCGCTTTCAATCACCATCACCGCCCCATCACATTGACGGGCCACAATAGCTCCATCTATCAGGTTTGCCATGGGTGGCGTATCAATGATGACATAATCATACTTTTCCTTTAATTTTGAAATCATGTCGCTGAAAAGGCTTTCCTCCAAAAGCTCGGCCGGATTCGGCGAATAAGGTCCTGCAAATATGATGCTGAGATTTTCTATATTCGTATCATAGAGGACATGCTCAAGCGGCCTTTGTCCGCTTAAATATTGTGACAATCCAGGCACCTCATGTTCCAGCTGGTAACGTGAAACCAGAACTGATTTACGAATATCCGCGTCTATCATCACTACCCGTTTTCCAATCTGGGCAAGGGATGAGGCCATGGCAAATGTTATGTCACTTTTTCCCTCATCGGGAAGAGAACTGGTCAGCATGATTGTCTTAATGCCGTTTCCACAGAATTGTATATTGGTCCTCAACGTCTTGATGGCTTCGTTATAATGATAGTCATCCTTCATTATCCTGTTTAATGTAACAAATTGACTCATGACGCATGGCCTCCTCTTTTCTTCTTTCTGGATTTTCCTACTGCTGGTTTGTTCTTTGGTTTAGAGGAAATCATGGCCTCTTTATCTTCTGGTTTCTCTCCCTCACGTTCCGGCACCGATGCAAGGACAGACAATCCAAGGTACTTTGTAACATCTTCCTCGGTGCGGATTGTATCGTTCAGAATTACATTCACTGTAATGAAACCGCATACCAATACTGCCCCTATAAAACCGCCTATTAATGCGTTCTTTGTATTGCTCGGACTAGATTTAAGAATCGGAACCTCACCTTCCTCAATCAGTTTAGGCGGTACCATTTCCATGATGTCGCCAATATAGTCAGAAGAAGTAACGGCTATCTTGTCTGCAATCAATTTTGCCATGGCGGGGTCCGGGTCCTCCACGGAGATGGAGAGAATACGCGTGTCCTGAGGATTATCAATGGTTACCTTTTCCACTAACTCTTTATATGTAAGGTTCAATTCCATATCTTCAATTACCTGATTGAGGACTCTTCTGCTTGTCACAATGATTTTATAGTCCTTTGTCAGCTGGCTTCCTATCTGCAAATCAGCCAGTGATGTCAATGTGGTTTCTTTTGAAAGAATATAAACCATTGCAGTGGATTTATACTGAGGAGTTAGTACAAATGCACTGAATGCACCTGCAGCACTGCCAAACAGTATAATGGTGCCCAATATAATCCATATCTTCCGCCGAAACTCCCCCAGCAGTTCCAAAAGGTCGATTTCAATTTCGTCGTCATCATAAGTCTTTTCCATGTGTCTTTCTGTTCTCCTGTTTTACTTTTTTATATTATCTTTTCCGTATCACATTCTTTGCATTTCCCCGCAACAATCCATGCAATTTAAGACCATCCAAATGATTAACCAGCCATTGGAAACTCTCATCAATTTCCGGTTTTCTGTAATCCATTCGGTGCATGTCAGTTCCCAGACAATAAATCCTGCCCTGCATAATCTGTTTTCGGCACCATCGAACCTCTTTATCCAATATGCTGTTTCCCTTCAGGCTGCTGAAATTCATCTGCAGCCTGCAGTCGCACTGGAATAGTTCAGACATATTGGTATCTTCTCTCAGACATGCATAACGTTCTACATGTGCTATGATTGGAATATATCTGGCCATCGTCAGCTTCCTGACAGCCTGGTACATCTTCATGTAAGGTACCTGAGGGTCAAATTCCACCAGTACATACTGGCTCCCTTCCAGGGTAAGGGCTTTTCCATCCCTAAGATTCTCAACCAATCCATCGTGATAATATGTCTCCTGTCCCAGCCCAGTCCGAAAGTCAGGTGCAATCCTTCGTGCTTCTTCTTTCAGCTTTTCTGACAAATCGTATATGTCAGGGTTCAGGCCGCGTCTTGAATAATGCGGGGTCGCAATAATGTATCTGATTCCCTGGCGGTAAGACTCTTCCAGCATTCTCCTGCTCTCATCCCAATCCCTGGAACCATCGTCAATTCCAGGAAGAATATGGGCATGAATGTCAATAATTCCAGTCATATGAGTCCCCCGTTATATTTTCGATATAGATTTCGAAGATAAGGAAGCATATCCTCTGCCCATGCATATTCAGGCATATAACTCCCTGAAAAAAGAGTTATGTAATCCGAATTACCCTTGATAAATTCGTAGAAATCACAAATAAACAGTTCCGTATCAACGGCATAGCTTCCTCTCTTTTTAATCAGTATCTGTTCAATCCCATGTTCCATTAAGTTCATGCGAAGACGATAGTATACAACCCTTAAATTATTTTTTGCTGTACGTTCTTCTATATTTTCATACAGCAGATACGTCATCTGGGATAAGGATACGCTGCTTCCACGCTTTTCAACCATGATAGCAAGCATTTCTTTTGCCTTGCTGCTGGGAAAATACAACATTTTGCCATTCACATAGACATCGAATCCGTCGAATGTCTTTATAAATATATTTACATTTTCCGTATCTGCCATTAGCGTTATTTCTCCCGTTATTCCAGGCCGCATGCCACCATTCTTTGTAAGGATATACCACTCAATTGCTTTCAATATCGTTACAAAACCGTTTCAAAAGGTACTTTTTGGCAACTTTTGTAGTATTATGGAAATTTTAAATATAATTTATCCACTTAAAATGGGGATAAATCACAAAAATAACCTATTTAAACACATAATCAAAATTATGTGTTTGCAGCCGCTGCCGTAAAGAAGCTCGAATTTGTTTAAAATTGGATTTACAGTAAGAAGGTCAAACATCACATAATTCTGATTATGTGATTTCCCTATAGACAAGTCCTAATTTAGATAGTATTTTATTATGTTCTTTTCCGTTTGTCGGTATATATATCCTGGCGGTTTCTATCCTGGAATACTCCGGGACCTCTCCTAACTGCAATATTTCTATCTCTATTCGATAAAAAGTAAAACAGTGTTCCTTCATTTTCTTCCATACATAGAAATTTGGCATAATCCTCAATGTATTCCTGCATCAACATTTTCTCCATTTATTTATCTTCCCCCTAATATTTTTCAGTCAGTCTTAACTGTCTGTGTTGAACTATCATATCATTGATCCTAAAGCCTGCCAATCTGGGGGGTTATGGTGATTTTTTACAAAAAAAAAGCGTTCATATGAGAACGCTTCACACAGTTAAGCATATGTACTATATAATTCTACGACTCCCCCTCCTCAAAATAATCCCTTATCAAATTCGACAAAGTAACCTCCGTTCTCAATCCCATATTTCTTCAATGTCTGCTTCAGTCTGTGCCACGCTAAATGGACAGCCTGTTTGGCTGCGGTTTCGTCCCGTTCTCCTTCATTTAAAATCTCAGCCAGGTGAGATAATGTTACTTCCTTTCCGCTCCAGTCCACAAGTATTGCGAGAAGTTCTTTGGCTTTGCTGCTGGAAAAGTATATCAGCTCACCTTGATAATACAAATCAAAACCACCAAAGGTTTTTACATATACCTTATCCGATGTTATATCAAACATGATTCATGCTCACCTATCATCCCGTATTCAAAGAGAATCTGCTTCTCTTTGTGTGCTCCTATTTGTATCCTCCTCAGCCATCAGGTCCTATTTATATGTTAACATAAATGTCATTGTAAGACCAGTTGTATATCCATGAAAATACAAATAATGCCCCTCCATATTTTACCTAAAATATGTATTTTTTCAACTGGTTTATTAAATTTGTGATTTTAATCTGCCTCCACAATGTTTGCAACCACCTGTGTTAAAAATAAGTGGTAAAAAAGAAAGGCTCCGCTTCCATTCCGCGGCGCCCTTCTTTTTCACTATGGTCCTTCGTTTCTTATCCTAAAATCCTGTATACCCAGGTGTCAGCCGCAGCTTCCTCAGGGCTGCCGCCTTTACCGCACCTGCATACCTCTTTTATTTTCCCACCACCTTGTACGTTTCCTCCACAATGCGCTCCATGGCGTTGAGAATGTTTTCATACCCCGTGCATCTGCACAGGTGGCCGGATATCAGCTTGCGCAGCTCATCGCGGTTATACCGCTTTCCGGTACCTACGATCTCCACCGCTGTCATGATCAGTCCCGGCGTACAGAAACCGCACTGAACTGCCGCCTCCTCTATAAATGCCTTCTGGATAGTGCTCAGCTCGCCGTTTGGCCCCTTTAACCCTTCCACTGTCATGATGCTGCGGCCTTCCGCCCACATGGTCAGGTAGATGCAGCTGTCTATGGCCTCTCCGTCCACCAGCACTGTGCAGGCGCCGCACTCCCCTACTTCGCAGCCCTTTTTTACACTGGTCAGTCCCAGGCGGTTCCGCAATGTCTCCAGAAGGGATTCTCTTGGGTCCACTGCCAACTCCACTTCTTTTCCATTAACAGTCATATGCA
>PPYE01047119.1_pt1 | contig 31346 bp, 27 predicted proteins | sample 1559881 | NCBI WGS metagenome assembly PPYE01 (sample SAMN08240022, study PRJNA423297) | Human gut metagenome, whole genome shotgun sequencing project. | reverse complement strand
ACGATTATGAAGAGCTGTATCGTAGGCTTCAACAAGGCGAATTGCAGATGGCAGGTTAAGATGAGGAAAACCTCATTTTGACTTGTACTATTTATATTCTAGCACCAAAAAACCACAAAACATTTTGGCAACTTATCACAATAAGTTTTTCAGCATACTTATCAATGAATTTTTTATCTATCAACTATATATAGATTACAGTAAAAACCTCTATCAGTCAATGTCTATACCCCTTTTAGATGTTTTTCTTTTTTATTCTCCCCCGATAAAATGAGATGAGGTGATTGAATGGATTACATACAATTAGGAAAACGCATCCGCGAGGAGCGTCTGCGCTTAAATCTCACACAAGCGCAACTCGCAGAAGCGATTGATATATCAAACACATATATGGGTGCAATCGAACGCGGTGAACGGAGTCTCACTCTGGATACTCTTGTAAGGCTTGTAAACAGGCTGGGAGTTACGGTCGATTATCTATTGTCCGACTCCGTAGCTGATAACGATTCTAATATTGTGAATCAATTCCGACAAATCATTGCACATCAGCCTCTGGAACGCAAACAGATGGCTATCAATGTATTGCGTTCCATTTTTTCTTACTTTGAAAAAGAAAATACTTAAATTTTCAACACATATTACCCATACGAAGCTTTCTCATGAACTCTACATCATCCAATAATCTTTCGACCGCCTTATTTACAAGGCTTTCAACAGGAATGGCATATTCCGCTGAAAGAATATGTAACCTGTCATAAACCATTGGATTTTTGAATCGTATGGTACAGTATTCCTCCAAATAAATCGTGTCCGCAGTTTGTGTTTGTTCTTTTTGCATTTTAAAACCTCCTGAAAATAGATGAATCCCCGTGTCCTATGTGGCACAGGGATTTTTTTGTATCATACTCATAATATACACTTCGCATCTATTCAGCCATCTCCCACTAAATAACCACGTTCTTTTTCACTTTCCTCTCTCTCCTGCCTACCATCAAATATTACACTTATCTCTACTCTGATTTTTACAATATTTTTTTGTAAATCTCCTTACAGAAGATTTAAAAAATAAATCATAAGGAGCTATTACAATGAAGAAAATTAAACTTTCCCTTGATTCACAGGCATTTTCAAAGAAACCCTCTGGAACTGAGATTGCAGCCATAAATAACCGTATCGCAAAATCCATTGTTGAAATAGATAAAGATCATTTCAGGAATCTCTCTGATACTATCGGTCAAAAAGGACACACCTTTTGTCCTGCCACATTTCAACATAATCGAAGAAACAAAGATAATTTTGAACAACAGCAGCTTTTTGCATTCGATTTTGATAATAAAATCCCTAACACAAAAGTTTCCTTCGATATGATACACAAACGAGCCGACTACTATGGGCTGCCAATCTTCTTTGCTTACGAAACATTATCCAGTACCAACCAGGATAAATTCCGTATTGTTTTCCGGAATGATACTCCTATTTATGATCGCAGGGTTGTTCAGGCAATACAAACTGCAATGGGTGAAATCTTTTCTGAAGCTGATTCTTCCTGCTATAATGATATTTCTAAAATGTACTTTGGTGGAAAAAAGATTCTCTACTATAATCATGCTGAATCTGAAATCAATATAGAATCAATATTTCGTAACTATCAAACCTACTTGAAAGAAACATATAAATCGAATCATTACCGACAGAAAATACAAGAATTTTCCCGTAAAACAGGAATTGCATTAAACAGAAATGGCTTTCTTGCCATTTCTGTAACAGAAGATCCCACAGAACTTCCTGGTGCTCTTTCAATAAATAGTAAAAATGGGAAAAACTCGCCAACTACTATTATATCTAACTTTGATCAATCTAATATAATAACATATGGCGAGATTTTCCCTAAAAAATATTATTGTATTGATTTTATAAGCAGCACCAGTGATTCTTCTGTCAGCAAAACTGCCAGAAATAAAAAAACCGAAAATCACAAAGACTACAGATCTGCAGTTTTGCTGCAAATGGAAAGAGGCTGTAAATTATATCATGATTTTATTTCCGGATTGAGAAAGCTTAATCATGAAGAGCTAATGGGTTTAGCTACCAATCTTATTCAGGTAGAAACAGGTTCACGAAAATTCATCTATATAAGATCCATTTATCCTGAATTATATCATTCATTCAACAATAATAAATGGAAAAATGATTTGTCATTTATGAAGAAATCGAATTATAAACCACAACGTTGTGACGGGTATTGTCCTTATCGCAATTCATGTGAACATAGTAAAAATATATTATCTACAGTACATCTACGCCGTAACTTTATGGAACAGATTGTTGGTTATCAGCCAATATTTTACCCATTGGATGATGTACAAAAGGACACCTATCATGCAATCTGCAATGCCCTGTTTGATAAGCATAAAAAATACCAGATTGTAAAATCCATGACAGGCGGCGGGAAGTCAACCAGCTACCTTAAACTCATGGCAGAGCATCCATACAAGAGATTTCTGATTGCTGCACCAACTAATTTGCTGAAAGATGAAATTTATGAAAAAGCATTAAAAATGAAAATCAGTGCTTTAAAAACCCCTTCTTTAGAACAGATTAAAACAGACATTCCCAAAAAGATATGGAACCACATTCAGTGGCTGTATAAAAATGGACGCCACTATTCTGTATATCCTTATATCAGCGAAGTATTATCAAAACGGCACATCCCCTGTCTGGATATGCTTTTAAAGGAACGGGATGCCCTCAAATGCTGGGACGGGAATGTTATCACAACACACCGCTATCTATTAAGCATGGACGAAAAACAAATGAAAGAATATGATGCCATTATCATTGATGAAGATATCATATTCAAAAGCATCATATCTAACCAATGTGAGATTAGCATTTCTAATCTGGAAAAATTAAAAAGTGAGGTCACAGTTCCACTCCTTCGCCAAAAAATTAAAAGACTACTAAAATCAGCGAAAGAGCAATCCTGCATCGAAATGGACAGTTTTCAATTAAATCCGGATGATGAAGAAATATGCAGCATTTCGTTTGATCTTCCATCCTTCTGTCTGGCAGAACGGTTCTATATACGCAGAAAATCCGCTGATACAAATATTCAGGAAGATACCGTTTTTTTTTTTTAACCATTTTCTTTTAAAGATGTAAAATATATCATCGTTTCTGCAACTGTAAACAAAAAAATCTGCTGTAGCTTTTTCGGGGAAGAAAATGTTGACTTTTATGAATGCAAATGTGCTGAATATCAAGGAGCTTTAAAACAATATCCTCAAAAATCAATGAGCCGTACATGCCTTGCAAACAACCCCGGTATGACCCGGCATCTGATGGAACACTTTCATATGCCGCCCCATAATGTCATTACCTTTATGAAAGAAAATATTGGTAAACTCCATTTCGGGAATACCGAAGGAAGCAATAGCCTGGAAGGACAGGATGTTTTGGTCATCGGTACACCATACCATGCTGATTTTCTGTACAGGCTCGTTGCATTTACCATGGATATTGATTTTGATGAAAATGAAACGATGACCTCCATCCCTATATCGCATAACGGTTATCGGTTCCGGTTTACAACCTTCCAGAACGAAGAACTGCGGCAAATACATTTCTGGATGATTGAAAGCGAACTAGAACAAGCCGTCGGCAGGGCAAGACTCCTCAGAAATTCCTGCACCGTACATTTATTTTCAAATTTTCCATTAAAGCAGTCCCAAATGGTGATGGACTTTCCTGATATAGCCCATTAAAAAATATTGGCAGAAATAACTTCATTCTCTTCCCATTCACTTACCAATTAAATATGCAGCTTCGCCTAACTTACTTTGTAAAAAATAATTGTAAACCGGAGGATTTTCACATGCGGATCAACCAGATTTTTGAACTCTCCATGATAGTGGATTGTAAAAGTTTCCAAAAGATTTTAGACATAGTTTCTCCCAAATTAAACCGCCGCCCTGAGCACGACAACGAATATATGGATTGCTCTTTATCTCATAAAGGGATTACAGTCATATACCGGGCAAGTCAATATAAAAAGAAGGTTACTGTCCTCATCAATACCTCCCAGTTTCCCAAATACGATGCTTCGCAGCCGGAAACTTTTACCCGCAGACTCAACAAAAAAATAGAAGAATATTTCCATTCCTTCTACTATCTGGAAGACTTTACTCCGTCACGGCTGATTCTTAGCTCGGACATTGATGTTCACAGCCCCCAAAACGCATCCGCATACTTAAAGGTATTAAATCGGATCGGCAGGGTAAAAGGCTTTTCCCCCCACCGTTTATGAAGAACCCGATAAACAGGATAGTTTTTGTCTGGCAGGAAACAGCAACGGAATCGAATTTCTTCTATATGACCAGGAAGCCACCCTTTCCAAAAGATTAATGTGCTCTAATATACCTGTAAAAGAGAAACTGTCCATGCTCCAACAGTTATCCGGGATACTCCGTGCTGAGATACGGTTCTCTGATTTAAAATCCATCCAACCTGTTCCGGATACCACTGCCACCCAAATCCATCAAATGATTGCAATCCATCAGGAATTATTTTTCGACGTATTTGCCCGCATCATCCCTTATGGAAACTTTTATAAAAAAAATGAAGCTGCAGAAATCATCCGCCGCAACGTCAACGACCATGCGCTCAGAAGAAAAATGCTCTCTCTCCTGACGCTCATTCCCAAGAAAAAATCACTGTATCTTGCACAGAAAACGATGAACTGCAGGAACATAGATAAAGTAATGGATATGTTTGCCAAAATAAATGTATCCCCTGTTACTATCAGCAAACGGCACGGGATCAAATATCTGAAGTGCTTCTACGAATACCTGTTCGCAGAAAATAATTAAGCCAAAAGGGAAAACGGGCAAACGCATCACTGCGCTGCCCGCTTTCTCCTTTAAGCTTTATTCAGATTACCAAAGTGCAAGTTCTTTCCCTCCTAGAATCACTCCTATTTCTTCGATGGATTCATCTGTAGCCGAAATGATTTGTTTACACAAAAATACTCCAAATCCTTATGGCTATCCGTCCCTTTTATCAACGCCACAATCTCTTCTGCTTCTTTCCTGTCTGTATGTTTGACCAGATAAGGTTCCACTTCTTCAAAATGCCGTTTTTTTACGCCGGATATATTACGAATATCCGTCCAGAAAAATGGTTCCCCAAGCTCTTTCAGATTCCGATACGCCCAAATAATCTTTCTCGCCCAGCTCTCCGGATAGGATTCTGCATACTTTCCAAGGATTTCCTGACACTTTGGCATATTTTTTAACTGGTACTCTGTCAGGTTCAGTTCCCTGCATACAGCTCTTTCCGATACCCGCTCTGGTCTGCTGTGTTCACTGGATGTCCCTTCATAAATGCTCTTCGCCAGCCGCTCCAGCTTCGGTACCGTCTCTTTATCCAACTGCTCCCAGTCTATTGCTGTCACGCCTTTCATGTAATGGGTATCCTGTTCCCTGCATATCTGCTCTTCTGTTAATGATGATTTCGTCAGTTCTTCCGGTTTCATTCCAAGAAAGAATGCCATCTGACAGACCACAGAAAAATCGTCCTGTTCCTGTAAAAGTATCTTTTGTATCTGGTGTATGGTAGAAATGCTGTGCAGACCCATCTCCTGATAAAACTGCTTTAAATCCTCCGCAAGCTGCTTCGTGTATCTGCTCCTGCCTGATGGTTTCAGATATTTTGTACGGCTTATGCCATTATGCAAGACTGCCTGGACTGAAATATCTTTTTCCAAATCTACTGGTGCATCAAAAACTTCCTCTAAATAGGATGAAAACAAAATCGCAGACTGATTCTCCTCCATAACAGCTTCACTCTTACTAAGACATATTTCTGCCGGATAAAAGATATAGCTTTGCTCACTCTTTGCCAGAACATTTGAATTTACCAGTTTGCATCTATGTTTTGGACATACCATCATGTTTCTGATCTGATGCTTTCTGTGCCAGTAAGTTTCCCCATAAGTTTCCCTGTCCTCTTTTACACAGAGCGGACAAAACTTCAAATGCTGCTCTCCTTCATTTCTGGGAAGGATACAAAACAGATGATGTGTGTCAATATGATCTTTCCCCAAGTGGTACAGCGCTTTCTTCTTCCGTTCCAATGAGAGAAATCTCGCGTACTGCGGATACATGGTATGGTTTAAGACAAGCCCCTCCAGAGGATATGACCCCTCTATCATTTTCTTCGCTTCCGGATTCAGGTTCCCGATAAATTCCTTACTCAGGTTATCCGATCTCTTGCAGTACAGGTCCTGCATTGCCATCCGATGAGTATAGCAGCCTGAATAGATATAATATCGGCAAAACCAGCTGTACACCAATTCATCCGGATATATCTGGGGTAAATACGCAATCATACCGCTACCTCTTCTACCGTTATGTGAGCCTTCAATAAAGCAACCATATCCTTATTCTCACTTTTTGCGACTGAAGCTAATTCCCCTATGCTGATATCGGTATCTGTAATACTTCCCCTTTCTTTTTCAGCATTGATGGAAACAGTTTTCTTTTTCCGGTTCCCTGTCTGCTTTCCATGCGGAATAGTCGGGCTAAGATAACCGTGAAGCAAAGATAATCTTTTTTCATAAGCTTCATTCAAGGTATCCAGATTCAGCACCTCTTTCCCATTCAAAATCCCAATCTCCTGTGCATCATGCACCAGTGACACGACTACAGATATTACACCCCCGCTGTGTTCATACAGCCATTCCATGATTGCCGGGGTAATCTCTGTTTTCTGTTTCACATACTGATACCGGAATAACACCTGACAGAACTCTTGAAAATGGGAATCATAAGGAAGGCTGTCATACTGCAGTCCCAGTGCCCTTCTTGCCAGCTGCATTGCAGATTCAAAGAATCTGGTGCATTCCGGCGTTCCTACCATACAGATGCTGATTCCGCTGTTGTTGATCAGCTGCGTCAATAACCCGATCAGACTTTTTCCGTTCTTACTGTTTGCCACATTCTGTATTTCATCCACGACCAGCAGACCAATGTGGTTTAAGGCAATCGTGCTCACATGCCCGACTAAAGTATCTACCGTCACCGTCCTGGCTCTTACCGCCCGACTGAAATAATCCGTTCCCAGTAACGTATCTGTTTTCCGCAGGATTTCCAAAAGCAGTCCCTTTACCGAAGAATCAAAGGGGCACTGAACGGTCAGACAGGGGATTATCCTGCAGTAAGGCTCCCTGCATTCTATAACGGAGGTTCCTGCCATCAAAGAAATGGCTCTCGTAATAGTAGAGCTTTTTCCAATCCCCGATTTTCCAATGATAGTATAGGAATCTGCTCCCCCTAAGATACCGCTGTAAGGCTGCATCTGCATCATCCGGTTATTTTCATACCGCTGCTGTACCGCCAGCTTCGTCCCCTTTTTCTGTAGGGAACGGAGTAACGACAGGTACACTTGCTGTATATCTCCATTGACATCCGGGAAGGTACATATATCTGGTAAATATCAGACAGTGCCATCAACCGGACGGGGACAGATTGCATACAGATACCCGGTTCATATTCTGGCAGGATTTCCAGCGCACAGCGTAATTCTTCCCCTGATTTCATCGGAGGAAGCAGCTCTGTGACAGGGAATCTATTCATAGGGTTTTCCCTCCTCTCATATAATCAAAATGTTTCTTATCCTGCTCCCGTTTCCGGTTATCACGGATATTTTGAATCGCCACATCACTCCTGCGTTTGATGTTTCCAGTGATTCCCTCTATATGTCCCGCAAGGTCTATCTGAGCCTGTAAGTTCTCCTGTTCCAATGACCTGATGAGTTCTCTTTGTCCTATCTGCATCCCCTGCACCTCCGTCAGATCCTTCCCCTGAAATCTGGATTCCGTCAGGGTAAATTCTGTATAAATCCCATGCTCTGACAGCCACACCCTTGTCACATCCTCTGGATTATATGCAATAGTAACCTCTCCACCTCTCAGATACTCATCCGTATATCCTTCACAATGGTAGCGAAGCTTATTTACTTTCAATCCATGACGGCTGAATATTCCCGTTGTACGCGGCAGTAACGTAAGCATCAATACTTCTTTCTCCACTTTTATCAGGTTAGCTCCCATCTGTTTCGCCGACCAGTTCCAAATGTCCGACGCATGAGGTTCTACCTTTTCTTCCAGCATCTCTTTTGTATATGGGAAATTCTCAATGATGCGCTGAGAATTATAATAGAGGATACAGTATAAGATTACTTTTTCAAAATCCTCCATTGTCAGGCATGCATCCTTTCGATAATCATGCGCCCCCCTTTCCTGAAAATCCGGCTCGATCACGCCTTTTCCTTTCAGATGCTTTTTATATTCCCTCTGTATCAAATCGAAAAACTTCTCCACCGTCCCTTTCAGCTCTGGTCTGTAGGGGGGCAGATTTACTACTTTTACCCCAAGTTCTGCAATCTGCTCAAAGTTCTCCGACTTATACTCGCTTCCCATATCCGTTACCAGTATGCCCGGAAGTTCCTGACACGCCCACTGTTCTGTTTCTACCCGGATTCCAAACTGTCTGCACCACTCTGCCTTGTCTGAAACCACGTTGAGCATCAGCCCTCTTAAGCTGTATACACCGCCTTCCCAAGACAGGAAGTAGCCGCAACACAGACCACTGTAAGCATCTATACAAGCTGTTAAAATCGGTCTGCCTACCAAATTCCCAGCTTCATCTACCAGATAAATATCGCATACCGTTGCATCCAACATCCCTGTCCCTATCATGGGGGCAAACTGCTGCACCCCGTTTCCAGTCAAAGGTCTATTGTTCCTCTGGTAGTTCGTTAATCCATCACGGGAAATATAATAATTCTGCATTTTCTTTGTCTTGCGATAGAAATAGCGGAATTGATAGAAGGATGGATAAACCTCTGACAGCACTCCCAGAGAATTACAATATTTCTCTTTGAGCATCATGGTATAAGCAGTCATAAGAGAATGCTTTTGGGTGGTATAGAAAAACTTGTTTAATGCCCATCTCATATTTTTTTGATCTACACTTAATTCGGAATCCTTCTCAAATGTCCGTTTTGCAGGAGCAAGCACCCCCATGTCCATATATGCCAGATAAGTACACAGATACTTCCTGACGGTCTGCCCAGTCAGATGGTTTTCTGCTGCGACCAAACGGATCATTTCTGAGCGCCTCCTTTCATCTGCCAGAACAGGAAGCACTGCAGATATCATCGTATACCGTTCATACATCACCTTCTTTTGCTCTGCATCCAGAAAATCAATCCCAATCGCATGATTTCCTGTAACCTCGTACAGTTCCTCCGCACCACATCTGTCAAAAGAATCCAGAGCGGCAGTCTTCATCCATACGGGCATTATCCTTTTGATACAGTCGATTACCAACACTTTTCCTGTCCTGATCTCCAATACCCTGATGATACGTTCCTCTTTCCGATAGAGTTCATATTTTTTCATCAATCACCACCCCCCAGTCTGATACACCTCGATTCCTCCAGTATTCCCTGGAAGCGTCCAGCAGCTTCACGGTCATCGGTTTCATCAGAAATTTACGGAATACACACTCCCGTACCATCAGGTCGTGGTCTGATTTGACACAGACAAAATCAGACGTATATTCTCCAATCTCCAATCCTTCCAGTAATACGTTGCAGCGAATCTCCTTAATCTCATCCTTTCCCTGCAACACGTCAGCGTAGGCATACTGGAGCGCATCATATGTCCGGCACACCTCACTGCATTTAGAAAGCACTCGCTTCTCACATCTTCCTTTGAAATTTTTCTTTCTCATCCTGCCTCCTTCTGCGGGATGAGTCTGTCCTTTTCCCAAAAACAGTTCCCAAAAATGATTTCTTTTGTTTTTGGGGAAATTTCCTGTTCCTTTTTGGGAAATCCATCCAAAGACATCCTATGCAGAAATGCCTATTTTTGCAAGACCATCTTTTTCCATGTCATGGGCACTACTTTCTTTGCCCTATTTAACGAATATATTTTTGTGCCCTGTGACAAGCACTTTTCTATTTTCCTGCATTGGCAATCGCTGCCTGCGCCGCCGCAAGCCTTGCGATCGGAACCCGAAACGGCGAGCAGGACACATAATCCAGCCCTACCTTATGGCAAAACTCCACGGAGGAAGGATCGCCGCCGTGTTCTCCGCAGATGCCGAGCTTTAAGCCCGGTTTTACGGCGCGCCCTTTCTTTGCCGCCATCTCCACAAGCTGCCCCACGCCGTTTTGGTCAAGCCTTGCAAACGGATCCGATTCATAAATCTTGCTCTTATAGTAGTCCACAAGGAACTTGCCTGCGTCGTCGCGGGAGAAACCGAACGTCATCTGGGTCAGATCGTTTGTCCCAAAGGAGAAAAATTCCGCTTCCTCCGCAATCTCATTGGCAAGCAGCGCCGCCCTCGGGATCTCGATCATCGTGCCGACGATATAGCACAGGTCGGAGCCCTTTTCCGCTTTTACCTGCTCTGCCGTCTCCACGATCACATCCTTGACAAATTTCAGCTCCTTCTTATCGCCCACTAAGGGAACCATGATCTCCGGCACGATGTCGAAGCCCTTTTCCTGCTTTACCTCGATCGCCGCTTCGATCACCGCCCTCGTCTGCATCCGCGCGATCTCCGGATAGGTCACGGAAAGGCGGCAGCCCCTGTGTCCCATCATCGGATTGAACTCATGCAGCTCCTCGCAGGTCGCGCGCACTTCCGCAGCCGAAAGCCCCATATCCTTTGCCAGTTCCTGAATATCCTTTTCTTCGGTCGGAACGAACTCATGCAGCGGCGGGTCGAGGAAGCGGATCGTGACGGGCCGTCCCTCCATGACCTCATAAATTCCCTTGAAATCACCCTTCTGGAACGGGATCAGCTCTTCCAGCGCCTTCTCCCTTTCCTCCACCGTCTTTGAAAGGATCATCCTGCGGATCTTCGGAATCCTGTCCGGCTCAAAAAACATATGCTCTGTCCGGCACAGCCCGATGCCCTCTGCCCCCAGACGGATCGCATTTGCCGCATCTGCGGGGGTATCCGCATTGGTGCGCACCTTCAGCGTACGGAACGAGTCCGCCCAGTCCATGATCCTGCCGAAATTGCCGCTGATGGACGCCTCCTGCGTCCGGATGTCCCCGTCATAGATCTTGCCGGTGGAGCCGTCCAGCGAGATATAATCCCCTTCATGATACGTCTTTCCGCCCAGCGTAAAAAATTTTGCCGCTTCGTTGATCACAATATCGCCGCAGCCCGAAATACACGCGGTTCCCATTCCTCTTGCAACGACCGCCGCGTGGGACGTCATTCCGCCGCGCACGGTCAGGATGCCCTCCGCCGCGTGCATGCCTTCAATATCCTCCGGGGACGTCTCAAGGCGCACCAGCACCACGCGCTCCCCTCTTTCATGTGCTTCCTTGGCTTCTTCCGCCGTAAAATAAACCTTGCCGGCAGCAGCGCCCGGCGATGCGGGAAGCGCCTGCCCGATCACGGTCCCGTTCTTTAACGCATCCGGATCAAAGGTCGGATGAAGAAGCTGATCCAGCGATTTTGCCTCAATTCTGGATACCGCCTCCTGCGGCGTGATCATGCCCTCATCCACCAGATCGCAGGCGATCTGCAGGGCTGCCGGGGCGGTACGTTTGCCGTTTCTTGTCTGTAAAAAGAACAGCCTGCCGTTCTCAATCGTAAACTCCATATCCTGCATGTCGCGGTAATGCTGTTCCAGACGGTTCGCGATCTTTAAAAATTCCGCATAGCATTCGGGAAGCTCCTGCTCGAGACACGTGATCGGCTGCGGCGTCCGGATGCCTGCCACAACGTCCTCGCCCTGCGCATTGATCAGATATTCCCCGAAAATCCCCTTCGCACCGGTGGAAGGGTTGCGGGTAAAGGCAACGCCCGTGCCGGACGTATCGCCCATATTTCCAAATACCATCGACTGTACGTTGACAGCCGTCCCCCAATCGCCCGGAATGTCGTTCATGCGCCGGTAAACGATCGCCCTTTCGTTGTCCCACGAACGGAATACGGCTTTTACCGCCTCCATCAGCTGCACCCTCGGCTCCTGCGGGAATTCCTCTCCCATCCGCTCCTGATAGATCTTTTTGAAACGGACGATCACCTCTTTTAAATCCTCTGCCGTCAGCTCCGTATCAAAATGAACCCCTTTGCCTTCCTTGATCTCGTCCAGCACACGCTCAAACAGCGATTTGGGGATTTCCATTACCACATCCGAAAACATCTGGATAAAACGGCGGTAGGAATCATATGCAAATCTGGGATTGCCCGTGCGCTTTGCAAAGCCCTCCACAGAAATATCCGTCAGCCCGAGGTTCAGGATCGTGTCCATCATGCCCGGCATCGAAGCCCTCGCGCCGCTGCGGACGGAGACGAGCAGGGGATTTTCCACGTCGCCGAATTTCTTGCCCTGCTGCTCCTCCAAAATCGCCAGTGCGTCAAAAATCTGCCCCCGGATCTCTTCGGAAATCGTCTTTCCGTTATGATAATAATCGGTGCAGGCTTCTGTTGTCACGGTGAAGCCGGGAGGGATCGGAAGCCCTAAATTGGTCATCTCTGCCAGATTCGCTCCCTTTCCGCCCAGAAGGTTGCGCATATCTGCATTTCCTTCCCTGAATAAGTAAACCCATTTTGCCATGATAGGTTTCCCCCTTTGAATTTATTCGTACTTCCCCGCTGTCTGGCTCTCCTGTCTCGTACTTTTTATATTATAGCACAATTAAATGCACAATTCTTCCTAAAATTCAGCCAGTTCATTTGTGCATATTCACCACAATTCATCGAGCTGCTCCTTCAGTGCCTCCCGTTCTGTCCGGATCCTGTCGCGGTCCCCGTCTTTTAACGCCTCTTCAAAACGCTGAATCTGCCATTCCATTTTCCGGCGTTCCTCTCCTAAAAGCTCCTCGTATGCCCGTTCCGCCTGCAAAAGCACCAGCTTATTTTCCTCCCGGTCGCGGGGCTGGATCTTTAAATAGGAAAGCTCCTCCATCCGCGCAGCGATCTGCTCGTCTGTCAGCTCCGATTCCTCCCCTTTGATGATCGCCTTTTTTGTCTCCCCGGTGGAAACTACTGTAACCTCCACCTCTAAAATGGAATTGATGTCATAGGTATAGGTCACATCCACGCTCTCTTTTCCGGCGGGGCCTTTGGGCACTTCAAGTTCCAGCTCTCCCAGATACAGATTGTTTTCCGCAAAACGGCTTTCTCCCTGCAGCACCTTGATGCTGATCCTTTCCTGTCCGTCCCGCGCCGTATAAAACCGCTCCGTCCGGCTTGCCGGGATCACCGTGTTTCTCTCGATGATCGGGCAGAAATGCCCCGCCTCCTGCGCGCCGTTCCCGAGGCTTACGACCACATCCGTCCCGAGGGTAAAAGGGCAGACGTCTGTCAGGATCACTTCCTTTACCTCGCTTTTGCGCTCTTTCATGGCAGCCTGGACAGCCGCGCCCAGCGCCACCGCCTCGTCCGGGTTGATATTGGTATCCGGGAACTTGCGGAACAGACGGATGATAAATTCCCTCACGATCTGCATCCGCGTCGCCCCGCCCACCAAAACGATCACATCAATATCCGAAAGCTTCAGCCGCGCGTCCGAAAGGCTGCGCTTGACGGGCTGACGGATTTTTTCCAGAAGCGGCTCGCATGCCTGCGCATATTCCTGCCGGGTGATCTGCGCCGTCTGCGCTGCACCCTCTTCCCCGTCGCGGTGTATTTCCATCTCTACCGAGGAAGCGTCGTTAAACAGCCGCTTGCATCTCTCCGCCTCCCGGTAAAGGCGGGATCTCTCCTTTCCGGACAGATCGTTCCCGGTCAGGCTGCATTTTTTTAGGAACAGCTTTTCCAACGTCTCCGTAAAATCCTCCCCGCCCAGATAATTGTCCCCCGCCACCGCGCGCACCTCAAGGATCGTACCGTACAGCTCCAAAATCGACACGTCAAACGTGCCGCCGCCGAGGTCAAACACGAGAAAACGGGTATTTTTCTGTTTTTCATACAGGCCGTAAGCCACCGCCGCCGCAGTCGGCTCGCTGATGATGCGTTCCACCTTAAGCCCCGCCAGCTCCCCGGCGCGCTTCGTCGCTTTTCTGCGCTTATCGTCAAAATATGCGGGGACGCTGATCACGGCTTCCGTGACCGGCTCCCCAAGATATGCTTCCGCATCCTCCTTTAAGGCGCGCAGCACAAAGGAAGAAAGCTCCTCCGCCTTGAATTTCTGCTTTCCGAGCCGAAATTCCCGGTCGCTTCCCATGCTCCGCTTAAATGCAGCCGCCACCGTATCCGGATACAGCATCCGGCGTTCCAGCGCGCTCTCCCCTACATATACCGTTCCCTCTTCGTCCACGCTTACCGCCGACGGCGTCAGCGGCTTTCCGAGACGGTTCGGGATGATCTGCGGCCCGTTCTGCGTAAAACACGCCGCAAGACTGTTCGTTGTTCCAAGATCGATCCCAATGATCATCTGATCACCTCATTTATTCTTATTTAAAAAGTGTACGCCTTCGCACCCGCCTGAGGCGGGCTTGTGTCAGCGTTTCTTTCCGAAAAACGGCCTCTTCCCCGTTTTTTTCAGACGCGCCAGCTTCATCCTGATGTCCATGTCGCCCCTGCTTTCTTCCAGAATCCTTTCATACAGGGCAGCCGCCGTCTCTGTCTCCCCAAGGGCCTCCAACACCCCTGCTTCCAGCTCCATCGCATCCGTACAGATTTTGAATTTGCAGCCCAGACACAGCGGCAGCGCCTTCATCCGCCCTGCCAGCATACGCGCCTCTTCCGTTTCCCCTGCATAGAGCTTGAGCACGGCGATCTGATAAACATGCCACGGTCTGGATTTCATCGACTCCATATATTTTTCGATGCCGTATTTTTCTTCATAGTACGCCAGCGCCCGGAGGGCGTATTCTTTTGCCCGTTCCCGGTTCCCCAGATAAAACCAGATCCGCGCCGCCTTATAGCAGACGTCGTCGTAGCGGGAATCCTCTTTTGTCATGCCAGCCGCCGCAGAATCGATCAGCTTTGCCGCTTCTTTCAGCTCCCCGCTGTACCAGCGGATGTCCGCCAGCGCCTCCGCCACCTCGCTCACGGAAAATCCGGCAGCCCGGTAATAGCGCTTCACATATTTGACTGCTTCCTCGTACCGCTCCGTATGGAGATAAATATCTATGATCTTCTCCTCATAGTCCATACGCTCAAGCTCCCCACTTTTGTTCTGCACGCATTCCAGCGCTTCCTGCCACCTGCCGTTTAACAAAAGGGCGTTTACCATGTCGTCCAGATAAGCGGTCTGCATATTGATATAGCGCCTCCACAGCTCCTTAAGCGTCTCCAGCGCCTCGGGATAACAGTGCTTTGCAAGATATGCCTTTGCCAGCATCTGGTGATGGAACGGCGAAGGGTCGTTTTCTGACAGCTCCACCGCCTTTTTTGCCGTCTCCACCATCTTGTCAAAATATCCGGTCAGCCGCTGCATCCTCGAAAGATTGCTGTAGGCAAAGGGATTTTCCGGATCCTTTTCGACCGCCCTCTGGAATTCTGCCCTCGCGCTTTCGTAGCTTCCCATCAGTACATAAAAATGCCCCTTTTCCACAAAGCCCTGCGAAGCGTATCCGTATTCGATGATCAGGTTTGCATAATGGATTCCCGCCCGGAGCTTTTCCAGATCCTCGTCCTCTTCAAACTGCCGTTTCAGGCACTGCACGATGTACCAGCAGCTTCTGGGGTCGTTCTCGCGCATGTCCACCGCCTTCTGCAAAACGGGCAGCGCCTTTTCATACTTTCCCATCTCGTACAGGCATTCCCCAATATTTGCATAAAAATGCGGCGTTTCATCATAATCATTGCGGCACGCCTCATAAATGCCAAGCGCGCCCTCATAGTGCCCTTCATCCTTCAAAATGCCCGCCCGGATATAAAGATAGGAGGTGTTGCCCGGCTCAAGCTCCAGCGCCCTGCCGATCCATTCCTTCGCCTCGCCATACTTTTCCAGCCGCCACAGGCTGCGCGCCATTTCGCTCGAAAAATTTCCTTTTTCTTCCGGCTCCCATTCCTCTTCTTCCCATGTTAAAACGATTTCAGAAGCTTTTGCGATAACGTCCGAAAGCTCTGCCTTTGTCTCTGCGCTTCGGGCTGCCTGAAAAAATTCATACTGCCTTAACCGTCCCGTATCCACGCCATTTTCCCGGGCGTCCTTTAACAGCTCTGCAAGCGCTTCCTCCCGCTCTGTCTGAAACCAGACCTCCGCCGCGTTTTCCCACGTCCCGCTGTAGTTGGGAGCGATCCTTCGCAGCACGCCATGGCATCTGATTACCCCGGCTCCGTCGTAACGCTTTGCACTCGCCCTCTGATGCAGGATGAACGCCGGCGCAAACTCCGGATAATCCTTCTCCATCTCTTCCATCAGCGCGATGCACTCCTCATAGTGCCCCCACTGGAACAAAAACTGCCCCTTCGTATACTTGAATCCCTCCTGATCCTCCACGCGCTGCGCTTCCCCGATCTCCCGGAGCGCCTCTTCAAAATCCCTGTCCCGTTCCGCGCCTTCCTTCTGCTCTGCGCGCTCCGCAAAAATCTGCGCCAGCATGGAATGGGCGGTGCAGATCCGCTCCTTTTCCGAACGCTGCTCCTCCGTCAAATCCGGAGCCGTCAGATCAACGCCCTCCAGACCTTTTCGCAAAAGCTCCTCCCATCTGCGAAGAAGCGTCTCCGCTTCTTCATAGCGTTCCGCGTAAAAATACGCTTTTCCCATCAGGTTGCAGTAATCCTTTTCTTCCTCCAGGGCAGGCGCAAGCGCCTCCATCATCGCGATCGTCTCTTTTCCGCGGTCGGTCTGAAGCAGGCACCATCCAAGCTCCATGCGCGCCTTAAAATCGTCCGGATCCTCCTGCAGCCGTCCCCGCAGTTTCTTTTCCAGCTGCGCGTTTACCCGGTCTGCCAGCTGTTCGCCCTCTTCGCCGATCGGATAAGACAAAAGCGTGTTTACGCAGCGCTTCGCCTTTTCCGGCTCATCCTGATCCGCGTAAATCTCCGCCAGCCTGAAATTCGCCATGTAGTGCCGCGGGCTGTCCTCCTTTAACGTCTCATAAAGCGCTGCTGCCCGCTCCCTTTCCCCGGCTTCCCAGAAAAATTCCGCACACTGGTACAATACGTTCTGGGCGCGGCAAAAAGGCCCTTTCAGAAGCCCTTCCACGATCTGCCTTCCCTCGCCCTCCCGCTTTCTGCGCAGGCACAGCCTCGCCCGGTTCATCTCCATATCCGGATGGCTGATTCCCGTTTCCCGGGCAAGGATCAGCGTCTTTTCCAGCGCCGCATCCTCTTTCTTCGCTTCCTGGCCGTTTGCCTGGGAAAACAGCATCAGAAACTGATCCACATCCGCATCATCCGGCCCGGTCAGCTGTTCAAAGGGAAAATCCTCCCCCTGCGCCGCCTTGCGCGCTATGTAGTCCACAAAATCCCGGGGGAATTTTTCGCAAAGCTCCTCCCGCCCCTCCCGGATCCTGAGCCGCTCGTCCAGCACCTTCCAGACGCCGGTGGGAAAATAATAATGCTGCATCAAAAAGACGAGCAGCTTTTCCCGGCAGTTTTCCTCTTCCTCCAGATCCAGAAACGCTTCGTCAAAAAACAGCTCCCGCCACGCCTCTGCATCCTGTCTGCCCTCCATCGACGCATAAAGCCGCGCCGCTTTTTTCACAAACTGCCCCGAAGGCGTTTCATCCTCTTCCGCCTCTGCTTCCTCTTCCACAGCGCGCGCATAGGCGATTGCTTCTTCATAGGCGGTACGCAGCCGCCGGAAGCCTTCCGGGTCATCCTCCGGGTTAAATTCCGGCAGCCTGTCATAATATGCCTGCCGGATCGCATTCTCATCCTTTGTCTGCCCGATGCCAAGCAGAACAAAGCTTCTCTTTTCATCCATATCGCTGCCCTCTTTTTAAACAAACAGGGCAGAATGTCTCCACTCCGCCCTGTTTTCAGATGTTAAAATGCAACTGTTTTACCCCGATTGCATTAAAATTCAAATTTATCCGCAAAATATGCGTCCAGATCCGCGATCGCCACGCGCTCCTGCTCCATGGAATCACGGAAGCGCACGGTTACACAGCCGTCTGTCTCGGAATCAAAATCATATGTAACGCAGAAAGGCGTCCCGATCTCGTCCTGACGGCGATAGCGCTTGCCGATGTTTCCTCTGTCGTCAAATTCGCAATTATATTTTTTGCAAAGCTGCGCATAGATCTTCTCCGCACCCTCGTTGAGCTTCTTGGAAAGCGGAAGCACGCCGATCTTGACCGGAGCCAGCGCAGGATGGAAATGAAGCACAGTGCGCACGTCGCCGCCCTCCAGCTCTTCCTCATCGTATGCCGCGCACAAAAATGCCAGCACTACGCGGTCTGCACCCAGAGAAGGCTCTACCACATAAGGAACATACTTCACATTCTTCGTATCGTCAAAGTAAGTCAGATCCTGACCGGAAACCTCCGCATGACGGGACAGGTCGTAATCGGTACGGTCCGCAATGCCCCACAGCTCGCCCCAGCCAAACGGGAATAAGAATTCAATATCCGTCGTCGCTTTGGAGTAGAAAGAAAGCTCCTCTTTCTCATGATCCCTTACGCGCATCTCCTCCGGCTTGATGCCAAGCGTCTGCAGCCAGTCGATACAAAACTGCTTCCAGTATGCAAACCACTCCAGATCCGTGTCGGGCTCACAGAAAAATTCCAGCTCCATCTGCTCAAATTCCCTTGTGCGGAAGGTAAAGTTGCCGGGCGTAATCTCGTTTCTGAAGGATTTGCCGATCTGACCGATACCGAAGGGAATTTTCTTTCTGGAAGTACGCTGTACGTTTTTGAAGTTTACAAAAATACCCTGTGCTGTCTCGGGACGCAGATAAACGGTGTTTTTTGCATCCTCCGTTACGCCCTGGAACGTCTTGAACATCAGGTTGAACTGACGGATGTCCGTGAAATTGTGCTTGCCGCAGGTCGGGCAGGGAACCTGATGCTCCTTGATAAAGCCCATCATCCCTTCCTGACTCCACGCGTCTACGGAACCGCCCAGGTCGATGTTGTTTTCCGCCGCAAAATCCTCGATGATCTTATCTGCGCGGAAACGCTCGTGACATTCCTTACAATCCATCAGCGGATCGGAAAAGCCGCCCAGATGGCCGGACGCCACCCATGTCTGGGGATTCATCAGGATCGCGCAGTCAACGCCTACGTTATACGGATTCTCCTGAATGAATTTGCGCCACCACGCGCGCTTTACGTTGTTTTTTAACTCAACGCCCAGATTGCCGTAATCCCATGTATTTGCCAGGCCGCCGTAAATTTCGGAGCCGGGATATACGAAACCTCTCGCCTTTGCAAGCGATACAATTTTCTCCATTGACTTTTCCATTTCTTATCTCCTTTGATTTAAAATATGCCCCCGTATCCCGCTTAATCAAACAGGATATAGGTAAGCGAATTCTCGTCTGTCACGGAAGCGGTATCCGCTTTACTGCCGGGAACTGCGTCTCCTGAAACGTAGCGGATCTTTCCCCATACGGTCACATCCACCGCCTCGCGCACGATCGCAATCTTCTTTTCTCCCATGCTAAGCAGCTCGTCCTTTCCGATCGGCGCCTCCCCCTCCTTTACGGGAAAAAGCGTCACGTTCAGGTCGTAGCCTGCCTTAAAGGCGTCCTTGACCGTGCCTGCAAACAGCGCCTGCCTGTTAAAATCCGAATAGGACTGCGTGCTGTCGTATGTCATGACGACCGTTGCCGTGCCCTCCGACACCTCTGCGCTCTCCATCTTTACCGCTTCTTTGCCTGCCGTCTCATTATAAGTATCGCACGCCTGCCCGATGGCATTTTTCAATTCTTCAATATCATAATAACTTTCCGCAAAATCCTCCACGATCGTATGCACGACGCTGCCGTTTTTTTTCAGTTCGATCAAAGTCCTGTCCGCCGTGTCCTGACTGTCCGTGCAGCCCGTAAGAAACGCTGCAAAGCACAGTACCGCGAGGATATGCGCCATAAATTTCCGCATGAATCTCTGCTCCCCTCTGTCGGTTATCACTCCGCTTATTATATATAATCCGACCCGCTTTTTCAACCATTTTATAAAGTTTGCAGGATCTCAAGCGTTTTAAACTCCCCGGGCAGGCACTGCGCCCGGTATTTCTTCGCAATGCAGATCAGCTCCTCCAGCGCCTTGTCGGCAAGCGTAAACGTATACAGCTTCTCCACCGGCGTGCGCACGATAAAATCCACCGCATAGACCGCCGCCGGCAGCCAGTCCGTCCCCGGCAGCCCCGGAAATTCGCCGCACATCACGATGAGCTTGATCTCAAATACCGCCCGCACCAGCTTTCTTGGCAGACTTTTGACCGTCAGCGCCCGCAGAGACTGATACAGGAGCTTTAAGATCTCCCGCTCGTCATTATTTTCCCTTGTGCAGTAATCGCACAGTTCCAGAAAATACATCCCGTAATAAGCGCCTTCAAAATCCTGCCTCAGCTCTTCAAAATAGCTGTCCGCCATTATCTCGCATACGCTGTAGGAGCTTCTGCCCTCATACAGCTCGAAGGTCCCGAAGGTAAACGGGCCGGTCGAAGCCAGAAGCGCGCTGGTCGGCTTTCTGGCTCCCCGCGCAAATGCTGAAATTTTTCCCCGTTCCCTTGTCAGCAGCACCACTCTTCTGTCATATTCCCCGATGGGTTCCGCCTTCAGAACGATCCCCAGCACCCGCAGCCGTTCCATCTTTTCTCCCGTCCTCCTGCCGCCCTTCCCGCCACGAAGCGGAATAAGAAGCGCTTTCATGCTGCCGCACGTTTCCCGCCGCAGCCGTTTCCTGCCTTGCATCCGCCCGGTAATGCAGATAATCCTCCACCTTCCCGGTCCTTAAAAAAAGGTTCCAGTAATCTGTCTGTTTCATTCCAAAGCCTCCCGACATTTCCGGACGCCCGCGCTTTTGCGGAAGCGTCTGTCTTTAGGGTTTGCTTTCCGGAGCCGTCTTATTCGGTCAGTTTCCCATTTTGGTGTCCGCCGGGTTGTAGCCGAAATTTTTCAAAAGAAAATCGCTGTCCCGCCAGTCCTTTTTGACCTTGACCCAGAGCTGCAGGTTGACCCTGCTCTCCAGCATGTCCTCAATATCCCGCCGTGCCTGGGAGCCGATCTTTTTTAACATGCTTCCCTGCTTTCCGATGATGATGCCCTTGTGGGAATCCCGCTCGCAGATGATCGTCGCGTCGATATTGACGATATGCTCCTTAAATTCCATGCGTTCGATCGCCACCGCGACCCCGTGGGGAATCTCTTCTTCCAGACAGCGCAGCGCCTTTTCCCGGATCATCTCCGCCACGATCTGACGCTGGGGCTGATCTGTTACCGTGTCCTCGTCGTAAAAAGGATCCCCGTACGGCAGATATTTGTAAATGAAATCCAGCAGCGTATCCGTATTGTTGCTGCGAAGCGCCGACACGGGCACGATCTGTGCAAAATCCATCTCCTTGCGGTAGGTTTCCATCGCATCTGCCACCGCCTGCTTCGGCACGGTGTCGATCTTATTGACCACAAGGATCACCGGAAGCTTGCAGCGCTTTAACAGCTCCAGAATATGCCGCTCCCCCGCCCCGATATAGGTCGTGGGCTCTACCAGCCACAAAATAACGTCCACGTCCCGGAACGTATTTTCCGCCACCTTTACCATATAATCGCCAAGTTTGCTCTTCGCCTTATGGATGCCCGGCGTGTCCAGAAATACCACCTGTCCCCTGCCGTCCGTATAAACGGTCTGGATCCGGTTTCTTGTCGTCTGGGGCTTATTGGATGTGATTGCGATCTTCTGCCCGATCAGATGGTTCATCAGCGTGGATTTTCCTACGTTCGGACGTCCCACAAGGGCGGCAAAGCCCGCTTTTTTCTGTTTGTTCTGCGTCATGTATCTTTTTCTTTTCCTTTCTGCTTTTCTCCGACCGCAGGATCAAGCGCCGAAGCAGCACAATAACTGCTGTGATGATAAGCCCGGCAGGTACAAGGATCGGCAGTGCGATCACAAACTCAATCCCGAAATTTTTAAAAAATCTGCCAACCCGATCCATATTTTCCAGAAATCCTTCCGTGATCCGGTCCCACGCCCCTTTTTCCTCATAAGGTTCATAGTAAACCGTTTCCGAAACGGAAATCCGCACGGTGCTGTAATCAATCTGATTGTCATAAGTCCGCAGCTGGCTTTCCATACTCTCGATCTGGTAACGCACATCCGTCAGCTGCTGGTTGATCGCGATAATTTCCTCGATTGTCCCTGCCTGCTCCAGCATGGAAATCAGGCTTTCCTGTTCTGCCAGAAGCGCCTTTTTATGGCTCTCCAGATCCACATATTCCAGCGTCACATCGCGCACATTTTCGCTTTTAGACGTTACATTCGCCTTTGCTGACACGCCGTCCACAAATTCATCCAACCGTCCAGACGGGATCCGCGCCGTAATATCTGCGCTGCGCGAGCGGTAATCAGACGTATAGCTGCCGTTGTAAAGATTGCTCTGTTCTATGTAGCCGCCATACGCTGCTGTCCTGTCGGCAACCATCGCAACAAATGCGTCGAACTCTGTAGTCTCCACGTTCATATCCACATCCCGGATCAGCTTTCTTTCCTGCTGCGCTGTTATCCCGCTGCTTTGCTGTTCCAGACCTCCGTCCGCCTCCAAAGCGCCATCCGCCGCTGCTTCCCCAACCTCATAAAAACCGTTTTCTGCCTCTGCGGGCACTGCCGCCTCTGCGTAGCTGTCCCCGGCATACTCATTTTTCGGAGAAGAAGCGCCGCAGCCGCCTAAAAGCAGCGCAAACGCGATCAGATAACCAAGCGCCTGTTTTCCCTTTTTCATCTGGAAACCTCCACGAGCTTACCGCTCAACCCTGATACAGCTGTTCCAATGTGAAAAATCTTTCCTTCTCTTCTTCGATCTTTTTCTCGTTTCCGACCACGCAGAAGCAGTCGTCTGCCAGAAACGCCCGGATATATGCCGCCAGCGCGCGGATGTCCTCCGGCTCTGCGTCCAGCACCTCGTCCCGCTCCTTCTGCAGCTGCTCCTCCGTTTGGTTTGTCAGATAAATACTCAGGGAGCGGAGTCCCTTCGCCGCCGGATTCATAGGCGTATCCATCTCGCTGACCGTGCCGATCACCGCCTGCGTCATGGCGCGCTCATCGTCCGCAAACCGCTCCACCCAGTCTGCCGCCGCCTCATATGCCTCAACCGTCTTTGCCAGATTCGGGTCGCGGTAGGATACAAACCATGCGTCGCCGCTCTTGCCAAAGCTGCACATGCAGCCGTATGCGCCGCCCTTGACACGCACCTGATTCCACAGATAATCGTTGCTTAAAATCCCCTTCAGGATCCGCAGCGCGCCGGTATAGGGCAGCCCGCGCTTTAAAAAGTTGCCCGCGCGGCACACATACTGCACCTGGGACGCCGATAAAAAGCCTTCGTTCCTGCGCACAGGCTCGATATGATACGGCATACCTGCCGCCTCTTTTGCCGGCAGCTTCCCGATCAGCCCGTCTGCCAGCGCGCTGAACTGCTCATAAACAGCTTCATCCTGCGAAATAAAGTCCAGCAAAAGGTTTTCCCTGCAGAAGATCTGCCGGGAAAGTGCCGCCAGCTTTTTCGCCGTCTTTGCGCCCTCGTTCTCCCAGTCTTTGCAGATTTTTTCCAGCAGGCGGTAAAAATCCATGCCGCTTAACACTTCCTGGATCGCCGCATTTTCCGAAAAATAGGATACCGCCCTGCCGCCGGCAACCACATGCCCAGCCGATATCATGGACGACTGCAGGCGGGATTTCAATTCTGCAAGGATCTCATAGAGCCGCTTTGTATCGGAATAATCCGACCGCAGCACCATTTCCTCCGTCAGCGCCATCGCATCTGCAAGGTTTTTATCAAACGCCTTGCCTTTTATCTCGAAGGTGATCCGTCTGTGGGATAAGTTTTTTGCATCCGGATACAGGTTCGTTACGGGCACAATGCCTCCCGTCAAAAGATCCGTCTGTGTAAACAGCTCCTGATAGCTGTATTTTTCCGTATCCACCAGACCAAACGCCGCCTTTAAAATGCCGATATAGGGAAACAACTCTGCCGGAACGTCCGTCACGTCAAATAAAAACCGGAAATAACCGATGCCGTTTGTAGGGATCGGATGATAGATCAGCTTTGTATCGCCCACCCTGCGCTCTTCCCAAATCACCGGCTCCACCTTCCTGCGGATGTCCTCTCTGGACAAAAGCGGGATCTTTGCCAGATCCTCCGGACGGTCGGGTTCTTCCTGAAACGCCTGCAGGGCCTTCGTCTGCTCCACGATGCTTTCCAGCTCTTTTTCCGGAAGGGATTCCTTATACGCCGCCAGACGCTCTGCCAGCTCGGCGTCCTTCTTTGCCGTCAGCCCTCTCTCGGGGGCAAGGACGAGCACGCTCCTGTGCGGATTGTGCAGCAGCTTTTCCGAGATCAGCTCTTCAAAATAGCGGGTATCTATCTTTTCGCGCAGCGCTGCATACGTATCCCCCGCCTCGATATGGATAAACGGCTTTGTCTCGTCATAAAGCCAGCTGTCCATTACCTGCAGCCCATACATCAGCCCCGCCGGATAAATGCCGAAATCCGCTTCCCGGTATTTAAACTCATAATAATTAAGCCCCGCCAGCAGACGTTTTTTATCCAGGCCGCCTTCGGACAGCTTTGCAAGCGTCTCTTCGATCACACGGAGGAATTCCTCCTTCTGGGATTCCTCCGCCCCCTTTGCCACGATGGAAAAATAAGGCTGGCGCGTCCCGTTGTCATAATCGCTGTATACGTCCTCACCGATGCCGGCATCCAGAAGCGCCTGCTTTAAAGGCGCCCCCTGCGAAGAACAAAGGGCGTAGTCCAGAATCTGGAACGCGATATATTCTTCCCTGTCAAGCACGTCTCCCGCCGCAATGCTGCAGGTCAGGTAAGTATTGTGCTCTACCGGCTCGCTTTCCGTGATGGAATAAGTCTTTCTTGCCTCCCGTGGCTCAGAAAATGGCTTCTGCACGCCGATCTCAACATCTGCCTCGATCCTGTCGAAATGGGAAAGATAATGTTCATCCATCCATGTCAGGCGTTCTGCCATATCCATGTTGCCGTACAGATAGATGTAGCTGTTTGCGGGATGATAATATTTGCCGTGGAACGCCAAAAACTGTTCGTAGGTCAAATCCGGGATCGCATCCGGGTCTCCGCCGGATTCGTTGGCATAAACGGTATCCGGGAACAGCCCTCTTACGATCTCGCGGTCCAGCACATCGTCCGGGGAAGAAAACGCCCCCTTCATCTCATTATATACGACGCCATTGATCTTTAACTCGTCGCTCTTGTCCTCCATCTCATAATGCCAGCCCTCCTGATAAAAGATCCGGGGCTCCCTGTAAATGGCAGGATAAAAAACGGCGTCCATATATACGTGCATCAGATTCGCAAAATCCTTGTCGTTGCAGCTTGCCACCGGATACAGCGTTTTATCCGGATAGGTCATCGCATTTAAAAAGGTATTCATCGAGCCCTTTACCAGCTCGATAAACGGATCCTTTACCGGAAAATCCTTCGAGCCTTCCAGCACGGAGTGCTCCAAAATATGCGCCACGCCCGTGCTGTCTGCCGGGGGCGTCTTAAAGCCGATATAAAACACCTTGTTCTCGTCGTCGTTTGCAAGCAGCGCCACCCGCGCGCCGCTTTTTTTGTGGCGCAGAAGATACCCTTCCGAGCCAAGATCTTTGATATTGTCTTTCTTTATGATCTCATAAGCGGATAAATCCTCAATCCTCATTGTTTCCTCGCAATCTGCCGCATAGGCGGCATCTGGTTTCTGACGGAATCACACCGCAAAGGACAGCAGGGAAAGCTTTCCCAGATGCAGCTCCTCCACCACGATCTGATCCATTTTCCCATGCAGCTCCCCGTTATGGATGATGTCCGTTATTTTATACTCGCGGCTCTCGTAGCGCCCCTTTTCCTCCGACCACACGCTCATCTTAAAAGACGCCTTCAACTCCTTTAACGTCTGATAAGACAAATCCTCTTCCTTCATAAAAAAGATGTGGTTTTCCATTGTCGTTTCCGGAGAAACCTCTTTCAAAAAATAGTGGCGCACGATCGCCTTCCACTTAAACGGCATCTCGTCTCCGGACACCATTTCCCCGTAAGTATAGCGCGCCCCGATATAAATATTCCCGAAATCCTGAAGCACATATTTAAAATCATTGTTCTGCGCCATCGTCGTCTCCCCACCGTATTGTCAATTGCCCGGCTCCAGATACTCGATATTGTCCGCCGTGATCCGGACTGCCTCCCGGATCTCCTCTTCGGACATGCCCGTTTCTTCTGAAAGCTCTGCCGCCGTCACCTTGCGTCCCAGCTCCTCTGCCAGCTCTTTTGCCTTATCCAGCACTTCGTTCGCCTCTTTTGCAAGCTTCTCGCCGGTCTGCTTTTCTTCCGTATTGTCCGAAATGCAGTTTTCCATTGCTTCCATGATCATACTTGCGATCGAACCCTCCGCGCCCTCTATGCCGTTTTCACAGTCCAGCATCTCCACCGCCATCATCAGCGCCACATTGCCTTCCCCGATCAGATCTTCCAGATAAATGCCCTGTCCGGCATAGAGCTTGGCGATCTCCGCCACCTGCGGCAAAAAGATCTCCACAAGGCGCTGCTTTGCGTCCGGGTCGCCTGCCATCGCAGATAAAATCACCGCTTCCCTTACGCCCTCCGTCACGTCCGCCCGCTCCTGCACTTCCTTTAAATAGGCGTCCAGATAGTCGATCTCTTCCCGCGTCATGTAATCGAAGGGATCGGCAGGCTCCCCGATTCCGATTTTTTTCTGTTTAAAATATTCATGCACGAGCGCCAGCTGTTCTTCTTTAAAATCCAGCCCCGTCTTTTCAAACGTCTCCCGGATCTGATCCTCGGACAGCACATTGCCCTGCTCCTTTGCCAGCGCCGTCAGTCCTTCCAGCGCGGCGGCAAATCTCTGTTCTTCCCTCATAAAAATCTCCATTCTGATTATTTCACATGCTCGTGTGTAAACAGATGATACTGGCAATATTCATAATTGCCGTTGCACTTTGAGCAGAAGCGGAATTCCAGATCGTCGCCATCTAACTCCGTCCTGCCGCAGATCGCGCATTTGTGCTTCGTCACGCCTCTGGAAGCGTTGTCCGCTGCGCGCATCTTCTGCCGAAATTCCCGCTGCCGCTTCATCTGTTTGGGCGACATCTGCATCTTCCCCTTGGTGCTGATAAAATATACGAGGAAATTAAGCAGGGAGAAGCCCACCACGATCCATGTGGCAATACCGCCCTGAATACAGTTTACCACAAGGATCACGCCGTATACGATGCCCAGCCATTTTACCTTGATCGGGAAAATGAACATTAAAAGCACCTGTACGTCCGGGATCGCCGCCGCACACGCCAAAAAGATCGACATATTGATGTAATAAGTGGAAAACTGCCCGAAGTAAATCAGGCTTCCGCTCTCCATCAGGCCGTACATGCCCGCATAGCCGGTCGGAACCGCTCCCTTTAACATGCAGTATCCCCACAGCACAAAGGCTCCCAGTATCGTAAATAAAAATCCCGAAAAAAGATACACGTTATACCGGTACGTTCCCCAGATCCGCTCCAGCAGGTTTCCAAGCGAATAATACAGATACAATGTGATCAGCACGAAAAAGAGATTCGAGCTGTCCGGCGGAATCAAAATCCATGTCACCAGACGCCAGATCTGCCCTTTCATGATCAGAAACGGATCCAGCATCAGATACTGATAGATCGCCGGCATCGTAAATTCCAGCAGATAACCGATCCCATAACAGATGATCAGATACAACGTCAGATTCGGGATCGCATATCTCTCAAGCTTTTCCCTCAAACGGTTGCGTTTGTTCATAGCCTACAATTCCTTCCTTCTGCAATTTTGGCGCGCCCTGTCCAGCCGCCTCCTGTCCCGCACTTTAGTGCGATGCACCTTAATGTACTGCGCTTTAGCGCAATGCGCCCCGGTGCGCTGCACTCTGATCGTGCGTTTCTGTTTTATGATAACATTCCCGCCGCAAAAAGGCAACGATAGCGCCTGATTTTATATTAGTTTAAGATTTTTAAGAAGGTGGTTTACATATCTTTAAACCTTTATTCCAATCACTGCCGCGTATCCCTTGAAGAACTTTATGAGAGAGCAATGTCCAAATCTCTCGGAAAGCGTTCTTCCGGTGGCTTATAATCCTGGTACTGTTTCTTTAATTCCTTTTGCAACAGTGTACAAAGGGAACATGATAAAAAACTTAATAATGGACTGCCGATCTTACACATGATACCGCCCTACCGAGACTATGGGCGGTATTTTTGTATTCAGGCAGGGAAAGGAGGAACCATGCGACCGGGTCTGATAAAATATCAGGCCCATTTTTTATACCCAAAACAGGAGGTACTTTGTACATGGCAGATGATAAGAACATAAAAGCCCCGGATATTCCGGCAGCAGATACCGGGCCGGGAACCGGGCAGCCGCAGGCTTCCAAAGCCGGACCGGAGAAACAGGAGCCAAAGGCCGCACCACTCCCGGATGCAGACAAGAAACTGGAACCAGAAGCGGCTTCCCCTAATGTATCTGTTTATAACTTCTCTGAAATTATGAAAGGGAAAAAGGCGGAGGAACGGGCGGCTCATACCCCGGAAAAATCCAGCCCGGCACCATTAGAGAAAGGAACGGTTAAGGAAACAGAAAAAGCGGCGGCTCCCGGGAAATCTGAGAAAGCCCCCACGAAAGAAGTTCCAAAGGCTGACATTCCCGGCAAGGCTGAAAAAACAGCCGGAAAGCAGGAACCGCCCAAACGCCGGGGCCGTCCTCCAAAGGAAAGAGCTTCTAAGGAAACGGCTCCGAAAAAGGAACCCGTTCAGAAAACCGGGAAAGCTCCCGCCCCGAAGAAAGCAGAAAAAGAATCCGAAGTGAAAAAGGAACCGCCGAAAAAAGAGGTTTCTAAGGGATCTGTTTCTGCCGCACCCCCGGAAAAAACAGCCGGAAAGGCACCGGAAAAGCCCAAAGGGGCACCCCGCCGGGGAAAGGAACAGATCGTCTATATCAAGCTGGACGACCTCCACGCCTTCAAAAACCATCCCAATGCTCATGTGCGGTAAAGTAGCATACAACAATTTGATAGACAGTAGTCCCTTACTATTCCTAAAATTAAAAGAAAATAAATAGATTTTTTTAAGACTGTATGATAAAATGTGATAATAAGCAAATCGACAAATATAGATTGGATAAAGGAAAAGAATGCTATGAAAAAAGTAATTTACTTGTTCGTGTTATGCATGGTGTTGGGGTTAGCTGGATGTGGACAATCTCAGGAAAATAAAGAACCAGTATCTGAAAATGCTTCAGTACAAACAGAAAATAAAGAACCATCATCTGAAAATACTTCAGCACAAATAGAAAATAAAGAACCAGCGTCTGAAAGTACTTCAGCACAAGCAGAAGATAAAAATGTTAGTGATACAGTGTCAAACGAGCATTTAACCAATAATGATACTGCGAATTTTCAAATGCCAGAAGAAGGCTATTATAGTAATGATTATGATGAAATTCTAAGAATTAAAAAGGAAGATGACGGAACATATAATATCATTGAGTACAGTATTACCCATTTACTTTATGTTGAAAATGCGACTGGAATTTATAATTCTGAGACGGGAATTCTTGAGTTTAGCGGTAAAGACGACAGCGGAAATGATATAAAAGCAGAAATTGAAAATAAGGGGGATTATCTGGAAGTCACTGTAACTCAAAGCAGCCATGAAGATATTATCGGAACGAAGCAGGAATTTTTTCAAGCAAACGAGTAAGAACAAATAGGCTACAAATTTACTTTTAACACATCGAATCAACTTGACCAGAATTTATAACTAAATACTCGTCACATCGTAGTGACGCATGAAGCAGTAAATCCAAAAAAGATTTGCTGCTTTTTTTGCGCCCATTTTTGGCAAATTTCCAAATGTTCCGTATTAGACAGTGAAGCTAAAAAAGATTGCCGTTTTTTCATACAGCGGGCAAAACACAGCTTCCGAAACGCCTTATTGTCGGGAAAGACCGAACCGCCGGAAAAGTTCTTGCCGGAAAGTCCGTCTATTCTGCTCTTTTGTGGTTTGTAGGGAGTAAGGGGGAGAGTGCCAGCCCGCAGCCTTTTATGAAAAAAGCTGGTTATAGATTTCCCGAAAAAGTGGCAGTAGGAAGTGAACGGCAGTTTGGCAGTTTCTTAGAGCAAGATTCCCGCATGGGCAAAATTCGCTTTTCGCTCATTTTGCCCATGCGGGAATCTTGTTGGGGAGTGCCTTCCCCAAACCCTGCTTATCCCCTGCGGGGGAACAAAAACAGCGTGAAGCTACCTAAAATATTTTGCAAATATTTCAATACCCCCACCCTGTTTTTGCCGATTTTTGAACTGAAATATGAGGGGATATTTTTTCAAATTCTTTCAAAAACAGTTCCGCTTCACACCCTGTTTTTCTCCTATTAGTGAGAGGACACCACGCACAGAAAGGAGGTCAACCACCTATGAAACGATACAACACACTGTACCAAAGCCGACAGTGAAGCCTATGTGCTTCTGATGAAGTCCTGCGGCGGGGATGCCGCCCGGGTGCTGAAAGAATATGCTTACTTCTCCCCGGAACTGAAAGGCATTTTAGAAAAAGCAGCTCTCATGCAGGCTGACCGGAACCGGACCGCCGGACTGTTTACAGAACCTGTCACTTCTCCCTGGGGCGAGGTGCAGAGCTGTGAAACCCTTTGTCCCGGTGTGTTCCTTGTTTCCACCGCCAGCCATGGAGGAACCATGGTGGCAGACGAAGCCGCCGCTATCTTATCCCCGGCGGCAAAAAAATGCGGTTTTAAGGACAAGGGGTATCTTTGTTATGAGGAGGACGCACAGGAAAGCGTGGTACTCCGGGAACTGCTGGATAAAAAGCTGTGGCATATCCCGGAGCGGATCAAGGACAGGGAGAAATTCGAGGAAACCATCAACCAGTCCATCCGCCGCTACAACCCGGACTACTGGCGGGCAAGACAGAGCGGGCTGGAACACGCAAAGGTGATCCGCAGACAGTCCCCTTCCAAAGAAGCTGTCCGGTAACACATGGCTTCGGGCCACCATGCCCCGAAGTGCAAAGGAGGTGTGAATCAATGGCCTATGTGCCAGTACCAAAAGACTTATAAATAAGTGCAGACATCATATCAAACACATTAAAACGGAAGTTTGTTGCCGTCTGCATAAGGTCGATATATTTTTTA